>Ga0207705_10000646_pt1 | contig 29012 bp, 34 predicted proteins | sample KBSC13metaG_FD_184314 | JGI IMG/M metagenome (GOLD analysis project Ga0207705, IMG submission 184314) | Corn rhizosphere microbial communities from Kellogg Biological Station, Michigan, USA - KBS C1-3 metaG (SPAdes) (version 2) | ecosystem: Host-associated > Plants > Roots > Rhizosphere > Soil ... | reverse complement strand
CACCGGCTTCTCGGATTTCTGCGCCGCGGTCAGCGCGCGGAACACATCCGCCGCGTTGTGGCCGTCGCAGGTGTCCACCTGCCAGCCGGACGCTTCAAAGCGCCGGTTGTTATCCGTGGTGTCGGACAGCTCGCGCGCGCCGTCGATGGTGATGTTGTTGTCGTCGTAGAGAACGATGAGGTTCTTGAGCTTCAGATGGCCCGCGATGCCGATGGCTTCGTGGGAAATGCCTTCCATCAGATCGCCGTCGCTGCAGATCACATAGGTCTTGTGGTTGACCAGATCGTCTCCGAAGCGCGCGTTCAGGTGACGCTCCGCAATCGCCATGCCCACCGCATTGCCGATGCCCTGGCCGAGCGGCCCCGTTGTGGTCTCGATGCCGGGCGCATGGCCATGTTCGGGATGGCCCGCGCAGGGGGAACCCAGCTTGCGGAACGTCTTGATGTCGTCCAGCGACATGCCCGGATAGCCGGTCAGATAGAGAAGAGAATAGAGCATCATCGAGCCGTGGCCGGCCGAGAGCACGAAGCGGTCGCGGTCGGGCCAGTTGGGCTCGGCCGGGTCATATTTCAGGAATTGGGAAAACAGCACGGTGGCGGCATCCGCCATGCCCAAAGGCAGCCCCGGATGGCCGGATTTGGCGGTCTCCACGGCGTCCAGCGTCAGGCCCCGAATGGCATTGGCGAGGCGGCGGATTTCGGCCTGTTCCATCGGGTTGCTCATGCGGGAAAAACCTCCGGTTGGGGTGTGGCCTTAGCGAGGGGTGCCGCCACCCGTCAAGGTGGCAATAACCCGTGGAAAACAACGGCTGAAACGGCCTTTCGTTGATGCATCCGCCCATGCGGCCTATGGTCCGGCTGAGATTCGTTAACAAGGGAGCCGGAATGTCGAGGCTCGACGATACCGCCGCCCGGCTGGAGAAAGCGCTCGATGCGCTGGAAGCGACGGCGCTTCCGCTCGCCGAACTGCGGGTCCAGGTCAAAAAAGACGCCGCCGAGATCGCCGGCCTGAACAAGGAACGCGAAGCGCTGCTCGCGCGGGTTGCGGAACTCGAAGAAGAGACGCGCGGCCTCGCCGGCATCACCGAAGAAGTCGAAGAGCGCCTCGACGGCGCGATTGCCGAGATACGGATGGCCCTTGGGCGGTGATTTCATGATCGAACAAGCCAATAGCGAATGGCGAGTAGCGAATGGGGTTTCTTCCCCCGTTCACGGGGGAAGTGTCTCGCGCAGCGAGACGAAGGGGGGGGCCTACTCGCTATTCGCTACTCACCATTCGCCAACGCGGAGCGTCTGATGCCTCTTGTAAACGTCATGGTGAGTGGCCGCGCCTACACCATCGCCTGCGATGACGGCGAAGAGGAACATCTGAAAGATCTCGCGACACATGTCGACAGCAAGGTGCGCGAGCTTCTGGAAAGCGTGGGGCAGGTCGGCGATCAGCGCTTACTGCTGATGGCGGCGCTGCTCATCACCGACGAATATTATGAAGCGCGCTCCAAGCTGGAGAGCCACGCCAAGACGGCGGGCGATCTGGCAAATGCGCATGAAGAGATCAGCGGCAAGCTCAATCAGGCGGAAACGCAGGCGATCAGCCTGATGGAACGCTCCGCCAAACGCGCCGAGGATATCGCCGCGCGGCTTGGTCACGCCTGACGAACGCCGGCTTGTCAAAGCGCGTTGTCGTTCTGGGTTGCGCCGGCAGCGGTAAGACGACATTTTCCCGTCAACTTGGCGCCCGCTTGAATATTCCCGTCATTTGCCTTGACGCCATATGGCAACCCGGCGGCGATATTTCCCGCTTTCGCGCAACGATATCTCCGCTTCACGCAGGAAGCGTTTGGATCAGCGACGGCAATTTCTCCGATGTGACGTTCGATATCCGTCTGCCGCGGGCGACGTTGATCGTTTGGCTGGAGCGCCCGCGCTTGTTGTGTCTTTGGCGTGCTTTTGCACGGGTATTCCGGAGTGGCGAGCCGCACAAGATAAGCGGTGTCGGCGAGGTTCTCGCGTTCATCTGGAGTTTCAATCGGATTAATCGTCCGAAGATCGAGCGAAACAGATTGGCTTACGGACCGAATGTGCCTGTCGTCACGCTTGGCAACAGCAACGCGATCGCTGCATTTTTGTCGTCAGCAGCCGCCACGATCCCTGCCGGATCTTCCGATCAACGTTTGCGATAGACATAGTCGTAGCTGGGCGTCCACGTCTTGCCGCCGTCGGTGGAGATCACGCCGATCTGGCGCACGGACCCGTCGGTTTGCGGGCGGTATGTCATCGTCTGCAACGCGCCTTTCGCGGCGGGCGCATGCAGCACCATATCCGCGCCTTCCAGTTCGCCCGTGTACCAGGTGACGTTGCCATTGGTGTCGACATACATCTGATGCCATTTGTCGTCTTTGCGGTCGTAACCGCTGTAGCTGGTGCCGGCATAAGCACCGCCCGGCGCATGCGGCGACGAATAGTTTTCGCGGATGCCGCAGCCGTTCATCACGCTTTCGATGCGGCTGGTCGCAATCTGCGTTTTGTCGTCGCCCTGCTGGAACACCGCCCAGTCGCCAACCCAGAAATCGAGCTGATGATGCGCCGCGCCTTCGCAAGGCGGAGCGGCTACCGTTTGTGCCGGTACCGCGGCGGTCGATGCGGCGAAGAAAAGCGCTGCCGTCGTGATCATGGAACATGCCCCCGAAAAGCACGGATTAAGACTAGGGATGGCGTCCGGCGGCGCAAATCAGGAATCTGTGAAGCTCTGTGCGAACGCCCCAATTTCGGGCGCGATTGATATACGGTCTGTTCGCGCCTACCTTTGTCCCTGGACAGGTACTGCCCCGCGCGTCAGGAAAGCGATGCCTAGGGGCCTTAATGTTCTCATCGGGAGCTGTCCCTGGCCGGAGCCGTGGTTCCGGACACACGGCGCCCACCTGCACTGCAGGCCCATGAGGATCCACTTCCAACGGTGAGGGCGGTCCTGTCCACTTTAGAATCTCGTCATGGCCGGACAGCGAGCGCAGTGGTTTGTAGCGACAGCGTGCAAACCGATCCGGCCACACAGACACCGCGATGATCTCAAAAACTGAACTTCGCTCTGAACTCCGTGCCCGCCGCTCGGAACTGGCGCACGCACATCCGGATTTCGCGCGCGATGTTGCAGAACATGTTGCGGCGCTGAACATCGCTGATGGAAGTGTGGTTGGCGGCTATGTCGCGATCGGCGACGAAGCCGATCCGCACATCCTGCTCAAGAAGCTCACCTTGCAGAATTGCGCGCTCGCCTTTCCGCGTGTTGCCGCGAAAGACGAGCCGCTGATCTTTCATCGCTGGACACCGGGACAGAATTTTCAGCGCGGCACATACGACATCCCTGAGCCGTTGAAAGACTGGCCGCTCGCTTATCCGAAAATATTGCTCGTGCCGCTTCTTTCCTTCGACACGAACGGCCATCGTCTCGGTTATGGGGGCGGCTACTACGATCGCACGCTGGATTTCCTTCGCGCCAATTCCACGGTCCGCGCCATCGGTGTTGCCTATGCAGGACAGGAAGTGAAAGCGCTGCCGCGCGAAGGTCACGATCATCCGCTCGACGCCGTGATTACCGAAAACGGCGTTCGCGAATTCCGCCGCTAGCGTGCCCGCTAGCGTGCCTGCTCTTCCAGAAAAGCCTTTGCCATTGGCTCCACTTCAGCGGGCGTCAGATGCGCGAGTTCTTGCAATGAGCGCGTGCGTCCCAATTCTTCGGCCATGCGCAGGCCCATGAAATAACCCGCGCGCGAAGGCAGGTTGGGCGCGGAATGGCCGGCCGTGAACCAATAGCGATAATGCTCCGTCGTATCGAAATCGGCGAGCATCTGTTTCGCGGTTTCTTTCATCACGCCGGGCTTTTCCATCTGTGCCACAAGATCGGACGGAATCCACAACACCTGTTGCTCCGTTTGCGGCTGGTTCATCTGGCGGCTGACATAGGTGGCAAGGCCTTCTTCCCACATCGCCCACCATGTGCGGTCGTCATCCTCGGGATGAACGCCCAGCGCCTGCGCGTGATAGATATGGAACAGCTCATGCGCGAAGAAGGCGGGCATGTCCCGCGGCTGATGCAGCAGCGCGATCATGTCGATACCGAATCGCATCTTCTCGCGGCCGGATTTGTCGTTGTAGCCATGTCCGTCGAAATGCAGCAGCGACACGCCGAAGGCGATATCCGCATCGCAGGCGAAATCGGGAAATGTTTTTGCGAAATCGGCCTCGGCTTTTTCGAAGGATGGCATGACGTTCGCTGCGACGGCGCGCAGATGCTCGTCCGTCAGCGGTCCGAAACCGCCAAACACGATCGGCCTGGCCGGATCGAAGAAGCGCGTCGCCGACTTGCGGAGCTTATCCACATCGCCAAATTCTTCGGTGGTATAGAAATCTTCGTGTTGTGCCGCGAAATCCTTGACGAAGGCATCGCCGCGCTGCTCCGGCGTCAGGTCTGCCGTCTTCGTCTCAAAGGCGAAGAATTCCGGCATCAGGTCGGTTGTCTTGCAGATGCCGGCTTGCGCCGGCGCGGCGAAAGCCAATGCGGCGAGAAAAAAGAACGCGGCTGGACGCGATGCGAACATGAAACCCCCTCAAAACGGAATCACCAGACAAACGGTATGAGACGATACGGCACGCGCGCCATGTAATCGGCGTAACCGGGAAGTTCGCGCGCCAGCTTGTTCTCTTCGGCGATGGCGCGCAGCGATATGCCGACGATGAACAGCGGCGGCACCAGCAATCCCCATTTCGATCCCAGCAGCAACGGCATGCCGAACAGGTAGAAAATCGCCGAGGAGTACATCGGATGACGCACCAAAGCGTAAGGCCCGGTATCGATCACATGTTGGTGACGATCGGCTTGCAGACGCACCACGGGCTCCGCAAAACTGTTGGCATTGAACACCGCGAGCGTGGCCAGGAAGCCCGCAACGATCAGGCCCGCGCCGATCACATTCACCGCAACGGGCATGGGAGTTGAAAGCCGCCAGCGCTCCGCATCCAGCGCCATGAAGATCAGCCACAGGAACCAGATCGCGATGAAGGTGAGAAGGAAGAGGCGGTCCCAGAGCGGCTGCCCCTTATCCTTCAACGGCTCCATGCGCGACTTGAGCAGCGCCGGATCGCGTTTGAGGTAATAGGCGGTGAAGCCCAACGAGCCGAAGAAGTAGATCGCGATGAACGCCCAGCCTTGCGGCCATATCCAGTTGTCCGCGGCGGCGAAGAGGCAAATCCCCATCAGCCCAATCCAGAGCGCCGATTGCATGGCTGTGCGAAGCATCATGGGCTTACCTCCTGCCATTTACGATAATAGCCCAAAACCTCCACAGGCGGCGGTTGCGCGCCGCATGGCTGCAATGCTTTAACGCATCCCATGCGCATTCTTTTCATCGGAGACATCGTTGGAAAACCCGGTCGCGATGTCGTGACCGCGGAATTGCCGCGTCTCGTCGACCGGTTGAAACTGGATTTTGTGATCGTCAATGGCGAGAACGCGGCGGGCGGCTTCGGCCTCACGCGCGCCATCGCCAATGATTTCTTCGCGCTCGGCGTCGATTGCATCACCACCGGCAACCATTGGGCCGACCAGCGCGAGATTATGTCCTTCATCAACGATGAAGACCGCGTGCTGCGCCCGAGCAATCTTCCCGCCGGCGCGCCGGGCAAGGGCGCGAATCTGTTTCAGGCGCGGAACGGGCAGAATGTCCTCGTCGTCTCGCCGCTCGGCCGCGTCTTCATGGAGCCGCAGGACGATCCGTTTGCATCCGTCGATGCGCAGCTCAACGCATGCCCGCTCGGCGAAGCGGCGGATGCGATCGTGGTGGACATGCACGCCGAAGCCACGTCGGAGAAAATGGCGATGGGCCATTTCTGCGATGGCCGCGCTTCGCTCGTCGTCGGCACGCATCAGCATATTCCGACCGGCGATGCGCAGATTCTCCCCGGCGGCACGGCCTATCAAACCGATGCCGGCGCCTGCGCCGATTACGACAGCGTCATCGGCATGGACAAGTTCGAGCCGCTCAACCGCTTCACCCGCAAGCTGCCGGGCAACCGCTTCACGCCCGCGTTGGGGCCGGCCACGCTTTGCGGCGTGTTCGTGGAAACCAATGCGAAGGGCCTGGCATCGCGCATCGAGCCGGTGCGCGTCGGCGGCCGCCTGAAGCAGACGATTCCCGAACAGGATTGAGTATGTTTCGGCGCTTTTTTACCTTCATTGGCTACTATTGGCTAGTGCTACGAACGGCATTTTCACATTCCCTCGATCTTACGCAAACGATCCTATTTGTAGTTTTTGTGTTCACGGGTGTGGGACTTTGGCTGCTCAGCCTTTTCAAACTCAATCCACATGTACCTGATCTTTCAAGTTGGAATGCGGCAGTCGGAGTGTTCTCGGCCGTTATAGGCGTTCGCCTAGCCCTCGCTCCTTATTGGATATTCGAAGAGCAACGAGCCAAGTTGGTCTTAAATGAAAAAGGTGCGATGAGATTTGTATTTCCGAACGAAGCCGGCAATCTTGATTCGAAGGTCACTCTCTACCGCGAGACTTTTCGACTCTTTCCGGATGGCGCACCGATAAAACATTCGTTGACGCTAGTCGGATTTTTTATTGGTATCGAGAATCTAACCGATCGAACGCTCAGAAATGTTCGTTTTGTTTTGGACTCCAGAACTATTCCACCTTGGCCTCTATCCATAGAGCTGGAGAGTAAGAGAACGGGTGAGACGTCAATAGATATCCAACCGAAGGGCACCGAACTCTTCTTTTTTGGCGAGGGATATGACAGCTCCGAAGGTAGTGGCGTCATCATCAGGTCGATCTTGGAAATTGATAAAATCGCTGAATTCGCGGCAAAGATTGGTTTCTACCTTGGAAGCCGTGTGGGCGGCTCCCATCCGCTGCTCAAGAACGACGGGTATCTTATTGAGTTTTCGGCATTTGCCGATGACATAGCTGCAATAAGCGGGCAGGCTGAATTCAACGCAAAGAGCAGGTTGGAATTACGGCTTTTAGCTGGAAGCCATACATTTTCTTTCGACTGAAGTTAGAGATAACCGCATCCGAGACGTAGTTGAACGCGGCCGCGCGAAGGCCGATGTTTCCTGCAAGCGACATCAAGGGAAAACACACATGGAACATCGGCAATTGGGACGTTCGGGCTTCAACGTGCCCGTTCTGACGCTCGGCACCGGCACCTTCGGCGGCAAGGGTGGGCTCGCGGTATGGGGCGACACCGATGAGAAGGAAGCATCGCGCCTCATCGACATCTGTCTGGATCATGGCCTCACCATGTTCGACAGCGCGGACATCTATTCCGGCGGCGAATCCGAGCGCGTGCTCGGCGCGGCGATCAAGGGCAAGCGCGACAGGCTGCTGATCTCCACCAAGGCGACGTTCCGTTCCGGCCCCGATGCGAACGATGTCGGCTCCTCGCGCTTTCATCTGACGCGCGCGGTGGAAAGCGCGCTCAAGCGCCTGGGCACCGATCACATCGATCTCTTCCAGTTGCACGGCTATGACGCCAAGACGCCGCCGGAAGAAGTGCTTTCGACTCTCGACACGCTCATCCGCGCTGGCAAGATCGGCTATATCGGCGTTTCCAATTTCTCCGGCTGGCATCTGATGAAAGCGCTCGCCACCGCCGATCGTTATGGTCTGCCGCGCTTCGTCGCCAACCAGACTTACTATTCGCTCGTCGGCCGCGACTATGAGTGGGAGTTGATGCCGCTCGGTCTGGATCAGGGTGTCGGCGCCGTGGTGTGGTCGCCGCTCGGCTGGGGCCGCCTCACCGGTAAGATCCGTCGTGGCCAGCCGTTGCCGGAACAGAGCCGCCGCAATTCGCAAGCATCCAACGACATGGGGCCGCCTGCGAATGATGAGCTGGTATTCAAGGTTGTCGATGCGCTCGACATCGTGGCGAAGGAAACCGGCAAAACCATACCGCAGGTGGCGCTCAACTGGTTGCTGCAACGGCCCACCGTCTCTACGCTCGTCATCGGCGCGCGCAACGAGCAGCAGCTGAAAGACAATCTCGGCGCCATCGGCTGGAATCTCACGCCGGAGCAGGTGAAGACGCTCGACAAGGCAAGCGCGGTGACGATGGCTTATCCCTATTGGCACCAGAAGCAGTTCAAGGAACGCAACCCGTTTCCGACGCGCGTCTAATGCTGCCCGCGCTCTTCGTCTCCCATGGCGCGCCGACCTTGCCGTTCGACGACATTCCGGCGCGCACCTTTCTCAAAGGTCTTGGCGCAACGATGCCCAAGCCCAAAGGCATCGTCATCGCCACCGCGCATTGGGAAACGCAGGCGCCGGCGGTCAACCGCGTGGCGGTCAACGGCACGATCCACGACTTCCAGGGATTTCCGAAACCGCTTTACGAACTGACTTACCCTGCACCGGGCGATGCGGCGTTGAGCGATCGTGTTGCGGCGCTGATCGGCGCGGATATCGATAACAGGCGGGGTCTCGATCACGGCGCGTGGGTGCCGCTGATGCTGATATATCCGGCGCACGATATTCCGGTGGTGCAGATCGCGGTGCAGACGCGCATGGGCGTGGCGCATCACATCGATCTGGGCCGCAAGCTGGCGCCGCTGCGCGATGAGGGCGTGCTCGTCATCGGCTCGGGCAGCTTCGTCCACAATCTGCGCCTGCTCGACCGCCGCGGGCCGGATGCGCCGGAGCCGGACTGGTCGAAGCAATTCTCCGGCTGGTTGAACGCAGCTTTGCTGGCGCGCGATGACGATGCGCTTGTCCATTATCGCGAACGCGCGCCCCATGCCGTTCAGGCGCACCCGGAAGAAGAACATCTGCTCCCGCTCTTCGTCGCCTATGGCGCGGGCGCAAACGCGAAGCATATTCACGACAGCGTGACGTTCGGCTCGCTCAGAATGGATGCATATTCCTTCGCATGACGGACATTCCTTTCACACTCAAGCAGATCGATCATGTCGTGCTGCGCATCCGCGACCTGGAGGCCAGCCTGCATTTCTATCGCGATGTGCTGGGCTGCCCCGTGGACAAGGTGCAGGACAAGATCGGGTTGTGGCAGGTGCGTGCGGGATCGTCGCTGATCGATCTCATCCCGCTCGATGGCATCCTGGGAAAGATGGGCGGCGCGGGGCCGCAGAAGGAAGGCCGCAATGTCGATCACTTCGCCATCGAGATCGACCGTTTCGATGACGCCGCCATCCGCGCGCATCTGGCGTCCCACAATGTGACGATTCTCGATTCCGGCCGGCGCTACGGTGCAAAAGGCGACGGCCCGTCCATCTATATTCTTGATCCGGATGGCAATTCCGTCGAATTGAAGGGGCCGCCATCATAGGTACCCGTCCTACCACGCCATCGCGCTGGCTGAGTGGCTTCGTTCATCCTAGAGTCGAAGCAGATTGAGTGTGTGAGTCATTCTTCGGGGAATGTCATGGACTCGCGATTGAGCGCGCTCTCAAGCTATTTTCTGTCGCGCGGCAGCGCTGCGGATGTCTTGCCCGGCGGAATCGACCCCAAACTGTTGCCCCATGTTTTCGTGCTGGAGGTCGAAGCCGGGCCGAGGCTGCGTGTCCGTCTTGCGGGAACTGCGCTCGATACTGCTTTCCGCCCGGGACTTGTCGGCTGCTACATGGAAGATTTCATACATGGCCCGCGCGGCGCGGAGGTTCTTCGCGCCTTCCACGATTGTGCGACATCGCACACACCGGTCTGGATGCGCGAAGTCGTGAGGATCAAGAACAGGCCGCCGCGATTTGTAGAAGGCATCGCCGTCTTCCTTGCACCCGAAAGGATATTCGGTGGACTGCTCGTGGGCGAGGCGCCGGTCGCCCTGACCGACACCACCTTCGTACGCCAGCCATTGCGGTGACGCCTGCCGCGGCGTTTCGCATTTGCCGGTCGGGCGTGGAACTTAAAGGCATGCCCGGCGCTTGAGTCGGCATGCGGGAACTTTGGGCCTTGCTAAAGGAAGGCGTCATCGCCTTCGACGAAGACGAGGCGCTCAGCCGCGGCGCGGCGATTGCGTTCTACGCCGTCACCGCGCTGGCGCCGGTTCTCTACATCGCCGCCGCCATTGCCGGGCTCGTCTTCGGGCGCGAGGCGGCGGGCACCGCCATCGCGCATGAAATCGGCCATCTGATCGGCCCCAACGCGGCGAAGATACTCTATGCCGCGATCCACAATTCCGAAAATCCCAACACCAGCGGCTTCTGGGCCAATGTCGCCAGCGTCGTGCTGCTCATCGTCACCGCGTCGGGCGTGTTCGGCGAAATGCAGGCCGCGCTGAACAGGATCTGGCGCGCCCAGCCCAAGACAACGGTGTGGTGGCGCATGGCGCGCGCACGGCTGGTGAGCGTCGGCCTCGTCCTGGCGCTGGCATTTCTGCTGCTGATCTCGCTTGTCATGTCGGCCGCGATACACGCGTTGGGCGAACGCATCGACGCGGTCCTTCCCATCGGGGCCACGCTTGCCCTTGTCCTCAACTTTGCGATCTCTTTCGTGCTGATCGCGTTGCTGCTCGCCGCGATCTATCGCGTGCTGCCCGATTGTCACATCGAATGGCGCGACGTGATGATCGGCGCCGTCGGCACCACCATCCTGTTCAACATGGGCGAATATCTCATCAGTCTCTATCTGGGTTCGAGCACGGTGGCCTCGCGCTATGGCGCGGCGGGCGGCGTTCTGATCCTGCTGCTGTGGGTTTACTACACCGCGCAGATATTCCTTCTGGGCGCGGAATTCACCCGCGTCTGGTCGAAACATCACGGCAGCCTGAGGGACGGCCGCGTGGCGGCCGGCGCAATTTCGGAAAAAAACTGAAGGCCGCAATTCCGATCAAGCAGCGCGGAAATTTTCGCGTAAGATCGCCTCGGTGGTTGGAATGAAGGTCCGGCATGTCGCTCACCAACAAGGCGCTGTTCATCATCGAACGCAATCTCACCAGCGATCTTACGCTGGAGCAGATCGCACGCTTCTGCGATGTGTCGCGCTTTCATCTCGCCCATGCCTTTGGCGAAGCCACCGGCCTGTCGGTGATCGAATATCGCCGCGCGCGCCGGCTTACCGAAGCGGCCTATGCGCTCGCGGCCGGTGCGTCCGACATTCTCGGCGTTGCGCTCGACACCGGCTATGCGAGCCATGAGGCCTTTTCCCGCGCCTTCAAGGCGCAGTTCGGCAAGACGCCCGAGGACGTCCGAAAATCCGAATCCATCGAAGGGCTGAAGCTCGTCGATGCCATCCGCCATCTGGAGTCCAAAGCCATGAAGCTGAAAGAGCCGCGCATCGAGAAAGTGGGCGAGTTGCTGTTCGTCGGCCTCAGCCAGCACGTCCCCTACAATGCGATGCAGAACATCGCGGGCCAGTGGCAGCGTTTCATGCAGAATTATTATCGCGGCATCGAAAACAAAGTCGATGAGCCGCCCGTCGGCATCACCACCGCTTCGGACGACGACGGCATAGAACACGTCACCGCCGCGGGCGTGACGAAGTTCGGTGCTGTGCCCAAGGATTTGATCAAGGTCACGCTGGCGCCGCAGACCTATGCGGTGTTCGCGCATGACGGGCATGTGACCGAAATCCGCGAGACGTATCGGGCGATCTGGAACGACTGGTTTGCGAACAGCGGCCGCGCACCGCTCGAAGCGCCGGGCTTCGAGCGCCACAACGCCACGTTCGATCCGCGCACCGGCAATGGCGGCTGCACGATCTGGTTGCCGATAAAATGATTCCACCCTCCCCTTGAGCGAGGTGGAGAGCGAAGCGAACCGGGGAGGGGCATTTGCACCGCGCTGGCGCCGTAACCCCTCTCCGAAATTTGCTGCGCAAATTGTCGGCCCTCCCTCAAGGGAGGGCGGTTTTTTTACTGCACGACCGCCGATCCCTTCATGCCCAGCATGGCATGCATGAAATGATCGCAGTTGAAATTGTAGGTGCCGGGCCTTGTCGGCATGAAATGCACGGCCACCGTGCCGCCGTCATCCACTTCCACCGTGCCCTTGGAAACCTTCCCGGAATCTTCAGGGGCGATCAGCCCCGCAGCGAACAGTTCCGGTGCGTTGAAGTCGTGATCCTTCATCACGGTGCTGGTGAAGACGAGCTTGTAAGGCTGGTTCGCCTTCAAATACAGCGTGGCCGGCGTGAACGCATAATTGCTCATCGACACGGTGAGGGTTTCCGCCTTCGACCAATCCGGCGCGGTCTGTGCGGCGGCGGGAAGAGCGAAAGCGGCGAGTGTTGCGGCAAGCGCGAGCGAACGGAGACGCATGGAAATTCCTCGAAGCAGGAACCGCATTTCGCGGTGCGCCACCGACTTTACAGAAATCCCAAAATCGTACCGCGTAAATCTCAGCGCTTCGCCGCCGCCCGCTGGTGCGCCAATTCCGTGTCGAACGCCGCGTCGGCCTTGGCCATGAAGTTTTGCAGGGCGTCCGGATCGATAAAGGGATTTGGGCCGCCGGCTTTGCGCGCGGCGAGCTTGTGTTGCGGATCGTAGAATTGCGCATGCGGCGCCAGGAACACATCCGCGTGCATCGCCTTCAGCTTCGCGATGCTGGCGCGGTAATCGTCCACGATCCTGGGATAAGCGGTATTGTTCACCAGCGGATTGCCCGCAACAGACACGCTGCAGATGTCGATGACCTTGTAGGTCTTGCCGCCTTCCGTCTCGTTCCACGTCCAGCTTGTGCAGCCCGGCGTGTGCCCCGGCGTCAGATGCGCGGTGAGCCTGATGTCGCCCGCGCTCAGAGTTTCGCCGTCCTTTACCACATGATCCACTTTCACCGGCGGATAATGCGTGGAGGCCGTCGGCCCGAAGGTGATCGTGCCGGTTTCCAGAATCGGCTTGTCGGCGGCGCTGGCGTCGAATTTCGCGCCGGTGGCTTTCTTCAATTGCGCAAGGCCGGCGGCGTGGTCGTAATGCGCATGGGTGTTCACGATCAGCTTGATGTCGGAAAGCTTGAACCCCAGCGCCGCGATGTTCTTCTCGATCTGCGGCACCGTCTCAACCAGTGCGCCGTCGATCAGAACGTCACCTTTGGGTGAGGTGATGAGATAAACCGCCAGATCCCTAGTGCCGACATAATAAGTGTTCCCGACAATGCGGAAGGGCTTTTGCGGCGTGGTCCATTCGGCGGGAACCTGCGCCTGCGCGGCGGATGCGAAAGCGAGTGCGGCGAAAGCGGCGAGAAATTTCATGATGCCCTCCGGTTGGGAGGGCATCATGGGAAACATTCAGGCAAGAGTTAGGCGGCCTGCGAAAGAAGCTCTGCTTCCACCGCAACGCCGTCCAGCGTCGCGGCCACCGCATGCACAACAGAGGCGATGCGCACGGCGCTTTGAATCTGTTCGGCGGTGACGCCGGCACTGCGCAGCACTTTCTCGTGGCTGTCGATGCACATGCCGCAGCCATTGATGGCGGAGACGGCCAGCGACCACAGTTCGAAATCGGCTTTGTCCACGCCGGGCTTGCCGATCACATTCATGCGCAGCTTGGCCGGCAGCGACCGGTAATCCGGCGACGAGGCCAGATGGGTGAAGCGGTAATAGATATTGTTCATCGCCATGATGCTGGCCGCCGCGCGCGCCGCATCCAGCGCTTCGGGCGAAAGCTTCGGTGCAAATTCCGCCAGCACCGCGCGGGTCACATCCGCATTGCGCGAGGCCAGCGCCGTGGCGACGAAGGTGCCCGCGCGCTGCTGATCGTTCAGCGACGGCTCGGCGGCGAGCGAAGAGAGATTGAGTTTCAAATCCTTCGCATAGTCGGGAAGGCGATTCTTCAGGTCTTCGAGAGACATTATTCGTCCTTTCAATTTCCTCCCCCGTTTACGGGGGAGGGGGACCGCGAAGCGGTGGAGGGGGCGAGAGGCGATGCCCCCTCCACCTCGCTCGCGATGCTCGCTCGGCACCTCCCCCGTAAACGGGGGAGGAAAACGCGAGCGGTGTTACGCCGCTTTCAGAACCTCTTCGCCCTTCTGCCAGTTGCAGGGGCAAAGCTCGTCGGTCTGCAGCGCATCCAGCACGCGCAGCACTTCCTGCGGATTGCGGCCGACATTCATGTCCGTCACATAGGCAAAGCGGATGACGTTGTCGGGATCGACGATGAAGGTCGCGCGCTTGGCGACGCCGCTATCGGCATCGAGCACGCCCAGCGCCGCCGAAAGCTCGCGCTTTACATCCGAGAGCATGGCGAAAGGCAGGTTCTTGAGATCGGCATGGTTCTGCCGCCACGCCAGATGCACGAATTCGCTGTCGATCGAGACGCCGTAGATCACCGCGTCGCGGTCCTTGAAGTCGCCGTTCAGCGCGCCGAAGCCGGCGATCTCGGTCGGGCAGACGAAGGTGAAATCCTTCGGCCAGAAGAACACGACCTTCCATTTGCCTGCGTCGGAAGCGCTGTCGAAATCGCGGAAGGCGGTTTTGGGGTCGGTCGAAACGACGCCCTTCAGTTCGAATTTGGGGAATTTGTCACCAACGGTCAGCATCGGGTTTCCTTCAGAAAAGCCCGGATTCCGGGCGGTTCGGTCCAAGTGCGGGCTTATCCCCGCTCTAGTTGCGAGTCATACTTAGAAAACTTCTAAACTAATTTCAAGGGCAGCGAGGACGATGCCGGCGCGATCCGGGCCAAAAAAAACGGCGCCTCGAACGGCGCCGTTTCTTGCAGAACCAAAAAGAACGTGAACGTCTAGCGATTGCCGCGGCAGTGGCCATACGGGCCCAGATGATAACCGCGCGGACAAACATGCATGGCCGGGTGCACATAATTGCGCAGGCATCCGCCATGCGGACCGCGATGCCAACCGATGCCGCAGCCACCCGCAGCTTCGGCTGCGGAACCCGCCGCCAGACTCAAACCAACAGCAAAAATCACGGCAAAAAATTTCGTCATGAAAGTCCCCATGATGATTGAAGGCCCAAGTGATTTGCCATCTTTGCGCGCAAGGTTGCGTGCTTTCAATCGCACGCGATCACAGCCGGCGTCACAATAGGACCTTATTTCGTTCTGAAACCGGGCCGGATGCAGGGCGTTTTCTCCTGGGGCGAGCGAGAGGAGCAATCCATGTCGGTTTCCATGAAATTTTCGTCATACGCCGCGATCCTTGCCGGCGCCATCGGTCTGGCGTTCGCCGCGTCCCCGGCCAATGCACAGGACTACGGCCGTTACGACAACGGCGCTTATAGCGAAGATGCGAACATTCAGATCACCGCGCCGCGTTTCAACGCGCAAGGCAACCGGCTGAACGGTCCGCTGGAGAAAGTCTCACTTTCGACCCGCGTACCCTATGACGATCTGAACCTGCGCACGCGCGGAGGCGCCTATGCGTTGAAGATGCGCGTGCGCGATGCGGCGCAGACGACTTGTGCGCGAATCGCGGAAGCCTATCCGGTGCAGCAGGCCTTCGGCACCAACTGCTACAAGACCGCGCTGCAGGACGGCGAGTTGCGCGCGAACGCCGCGATCCGCGATGCGCGCGATCGCCACTACGAGGATTAGTGAGTCTCCTTGCGACAGGCGAACACGGCAAATTCGGTGTTCGCCTTCGCACGGGAATTCGGGAAAGGAAGAAAACGATGCGCCACGCTGGTAAAGCCGCGCTGCTCGTGGGTACGTTCGCTGCCTCTGTGGCGGCGTTTCCCGCCGCGGCGCAGGACTATGGCCGTTACAACGACGCGCCGGGCGCTTATTCCTCAACCGAGGAAGTCATCATTCAGGCGCCCCGCTATCGCGGGCCGCAGCGCAGCACGATCGGCGCGCCCATCGAGGATGTTGCGCTTTCCGCGCCCGTGCGGTTCGACGATTTGGATCTCACCACCGATTGGGGCGTGCGCAAGCTGCACACGCGGATCTTCGTCGCCGCGCGCAGGCTGTGCGAACGCCTGGACAACCGTTACCCGATCACCGTGTCGGATGGCGCGCCGTCCTGTTATCGCCAGGCGGTCGACGATGCGATGGCGCAGGCCGACGCCGCCGTCTATCGGGCTTATGACGATTGAACGAAGGTGACGCGGCGGCTCAGGCTGCCGCGTCCGCTTTTGTCGGGGCGAGATAGCGTCCGAAAAACAGCCGCGCCAGGAACAGAAGCACGACGGCCACGCCCATGATGGCGCTGTGCATCAGCCAGAATTGCACCTCCGGCATCTTGTCGAGGAAGCCGCCGAGATAGCCGACCAGATTGTTGCCGATGAACAGGTGCAGGTAATAGACAGCGATCATGATGCCACCCAGGCCTTTGGGCGCCGCGCGCGAGTAAAGCGCCAACCCCACCGGCAATACCATCGAGAATCCGATATCGTTCAGCGTGTGAAATCCGAGCGCCCACCACAGCGGAACAGGATGACCGGTCCGCGCAACGGTGAGGGATGCGAAGGCCAACACCAGCGGCGCTGTTGCGCTGATCGCGGTGCCGATGGTGATCTTGGTGATCTCGCTCGGCTCGGGCCAGCGCCGTCCATACCAGCGCCAGAATGCGATGACGCCGATCATCAGTACGGTGCTGACCAGCGCGTCGATGGACAGCATCCAGCTGATCGGCATCGACATGCCGAAGAACACATGCTGGTAGTCCTTCTCCGCCCAGATGAGATAGGCGTTGAAGATCTGCTGGTTGCTCACCAGCGACAGCGCCAGCACCGGCAAGAGTCCGACAAGAATCGCGATGACGCCCCAATCTTTGGCTTTGAGGGGAGGGCGCACGACGACTTCGACCTCGCCTTTCTTCTGCAGCATCTCGCGCGGATACGAGTATCGGCCGTAGAGATAGATGATGAGGCCGAGCAGGATGGCGACGCCCGCGGAGCCGAAGCCCCACGCCCATCCCACTTTCTCGCCCAGCGTGCCGGTGATGAGCGGCGCCACGATCACCGCAAGCTGGATGCCGAGGAAGTAAACCTGGAAGCCATCCGCGCGGCGCGGATCGTCGATGGTGTAGAGATCGCCCACCTGCGCTGCGATGTTGCCCTTGAAGCAGCCGACGCCGAACAGCAGCGCGAAGAGACCGGGCACGAAGGTCTGCTCGAAGCAAAGCAGGAAATATCCCGCCGCCATCGTGCCGGCGCCCAGCGCCACGGTGGCGGTGCGCCCGATCAGGCGGTCCGCGATGTATCCGCCGAGGATCGGCGTCAGATAAACCGTCGCCGCATAGAAGCCGACGATGGCCGAGCCGAGCGCCACGGGGTCGAGCGTGCCGTAGAAGAATTCGAGCGCATGGCTGAATGCCGTGAAGCCCCACACCTTCTCGATGGTGCCGGGCTTGAGCAGGAAGTGGCTCATATAAAGCACCAGCAGCGCCTGCATGCCGTAATAAGCGAAGCGCTCCCAGAATTCGGAGGCCGACAGCCAGCCGAGGCCAACCGGATGGCCAAGGAAGCGAGTGTCGGATTTGTTCTTTTCCTGAGAAGCGCTCAGCGACGCGGCCGCGCCGGTGGAGGTGCTCATGCGTATTTGCCCGCCCTTGGTTCTTGTTGGTGTTTGACCTGCCCCGAACTGTGCAATCTCACGGAGCCGCTCGACGATAGCAAGAGTGAAGTGCCGCGCGCCCATGGTGCGATTCCGTAACGCGGGCGCGCGTGGGGCATGGCGATCCTGAACGGATGTCTTGGCCGCGGATGATCGCGGTGAGCCGCCCGACGAAGCTGGTGTGTTGGGCGTCAGTGCTCGGGAGGCGGAGACGCGCGGTCGGCCGGCTTCGGTGTCGGATAGAGAAAAAACAACAACTCCGGCCGGGCCATTCCCATGGCCGGCAACGCGAGCGACACACCGGCCAATCCGCCGATCGCGGCGTTGAACACGCCGACGCCGAGAAAGATGCCGAGCATGGGCCAGAGGAAACCACCCGCGATGGCGCCGGCAATGCCGATTGCGATGTCGCCGCGCCAGCCGTAACTGTTTTCCGGCGCAACGAACTGCGGAAGCGTGCCTGCGGCCGCGCCGATGACAAGCCACATGAACATGGAGAGAAGCATCGCGTCGGTGCTTTCGGGAAAACGAAAGCCGCGCGGGACTGGTGATCCCGCGCGGCTCTCAGCCGGCGCGCAAAACGCACGCGCCAGGATCAGGCGAAGCTAGCGCCGCCAGCCGTCATTGCTGTAGCGGTCGTGACTGCGGCTGGAATAATGGCTGCCGCTGCGATAGCGATAGGCGCGTTGGTCGTGACGGCTGTTCCAGCGATGCCAGGTATGGCCGTTATCCCAATAACCGTCGGCAAAACCGAAGGCGATGCCGCCGACGTCGACAGCAATCAGGCCCGCGGGCTGCGCGTGCCAGGCTTCGGCACGATAGCGGTCGTTGCGGTCGCGGCGCGCCATGGCGTCGTCATAGCCGTAATTGTAGCCGTTTCCGTAATAGCCCTGGTTTGGGTCGCCCACGGTGATGGACATATTCGGTCCATTGTCGCGACGATCCTGCGCGACTGCCGCGCCTGCGCTCAACGCAACGGCGGCCGTCGCGGCGAGCAAGATGCTCATCTTGTTCAACATAATGGTTTGCCTTGGAGTGTGGCCGCGCGAAGTTCCGAAACGGAGAGGCGCGGATTGGGGGCGGCGCCTATTGCGCTGCCTCGCAGACACAACATTCGCACGGGCTGTTCGTTCCTTCACCTTGTACGAATAAGGCCACTTGCGACTCGCTAAGAGGTTGCAATGGGCCTACTCTACGGGCGGCAAAAGTAGGTGTCTGTTGGAACGGCTCTTCGCGCGGCTTGATGCGCGGTCACTCGCACAAATCATCGTGGACACGGTCCGCGAGCCTTTGCTTGTCCTCGATGGCGATCTCAACATTCTTTTCGCGAGCAGTTCCTTTTATCACAGCTTCCAGACCGCGCCGGAGAACGCGCGCGACGAGAAATTGTTCGCGCTGGACAACGGCGCGTGGGACACGCCCGAATTGCGCGCCCTGTTGATCGACACGCTGGCCACGAAAACCGCCATCGAGGGCTTCGAACTCAACCAGGAATTTCCGCGCATCGGAAAGCGCATCATGCTGCTGCACTTGCGCAAGGTGGTACAGGACGATCATGCCAAAACCACCATCCTGATCGGTTTCGAGGACATGACGGCGCGGCGCAGCGCGGAAAACGAACGCGAGTTGTTGAAAAAGCAGACCGCCGATCTTCTGGCGCAGAAGGAAGTGCTGCTGGCGGAGATGCAGCACCGCGTCGTCAATTCGTTGCAGATCATCGCCAGCATCCTCATGCTGAAATCGCGTGCGGTGACGTCGGAGGAAACACGCGGTCACCTGGAAGACGCGCACCGCCGCGTCATGTCGGTTGCGGCCGTGCAGCAGCATCTCAGCAGCGCGTCGATGAACGAACCGATCGAAATCGCGCCTTATCTCACCAAATTGTGCCAGTCCCTTTCGGAATCGATGATCGGCGAAGCGCGGCCGGCGCTGTTGCAAGTAATTTCCGATCCGGGGAAAGTCATTTCCTCCAATGCCGTGAGCATCGGATTGATCGTCACCGAACTCGTCATCAACGCGCTGAAATATGCCTTCCCCGGCAACAAGCCCGAGGCGGTCGTGACTGTGCGCTATGACGTGAACGGCACGGATTGGAAATTGTCGGTATCCGACAATGGTGTCGGCAGGGAGGAGGGCAAAGGTCCGCCTGCAAAAGGTGGCCTCGGCACCAGCCTCGTCAATGCACTGGCCAACCAGCTCGATGCGAAAGTTGCAACGCAAAGCGGCGCGAATGGCATGAAGGTTTCCATTACGCACGCCACCTTCAGTGCGCGCGTTCCCGAAGCGGCATAGCGGTCAGACCGCCAGAGAAACGCCGGCCGGCGTGTGCGGCATGACGGCACTCAATTGCGCCAGAATATCATCGGCCGGATTCGGTCCTCCCATGGGAAGACGATCCGGCAATACCGTATCGCCATTGAGCAGTACTGCCAGCGCCGCGCGTGCGCGCGCAACGCGGCTTTTCACCGTGCCGATGGCGACGCCGCTGATTTTCGCCGCGTCCTCATAAGATACCCCGCCGGCCGCCACCATGACGAGCGCCTCGCGTTGCGTAGCCGGCAGCTTGCGCAGGGCCCGCGCCATGTCGCCCAACTCCATCGACCATTGCTGTTCGTTGGGCGCCGACGGAACGGCTTCGCTCTGTGCCGCATCGTAGTGGGTTTCGCGCCAGGCGCGGCGCGCGTGCGAATAGAATTCGTTGCGCACGATGGTGAAGAGCCACGCCTTCATGTTCGAGCCGGGCTCGAAGCGTTCGCGCGCGCGCCACGCATTGACGAGCGCGTTCTGCACCATGTCGTCGGCGATGCCTTGCCGCCCGCACAGCGAGCGGGAAAAGGCGCGCAAGCCGGGAAGCTGCGCGATCATCTCGCGCTCGAAATCCGAGGTTTGGCGCGGTGCGGCGGTGGGGGAAATTTGTTGAAGGGCCAAGGCGGACATGCGCGTTCTCCTTCGATCCGGAGCCACAGCCGGTCCTGCCGCGCGATGGGCCGCGCGTCGTCTTCATGCAATGTTGGGCGAGTAAAGCTGGAAGGGCGCTGCGGTGATTCCGCATGCGGCGCTCACAGATACAACCCGTGTGCGAGGCGAAGGTTCCTTGGCCTTTTGAGATCAAGGCCTTTGACGCAAAAGCAACGCCGCCCGCGAGATCCGCGGACGGCTCTTATTTGTTAAGACCGAACGGGCGCGGCGGCGCGTCAGGCCTTGGCTTTGCGCGCTTTCTTCGTCTTGGCTTTAACAGCTTTCCTGGCCTTGGCAGGCGTGGCGGTTTTTCCTTCCACCGCGTCGATCATGCGGCGAATGAAACTTTTTTTGGCAGCCATGATGCTATCTCCAATCGTTTGCTAAAAACCCGCGCGGACGGCGGTGGGCGCCTGGCGGTCATCTTCGATGCGCGCGGAAACCGCGGCACCCATCGCCACGATGGCGCCGAAGAGAAGCGAGAATGCGATCCAGAGGCTCGTATAGCTGGCGATCTTGCGCGCGGTCTCGGCGGCGCGCCTGGTCTTTGCCGAAATGTCCGATTGCATCGCATCGACGCGCTGCGCCGCAACGTCATGCGACACGCCCGCTTCGCGCGAGACCAGGCCCACAAGGCGCGCGTGATCGTCGGTGGCGAGCTTGCCGCCATTGGCGATGCCGGCTTGGAGGATGCGCGCCGCTTCCGCGCGCGGTGCCACGGCATCCACCGACGCGCCGCCACTGGCTGGGCGATAGAGCTTGTCCACCAGATAGGCCGTCGGTCCCACCACATTGGTCTGCGAGGTCGCTGAACCGTAAAGCGCGGCGGTTTTCGCGCCGGTGCTGGCGACGGTCAGGCCCGCGAAGGCCACCACGGTCAAAGTCGCCAGAACCGCGACGGCCCATGCGACCAGCGCGTGCGCGCCTGCGCGGATATCTTCCTGCATCTGTGTTTCGATCAGTGGCCCCAGCAGACGGCCGGCGAAATGTCCGCCTACCGCGAAGCCGAAAGCTTGCGCGACGAAGAAATAGATCGCGCCGCCGGTGAAGAAAGTGGGCGCCGAAACGCCGCCATGCACCGGACTGACGAGCAGCAGGCCGAAGCCCGATCCCAGGGTGAGAAGGAAGAAGGTCACCGCCGTGGCGATGACGCCGCCGCCGATGGCGAGCCCCCACGAAAAGCGATAGCCCACATTCTGTACGGCCGGTTCTGCGATGACGACGGTGTCGGTCATGGCGGCGTTCCTCGAATGAATGTTGCGAGATGGGTCAGGCGTGGCCGGTGAGGAGCCACAGGATGATGATGATCGGAATCGGAACGCCGATGAGCCAGAGACATCCAGAGCGCATGACATAGTCCCCCGTTTGGTTGCGCCGGTTAACGGAGGGCGCCTGTTTAAGTTCCGCGTTTCATCCAATGGATCGCGAGCCGCGTCGCGAGCGTCCGCCAGCGTACAAAACGGCGCGCGATACCGGGTGCTATCCAGGGAACGCAGACGTCTCCCACACTTTATATCAGCAGCCGATACGCGCACGCCGCGCAATATGAGGAGCACATCATGGCCGCGAAGAAGAAACTGGATGCCGTCGCCTTGCTGAAGGCCGATCACCGCGCCGTCGAAGCGCTGTTCAAGAAATTCGCCAAGGCGAAGGACGCGCGCACCAAGCAGGCGCTCGCCAAGGAAATCTGCACCGAGCTCAGCGTGCATGCGACGATCGAGGAAGAGATTTTCTATCCCGCGTGCGCCGCGGCGGTGGAGGACGATCTGCGCCTGGAATCCTATGTCGAGCATGATGGCGCGAAGGTGCTGATCGCGGAACTGGCGGGCAGCAGCCCGGACGACGCGTTTTTCGACGCGAAGATGACGGCGCTATGCGAGCAGATCCATCATCACGTGAAAGAAGAAGAGAAGCCCGGCGAAGGCTTCTTCGCGCAGGCGCGCCAGGCCGGTGTCGATATGAATGCGCTGGGCGAACAACTTTTCGCGCGCAAGGCGGAGCTTATGGCGGCCATCAAGAAGGACGGGCTGCCGCCGCCGATCACGCGCAGCTTCACCGGCCACAGGATGCAGCAGGGCGAACCGCTGGAAGCGCGATGAGCAAGACGGCAAACGATAATCCCGTGCCGGACGCCAAACCGAATGGCGGCATGCGCCGATCCGGCAGCGGCGACGTGAAGGGCGGCGAGGCCGAAAGACCCGGCCAGTCGCCGCATGACCAGAAGAATGCGCCACCGGAGGAAAAGTCCGGCGGCTGAGTACTGCGGAACGAAGCGGCTTCCTGCGCGTGTTTAGCGCAGAAGTTTGCGGCGGATGACTCATGCCTTCGGATATGATCGGGCAAGGCGCGGAGATTTTGCTGGGCTTCGTGGTCATCCCGCTATGGCTGGCCGCGGGGCTTTGCGACTATGTCTGCCACCGCGCCTCGGCCATCGAGCGCACGTCGGGCACGCCGGAGTCGATTCTGCATCTCATACAGTTCGGCCTCGTCGGCCTTCCAATCGTGGCGGCGCTTTTTCTCGCGGTGAAGGCGGGGCTGCTGCTGGCGTTCATCCTCTTCATCCTCCTGCATCATGCCGTCGCGTTCGCCGATGTGCGCTACGCAAACCACATGCGCGTGGTGACGCCGGTGGAGCAGATGGTTCACAGCTTTCTCGAAATTCTGCCGATCACCGCCTTCCTGCTGATCGGCGCCTTGCATTTCGGGCAGCTCGCGGCGCTGTTCGGCGGCGGCAACGAGGTCGCGCAATGGATGCCGCGCCCAAAGCCGCATCCGCTTCCCGTCTGGTACAGCGCAAGCGTGTTGGCGGGCGCATTCGTTCTGAACTTCCTGCCTTATAGCGAAGAGCTTGTTCGCTGCCTGCGGGCATCCGGTCCCGCGACGCGCGCTGTTTGAAGCCGCAAGGCGTCAGGCTTTGGCGCGAATTGCGGTATGGCCGGCACTCTCATTTGTCGCCACCCAGATCACATGCCGCACGCCGCGTCCCTTGTTGGCGCGCGCCTTGATCTCTTCCACCGCGAAGCCCGCCTGGCCGAGACGGCGGGTGAACGCGGCGCTCGGCGCGGCGGACCAGACGGCCAGGAGCCCTTTGCGCCGCAGCGCCATGCGCGCGGCGTGAAGTCCGTTCAGTTTGTAGAGCCTGTCGTTTGCATCGCGGCTGACGCTGTCCGGACCGTTGTCGACATCGAGCAGAATCGCATCGAATTCGCCGCGCGCCGATGCGATGAGATCGCGAACATCGCCCTCATGGATGCTGACGCGCGGATCGCGAAGACTGTCGCCGGTCAGTTCCGCCATCGGCCCCAGCGCCCAACGGATGACGGCGGGCACCAGTTCGGCGACCACGATTTGCGCGTCCGCACCAAGCCCCGCCAGCGCGGCGCGCAAGGTGAAGCCCATGCCATAGCCGCCGATCAGCACGCGGCACTGTTTGCGCCCGCGCAACCGTTCGCAGGCCACATCCGCCAGCGCGATCTCGGAACTGCTCATGCGGCTGCTCATCAGCACGACAGACCCTGCCCGTATCGAGAATTCCTCGCCTCGCCGCATCAAGGTGAGCGTGCCGCCGCCATCAGGGACGTCTGCCGTGTCGAGTTGCACCCAGGGGATCATGACGGCCTGTCTTTGAGTGCCATCGCGGGAATGCGATGCCGGTGGTGGTTATTCCGCTTTTTGTCAGGAAAACCGCGGCCCCGGAACACCGGCCTGCATCGAGCCGATATTAGGCTTGAATTGTGCGCGGCGCGAAAGCGCGAAGCGTATTTTGTGCTAGGCTGAAAGGAGCCGCTCTACCAGCACTGGTTGAAAGCGGCGCATCGGAGCAGGCAATGTCTCTTGCGGGACGTCAAATGGCCGCTCATTCCACGCAGGACGGCGATCGCGCGCGTCCTTTCCGTCCATGCCGGGTTTAACGCCGATGGCGGGGTCTCACGCCATGACGAACTCCGGCGTGGAGCGCAAGCTTGCCGCCATCCTCGCCGCCGACGTGGTGGGCTTCAGCCGGCTGATCGGCCTGGACGAGGAAGGCACCATCGCGCGGCTGCAGGCGCTCCGCCGCGACGCGATCGATCCCGCCATCGCGCTTCATCGCGGACGCATCGTCAAGACGACCGGCGACGGACTGCTGGTGGAATTCGCCAGCGTGGTCGATGCCCTTCGTTGCGCCATCACCGTGCAGCGCGAGCTGCATGCACGCAACGCATCCGAACCTTCGGACACGCATATCCGCCTGCGCATCGGCGTCAATATCGGCGACATCGCGGTGGATGGCGACGACATATTGGGCGACGGCGTGAACATCGCCGCGCGGCTGGAAAGCATCGCGCAACCCGGCAGCATCTATGTCTCCGAGGATGCCTGGCGGCAGGCGCGCGGCAAGATGAACGAAACCTTCGTCGATCTGGGCGAGCGCGAGTTGAAGAATATCGCCCAGCCCTTGCGCGTCTATGCCATCGCGCCGCCGGATGGATTTGTGGCGGACGAGCCGCCGGCGGCGCGCACGCATCGGCCGCTCAGCGAAAAGGCGTCCATCGCGGTGTTGCCGTTCCAGAACGCAGCGGGGGACAAGGACGACGAATATTTCTCCGACGGCATCACCGAGGACATCGTGACGGCGCTGTCGCGCTGGCACTGGCTGTTCGTCATCGCGCGCGATTCGAGCTTCACCTATCGCGGCCGCGCGATATCGCCCGCGCATTTTGGCGCGGAGCTGGGCGTGCGCTATGTGCTCACCGGCAGCGTGCGCAAGGCCGGCGCGCGGCTGCGCATCACCGTGCAGCTGATCGACAGCGCCAGCGGCACCAACATCTGGACGGAAAGTTTCGACCGCCAGATCGTCGATGTCTTCGCCCTTCAGGATGAGATCACCCAGCATGTGGTCGGCGCCATCGAGCCGGAGCTGGCGCGCAGCGAAAGCAACCGCGCGATCCGCATGAACCTCAAGGATCTGAACGCGTTCGATTGCTACCAGCGCGGCATGTGGCACTTCAACAAGGTGTCGGAGCCGGCCTGCGCCGAAGCCATCCTGCTGTTCCGCCAGGCGATCGATCGCGATCCGCGCCTGTCGCTGGGATATACGGGGCTTGCACGCGCGCTCTATGCGGGTGTCGCCTATGGCTGGTCGAAGGATCCGGCGCGCGAGATCGCCCAGGCGCGCGATGCCGCGCAAATGGCGCTGAGCCTGGACCGCCACGATGCCGATAGCCATTTCGCCCTCTCCGGCGCGCTGCTCTATCTGTGTCAGCACAAGGACGCGCTGGACGAGGCGGAGAAAACCGTCGCGCTCAATCCGAATTTCGCGTTCGGGCATTTCCGCGTCGGCCAGGTGCTGACCTATGCGGGGCGCGCGAAAGAGGCCATCGCGCCCGTCGAGCGCAGTTTGCGCCACAGCCCTTACGATCCGCAGCTGGGCGGCATGCGCGGCCTGCTTGCGCTCGCCCATTACCAAGCCGGAAACTACAATTCCGCCGCGCGCGAAGCGGAGGCCGCGGTCAATTTGCGCAATTTTCGCGCGACGCCCGTGCTGGCGGCGAGCCTTGCCCGGCTGGGGCGCAACGACGAAGCACATGCGGCCTTTGCCGCCTGGATGGCGCGGCCGCGCAACGCGGCGGCGCGGACGGCGCTGCCGCTTCCCTATGCCAACCCGGCGGACCAGCAAAATCTGCGCAGCGGATTTCTTGCCGCCGCCGGTCAGCCGCTGCCGGCGGCCAGCGCATAAATTCGCGCAAATGTCGGGATTGATCTGGATTCCCGCCGCGGCGGGGCGGAAACTCCGCGGATCAAAGGGCGTATCTCCGCGAGTGGTGCAACGGATTTGCAAAACGATGGAGGTTAGGCATGCCTGCGCTTCAATCTGTTCTGGGACATTTGAATCACGCTTTCAGCAAGGACGAGATCGGCAAGCTGGCGGACGCGCGCGAAAGCTTCGCGCCGGGAAAGGGGCTGGACACCAGCCTCTTCGTGAAGAAGGGAACGCCGCTGCACAAGGCCTGGACGGATTACCACGGCCAGTTGCCCGCGAGCTTTCAGGAAACGCTGCGCAGCATTATCTACCACGCGCTCTCCACCAGGCCCGCGACGCAGATCACCTTCGCCTGGGCGCCGGGCTACGATTACGAACTGACGATGTGGCACGCACCCGACACCAAGCAGACCAAGGGTGGCATCACGGTCCTCGTCAAAAGCCGCTATCCCAGCGACGCGCATCCGCTGAAGAAATAGAGACGGCGTTTTCGGAAGTCCGAATTCCGCCCCGAATTCCGCCCGGCGCGATTCGCGCATTGCGGCGCTGCAACACGTTGCTAATTTCAGCAAACCCTAAACGATATAGATCATCCTTGCGCTGAGAGTGCCATGCCGGACGGTTCTGCCACAGTTCATCTTTATCGTCCCAAACTCGCGACCATCCTGAGCGAGGGCTACAGCCTTGACCATTTTCGCAAGGACGTCCTGGCCGCGCTGACGGTGGCGGTTGTCGCCTTGCCATTGTCGATGGCGATTGCGGTGGCGTCGGGCGTTTCGCCGGCGCGGGGTCTTTACACCGCCATTATCGGCGGCGCGCTTGTTTCGACGTTGAGCGGCAGCCGTTATCAGATCGGCGGCCCGGCGGGCGCGTTCATCGTGCTGGTCGCGGCCACGGGTGCGAAGTTCGGCATCGAAGGCCTGCTGCTCACCGTGCTCGTGTCCGGCATGATGTTGGCGCTGGTCGGATTGCTGCGGCTGGGCACGCTGATCCGCCACATTCCCCATCCCGTCACGGTCGGATTCACCTGCGGCATCGCGATCACCATTCTGGCGAGCCAGTTGAAGGATCTGGGCGGGCTTCAGCTTGCGCATGAACCCGGCTTGCTCGTTCCCAAGCTCTTTGCGCTGACCGGCGTTTTGAACACGCTCAATCCGGCGGCGCTCGGCATCGGCATCGGATCGGCGGCGCTGATCTTTTTTCTGAAACGTGTTCGTCCCAACTGGCCGGGCATGTTGATCGCCGTGGCCGCCGCCTCCGTCCTGAGCTTCGCATTCGGCTTGCACATCGAAACGATCGGCACGCGCTTTGGCGAACTGCCGCATGGCATGCTCATGCCGCGCCTGCCGGCGATTTCGCCCGCGCTCCTGGTGGCGATATTGCCGTCGGCGCTGTCCTTCACGCTGCTGGGCGGGGTGGAGAGTCTTCTGTCGGCGAAAGTGGCCGACAGCATGACGGGCCGCAAGCATCGCTCGAACATGGAGCTGGTCGGTCAGGGCATCGCCAATATCGGCTCGGCGCTGTTTGGCGGCATCTGCGTGACCGGAACGATCGCGCGCACCGCCACGAATGTGCGCGCGGGCGCGCGCACGCCGATATCGGGCATCCTGCATTCGGCGTTTCTTCTTCTTTTCATGCTGGTGGCGGCGCCTTTGGCGAGCTATGTGCCGCTGGCGGCGCTTGCCGGCGTGCTGGTTGCCGTCTGCTGGAACATGGCGGAGAAAAAGGAGTTCTGGCATCTGCTTGGACACGCACCCAGCGCCGCGGTGCTGATCGCGACCTTCGGGCTCACGCTTCTGTGGAATCTCACCGCCGGAATCGTCGCGGGATGCGTGCTGGCGGCGCTCTTTGCGTATTTCCGCAAGGCCGTTCCCGAAGAAGGCGAATAGACGCTCCGCCTCTTCACCGCCAATTCCAAAAAAACGCGGATCCCTGTCTTTCGGTATTGGAGCGATCGATGAAAGCCTTCGTGTCCTGGAGTTCGGGCAAGGACAGCGCCTTTGCGCTGCACGAAGCGCGGCGTTCGGGCATCGAGATTGCGGGGGTTCTGACCACCATCAACGAAGTGCATGACCGCGTGGCGATGCACGGCGTCCGCAGCGCGCTGCTCGACCGGCAGATCGCCGCGCTCGGCGTGCCCGCGATCAAGGTGGCGATCCCAAGTCCCTGTCCAAACGAAATCTACGAAGCGCGCATGGAAGAGGCGTGCGCCGCGATCAGGGGGCAGGGCATCCGCCACATCGTCTTCGGCGATCTCTTCCTGGAAGACATTCGCGCCTACCGCATGGAAAAGCTCGCGGCGGCCGGCATGGAGCCGGTGTTTCCATTGTGGCTGCGCGACACCGCGCAACTCGCCCATGACATGATCGTCAGCGGCCTCGTCACGCACATCGCCTGCCTGGATCCGCGCAAGATGCCGCGCGCGATGGCGGGCCGCCGCTTCGACGAAACGCTGCTGCGCGATCTTCCCGCGGGCGTCGATCCGTGCGGAGAGAATGGCGAGTTTCATACCGCGGTGAGCGCCGGCCCGATGTTCGCCGCGCCGATACCGGTCACGATCGGCGAAACGGTGGAGCGCGACGGCTTCGTTTTCACCGACATCATTCCGGCCTGAGCCGCCAGCATGGCTCTGACAGTTTGTCAGATATTTTTCCTGAATGTGGCTTGATAGTCCTAGTTCGTTCTATATATGTTCTTCCGGATTTTCCGGGAGAACCGCTCTGACGACATAGCTTCAGCACAAGAACAGACAGGTAAGGGCGCCAGCTTGTGGGCAGCCCGCGCGACGCCATCCCGGCGCCGATCGCCTGCGGGGCGGTGTTTTCGGGATCGCAAGAGTCGCAAGAAAACCGGGGA
>Ga0207705_10000645_pt1 | contig 29020 bp, 22 predicted proteins | sample KBSC13metaG_FD_184314 | JGI IMG/M metagenome (GOLD analysis project Ga0207705, IMG submission 184314) | Corn rhizosphere microbial communities from Kellogg Biological Station, Michigan, USA - KBS C1-3 metaG (SPAdes) (version 2) | ecosystem: Host-associated > Plants > Roots > Rhizosphere > Soil ... | reverse complement strand
CCATCTTTGCTCACAGTGCAGATGGCGACGATCACTGGCTTGCGCGGCTGCTCCCTCCTTGCGCAGGCCGCGAGCTTATCGGTGAAGAGCAGGATGTACGTGAGGGAAAATTCCAGCGTCAGGTAGCAATCGTTACAGGAGTAAGCGCTCTGCTCAGCGGCTTTGAAGCCTATTATTCCCACTACAAAAATAACTTTCGCTACAAAGCGCAATGGAGCCCGATCCTTAGTTCTTTTGGTGTATCCCGCTTTGCATAGAAGTCATCAGAACGTAGCTGCGAGAATTAAATGACTTTGAAATGCAAAAAATAGTTATTGTCAGTAGAAATTGTTATTGACAGGGTGCATAGCTCCTCTCTATGCTTCGGAAGCGTTCAGACTCATGCCATCACTCACCGCCATAAAAAATGGCATATTCAAACATCCTGACTGTAAGCATTTATTTACCAAAAATCGTATAGCTGGACTTTTTATAAATCGAGGCCAATACAAATGAAGCTAGCTGTAGAAAGCTCTTTCTTCGTTCTATCCCCAAGGTTCCTCAAACTCGTCATGATGGCCGCAGTAGCAATTGGGGTTTGGTTGGGTTCTTCGAGCGCAGGCGCTCAACTTACCTCGGCGTCCGTCAATGGAACCGTGCAGGATTCGTCTGGGGCTGTGATCGAGGGTGCGCAACTCAACTTGCGCAACATATCTACAGGAACGCAACGAGAGACCAAGTCAAATTCCACAGGGAATTACGCCTTCCTTGATGTCACTCCCGGCACCTATACGCTCGAGGTTACCAGGGATGGTTTTGCAAAGGCACAACAAAGTGCCGTTATGCTCTCGGTCAATCAGACGGCGAAGTTTGATTTCACGCTGACGGTAGGTTCGCAAATACAGCAGGTCACAGTGTCTGCAGCTGCCGCGCAGTTGGAGACGGCCACCGCCAATCTGGGTACTGTCTTCAACAAGGTTGCTGTCAATGATCTTCCGCTCAATGGAAGGAACTTCACGCAGCTTCTAACGCTGGCGCCGGGATCGAGCCCCAGGAATGTCGGCCAGAATGCAAGCGGGATTAATTCAATCTTTACTGGAACATACTCGTTTCCAGCGGTCAACGGGCAGAGCAGCCGAAGCAACTTTTTCCTGTTGGACGGAATCAACAACCAGCAATACTTCGGCAGCGAGTACGCGGTGCCGCCTATCGTTGATGCGATTGAGGAGTTCAAGATGCAATCGCACAATGACCAGAGCCAATTTGGTGGCGTTTTGGGCGGGATTGTCAATGTGGTTACGAAGTCGGGCACGGATCAATATCATGGAAACGTGTGGGAGTTTCTTAGAAACGACGCCTTGGATGCGGGGAATCCATTTCTGACAAAGAAGACTCCGTTGAAGCAGAACGTGTACGGAGGAACGATCGGCGGCCCGGTGATTCTTCCCTATTACGGAAGGAAGCATCACACCTTCTTCTTTGGAGCTTACGAAGGAACAAGTATCAATTCAGCCGGCCAGTCTATTTACAATGTTCCCACGGCTGCAGAACTGGCCGGCGACTTCAGCGCAATCTCGCAACAGATCTATAACCCTTTCAGCACGACCCCCGATCCGAATCATCCAGGCCAATACCTACGGACTCCATTTCCGAACAATCAGATTCCTCAGTCGCTTCTTGATCCTCACATGGTCAAGCTTGCGCAGGAGCTGTTTCCAAAGCCCATTGATGGGCTTCCCAACAGCAATGGCCAGGACACTACGCCTACGCGGCTTTGGCAGAATAATTACAGTCTCCGGCTCGATCACCAGGTTAATCAGTCGAACCTGTTTTGGGGCCGCCTGAGCCAGTTTCATGTAAGCCGAACCCATTCAGGAGGTTTTGTAGGCCTCGATGCGACGGATGTGAGCAATGGGCAGAACTGGGGTCTCAACTATGTCCATACTTTTGGAAGCTCTGCGACTTTGCAAATTGGAGCTGGGCACGTCTGGCAAGACTACAAGACCAACACTGAGATCACAAATCGCACTGCAGCCATAATCGCCGACAGCGGGTACCAGAACGATTTCGGCTGTAATTTCATAGGGCCGAGATCGTGCCAGCTTCCGATCATTGCAATCCCCGGCTACCTCAGTGGAGGCGAAAACTATGCCACTGCGATGGGAACGAATATCTATGAGTACAAAGCCGACTTCACCAAGTTGATTGGCCGGCATATGATCGAGTTTGGCGCCGAGATTTCCTTCAGCAATGAAAAACCAGGCGCGCTGAACTCCAATGGAAATGTGGGCTTTTCCGCTTTTCAGACCTCGAATCTGCAGAGTTCCGCGAATACCGGAAATGCCGCGGCGTCGTTTATGCTGGGGGTTCCCACCTCGGGAGTGAAAAGGAATATAGCCAAGGATATCGTTGGCGGCTGGGTCGATAGCTTCTATGCGGAAGACCAATGGAAGCTCACACAGAAGTTGACCATGAACTGGGGTGTGCGCTACGACATGATTCTGCAGCCTTATTTGGGGACCAATGCCTCGAAATCCAATCTCAGCGGAGCATACGACCTTAGTAACGGAACATATCTGATCACGAAAGCGGCGAGTGAGCTTGGAGCCTGCGTTCCTCAAGGAGCCGCTCCCTGCATTCCTGGAGGCTCGCTGCCGGATCATGTCGTGGTGGCAAGCGGCAACAAATTGATCTACGACATCTTCGACAATGTTCAGCCTCGAATCGGGGTTGCCTATCAGGCTACTCCGAAGGCAGTTATTCATCTTTCTTACGGCAGGGTATACGACACCTGGTCGGGCATCTTCCAGTCTGCGCAGAATGAGGGCGGCCTATGGCCATCCGTGAGTATTGCCCAGTCGGTGAATATCAATTCAACAGTGCCCACCCCCGATGCAACTGCGGAAAATCCGCTGGGCAACCAGGTCGAGCCGTTACCCGCGGCGACGCCTTTCAACCAGGTGGCATTTTTCGTTGATCCTAATATGAAGAATGCATATTCCGATCAATGGCTCGTGGGCTTGCAACAGCAGGTGAGCAGCAATACCGTCTGGACGTTGAATTACGTTGGGTCCGTCAGCAGCCGTCTGCCGTGCTGCGACTTTTACAACGTAGCATTGACGCCCGGGCCAGGCACGCCACAGTCGAGAGCACCCTATCCCTACATCAAACCTACGCACTATGAGCAGAGTACCGGATCCTCCAACTACAATTCGCTGCAAGCGCAGCTTGCGCGGCATCTAGCAAATGGGCTTGCCTATACCTTCAACTACACCTGGTCCAAGGCGATCGATGTAGCTTGCGACGGCTGGTATGGGGTCGAGGGATGCTTTGTGAGGAATCCATATAACCCAAGGCTCGATCGTAGTGTCGCAGGATTCGATCTTACACATATGTTTACAGGAACTGCTTTGTACCAGCTTCCATTCGGTACGGGGCGGCAGTTCAGGACATCCAACCGAGTGTGGGATGCCATTATTGGCGGATGGCAGCTGAATGCCATCGTAACGCTGACTTCAGGTAACCCGTTCACAGTCTCTTACTCGGGCGACAAGGCTAATACGGGAAATAACTTTCAAGGCGTGGATGTGACAGGGAATCCACATCTTTCACAAAAGAGCCGAAAAGCATGGTTCAACACGGCTGCCTTCCAAACTCCTGCACAGTACACCTACGGCAATTCACCTAGAAATTCTCTACGATCGGATTGGTACAAGGATCTCGACCTGTCGCTGTTCCGCACATTCAATATCGAACGGGTGAAGGTTGAGTTTCGCGCCGAGGCATTCAACGCTACAAACTCCGTTGTCTACGGAACACCTGTGACAACACTGAATTCCGTGACCTTCGGCCAGGTGCTTGGACCAGCCAATACGGCGCGCCAGCTTCAATTAGGGGGAAAGATATACTTCTGAGCAAACGATCACAACAGTAGAATGGCGCTCGGAAGCGCTGAGTATCGAAGACCATTCACAATATAGGGAGAAGGTTAGATGGATCGTAGAGATTTCATAAAGTCAGTTGCCGCTGCGTCGGCAGCTCAGGCGTTGATTGTCCCAGAAGCAGCCACGGCTGAAGCGCCCCTTGATGCTCGTCCAAACTTCCTTTTTATTATCGCGGACGATTTGACGTACAGGGCTATCCATTCATTGACCAACCCGGAGGTCCACACACCGAACATCGATCGCCTGGCGGCTCGTGGCTGCGCATTCACCCATTGCTTCCAGCAAGGGAGTTGGACCCCGGCCGTTTGCATTGCAAGTAGAACGATGCTGAATACCGGACTCAGCGCGTTTCGTTCTCAAAAGGATGTAGACTTCACTCCTCTTTGGGGCGCGACCTTTCGAGAAGCCGGCTATGACACCTACATTGCAGGTAAATGGCATCTGGATGCGACAACGCTACAGCGGTCCTTCAGCGAGACAGACCCTATTGGCCTCGGCATGTTCGAATCGACACCCGCCGCCTACCATCGGCCGTCTCCCGGCGACACATGGACGCCCTGGGACCAATCTCTGAAAGGGCACTGGCTCGATACAAAGCTATGGCAGGGAACCCCCAAGTCGGAGGTGCATCATTCCAGCGTGATCTGGAGCGATTGCGCAGTCGATCATCTTCTGAATAAAGTGGCGAAGCGCAGCAGGCCCTTCTTTATGTATGTGGGCTTCAATGCGCCTCATGATCCGAGACAATCGCCAAAGGAGTTTGTCGATCAGTTCCCGCGAGAGAGCATTGAAATTCCACCTAACTTTCTGCCGGAGCATCCTTTCGATCTGGGCGACTACTACATCAGAGACGAAGTGCTCGCTCCCTTCCCCAGGACCCGGGCTGCGGTTCAGCTTCACCGGTCTGAGTACTACGCGATCATCTCGCACCTGGATACGCAGATCGGGCGAATCCTGGACGCACTGGAAAAGACGGGTAAGTCACAGAACACCTATGTGATTCTCACGGCAGATCACGGCCTGGCAGTTGGCGAGCATGGCCTGCTGGGCAAACAGAATATGTACGACTGCAGCATCCGAGTGCCGTGGATGATCGCCGGTCCAGGTATAGAAAAAGGCAGGCGGGTAGACGAGTTGGTCTATCAGCACAGCACTTTCGCCACGACTTGCGAACTGGCCGGCATTCCTGTACCCAAAACAGTTGAATTTCCAAGCTGTGCTGACCTCGTCAAAGGAGGACAAGCGACGAAGCATGACGCTATCTTTTCACGCTACCGCTATTTCCAGCGAGCGGTCAGAACGAAAGACTATAAGCTGATCGTTTATCCCAAGGTAAAGATCGTTCAGCTCTTCGATATGAAGAACGATCCTTGGGAGACGCATAACCTGGTATCCGAACCCAAACTCGCTACCGTAAAGGCTGAACTGATTCAGCGCCTTCATCGGTTCCAGAAGGATCTTGATGACGATCTAAATCTCGGCAACGTCAGCGAGTTTGCAGATCATGGGCGTGTTCCGGAGCAAGGACAGGCGTAAAACTTCTCTAAAGATGAAGAGAGATTCCTAATTTCGAGGGGTTATGATGGTGTCGCTCCCCTTGGGGCAAGATCTTACCGACGCGGGAGTGCGATGCGCGGCATGGAGAGTTTTGCGGCGGGATAGCGAGAGCCTGATTTCCTATTTATCCAGAATTGAAACGGGCGGGATTCAATCGCATCTGCGATTCCATGCGATTGGCTCGAATAAATTAATAAAAAGAATTGAGGACCCTATTGACCATCTCCGTTAAAGCAACGCTGCTGGCAATTGCCCTGGTCGGCCAGGGAGTTGCGCTGGCCGCCGGCAAGGATGCCCGGCCCACGGCCACGCCCATCAAGCATGTCGTCATCATCTTCGGCGAGAATATCTCGTTCGATCACTACTTTGGGACCTATCCCAACGCGCTGAATCCGGCGGGTGAGCCGGCGTTTCATGCGAAGCTGGGAACGCCCACGGTCAATGGGCTGACCTCGACGCTTCTGAAGCACAACCCGAATTTTCTGAACCGCGAGATCAACGGAGAGGACGCGGCGAATCCGTTCCGGCTATCGCGGGCACAGGCGGCGACGGCGGATGAGAACCACGACTATACGGCGGAACAGCGCGCCTTTCATTCCGGGCTATTGGATTCGTTTCCAAGGTACACCGGGGTGCTGGGGTCGCCGAAGGTGAAGAAGCGACTGGGCAACGAAAGAGCGGACCCTTCCGACCTGTACGCGCACCAGGCCAAGGGGCTGGTGATGGGTTACTTCGACGGCAACACGGTGACAGCGATGTGGAACTACGCGCAGCGGTACGCGCTGAATGACAACTCGTATGGTTCGGCGTTCGGGCCATCGACGCCGGGAGCCATCGAACTGATCTCGGGCCAGACCAACGGCATCAGCGACAAGATCAATGCCGGGAACACAATCATTGAGGGTGGCGACGGCACTTATACGATGATTGGAGACCCTGAGCCGATCGGCGATGTCTGTTCTACAACGACGGGCGCGCTGGCGAGCCTGGGCGGCAATAACATCGGCAAGATGCTCTCGAAGAGCGGTGTAACGTGGGGGTGGTTTGAAGGCGGCTTCAATCTGACGAAGACGAATCCCAACGGCACGACGGGATGCCTGCGCAGCACCTATTCGAAGATCGTCCGGCTAACGGTCCATGATTACAGTCCTCATCACGAGCCTTTCCAGTATTACAAGGAGACGGCAAACCCGAAGCATGTGCGGCCCACCTCCATCCAGATGATTGGCCACGACGGGGACGCGGCGAACCACCAGTACGATACGGACGATTTTTTTGACGCGGTGAAGGCCGGGAACTTTCCGGCGGTCAGCTTCCTGAAGGCTCCGTCATATCAGGACGCCCATGCCGGGAACTCCAATCCGCTGGACGAGCAGACCTTTGTCGTGCAGGTCATCAACTTCCTGCAGAAGCAGCCGGACTGGAAGAATACTGCTGTCATTCTGGCGTATGACGACTCCGATGGCTGGTACGACCATCAGATGGGGCCGATCGTGAATCAATCCACGACGAAGGCCGATGCGTTGACCGGGCCCGGGCAGTGCGGTGACGGCTCGAATGCCTTGCCGGGATCGCATACCGCACATGCGCAGGGACGGTGCGGCTATGGGCCGCGTCTGCCGCTGCTGGTGATCTCTCCTTACGCGCGGCAGAACTTCGTGGACCATTCCTTGACCGACCAGACCTCGGTGCTCCGCTTTATCGAGGACAACTGGCTCGGCGGCGAGCGCGTGGGGGGCGGCTCCTTCGATGCCATCGCCGGATCGATCGACGGGATGTTCGACTTCAAGCATTCCAATCCGCGCCAATACATCCTGAACGAGTCTACCGGGCTGGTGGTGAAGCAGTGATTTCGCGCACGGAGAGATGGTCGCTGAAGAAGGAACGCATTTGATTACGCGCAGATGCTTCCTGGGGCAGGCTGGAGCGCTCGCTACCGGACTGCTGTTGACGGAGACAGCCGCAGGGGCAATGGTGCACGAGGCTGCCGCAGCCGGTGCGGAGGTTCTCGGCGAAGGTGTGCTCGCTCCTTTTGTCGACGCGCTTCCGCTTCCGCCTATAGCGAAGAGCACTGGGACGCGAGCGAACCCGGAGAAGAGCGGCGAGCAGATTCCGTACTACAGGGTGGCGATGCGCGAGATGCGCGTGAAGGTGCATCGCGACCTGCCGCCTACGCGCGTGTGGGGTTTCAACGACAGCTCGCCTGGGCCGGTCTTCGAGACGCGCAGCGGCGAGCCTCTGCTGGTGGAGTGGGCGAACGAGCTTCCGGTAAAGCACTTTCTTCCGATTGACTACACGCTCGATGGAGCGGGGAAGAACGTTCCGGAGGTGCGGAGCGTGATTCACCTGCACGGCGGAAGGACGGGGCCGGAGAGCGATGGTTACCCCGAGGACTGGTATGTGCCGGGCAAATCGGCGGTCGCTTTTTATCCGAACCGGCAGGACGCGACGGCGTTGTTCTATCACGATCATGCGATGGGAATTAATAGGCTGAACATCTATGCAGGCTTGCAAGGAATGTTCCTGATTCGCGATGCCGTGGAGGATGCGCTGAATCTTCCGAGCGGCAGGTACGAGGTGCCGCTGCTGATCTGCGACCGCTACCTGCGCAAGGATGGGCAACTGGAGTATCCCGTCTCCGCCATACCGGGCAAGCCGTGGGTGCCGGAGGTCTTCGGCAATGTCGTGATGGTGAACGGGAAAGTGATGCCGTATCTCGAAGTGGAGCCGCGGAAGTACCGGCTGCGCATCGTGAATGGATCGAATGGCCGCTTCTATCGGCTGTCGTTTGGCGACGGGCGCGAGTTCCATGTGATCGGTTCCGACCAGGGACTGCTGGAGAGCCCGGTGCCGCTGCGGCGGCTGCAACTGAGTCCGGCAGAACGCGCCGATGTGATCGTAGACTTCAGCGGGCTCGCCGGGCAGCGGATTGTGCTCGGCAGCGATTCGATGCAAATCATGCAGTTTCGCGTGGCGGCGCACGGCGCGCAGGATACGAGCGCGCTGCCGACGAAGCTGCGGACCGTCGAACGGATCGCGGAGACGGCGGCAGTGAAGACGCGGCTGCTGACGCTCGACGAGCATCTGAACCTCGCCGACCAGTCGATGGACATGATGCTGAACAACACGCCTTGGCACATGCCGGTGACGGAGAAGCCGGTCCTCGACACGACAGAGATCTGGGAGTTCGTCAGCCTGACCGAGGATGCGCATCCCATTCACCTGCACCTGGTCCGATTTCAGATTCTGGATCGGCGGCGCATCGACACCAACGCATTCTTCGATGACAGGACGTTGGCGTTCATGGGCGATGTCGAACCGGCGGAAGCGGTGGAGGCCGGGTGGAAGGACACCGTGCGTGTCGATCCGGGAACGTTGACGCGAATTATTGTTCCATTCCATGGCTATACCGGCCGCTATGTCTGGCACTGCCATATTCTGGAGCACGAGGACAACGAGATGATGCGTCCGTATGAAGTCATCGCCGCTCCCTCCCGGATTTAAATCAACAGGGTTGTCCGCTAACCGGTCTTTCCAGCGCCTCCTATGCCACTTGTCATAGGCGGTAGCATTGCTTTCAAGAGATGATCTGCATAGACGCGTGATTGAGATAGTTCAGCGCTGAGAATTTCGCGTCGGGCCGGTTGATGTGCATCTATCGAATAGCTGACGACCGATATTCGATAGATGTTTGCTTCGCTTGTTTCGCTTGGAGTATGGTGGTTTTCGACAAGCTTTAAAACGACTTCAGCCGGCCATTTACGAAGAGATGCAGTTCGTTTGGACGTTCAGCAGGAAATGAGAGGTCAAGGCGCGCGTGGGTCGCAGAGCATCACAAATCGCTTGTTTGATCGGTAGTGGTCTGTTGTGGATGGCATATCCGGCGTTTGCGGCCGCAGCCGATAGCTCATCTGTGCAGCCTGGGACCGGGCCTCATTCGACGTCCTATCTTTCCCAGGGCTCTACCAGCATCTTTTCTCCGGCTGCGACGCCGTCGCACTGGATCTTCTCGCTGTCGATGTTCGTGCTGGCCATCACGCTGGCGATCTTTCTGATCGTCGCGGGGCTGCTCACCTATGCGCTGATACGCTACCGGCACCACAACCTGGAGACCTACAACGAGCCCGCGCAGATCTATGGCAGCAACCAGATCGAGCTTGCCTGGACAGTAATTCCGGCACTGATCGTCGTCATGTTATTCCTGACGTCGTCGCGCGTCATTCTCGCCACGCAGGACACCACCAAGCCCGCGGACGCCGTCGATGTCGTCGTCATCGGGCACCAGTTCTGGTGGGAGTACCGCTATCCCAAGCTCGGCATCGTCACCGCGAACGAACTGCATATCCCGATCAGCGATCCGGCGCATCCGACACCGACTTACCTTGAAATGTCGTCGGCCGATGTCGTTCACAGCTTCTGGGTTCCACGCCTGGCCGGAAAAATGGACGTGATCCCGAATCGCGTGAACACGATGTGGATCGATCCCCCAACGCCGGGTCTTTATCTCGGGCAGTGCAACCAGTTCTGCGGCGTGCAGCACGCCAAGATGCTGCTGCGCGTGTACGCGGACACGCCTGAGGCCTTTGCGGCGTGGGTGGCCGAGCAGAAAAAGCCGGCGGTCGAGAATCCGAAAGACCCGAGTGTCGCCGAAGGGCGCGAGGTCTTTCTGCACAGCGCCTGCGTGAACTGCCATACTGTCTCCGGCACCATGGCGAACGGCCGGTTCGGCCCCGACCTGACGCATGTGGCCAGTCGCGACACGATTGCGTCGGGAGCGGTGAATAATAACGCGGACAACATGAAGAAATGGATCGATGACCCCAGCTCTTTTAAGCCGGGAGCCTTGATGCCGCCCATGCACTTGAACGAACACGATCTCAATGCCGTCACAGCGTACATGATGTCGCTTCATTAATCGGGAGATCGCCCAGGCAGCCCGGATTGCGAACTTGCCGGCCAGATGGACTGAAGAAAGGAAACGATGGCTGATTTCGTGACGAGCCTTCCATCATTAGAAGCGATCGACGCAACGCCGGCGCAGAAGCCGCGGCGGTTGATGACCGAGATTCTCTATGACTGGGTGACGACAGTCGATCATAAGAAGATCGGCCTGATGTATATCGGCTCTGCCCTGCTCTTCCTGGTGGCGGGTGGCATCGAAGCTCTCATTATGCGGATTCAGCTGGCGGTGCCGCATAACACCTTCGTCTCGCCCGAAGTCTTCAACCGGATGTTCACCATGCATGGGACCACGATGGTCTTCTTCATGGGCATGCCCATCCTGTTCGGGTTCGGAAACTATCTCATCCCTTTAATGATCGGCGCGCGCGACATGGCGTTTCCGCGTCTGAACGCGTTCAGTTTCTGGGTTTCGCTGTTGGGGGGGCTGCTGCTCTACTACAGCTTCATCGGCGGATCGGGACTCTACGGGGCAGGCACCGCTCCCGATGTGGGCTGGTTCGCCTACGCTCCGCTGACTGCGAAGGCCTTCTCTCCGGGACACAGCACCGACTACTGGACGATCAGCATCCTGTTGAGCGGCATCGGCAGCATCGGCACGGCGCTCAATATCGTTGCCACAATTATTTCGATGCGCTGCCCGGGCATGAAGCTGAGCCGGATGCCGCTGCTCCCCTGGCTCTATCTGGTTCTGTCGAACATGGTCTTCATCACCGTCAGCCCGCTGACCGCGGCGCAGATCATGCTGATGTTCGATCGCTATCTCGGCTCGCACTTCTTTGACACGCAGGCCGGCGGCTCCGCGGTCCTCTGGATACACTTCTTCTGGATCTTCGGGCACCCCGAGGTCTACATCCTGGTGATGCCGGCCTTCGCCTTCATGAATGAGATCATCCCGGTCTTCTCGCGCAAGGCGATCTTCGGCTACCCGGCCATGGTGGCTGCGTCGGTTGGCATCGGCTTTGTCAGCATGAGCGTCTGGGCGCACCACATGTTCACGGTTGGCATGGGCGCGGGCGCCAACGTCTTCTTCGTCTTGTCGAGCATGGTCGTCGCGATCCCGACCGGCATCAAGATCTTCAACTGGCTGGCCACCATCTGGGGCGGCAAGGTGCGCTTCGCCACGCCCATGATGTTCAGCGTCGGCTTTCTGTTCCAGTTTCTGATTGCCGGCCTTACCGGCGTTATGCTGGCCGCGGCACCGTTCGACTGGCAGCTCCACAACTCCTATTTTGTGGTGGCTCACTTCCACTATGTTCTGGTCGGCGGAATTCTCTTCGCCTTCTTCGCCGCGTTCTATTACTGGTACCCGAAGGTGACCGGCCGCATGATGAACGAGCGGCTGGGCAAGTGGCACTTCTGGCTGATGGTGATCGGATTCCACATGACCTTCGACTTCATGCACATCCCTGGCATTCTCGGGATGCCGCGCCGGGTCTACACCTACGAGCCTCGTCCCGGATGGGAGGTTCTGAACCTGATCGTCAGCATCGGCGCGCTCTTTCAGGCCATCGCTATTCTCCTGTTCGTGATTAATTTGATCCGGTCCAATTACAAGGGGGATATCGCAGGCAACGATCCCTGGGATGCATGGACGCTGGAATGGTCTGTGACTTCGCCGCCTCCGGTTTACAACTTCGCCACCACCCCGGTCGTGTATAGCCGCCGTCCGCTCTGGGACATCAAGCACCCGGAAGATCCTGACTGGAACTACGAATGAGAGATTGCCGATGAGCACGATTCCCATCACTCCCGAAGTCGCCGATGAGCCCTGGGTACTGCCCGACAAGGGCACGGTCGGCATGGCCTGCCTGATTGTGGCGGAGTCCGCGATCTTCCTCATCTTCGTCGTCGCCTACATCTTCTACATGGGGCAGAGCCTGGGCGGACCGACTCCGCAACAGGTGCTCGAACTTCCGATTTTCACCACCATCTGCCTGTTGTCGAGCAGCCTGACGCTGCACTGGGGCGTCGCGGCGCTGCGAAAGAGCAAGGTAGGAGCCTTCACTGCGTGGCTTGCAGCGACCTTCACGCTGGGCACCATTTTTATCGTCGGAACCGGCATGGAGTGGCACCACCTTATCTATGTCGATGGGCTTACGATTCGCACCAATCTCTTCGGCACCACGTTCTATTCGCTGGTTGGCCTTCATGCGACCCACGTCATCGTCGGCCTGGCGATGCTGCTGGTGGCGCTCGTTGCTGCCCTGGCGGGGCATGTGAAACAGGAGCACGCGCATCGCATGGATGTGCTTTCACTCTATTGGCACTTCGTCGATGCGGTGTGGATCGTCGTCTTCACCGTGGTCTATGTTCTTGGACGGTAACGCCAGAAAGGTACTCGATGTCAGTCGCTGAATCAGAACACGGACAAGAGCGCATGGGAACGGTGATCCTGCCCACGCCAACCGCGTGGCCGCTGGTGCTCTCTCTCGGCATTGCGCTGCTGCTCACGGGCTTGTTGACGCATTGGTTCATCAGCGTCCTCGGCGTTGTGCTGATCGTGCCCTCGACGATCGGCTGGTTTCGCGATGTGCTGCCGCACGAGCGCCATGAGAACGTCCCCGTTCACATCAAGGTCGAGCCGATATCGACGCGGCGCGTCAACGTGGTTCGCATTCCCATCAGCGAAGACCAGCGCAAGGTTCTACCCTACGAGACCTATACCATCATGGCCGGTGTCAAAGGCGGGATCGCGGGCGGCATCGCCATGATCGTGCCGGCGGCGCTCTACGGCCTTATCCGCTATCACAGCGTCTGGTATTCGGTGAATCTATTGGCCGCCGGCGGTTTTGTGAGTTGGGGCAACGCGAGTGACGCCTTTCTGGCGAGCTTTCACCTGCAGGGGCTGCTCGCTGCATCCGTCATTCATATCGTTACGTCGCTGCTGGTGGGGCTGCTCTATGGAGCGATGCTCCCGATGTTCCCCTGGAAGCCGATCTTTACCGCGGGCTTTGTCGCTCCATTTCTCTGGACGGGAATTCTCTACAGCACGCTTGGAGTCATCAGTCCGATTCTCGATCAGCGCATCGACTGGCTTTGGTTCATCCTCTCGCAGATCGCGTTCGGCCTGGTGTGCGGCTTTGTCGTGAACCTGCAGGTCAGGGTGCGAACCGCGCAGTTCCGCGCGCTGCCGTTCACCGTTCGCGCCGGACTCGAAGGGGCCCACAAAAAGGACGAAAACGAGGAGGACGAATAGTGAGAATCTCCTCTCTTCTCTCTCTGGCGGTCGTCTCGTTGCTGAGCCTCTCGATCTTTGGCTGCGACAGCGCGCCGGGACGTCCCAAGGCCGGGCCGGAGGTTCCGCGTCCCGAACAGGTGCATGACTTCGCCACGCTCTATAAGCAGAATTGCGCTGCCTGCCACGGTGAGAACGGCAGGCAGGGCGCGGCCGTTTCCCTTGCAAATCCCGAGTATCTGGCCCTGGCCGGGGAAGGCACGTTGCTTCAAGTCACGGCAAAAGGCTTGCCCGGAACGCTGATGCCTGCCTTCGCGCAGAGCGCCGGGGGGATGCTCACGGACCAGCAGATCCGCAGCCTGGTAGACGGCATGATCAAGCAGTGGGGCAAGCCCGGCATTCTTGCGGGACAGAATCCGCCGGCTTACGCGGCCACCGGAGCAGGCGACCCCCAGCAGGGGCAGCAGGCCTTCGCAACCTATTGTGCCCGCTGTCATGGCGCCGATGGCAGAGGCCTGACGGCCAAAGGCGCAGCCGCTAAGGCTGGGAAGAGCTTCGGTTCGATCGTCGATCCCTCCTATCTCGCCCTCGTCAGCGATCAGAGTTTGCGCACGACCACCATCGTCGGCATCCCCGACGAAGGCATGCCGGACTGGCGTGGCGATGCCTCATCTCGCGCCATGACCGACAAGGAAGTGACGGATGTCGTGGCGTGGCTGGCCTCGCAGCGGACGCCGTATCCCGGCCAGCCCTACCCAACAGCGCCCGCAGCGCAGCAGCACCCGCACTAACTGCAATACGGAGACCTTTGATGAGCGAACACGAGAGCGAGCAACGGACCGGCAACACGAGACCGGAAGAGAAAAAAATAAGCAGCAATCCACTGCCTGCATCTGCGAACGATCCCAGAGATATTAAAGATCATTCCAGGCGAGTCTTCCTGTTCAAGGTGTCCTTGCTAGTGAACGGCGCCGTGGGCGTAGTGCTCGCCGTGCCAATTCTCCGATATTTGCTGGGACCGGTTATTCGGAAGAGTGACGGCTACCATGCCTGGATCACTCTGGGCGATGTGAACGATTTTCCCGAGGGGCAGACGCGGCTGGCGAAGTATCGCAATCCCTCCACCACGCCGTGGGATGGACAGACGGCGGATATCCCCTGCTGGGTTCGCCGGGTCGCGGGCAATAAATTTCAGGTCTTTGCCATCAACTGCGCTCATCTCGGTTGTCCGGTACGGTGGTTCTCCGAGTCGAAGCTCTTTCTCTGCCCCTGCCACGGCGGCGCCTACTACGAGGACGGCGAGCGCGCCGCCGGGCCACCGGAGCGCGGCCTATTCGAGTACAAATACAGGGTGGCGGGAGCCAAGCTGCTGATCAACGCCGGTGAGATTCCCACGCTTTCGACTCCGGCCAGCTCCCAGAGCGCAAACTTCGTGCCATTAGACAAGGTCGGGTGCTCATCATGCCAGGGCTAGAAAAGCAGCGTCCGCGAAAACTCGCCATGGGGTTGTACGACTGGTTCGAGCATCGCCTCGGCCTCGGCAAGCCCGCCTTCGAAGCCGCGGCGCATCCGGTTCCGGCGAGCAGCGCAAGCTGGTGGTACGTCTTCGGCAGTGCCGCCACGGTACTGTTCATGTTGCAGATTGTGACCGGCATTCTGCTTGCACTGGTCTATACGCCCTCCGCAAGCGAAGCGTGGCACAGCCTCCAGTTCCTCAACGACAAGGTTGCGCTTGGCTGGTTTCTGCGCGCTCTGCACGGATGGGGCTCGGACTTCATGGTTGCCATTGTGCTCATCCATATGGTGCAGGTCTTCATGTTCGGGGCATACAAGTTTCCCCGCGAACTGACCTGGATCATCGGAGTCTTCCTTCTGATCCTGACCTTGGGCATGGCCTTCACCGGGCAGGTGCTGCGCTTCGATCAGGACGCCTACTGGGGACTCGGCATCGGCGCTTCCATCATGAGCCGCGTGCCCATCATCGGCGCACCCATGGTTCATCTGCTGCTGGGCGCTCCCATTATCGGCAGCGCTACGCTCTCGCGCTTCTTCACGCTGCATGTCTTCGTCATTCCGGGCATCCTGTTGGCGGGCGTGGCGCTTCACGTTCTGATGGTGCTGCGGCTTGGCATCAACGAGTGGCCCATGCCGGGGCGCATCGTTCGCAAGAGCACGTATGAGGCGGAGTACCACAAGCTCAACAAAAAAGAAGGCATCGCCTTTGTGCCCGACGGCGCGTGGAAGGATGCTATCTTTGCGGCGGCGATCATCCTGGCGGTGATGGCCTGCGCCTTCTTCTTCGGTCCGTTCGGCCCCACCGGCCAGCCCGATCCTACGATCATCCAGACGGCGCCGAAGCCGGACGCACCCTTTCTCTGGCTCTTTGCCGTGCTCTCCCTGCTGCCGCCCAGCCTGGAGACGCCGATCATCCTGATCGCTCCTGTCATCATCATCGCCGCGATGCTGTTGTTGCCGCTGGTCGCCGGCGAGGGCGAAAAGCACTGGGCGCGCCGCCCGGTTGCGGTGCTGATGGTTTCGGTCATCGCCGTCTCGCTTGGCATCTTCACTCGGCTCGGCATTACTACTCCGTGGAGTCCGGTGATGAACGCGTGGTCGAGCGATGCCATCCCCACGCAGTATCTTCATGAGCGCACACCGCTGGAGCGGCAAGGCGCGCTCGTCTTTCAGAACAAGCAGTGCCGTGACTGCCACGAGGTCGGCGGCCAGGGAGGAAAGAGAGGCCCCGATCTAGATTCCGTCGCAACGCGGTTGACTGAAGACCAGATGGTGCGCCAGGTCTTGCAAGGCGGCGGCAACATGCCGGCTTATGGTAATGCCCTCAATCCATCGGAGACGACGGCGCTCGTCGCCTTCCTCAAGACGCTGCGCGGCAACGATCTGCGGCCCGCGCAGGATGCCTCCCGCGCTCTTACCGGGACCAACCCTCCGGAATCGACCGCGACCGGCGAGGAGCGGCCTTCGGGCCAGTCGCACCTGTCCAAGGAAGCGCCGGGGAAACCATAGAAATGCCGCTGTATGGCCGCTGACATCCAGTCAACTATCGCCGCCTGGCAACCGTCTTACTGGCTCTCCGCCTCGGTGCTGATCTCCTCCGCGGTCTACTGCCGGGGCTGGCTGGCGATCCGGAGGACCCGTCCCGAACAATTTCCCTTGTGGCGTCTGAATATGTTTCTGCTGGCTATGGCCATTCTGTGGTTGGCCATCGGCTCGCCTATGGACGCATTCGCGGACGTGACGCTGAGCGCACACATGGTCGAGCACCTGTTGCTCATGTCGGTTGTGCCGCCGCTGGTGTGGCTCTCCAACCCTGTCGTGCCCATGCTGCGCGGATTGCCGCACTGGCTGGTGAAGGGTGGGCTTGGTCCTCTCATTCGTATACGGTCGCTAAGGAGGTTCACTCACTGGCTCGTCCGCCCGCGCAACGCCTGGATCGTGATGAACGTAATCTTTCTGGGATGGCATGTGCCCGCGGCCTATGACTTCGCGCTGACGTACGAGAGGTGGCACATCGTCGAACATCTCTGCTTCCTCTTCGGGTCGATGCTCTTCTGGTGGCCGATCATACGGCCTTGGCCAAACGGCGGCCGTGTCTATAGCTGGAGACTGATCCTGTACCTGCTCTCGGCGGACGTCGTCAACTCGGCGCTCTCCGCGTTCCTCGCCTTCTGCACCCGCCCCATGTACCCGTACTATCTGACGCAGCCGAATCCGTTCGGACTCTCGCCGCTCTCCGACCAGGTGATCGGCGCGGTCATCATGTGGGTCTTCGGCTCCTTCGTCTTCCTGATTCCCGCGGTCTACATCACGATCCAGCTGTTGCAGCCGGAACGGGCTCGGTCCGTATCCAGATTCAAAGATCGCGCGTACCGCACCTGATCGGTCACAGCACGGAAAGCTTAGCGCGATACCGATACCGTGTCGTCGTGCGATGCCTCCGGCGCAACTTCATCGAAGTGCTTGCGGATTCGCTCAGCCGTCGCGGTGTTGACGACGGCCGTCAACGCATCCGGGCTGGCCTGCCGGATGCCGCGGATGCTGCCGAAGTGCTCGATCAGACGCTGCCGCGTCCTCGGCCCCACACCCGGGATCTCCAGCAACTCGCTGTCGCGGTCGCGCATCTGCCGCCGTTTGCGGTGATAGGTCACGGCAAAACGATGGCTCTCGTCGCGAATCTTCTGCACCAGATGAAGCACGGGAGAACGACGGTCGAGCACGACCGGCTCGTCCTCCTGACCGTAGACGTAGATGACCTCCTCGCGTTTGGCGATGGAGGCGAGCGGTTGCAGCGTGACACCGATCTCTTCGAGCGCGGCATACGCCGCATGAAGCTGGCCCAGCCCGCCATCGATCAGAATCAGCGACGGAAACGGCTTCTTGTCTTCCTGCAACCGTTTGTAGCGCCGTTGAATCACCTCGCGCATGCTGGCAAAGTCATCGACGCCGCTTACGGTCTTCACCTGGAACTTGCGATAGGCGGACTTCTTCATGGCTCCGTCTTCCCAGACCACCATGGAGGCCACCGTCTCCGCGCCCTGGATATGCGAGATGTCGAAGCACTCGATTCGCCGCGGCAGGTCCTCCAGCGTCAGGGCATCCTGCAACGCCTCCTGAATTGCCTTCATCGCCGGTTGCAGCACGCGAAAGCGCTGGTCGTACGACTGCTTCGCGTTCTGGCACACCAGGTCCACGAGCGACCGCTTCTCGCCGCGTTGCGGCACCAGAATCTCAACCCGCTTTCCTGTGCGCTCCGAGAGCATCTCCGCCAGCACGGCACGGTCGGGAAACTCTACCGGCACCAGGACAGATCGCGGGACGTAGCTCTGATCGAGGTAAAGCTGTTTCAGAAGTGCCGAGAAGAATGCCGATGGGCTGAACGCAGCGCCGGGCTCCATCGCTGCCGTATGTTGCACGACCTCGGTTCCTTCGCCAATCTCAGGAGCCGTCACTGCGGGATCAGGCTCTATCCGCGGAGAGGCTTCAACCTCATCTTTTTCAGTCGTGAGTTCATTCAGCATCTCCGACAAAAACTCCGGCAGGTCTTCCCAGAAGAAATCGCGCCGGTCGACGATCTTGCCATGACGCATATGGAAGAGGTTCACCGCGAGCATCTCGTTCTCATAGTGGTAGCCGAAGACGTCCGCGTCCTCGTTGTCCGTCGTGGCGATCCTCTGCTTGTCATGCATCTGGTGGACGGTAACGATCTGGTCGCGCAACCGCCCGGCCAATTCGAACTGTTCCGCCTCGGCAGCCTCCTCCATGCGCCGGGTCAGCGAGTGCTCCAACTCGGTCGTTCGCCCTTCGAGAAAGAGCTGCACGTCGCGGATAGTCTCTTTGTAGATCTCGGGAGTCGTCAGCCCGTCGACGCAGGGCCCCAGGCACCGCTTGATGTAGTACTGCAAACACGCTCGCGGATGGTAGCGCGACAGGTCGACTTTGCAGCTTGGAATCAGAAAGCTACGATGGATTAAATCCACCAGCCGGTAGGCCAGATTCGCCGGAAAGTACGGCCCGAAGTAAGCCGAGCCATCTTTTCTCAGCTTCCGCGTCACGAACACCTTCGGGTAGCGGTCGTTCATGGTCAGCTTGATATATGGATAAGTCTTGTCGTCGCGCAGCAGAATATTGAAGCGCGGCTTCTTCTGTTTGATGAGGTTATTTTCGAGCGCCAGCGCCTCGTGTTCGTTGGCGACCGTGATGTACTCGACATCCACAGCTTCGCGCATCAGCGAGCCAGTCTTCGCATTCGCCTGCGATGCCTCCAGAAAATAGGAACGCACACGCGAGCGCAGGTTCTTCGCCTTGCCGACGTAGATGACCTCGCCCTCGGCGTTTTTGTAGAGATAACAACCCGGCTGGGTGGGGATGGTCCGAATTTTCTGGTGAAGATCCATGCTGTAAGTCAGCCCGAAATCTCAGTGTAGACGCAAAGAGTCTGCGTGGCTTGCACACAGGGCCACTGGGTAGATTTGACTCACCATTGAATCAAAAGTTCCCGATTTCTCGGCCGCCATAGAATTATGGCTTGTGCGTTTTCTCCGCATATAGCTGAAAGATAAAGGCTTATTTATTTTGTTGTTTGGCAAACCAATTGCACCTCCACCCATGTTGAAGATTGTCACAAACAGGAGATGAAACCAATGAGCTCCAATATGCGATTTGATAACCGCACCGCAACGAAAATAAAGTCTGCCTGCACCCTCTTTCTCGCCAGCGCATTTGTCATTGCCTGCACGGTCGGTTGCTCCACCAAGAATTACGTTCGCTCGCAAACAGCGCCGATCATTCAACAGACCAACGAGCTCGATGCCAAGACGGCAGCCGATCATCGCAACATTCTGGATACCGATGAGCGTGCTCAGAAGGGAATCGCCGGCGCCCAGACCGCTGCCGATACCGCGAATCAACATGCGCTCGCTGCCGGCCAGTCCGCGGATGCGGCAAATCAGTCAGCGCAGGAGGCTTACAATCGCGTCGACAGTCTGACCGGGGTAGTCGCCAATCTGGACAATTACAAGTCGCTGTCGGATGTAAGCGTTACTTTCGGCTTCGATAAATCCACGCTCACCAGATCGGACAAGGAGAAGCTCGATGCCTTGGCCGCCAACCTTTCCAGCGCTCGCGGCTACATTCTTGAAGTAACCGGCGGCACCGATTCTACCGGCGATGCGAACTACAACTACCAACTCAGCCAGCGCCGCGCCGATGCAGTCGTCAACTACCTGGCATCGAAGTACAACATCCCGCCGCACAAATTCTATCTGATCGGCATCGGTAAGGATCAGGAGGTCGCGAGCAACAGCACAGCCGCCGGACGTGCAAAGAATCGCCGGGTCGATATCAAGCTGATGTCGAACATGGCCCAGCAGCCCGCTGCTGCCGCCGCGCCGGCAGGTCCGAACGGGCAATTGTAACGATTGCTGAACGAAAACTGATTGCGGGAAAGTTTCCGGCAGAGTGCGACGCGTCCTTTATGAGGGCGCGTTTGCATTTTCTGGAGCCAGTTTAAGTCTTAAATTTCCAATAAACGATTGCCATCAGCGCGGAAGCCGCAATCACCCACGCAAACTGGTACCAGTAGAAGAAGGGAAACCCCCAGAGCGCCGGGGTGGCGCGTGCATACATCTGCGGAAAGCAGAGTCCAAAGTACGGCAGGGTGAGCAGTAGCAGCCACCATCGTCGCCGCTTTGTCTCAGGGGCTTGTTTTACATTCTGCGTCATCTGATCGAAAGCATAACCGATAACTTGCGGGCAGGGAATTGCGCGGAATCGGGTAAAGTGAAGCTATGGCCGCGCCCGTTCCTGAATCTCCAGAATCTGAGCCGCTTCAGCCCGCACTCGGCATGGATGCCCTGGCCGAAGCGGTCGCCATCATGGCTCGCCTGCGCGGACCCAACGGCTGCCCGTGGGACCGCGAGCAGACCTTCGACTCCATCAAGCGGCACACGCTGGAGGAGACCTACGAGGTCTTCGACGCCATCGAGCGCCGCGCCTGGCCCGATTTGAAAGACGAGTTGGGCGACCTTCTCCTGCAGGTGCTCTTCTATGCGCAGATGGCATCTGAAGCGGGCCACTTCACGATTGCCGATATCGCTGCCAACCTCAATGCCAAGCTTATTCGCCGCCACCCGCATATCTTCGGCGACGTAGAGGCGACGGACTCCCAGACCGTCCTCCGCAACTGGGAGCAGATCAAGCGTGAGGAGAAGCGAGCTTCGGGAAAACAGCAGGGCTCCATGCTCGACGACATCCCGCGCACCATGCCTGCGATGCTGGAGGCGGGCAAACTCGGCGCGCGCGCCGCCAAGGTCGGTTTCGACTGGCCAAACGCGGATGGCCTCTTCGACAAGTTGCAGGAAGAGATCGCCGAGCTTCAGGCTGAACTGCCGCCTGCCGCGACGAAGCCCACGTCTCCGGCAGCCGAAGAGGAGCTTGGCGATCTGCTCTTCACGGCTGTCAATCTTGCCCGCCATCTCAAGCTCGATCCGGAGTCCGCGCTTCGCTCCAGCAACGCCAAATTTCGGCGCCGCTTCGCCGCAATGGAGTCCGAGGCCGGGGGCCGGGACGCGCTGTCAGACCGGACGCCGCAGCAACTGGACGAGTTATGGAATCGCGTAAAAGATGCGGATCGCGTGACACCAAAGCTATGAGCACTCTTGCGCAGCGCGACATTCGCGTCGAATCGCTGACCGGCTTTGAGCAGTTTGACCGTTGCGCCGAGTTACAACAGCAGGTCTGGGGCAGCGGCGATGGAGATGCCGTTTCCCGGCGCATCTTCACCGTGGTGTCGCATATCGGCGGACAGGTGATCGGGGCATTCGATGGAGCAACGTTGGTCGGCTTTGCCTTTGCGCTGCCGGGCTATCGCGATGGCTTGGCTTATCTGCATTCGCACATCCTGGCCGTTCTGCCGGATTACCGCAACATAGGCATTGGACGCCGTCTCAAGCTCGCTCAACGCGACGACGCCATTGCCAGAGGCTTTGATCTCATGGAGTGGACCTTCGATCCGCTGGAGATTAAGAATGCGCATCTGAATATCGCCCGGCTCGGCGCCGTCATCCGGCGCTACCATCCCAACCTGTACGGTTACTCCTCTTCTCCCTTGCAGGGCGGCCTGCCGACCGACAGGCTTTACGCGGAGTGGTGGCTGCGCTCTCCGCGCGTGGTTGGCCTGCTGCGTGGAGAAGCTCTTCCGCCGCAGATGATCGAACAGCGCATTACCGTCCCGCACGCTATCTATGAGTGGAAGCAGAATCCGCAGAGGCACAATCTCGCTGAGGCCGTGCAGAGCAAGAACCGGGAGGCGTTCACAGCGGCATTCCAGCATGGTCTGGCCGTCGTTGGTTACGAGCGCGATATCGAGGGCAACGGCACTTTTCTCCTTGGCAGATGGGATGCGCCTCCATCTAGATGAAAATCCCGTGAAAAATGATTATGCTGTAGCCGCCGTTTCCGTCAGGCACGACAATTTAGGTAATCTTGAAATTCTCGAAATCTCGAAAGACAGGAGCGTTCATGCTCAGGATCGATGCGATTCATCTGCGCGAGATCAATATGCCGCTGGCCTATCCGTTCGAGACCAGCTTCGGCCTCACCACCGAACGCCGCATTCTTCTGATTGAAATTGAGTCGGATGGCCTCGCCGCCTGGGGCGAGTGCGTAGCGGGAGAGCATCCTTACTTCAGCAACGAGACGATCGACACTGCGTGGATCATCACCGAGACGGAACTCGCCCCGCGCCTGCTCGATGCGGAACTGAGTGGCGGCGGTAGTTGCCCGCAGCTATTCCGGCAGGTCCGAGGTCACCGCATGGCCAAGGCTGCCATCGAGAACGCCGTCTGGGATCTTGAGGCGCAGATCGAGAAGGTCTCTCTCGCGGAGCTTCTTGGCGGCACGCGCAGCGTGATCTCCTGCGGAGTCTCCATCGGCATCCAGCCCTCGGTCGAGCAACTGATGGATAAGATTGCCGCCGAGCTGGACGCTGGCTATCAGCGCATCAAGCTCAAGTGCAAACCCGGCTGGGACACCGGCATCTTCGAGGTTGTACGCGCCCGCTGGCCCGGGATCACGCTGAGCTGCGACGCCAACTCCGCCTATCGCATGAAGGATTTCGACCACATCGCCGGTTGGGACCAGTTCAACCTGCTGATGATCGAGCAGCCACTCTGGTACGACGATTTTTACTTTCACGCCACTCTGCAGAGACGTCTCAAAACTGCGATCTGCCTCGACGAGTCCATTCGCAACCGTCGCGACGCGCTCGCCGCCATCGCCATGGAGTCCTGCCGCATCATCAATATCAAGGTGGGGCGCGTCGGCGGCTTCAGCGAAGCCATCGCGGTTCACAACGCCGCCGCCGAGCGAGGCATCCCCGTCTGGTGCGGCGGCATGTTGGAGACCGGCATAGGCCGTGCCCACAACATCGCGCTCTCTTCGTTGCCCAACTTCTCGCTTCCGGGCGATGTCTCTGCTTCTCGCCGCTACTGGGCCGAGGACATCATTACGCCTGAAGTCACTGTCAGCAAAAAGGGAGAAATTCCTGTCCCAACCTCCGTCGGCAGCGGCTACAAGGTCGAGCGCGATCGCATCGAGAGATTGACTGTCCGCCGTCAGACCCTGCGCCCAAAGGCTCGCGTAACCGCTTGAACACGCATCATTTCTTTGGCAAGGGCGTATTCAGCAATATGCGCACCGCATCCTGGTAGCCGATCGGGCCGGGCAGCGTCTCAAACGATCCTGCCTCCACCCTGGTATTGATATTGATCGTCTTCACCAGCAGAGCCCTCACCTTTACCTGTTCGATAAATCTTGTAAAGATCCACCGATTGCCGCCCACATGGGTTTGCTCCAGCATAAGGTGGCCGTCGGGGTAGATATGCGCCAGCATCCCCCAGCCGAAGTTGACAGCCCGAAAGATCGTCCCATCCATGCGAACCAGTTGGCGGCTCTTCGCGTCGATCCATACCCGTCCCTTCAGCCCCGTCAGGGCCTCCGCGGCGGTCATCGGCGGATTGAACTTCGGGTTGGGCTCATAGTCGAGCACAACCTCCAAAGCCCCATTGTTCTTCCCCGTCTGCGGCTGTCCGGGCGTATAGGTGTAGATCATGGCGTCGGGCAGTAGCCGCATCATCTGGTCTGCCAGCTTCTTGCCCTCTTCCTCGTGCTTGACGTGCTTGGCATAGTCCGACGGAGACGCGATCATGTCGTTTAACCGCTGCCGCTCCGCCTTGTCTTCCTCTTCGGTCAGCGCTCGCCCGTCTTTGAGAATCATTCGAGCAACCGTGCCGTCCCTGCTTTCGATAACATCCCTGACGTAGTCGCCCTTGGCGTCGACCGCGTGCATGCGATAGCGCAGATAGGACCCCGGATGGTGCAGAGCTATCAGTTCGTTTGCCACCGCATCGACAGCCCACGCGCGCGGAGGTTCCGCCAGCGGATTCGACACGTTCTCATGGTTGGCCGCCTCCGCTCCGCCCTGCCCCCGAGCCGGTACCGGCGAAAGGAGTGCTCCAAGGCACAGCGCCAAGGCTGCCGCAATAAGTCGGGAGCGGCACGGAAGCCGTCGTCGAAGGATTCGTTGTCGCAGCGCGTCAAGCGAAATGTCGTTATCTCTGCTGGCCGCGCCTCTCGTCAAGCTGAACTCCTTGTTCCCAGGTAACCTGCTCCGCCATCCTAGGTCAGACGTATAAAGATACTGCAAAGTTTGCTCGTAAGCTGTTGCAAAGTTTACCCGGTTTGCCTCTCAACTTAGGCTTGGGTATAGTTCGGGCAAGACACAACTCTCAGTCCATCGCGTTCCGAGGAGAATCAAAGCGAATGAATCCAGCAGAAGGTTCCACCGTCATTGGCAAGTCAGTCATTATCCGCGGAGAGATCTCCGGCAAGGAAGACCTCTATCTGGACTGCGACACCGAGGGCACGATCACCCTTCCCGAGAACCGGTTGACCCTGGGTCCGGACGCTCGCGTCGTCGCCAATGTTACTGTTCGCGACCTCGTCGTCTTCGGAACCCTTACCGGCAACGTTCAGGCCTCGGGCCGGGTCGATCTGCGCCAGTCCGCGTCCGTCACGGGAGATATCGTTGCCGGTCGGCTCTCAATCGAAGAAAGCGCCATGCTGAAGGGGCGCGTAGAGCTGTTGAGGAACGGCGAAACCGCCTCGACGCCAGTTCCGCGACAGGCTTCGACCGCAGCTGCCGTCTCCTCAGAGCCGCTCGTTCTGCAACCCAAGGCTTAACGGAAAGGGAAGCGAGTGAATGCGCAATCTCTTCAACAGTGACAACACCGGCAATACCAAAGGGGCAGGCGGCGATCGTACGCCGCGCCATTCCAGCGGGTGGAAGGAGTTGCACAAACACCTGAGCACGCAGGAATCCCTGCGTGTTCTCGACATCGGCCCGACGTCCTCCACCAACATCAACTACATCACCAGCCTGGGCCACAGCATTTACATGGCGAATCTGGTGGAAGAAGCAGCGAAGCCCGAGTGGATCACCCCCGGCAAAGACGGCGGACCTCCTACCTTCGACGTCGACGGTTTCCTTGCGGTCAATCTTAATTTTTCCGGCCGCATCTTTGACGTGGTCATCCTCTGGGATACGGTGGACTATCTCCCCGAAGCCCTGCTGGCACCCGTATTCTCACGTATTCATCAGGTATTGCAGCCCGGCGGTCTCATGCTTGCGTTCTTTCATGCGGCGGCGGACCGGGAGACATCTTTCAATCGCTACCATCTCACCGACACCGACGTCATCGAGATGCAGCGTGCCGGGAGTTACCCGTTGCTGAACGTCTTCAGCAATCGAAAGATCGAGAACATGCTGACGGAGTTCAGTAACTATCGCTTCTTTCTGGCGAAGGATAGCTTGCGCGAGGTCATCATTACGCGATAACAAAAGCTTTAAAGTAAAAAGCGCAAGCACCCTTGTCACGGTGCTTGCGCTTTTTAAACTTCAGGGGAGGAAAAATTAGCTCTTCGCGTTCTGCTTTCTACGTTCTGCCCAACGCTTCTTCATGGCATCGGCGATGCGCTTGCGTCCTTCCGGGCTTAGCTTGCGTTTGCGCGGCGCCGCGGTCGCAGTCGCTGCCTTCGCGGCAGGCTTGCGGCCTTTGGGCCGGCCGGAACTTTTGCTCACCGACTGGTGCGTAGCCCCAGCCAGCACGGCACGAGCCTGCTGCAGCTTCGATATCTGCGCGTCAATCTCAGCAATGATGCGGCTTACTTCCACGTGTTACCTCCTGTTGACATCGTTCAATCCCATCACTCGGTCCGGATCTGCGATAACTCGAATGTATGCAATTCCATCTTCGACGATACAGAAGCTACTATCGACATGCAAATTACTTGCAGATTATTTAGTTGTTTTTTCGTCGTCATTTTGACGCAGTATTGTGAGATGCATGGAACTTAAACATTATTGTCGCTGCAATGGAACAGATCGTTCCCGTGATATTGATCGAGAGATTGAAAGGACGCTCTCTTCTGCTTTGTCTTTTAATAAATGCGAAGATGCTAGACTTCATCTGCGATGCGACTTATTCCACTGCGGCTCTGGCTGCTGGCCGTGCTGTCCGGCATCCTTCAGGTACTGCCCTTTCCTATCGCCGGCCCAACGCCGCTCTGGAGAACTTCCTTCTGTTGGGTAGCGCTTCTGCCGCTTCTCTGGGCGCTTCTCGGCGAAAGTAGGACAGGAAAGCCGCTTACTTTAAGACAAGGCGCAATCCTCGGCTATGTCTCCGGCTTTATCTGGTATCTCGGTAACTGCTATTGGATCTACCAGACCATGTATCTCTACGGCGGTCTTGCCGAGCCCGTCGCTGCCGGCATTCTTATTCTCTTCTGTCTGTATCTCGGCCTCTATCACGCTCTCTTCGCGGCATTGATCGCCGCTTGCCGTGCCCGGTTCGGTCGACAGGCCGCTCTCTTTCTTGTCCCCTTCGCATGGGTTGCCGTAGAGCTGGCTCGCGCCCGCATTACCGGTCTTCCATGGGACTTACTGGGCATCGCACAGGTTGACAACCCTTTGCTTACTCACCTGGCGCCCTTTGCCGGCGCGTATGCGCTCTCCTTTGTCATCGCTGCGGTCAACGCGCTGTGGCTGGTCCGCATCCGCATTCGGGAGCATCGGTTTACGCGTCCGCTGCTTACCGGAATCGGTGTCGCCGTCATTGTGCTTTACGTCTTTGCCCTGCATCGCGCGCCTATCCACAAAATATCTCCTGTCACCGCAAGAGCAACTCTGGTGCAGGAAAACCTTGAGGTAGGAGCGGCAGACACTGGCCCTCACTTATCCACACAGCAGTTGCTCCGCTCTTTTTCCGCACTGAGCCTCAATCCGCCGCGATCCCGTTGCAACGGAATTCCAGAGCTTCCCTCCACTCGATGCGTTGTATTCGCGCCTCAGCCATTATCCCGCGACGCCGACGCCCGAACCTCTGTGGCAACCAGCCTTATCGTGTGGCCCGAGTCGCCCGCGCCCTTTGAGGAGCGCGACCCGCAGTTTCGTGCAGCCATGTCCGCGCTCGCACGCGAGGCCCATGCTCCCGTCATCGTCGGTAACATCGGCATCGACCGCACCGATGCGAACTCCCGCGGTTACAATCTCTTCAACTCGGCATCGTTCGTTACTTCGGATGGAGACTTCGCCGGGCGCTACGACAAGATGCACCTCGTTCCTTTCGGAGAGTATGTCCCTTTCAAGTCTCTCTTCTTCTTTGCGAATAGCCTGCTCAACGAGGTAGGCACCTTCGATCCCGGCACGCGTCGCGTCGTCTTCACATCCGGCGGCCATACCTACGGCACCTTCATCTGTTACGAGTCCATCTTTGCCAATGAAGTTCGCCAGTATGTTCAACAGGGCGCCGAGGTGCTTGTCAATATCTCCAACGACGGATGGTACGGCGACACCAGCGCACCCTGGCAGCATCTCAACATGGTTCGCATGAGAGCCATCGAAAACCATCGCTGGGTTCTTCGCGCCACTAACACCGGGGTGACCGCGGCCATCGACCCTTACGGCCGCGTTACCGCCGCCGCGCCACGGCACATCCGCACCGCGCTCCAGGTAGGCTTTGGGTACGAGCGCGACGTCACCTTCTACGCGGCTCACGGCGACCTCTTCGCCTACCTCTGCGCGCTCGTCACGGCATTCGCGCTTGCCGTCAGTATGAAGCGCAAAATGAACTAAACTTAATCCATATGTTGAGTGACTTGGAATTCACCTACAACCCAGTTCGCGACAAAGTCCGCGATCTGCGGGAGTATCTTTGACTCGGCCCGCCTGCGCCGTGAGCTAGCCACGATAGAAGAGAAGACCGCCGACCCCGCCATCTGGGCCGATCCCGCGCGTTCGCAGCCGCTGATGCGCGAGCGCAAGCGCCTCGAAACTCTCCTCGCCGACGATGCCGAACTCGCTCGTCGCTCCGACGACATCGAGGCGTATTTCGAACTCGCCAAAGAGGGTGAAGATACCGAGCCCGACCTCGTCCGCGAGATTCCCGCGCTCATCGAATTCGCCGACAAGCTCGAATCGAAGACCATGCTCTCCAGCGAGACCGATCCTCTCAACGCCATCGTCGTCGTCCATCCCGGCGCGGGTGGCACCGAGTCGCAGGACTGGGCCGAGATGCTGATGCGCATGTATATTCGCTGGGGCGAGCGCCAGAACTTCAAGGTCGAGATCAACGAAGTGCAGGACGGCGACGAAGCCGGCATCAAGTCCGCGACCTTCACCATCAGCGGCGACTTCGCCTTCGGGCTGCTCAGCGGTGAAACCGGCGTCCATCGCCTCGTTCGCATCTCCCCCTTCGATTCTGCCAAGCGCCGCCACACCAGCTTTGCCAGCGTCTTCGTCTCGCCCGAGATCGACGACACCATCGTCATC
>Ga0207705_10000644_pt1 | contig 29117 bp, 21 predicted proteins | sample KBSC13metaG_FD_184314 | JGI IMG/M metagenome (GOLD analysis project Ga0207705, IMG submission 184314) | Corn rhizosphere microbial communities from Kellogg Biological Station, Michigan, USA - KBS C1-3 metaG (SPAdes) (version 2) | ecosystem: Host-associated > Plants > Roots > Rhizosphere > Soil ... | reverse complement strand
CTTGTCCGCCCAAGTGCTCAACATCATCAAGGCCTCGGGCGTGACCAAGTTCGGCTTCGTCGGCAACGAACAGTATCGCGTGTTCCAGAAAGGCGGACCCGCCAACCCCACACGCAACGCCGGCTGAGCCCCGTGCCGCCCGAGTTGAAGAACGCGCTGTCGCAAGTCAGCACCGCGTCGATAGCAAGTGCGCTGTTGAAGCTGGGGCTGCGCAACGTCTGGATTCGTGGCGCTATGCCGGTCGCCGGAGGAGGTAGCCACCGCGTCGGGCTGGCATTCACGATGCGCTTTCTGCCGATGCGGGAGGACCTGGTGGGACCGGGCCTTGCGAAGCTGGGCAACTCGCGGGCCGCGGTCGAGGCGATGGAAGAGGACAGCTTCGCGGTCATCGACGCGATGGGGGTCACGGACGCCGGCGTGGCGGGCGATGTTCTGTGCGCCCGCATGGTTCTGAGGGGCGTTGCAGGTCTGGTCACGGACGGCGCCGTGCGGGACGTCGCGGGTGTGGAGAATTCAGGATTGGCAGTGTGGTCTGGCGGCACAGCCTCGCCCGCCCCCGGCAATTCGCTGACGTTCGCCGACTGGGGCCTTCCGGTGGCATGCGGGGGAGTGGCGGTGTTTCCGGGCGACCTGATCGTGGCGGATCGCGATGGAGTGGTAGTGATCCCGCGATCGGTTGCCGAACAGGTCGCCGCCGATGCGGCCGAAATCGAGCGCTTCGACGGCTGGGTGATTTCCAGGATCGCAGCCGGTGAGCCATTGACGGGCCTTTACCCGCCCAACGCCGAGAATCAGGAGCGCTACAGGCGCGAAGCTGCACGCGACGCCTGACGCGGCTGCGCCACGACGAGAATCGCGCTCGGCGGCGAAGGGGCGCTCGCCTTCCAGGCGCGAATGATCGCCGCCGCCGAGCTAGGGGCTTACTTGCGCGTGTAGCGGGCGATTTGACCGAAAGGCATCACCTGGGATGTAAAGATGTGGCCGGCGGCATCCGCGGCCACGCCCTCGGCACCGGTCGTGCCGCGAAGCGGCGACCACGGTGTCGGATTACCGAGAACGTCGGGAAGGAACGCCGTGACCTTGCCGGTCCTCGCATCGCCTACATGCACGCCGCGGACATAGGCGTTGCCGTTGATGACGCTGGACTCGGAATCCGCCGAGTAAAGCACGTCGTTCTTGTCGATATAGAGGCCGCTTGGCCGGCCAAACTGTTTCCAGTCAGCGAGCTTCTTGCCGAACTGATCGTAGATCACGATGCGGTTGTTTCCGCGATCGGCGACAAAAAGACGGCCTTGCGAATCCATCGCCAGCGAATGGCTGCAGTCGCTCGTCTGCGCCCCCTTGTCGTCGCACAGCGGCCACTCGCGCAAGTACTTGCCCGTCTTGTCAAAGACAACGATGCGGTAAGGCATATTGGTCAGCTCATGGCCGTCAGCCACGAAAATGTCGCCGTTAGGCGCGGTAATAACGTCGGAAGGCTGGTTGAAATGGCTGTTGTCATGGCCGTACACGCCCGGCGTGCCGAGCCTCATCAGCAGCTTGCCCGTGGGGCTGAACTTTAGGATTTGATCGCCACTCGGAACCGTGCCGGCAGGGGGTGGAGCCCCGCGGCGAGACTCCATGTTCGATTGCGTGTCGGCAACCCAGACGTTGCCTTGCTGATCGACCCACATTCCGTGCGGATAAACGATCATGTCGGCGCCGAACGAGCGAACGAAGTTGCCGTTCTCATCGAATTTCATCACGGGGTCGACGTGGCTACCGATACAGCCGTTCTCTTCGCAACGCCGCACGATCCAGACCGATTTCCCGTCGGCGTCGACGTTGATCGCGCTCGTTGAGCCGAGTTTGCCCTTGCCGGGCGGCATCTTGAGCCAGGTTTCATCGCGGGCGTAGGGGTTGGGTAGCTGGATATCGGCTTGCGATCGAAGGGACAGATTGTAGTCCCCTTGCGGGATTCCGACTTCGAAGCCGGGACAACGAATGGCCGGGCCCGTGCAACGTGACGCGGCGCCGCTGACGTAGGTCGGCTCTTGTTGCGCCGCTGCAGGTGCCGCGTATGCGGCCAGAGTAAGCGCCACGGCAGCTCCGGCCCACCATTTGCTATTCTTGGACAACATCGAGGCCATTTCCTTTCTGTGGCTGCGATCACCCCTGCAGCCGAGGCTGCCGGCCGGCGGGGCCAGCGGCGCGCGCCCGCCTCGCGAGCTCGAAACGTGCATCCCCCGTACGGTTCGGCGGCAGTCTAGGCACGGAGCGGGCAGGGCGCCAATATCGTATCGCGCGGCGCTGATCAGGATTACTGATTGCTGCGCTGACATCGCCACGCAGGAAAACCTCCTGCTCGAGGTCCAGCCGCTTGCACGGACGTGGAACTCCACCAAAAAGAGCGAGCGATCCAGGGCGGCGGTCAGGATGGCGGCGGATGCATCAAGCAAGTGTACCCTGTTTGTCGATTGCTCGCTACTCGGCGTCATCCACTGGCTGCCGCCATGTTGGACGCTGTCATACGTCTGCGATTGGCCCGCGCTGGCCAAAATATCCGGCGCTAGCTTCCGCCCGGTGGATGCGAATCGCGCCAACGACAAGCCGTGCGAGGAGGAGCGCGACAAGCGCGGCACAGGCCCATCCGAACAGATCGCCAACGCTTGCATAAATCGTCGCGCGACTGTTCGGCACCGGCGCGTTCACGACCAATGTCGGCGCTGTCGCACCGCTCGGCGCGGCCGCGATCACGCGCCCGTAAGCGTCGCTGACGGTCATCTCTCCGCGGCGCGCGGATCGCACCAGGGTGAAGCCGCCTTCCACGCCGCGGAGAACCGCCATCCTGCTGTGCAGCCAGGCATCGATGCCAAAATCCCACGCAGGGGCGACGACGATCCGCGCGTCGCTGCGCGACAACAGGCGCGCCGTCTCGGGGAAGTCGAAGTCCTTGCAGATAGCGCCCCCTAGCGGCAGCCCGGCGATATCCGCCGATAGCGGCGGGAGAGTGCCTGGCGTCACCTCGCCGACCTCTATTCCCGGAATGAGATGCACCTTGTCGTAGTGCAGCGCGATGCCATCCGCGCCGAACACTAGCAGGCGGTTGCGCGCCACTCGGCCGGTGCCGACCCTGAGGCCCACGGCTAGCGTCGCGTTTGCGGCTTTCGCCCAAGACGACAACATAGCCCTGGCCTGCGGCAATGCCGCGAGGGGCACGCGCGCGATTTCCTCGGGTAGGACCACCAGTCGGGCATGGCTGGCGGCCGCATCGGCGACACGCGGCCGATAGGCCGCGAGCACGGCGCGCCAGTCGGCCGGGAGGTCGGTAGGCTGGTCGATCGCAGCAAGGGCCACCACCGTCGTGGAGCGGGTAGGGGCCGCGGCGATCCGCAGCGCCCCGCCGCCCACCGCAACGGCAGCGACCAGCCCCGCGATCACAACGCCGGCAACCGTCCTGCGTCGCGCGGGCCTCTCGGCGATCAGGAATGCCAGCGCCGCCGCAACCAGGTCGACGACAAACACGATCGCGGGCGTCCCGCCCAGGGCAGCCACCTGCAAGACGGGAGCGAAGTCCATCTGGCTATAGGCAAAGCTGAGCGCGGTGCCGTGAGGGGAGATGCCGGCCAGCGCCATGTCGAACGCCGCCGCATAGGCCGGAAAGGCAAAGACCGCGATCCACGACGGGAGCGCGCGACGCACTGCCGCGGCGACTACCACGCCTGCGGCGAAGGCAGCGGCGAACAGGCCCATGAAGACCGTCACCAAGGCCGGCGGGACGACGGCCAGAAGATAAATGAACATCGGAATCCCGCCGATGGCAGCCGACAGGAACGCCCAGCCAAAGCCGGCAGCCCAACGGGAGCGAAAGGCGACGAGCAACGCGGGAGCGGCCGCGAACCAGGCGGTCCACCAGACCGGATGGAGCGAAGTCGACGCAGCGAGCAGGCCACCGGCCAGCAGGCTCAGGGCCAGCTTCTGCCACACGCTCTTGATATCGCTCATTCGCTTGATATCGGTCATTCTCTCACCCATAATGTGATCTCGTCTCACATAGGAGGATTGAGGTGCCCAGGTCAAGCCGCCGCCAGAGCTATCATCATGGCGACCTGAGAAAGGCGCTGATCGTCTCGGCGCTCCACGCGCTGGAGCGCGAAGGATGGGAGGCGCTATCGATCAAGGATCTGGCTGAGCGCGCCGGCGTCGCGCGTAGTGCACCCTATCGGCATTTCGAAAGCCGCGATGAGTTGCTCGCGGCGGTCGCCGCGGAAGGGTTCGGCCATCTGATCGAAGACATCGCGGTCGCTGCGCCAGACGACCTTCCGCCGATCCGGCTTCGCGCGGTGTGCGATGCCATGCTCACGTTCGCGGAACGGCGGCCGCAGCTTTTCCGGCTGATGTTCCGAAGTGACCTGCTGGTGCGTGCCGGCGGCGTTCCCGCGGCACTTGAGCGACCGGCTGGGGAAGCCTATCTGCGTTTCGAGGAAGTCGTCATCTCGGCGCTTCCCGATTCGATGGTCGATCGGGTAAAGGCGTCGACCGTCGCGCTGTGGTCGATGGTGTTCGGCTTCGCTGTCTTGAGCGCCGAAGGCCGGATCAAGCCGTTCATGCATTCGCCGGTTGACCGCGAGACGCTGCGCCGCCAGCTACTCGACACGGTAGCGGCCGTGATCGCGCCGCATCAGGAGCAACCCACGCCACTTTGAGGGCCGCAAGGTGGTGGCCACAACGGCAGATCAGCTCGGGTCGGCAACCAACCCGGCGAGAAGCGGAGCGTGCGTTGCGAGCCTGGCGGACATGAACTCCGCGAACAGCCGCACGCGCTTCGTCTTGCGCGTCTCTCCGTGCGTGAGAAGCCATAGCGTCCCGTACAGATGCAGGTCGGTGCCCGGCGCCCGTGCCAAAAGGGGATCGGCATCGCCGACAAAGCAAGGCAGCGTCGTGATCCCGAGCCCTTGTCGCACAGCCGCGAGTTGCGCCTCGGCATCAGTGACCCTGAATGGCGCGCCGGCGGTGCGGACCTCGCCTTCGCTGGCCCACTCCGGAATGCCATGAATGCCGATGACGATCCACCGGATGGGATCGGCCGCGCCGCCACGCCAGGCGGCCAGGCGTTCGCGCGACAGATAGACGCTGCCAAACACATCCGGCCCCTTCAGACCGTGTAGATTGAGGGGCAGCGTCTTGCGGTCATAGACAACCCGGATCGCCACGTCCGCCTCCCGATTTGTCAGGTTCGCTAACTCGCCGGACGACAGGATGTCCATCTCGATATCCCGATACAGCCGCGCGAACTTCGCAAAGTCCGCCATGAGCAGATGAGTCGCTAGAGGTGGCGCGAGCGTCACTCGCAGAGGCCCGCGGACACTCTGGTCGCGCCCGAAGACGCGCGTCTCCAGCAGATGCGAGGACGCCTCCATGTGCTGCGCGAACTCCAGGACTTCCTCGCCCGCCGCCGTCAGGCGGTAGCCCGAAGGCAACTTCTCGAACATTCGCACCCCGAGCCGTTCTTCGAGTTGGGCGACGCGCCGCAGCACGGTCGAGTGGTTCACGCCGAGGCGCCCGGCGGCGGCCCGAACGGAGCCGCCGCGCGCGACGGCGAGAAAGTAGCGAACGTCGTCCCAGTCGATCATGGTGCAACCGGGCACCACCCCGGGCGCCTTCCACAGCCCAGCTCTACTGCCATCGGCTAATCCCTTTTTACCGCATCTGGCCGATGCGATTACCTCTCGCGGTGCAATTTTGCACCACAGAAGTGCGAACTTTCCCACTGATAGCCCGATGCGGCTCGCCCTATTTCACTTCCCGACAGGCCCGGCCGGTCACTCCGCGATCCGATTACCTGCAAATCCACCAAGGAAGGCAAAATGGAACAACCTCTTAAAGGACGAACCGCTCTCGTTACCGGGGCATCGCGGGGCATAGGCCGCGCCATCGCCGAACGTCTTGCAAAGGACGGTGCGATGGTCGCGCTGACCTACAACGCGAGTAAATCTGGCGCAGACGAAGCGGTCGCCGCCATCGAGAAGGCTGACGGTACTGCGTTCGCAGTCCATGCGGACCTCGTTGACCCCGCGACCATCCCGATCCTGTTCGAGACACTCGACGGCGAGTTCACCAGGCGGACGGGAAGCAAAACCCTCGACATCCTGGTCAACAACGCGGGCAATTCCGGCTGGACTGGCTTTAGGGACGCGACGCCGGAAAGCTGGGACACCCTGATCGCCGTTTATGCCCGCGCGCCGTTCTTCATCGTTCAGGCCTCCCTGGATCGTCTCGCCGACGGTGCAAGCATCATCAACATCTCCTCCGCCGCGGCCACCAAGCCCGTCACGGCCGCGCCGGTCTATTCGATGGCCAAAGCGGCGATCAACAACCTTACCCACGCGCTCGCGTCCGAGCTTGGGCCACGCGGAATTACCGCGAACGCCGTAGCGCCGGGCTACACCCGAACGGACGGGAACGCCGCCCTCCGCGAGAATCCCGAGCTCGTAAAGGCGGTCGAGGCCGAAATCGCGCTCGGGCGCTTTGGCGAGCCTTCGGAAATCGCCGCTGTCGTGGCCTTCCTGGCCTCCCCTGAAGGCCACTGGGTTACGGGCCAGACGATTGAAGCGAGCGGCGGTTACAAGCTCTGAGCGCGCGTTGAAAAACCAAAGGACAAAAGAATGACTTATGCAATCGTAGGATTCGGCCCGGTAGGCCAGGCTCTGGCCCACGCCTTCGCCCGTAAAGGCATCGAAGTGGCGGTGGCCAGCCGCCGGCCGCCGGAGGCCTTGGCGCCGCACGCCCGGGCGATAGGGCCCACGGTCGTCGCCAGGTCGCTTGGGGAAGCCCTCGAGGCCGACACGATCATCCTGGCGGTACCGTTCGGAGAGCATCGCGAGGTTGCGAAGGCGCTGCCGAACTGGGAAGGCAAGACGGTGATCGACGCGACGAACGCGTTTGGGGTTCCCATCGAGGAGCTGGGCGGCGTCCCGTCTTCCGCCCTCGTCGCTAAGGCGTTTCCCGGAGCCAGGCTCGTCAAAGGGTTCAATCACCTGGCGGCCGCCACTCTGGCTTCCGACCCGGCCGTCGAGGGCGGGCACCGCGTCGTCTTCCTGGCGAGCGACGAGGCGGACGCGATCGCTCCCGTGGCGGACCTTGCCAGACAATTAGGGTTCGCGCCCGTCACGCTGGGAAGGCTCGACGAGGGCGGCGCACTGGTGCAGGCGCGCGGGCGCACCTGGGGGCCGCTGATCTTCCAGGATTTGTTCAGGAAGGAGCAGTAAGGGATTTGCCGTCCCTTGCAGGCACCCGGGACATCGTGTTTCCGACGGCCGCTGGACTCCTGTGGCGGAAACATTACATACCGTTCGATATGGAAGCTGTAGCCATCCGGGGCCGTCCGCGCGAGTTCGATGTCGAAGAGGCATTGGCGGCGGCCCTGCGGGTGTTCTGGCAGAAAGGTTACGAGGGCGCTTCGCTGACCGATCTGACCGAAGCCATGGGCATCACCCGGCCGAGCCTTTACGCGGCGTTCGGCAACAAGGAGGCCCTCTTCAAGCAAGCGCTGGATCTCTACGAAAAAGAGAAGCTCGCCTATGTCCGCCGCGCACTCGATGCGCCCACCGCACGCGGCGTGGCGCAACGGATGCTCGACGGCACGATCGCGAACATCACCAGCGATTGCCGCGGCTGCCTGGGCGTCATGACTTCGGTCCAGTGTAGCAATCAGGACTCGCCGATCCGCGACGACGTGAACGTTCGCGCGCGAACGGCGCGGAGCGCGGTGGTGGAACGGATGCAACGGGCGATCGACGCGGGAGATTTCACCATTCCCGTCGAGGCCGAGGCAATGACCCGGTACCTTATCGCTCTGATGCAGGGCATTTCGGTTCAAGCCGGTGCCGGCGCAAGTCGCGAGGAATTACAGCACGTTGCCGAAGCCGCGCTCGCCATCTGGCCGGGCCGCTAAAGGCAAAATAGGGGCGCAACCGGAAAAAGTATCGAGCGGTATAGAAATATCGCTTGACCTGAACCACAGATTACATACTTAGCGGTATAGAAAGCTTCCGACGAAGCTTTTCGCGGTGTCCTCGTTTGAGCGAGGATGCCGATGGCTTAGGTGCAACGAACCGCCAAGGGCGCGCCGCACCGGCCTGAAGATCAACTCCGCCGAAGGTCTTTCGGAAAAGCGAGCCCGCTTTCCGAACGCGCCTCCATGTGCCCGCCACTCAGGGGCCACCGCCCCGCCGAAGGACCGACCGATGAACGATTACGCGCCAATCGAAATCGACGAGTTGCAGCGCCTGCAAAAGGCCGAAAGCCCTGGCGCACCGCGGCGCGGTCGCCGGATTGGCTGGATAGTGCTGGTGGTCGCCGCCGTGGCCCTGGCCTGGTACGTCTTTCGCGGAGGCGATGCGCCGGCGGCAACCCCACCGGCCCCGGTGGTGACGGTCGCCGCGCCGCTGCAACGCCAGGTGACCGAATGGGACGATTTCATCGGGCGCTTCGAGGCCAGCCGCAGCGTCGAGGTGCGACCCCGCGTTTCGGGGCAGATCACCGCCGTCCATTTCCGTGACGGCCAGTTCGTCCGCCAGGGGCAGCCGCTCTTCACGATCGACGCGCGCCCCTATCGCGCCGAGCTGGCCGAAGCGCAGGCCGGCGTCGCCACCGCGAGCAGCACTCTCGCGCTCGCCCAGAGCGATCTCGCCCGTGCGCTGCGCCTTGTCGCGGACGATGCCGTGTCCAAAAGCGAGATCGACGCTCTGCGGGCGCGGGTCACGGCGGGGCGGGCAGGGCTGGCCGCCGCCCAGGCGCGGGTGCGCTCGCGCAGTCTCGACGTCGAGTTCACCACCGTGCGCGCCCCGATCAGCGGGCGCATTTCGGACCGCCGGGTGGATGCCGGCAATCTCGTCGCCGCCGGCGACGGCCCCGCCGCCACCTTGCTGACAAACATCAATGCGACCGACCCGCTCTATTTCACCTTCGAAGGCTCGGAAGGAATGTTTCTCAAGGCCAAGCGCGAAGGCCTCGGCAACGGCGCCCCGGTGGACATCAAGCTTCAGGACGAAACTGCCTTCACCCGGCATGGCAGGCTGGATTTCACCGACAACGGCCTCGATCCGAAGTCGGGCACGATCCGCGCGCGGGCGGTGGTCGCCAACCCCGACAACTTCCTCACGCCAGGGATGTTCGGCAACATGCGGATGGCCAGCGGCGGCAGCGAGAACGCGCTGCTGGTGCCCGACACCGCCGTTCAGGCGGACCAGACGCGCAAGCTGCTGCTGGTCGTCGGCAAGGACGGCACGGTCGTCGCCAAACCGGTCGATCTCGGACCGCTGGTCGATGGGCTACGCGTGATCCGTAGCGGCCTCGCACCGAACGACCGGGTGATCATCGAAGGCACCCAGATGGCCATCCCCGGCAGCAAGGTGAAGCCGCGGCCGGGAAGGATCGACCCGCCAAAGGCGCAAAGCGCCGCGACTGTCGCCGCCGCTTCGCCGTCTGGCGAAGGCACGTTCGCCAACTGACCGCCGGGCGGCGCGCTCAGCCGCCGCCCATCAGCTCCCACGATTCCAGCAGGAACCCGCCATGCGCCTGTCCCGCTTCTTCATCGACCGGCCGATCTTCGCCGCGGTGATCGCCGTGATCATCACGCTCGTCGGCGCGATCGCGTACTTCTTCCTGCCGGTTTCGCAGTATCCGGAAGTGGTGCCGCCGACTGTCACGGTCACGGCGGCATACCCCGGCGCCTCCGCCGAGACGGTCGCCGATACCGTCGCCAACCCGATCGAGCAGGAAATCAACGGGGTCGACGGTATGCTCTACCTGTCGAGCCAGTCGACCGGGGACGGGCGGGTGACGATCACCGTGACGTTCAAGCCGGGGACCGATCTCGATCAGGCGCAAGTGCTGGTGCAGAACCGCGTCGCCATCGCGCAACCGCGGCTGCCCGAGGAAGTTCAGCGCCTGGGCATCGTCACGCGGAAAGCGACGCCGGACTTCCTCCTTATCGTGAACCTGATCTCGCCAGACGGGTCGCTCGACCGCGCCTACATGACCGATTACGCGCAGACGCGGATCAAGGACCGGCTCGCCCGGGTCGAGGGCGTCGGCGAAGTGCAGCTGTTCGGCTCGCGCGACCTCGCGATGAGGGTATGGATCGACCCCGGCCGAGCGGCCGCGCTCAATCTCACCGCGGGCGACATCGTCGCGGCGCTGAAAGCGCAGAACGTTCAGGTCGCCGCCGGCACGCTGGGGCAGCCGCCGAGCCCGGGCAGCGCGTTCCAGCTCAATGTCGAAACCCAGGGCCGCTTCACCGATCCGCGGCAGTTCGAGAATGTCGTGATCCGCACCGACGCCGACGGGCGTCAGGTCCGCGTCGGCGACGTCGCGCGGGTCGAGATCGGAGCCGACGACTACAGTACCTCGGCCTACCTCAACGACCGCGATTCCGTGATCATTCCGGTGTTGCAGGAGCCCGGCTCGAACGCGCTGGCGGCGGCGGACGCCATCAAGGCGGAGATGAAGACCCTCTCCAAGGACTTCCCCAAGGGCCTCGAATACCGGATCGTCTACAACCCGACCGAGTTCATCCAGCAATCCGTCGACGCCGTGATCCACACGCTTCTCGAGGCGGTGGCGCTGGTCGTCCTGGTGATCATCGTCTTCCTGCAGAAATGGCGCGCCTCGGTCATCCCGGTGCTGGCGATCCCGGTATCGCTGATCGGGACGTTCGCGGCGCTAGCCGCGGTCGGCTATTCGCTCAACAACCTCTCGTTGTTCGGGCTGGTCCTGGCGATCGGCATCGTCGTGGACGACGCGATTGTGGTGGTCGAGAACGTCGAGCGCAATCTGGAGAGCGGGATGAGCCCGCTGCAGGCCGCGCGAACCTCGATGGACGAAGTCGGCGCCGCGCTGATCGCGATCGCGCTGGTCCTGTGCGCCGTGTTCGTCCCGACGCTGTTTATCGGCGGCCTCTCGGGCGCGTTCTACAAGCAGTTCGCGGTGACCATTTCGGCGGCGACGATGATCTCGCTGGTCGTCTCGCTCACCCTGTCGCCGGCTCTTTCGGCGGTGCTGCTGCGGCCGCACGAGCGCGCTCCCGCTGGCGCGTACTGGCGGCAGCTCGCCGAGCGTGCCGGCGACGCGTTCAACCGGGGATTCGAGCGCTTCGGCGGCGCGTATGGGCGTTTGACGGCGCGGTTGGTGACAATGCCACGGCGTATGATGACCGCTTACGCCACGCTGATCGCGCTCACTGTCGCGGCACTGTGGATCACGCCGACCGGGTTCATCCCGCAGCAGGATCAGGCCTACTTCTTCACCGTCATTCAGCTGCCGCCGGGCTCCGCCACTTCACGCACCGACGCGGTGATGAAGAAGGTCGCCCAGCGGATGCTCAAGATCGACGGGATCAAGGGCACGGTCATGCTTTCCGGCTTCGACGGGACGTCGGAGACGCAATCCGCCAGCGCGGCCGCCGCTTACTGGGTGCTCGACGATTTCAAGGAGCGCGCCGCCAAGGGCGAGACGGTCGACAAGCTGATGGACGAGGCGCGCAAGGCGACCGCCGACATCAACGAAGCGCGGCTGATGATCGTCAAGCCGCCGATCATCCGCGGGATCGGCTCGGCCGGCGGCTTTCGCCTGATGGTCGAGGACAAGAACGGCCGCGGCTACCGCGCGCTGCAACAAGCGGCCAACGCGATGATCGCCAAGGCCAACACGCAGAAGGGCCTGGCCGGCGTCTACACCTTCTTCGACACCGGCACGCCGCGCGTGCGGGCCGACATCGATCGCGACAAGGCGCAGATCCTCGGCGTTTCGCCCTCAGCGATCTTCGAAACCTTGCAGGTTTATCTCGGCTCGGCGTTCATCAACGACTTCAACCTGCTTGGCCGCACGTATCATGTGACCGCGCAGGCCGATGCGCCGTTCCGCGAAAGTCCGGCCGACATCGCCAACCTGCAAACGCGCTCCAGCAATGGCTCGATGGTGCCGATCGGCTCGGTCGCGACGCTCAGCGATACGACGGGCCCATACCGCGTTACGCGCTACAACCTTGCGCCGGCCGTCGCCATCGATGGCGACACGGCGCCCGGCTACTCCACGGGCCAGTCGCTGGTAACGATGGAGAAGACCGCGGCCGAAACCTTGCCGCACGGCATGGACTACGAGTGGACCGGCATCGCCTACCAGCAGAAGTACGCAGGCAACACCGCGATCCTGGTCTTCGCGCTCGCCGTGCTGCTCGTTTTCCTGGTGCTCGCCGCGCAATACGAAAGCCTGGTGATGCCGCTGGCGATCATCCTGATCGTGCCGATGTGTCTCCTCGCGGCGATGGTCGGCGTGAACCTGCGGGGGATGGACAACAACGTCCTGACCCAGATCGGCCTCGTCGTGCTGATCGCGCTGGCGGCGAAGAACGCGATCCTGATCGTCGAGTTCGCGCGCCAGGGCGAGGAAGAGCACGGGCTCTCGCCAGTCGATGCCGCCGTGCAGGCCGCACGCACCCGGCTGCGCCCGATTCTGATGACCAGCTTCGCCTTCATCCTCGGCTCCTTGCCGCTGGTGATCGCCACCGGGGCGGGCGCGGAACTACGCCAGGCGCTGGGCACGGCAGTATGCTTCGGGATGCTCGGCGTGACCGGCTTCGGGCTTCTCTTCACGCCGACGTTCTACGTCGTCTGTCGCAGCCTCGGCGAGCGCATCGCCCGCCTGCGCGGCGCCGGCCGCGGCGGCCAGACCTCGCTCCAGCCTGCCGAATAGGTATGATGATGAACATTCCCAAGCTCGTTTTCGCATCCCTTTCCGCGCTGGCCGTTTCGGCGTGCGCGGTCGGGCCGGACTACGTCGCGCCTCCCCCCCGCTCCGCGTCGTCCGGCCCGTTTCTGTCGGCCGATCGGCCTGCTTTCACGCCGACCCCGCTGCCCGCCGACTGGTGGCGGTTGTACAACGACCCCGTGCTCGATGGCCTCGTGGCGGACGCGCTGGCCGCCAACACCGATCTCCGGCAAGCGCTGGCGCGGGTGGAGCGCGCGCGGGCGAGCCTGCGCGGCGCGCGCGCCGACCGCTTGCCGCAAAGCACGGTCAGCGCCGGTGCGACCTACAGCCGCCTGCCCGAATCCCAGGTGCCCGCGGGCGCCAGGCGCGAGGACTGGTCGAACGACGTTGGGATCGGCATCGCCTACGAAGCGGACCTGTTCGGCCGGGTCACGCGTGAGAACCAGGCCGCGCGGGCGGATCTCGCCGCCAGCCAGGCGGATGCAGACGCCGCCCGGGTGATGGTCGTCGCCGACACGACGCGAGCCTATGCCGATGCGGCGTCGGGCGCCGCGCGCCTGCGCGTCGCGCGCGAAATCGTCGATCTGCTCGACCGCTCGCTGACGCTGACCCGCAAGCGCCATGCCGACGGGCTTGAGGATGGCCTCGCTGTCGCCCGCATCGCCACTCTGCGCGAGCAGCGCGCGGCGGACATTCCCGCGCTTGAGGCGGAGCGCCAGGCGGCGCTGTTCCGCCTCGCGACGCTGACCGGCCGCACGCCGGCCGAGCTGCCGCCGATCGCGGGGGAGCGCAGCGTGGCGCTCGAAATCGACCAGCCGTTGCCGGTCGGCGATGGCGCCCAGCTGCTCGCCCGCCGGCCGGATGTGCGGGCGGCGGAGCGCAGGCTGGCCGCCGACACCGCGCGCATCGGTGTCGCGACCGCTGATCTATATCCGCGGATAACTTTCGGAGCGTCCCTCGGATCGACCGGGCCCAATCTCGGCGACATATTCACCGGCGGCCCCTTGCGCTGGCTGCTCGGCCCGCTGCTGAACTGGTCGTTCCCGAACCAGGAAGCGACGCGCGCGAAGATCGACGCAGCCAAGGCCGACACGAACGGCGCGTTGGCCGCGTTCGACGGCACTGTCCTCACCGCCCTGCAGGAGACCGAGACCGCGCTTGCGACTTACGCCGGGGCAATCGACCGCCGGCGGGCGCTGCAATCGGCCAGCGAACAGGCCGAGCGGGCCGCGCGCATCGTGCGCTCCCAGCAGCGCGAGGGGACGGTGAACTCGCTCGACCGGCTCGACGCCGAGCGCACGCTTGCCGAGGCGAAAGCGCAACTGGCCGAGCAGGACGCCGAGGTCTCCCGCGCGCAGATCGATGTGTTCCGCGCCCTGGGCGGGGGTTGGGCGACCTCGCATTGAACGAAGGCCGGGGTTAACCGCCGGCGGGGAGCGGTCCGAATTAGACCGCTACCGCGCCAGGCGCCGCGTCCAATTCAAGCGTTTCCTTGCACGCCGCGCAACGCTAGTCGGAAGCGATGAGAACCCAGGTCTGTATCATTGGCGCCGGCCCCGCCGGTCTGTTGCTAGGGCATTTGCTGCGAGCCGAAGGGGTCGACTGCGTGGTGATCGAGCGCCGCACGCCCGATTACGTTCTCGGCCGTATCCGCGCCGGCGTGCTTGAGCGGATAACGGTATCGCTGATGGAGCGGCTCGGCCTCGATGCCCGGCTGAAGGTTGAAGGCCTGCCGCATGACGGCTTCAACCTCGCGGACGGCGAGCGCCTGATCCGCATCGACATCGCGGATCTCACCGGCAAGCATGTGGTCGTTTACGGGCAGACCGAACTCACGCGCGATCTGATGGAAGCGAGCGAGGAGCGCGGGCTCGAAGTCATCTACGACGCGCAAGCTGTCGCGCTGCACGAGATCGACAGCGAAGCGCCGTTCGTCACCTTCACGAAAGACGGCCGCGAAGAGCGCGTAGAATGCCGCGTCATCGCCGGCTGCGATGGCTTTCACGGGCCGAGCCGGCAGGCGATTCCCTCGGCCACCGGCCGCGAGTACGAACGCGAGTACCCGTTCGGCTGGCTCGGCATTCTGGCCGACGTGCCGCCGTGCAACCACGAACTGATCTACGCCAACCACGAGCGCGGTTTCGCGCTCGCGTCGATGCGCAGCGAGTCGCGCAGCCGCTATTACGTGGACGTGCCGCTGACAGACCGGATCGAAGAGTGGCCGGACGAGCGCATCTGGGACGAGCTTGCCATCCGCCTCGGTCCGCAAGCTGCCGCGCACATGACGCGCGGCCCGGCGCTCGAGAAATCGATCGCGCCGCTGCGCAGTTACGTCTTCGCCCCGATGCGCCACGGCAGCTTGCTGCTTTGTGGCGACGCGGCGCACATCGTGCCGCCGACGGGAGCCAAGGGGCTGAATCTCGCCGCTTCCGACGTGCATTACGCTGCGGAGGCGCTGTCAGCCTTTTTCCGGCGCCATGACGCCGATGCTATCGCTAATTACTCAACCGTGGCGCTGGCGCGGGTGTGGAAGGCGGAGCGGTTCAGCTGGTCGCTCACGCGGCTGATGCATCGTTTCCCGCAGGACGGACCCTTCGAGCGCGCAATGCAGGTGGCCGAGCTCGACTACATCGCTTCCAGCCGCGCGGCCCAGACAAGCATTGCCGAGAACTACGTCGGGCTGCCGGTGTAGCGCCGATCAGCGCGGCCTGCGCCGCCGGTTCTGCCAGGCCATCGCGAACAGGATCAGGAGGAAAGCCGCCAGGCGGAGCAGGTAAATCCTGCCTCTGGCGTCATCCTGGAAGTCCACCAGCGTGAGAATGGTCTGAGTTGCTCCAAGGAGCAGGAAGCTCGCCGCGAAGGCCAGGAAAAGAACCTCGCGGGTGCGGCGCCAGAACTTCAGGAACATGATGGCCGCCACGCCGAAGCCCATGACGATCGCACCGGCGAGGAAAGTGTTGAGCATCGATCAGGTGTCCTCATCCCAGATGAAGCCGAACAGCAGCACGCCAATCGCCAGCAAGGTGAGCCACGTGCGAAGGGGCTTCAGGTCCACCTGGGTCGGATAGATGACCAGATCGAAGATCACGAGCAGGTTCACCAACGCCAGCAGCGCGAAGCACAGCGCGCTCCAGAACAACATCCGCGAACGCGCCTTCAGGAAGCTCCGCGCCAGCAGGGCGGCGCAGGCGGCGCTCGTGGCGAAGCAGAGCGAATAAACCAGCGTCGGGAACAAGGTGCTCATCCTCAATCCTTCCGCAGCTTGAATGCGTCCGCGAACGCAGTGACTCCAGGCAAGGCCCGCGCGACGATCAGTCGGCGCACCTTGTCGGGGCTCTTCTGGTATAGTTCGACCGCCTGCCTGACCAGGCGCGCCGAATCGTCATTGCCTTGATGCAGCCTGACCCGTCCGTCGCCGTCGACCACCGCCAGGCCCGCGGCCGAAAGATTGTCGACGCTCTGGGATACCACGGCATCGCTTACCCTGAGGGCGGAAATCAGCTCCGGGGACGAAAACGAGACTTGGGGATTATCCACCAGATATTGCAGGACTTCGAGTGCCCAGACCGATCGGAAGCTGTTGCCGATGAACGATTCGAGAGTCTGCTGATCCGTCATCCCAATGCGCTGGGAGATACCTCTTCCAATTTCCTGATACGCGGCGCTCCTAGTCAATCGGCTCGCGCTGGCAACCATGTTTTCCGGCAACATCAGAAATTTGTTTTGGATTACGGGAACCTGAAGCACACTTGGCCTTTGTCGGATTCGGGGTCGTGGGCCGTGGGTCCGCGCGCCCGGGAGGGAAGTTCGTGAATACTCAGACCCCGCACGCCGAGTTTTCGCGCACGAGGCGCGAACTGATCATCGCCCTGCGCCGTCTGCGGCGCGGCGACTTTTCGGTGCGCCTGCCCGAGGAAGGCAACGACTCCGACCTCGAGATCGCCACGCTGTTCAACGAAGTCGTGAGCATGAACCAGCAGATGGCCAACGAGTTCGTCCGCGTCTCGCGCGTCGTCGGCAAGGAAGGCAAGATCGGCAACCGCGCGAAAGTCCACGGCGCCACGGGCGGCTGGGAAACCAACTTGCGCGCGATCAACGAACTGATCGACGACATGGCCCAGCCGACCATCGAGGTCGCCCGCGTGATCGGCGGCGTCGCCAAAGGCGACTTGTCGCAGACGATGGCGCTGGAAATCGAAGGGCGGCCGCTGAAGGGCGAGTTCCTGCGCATCGGCAAGGTCGTCAACACGATGGTCGACCAGCTCAACGGCTTCGCCAGCGAAGTGACGCGCGTGGCGCGCGAAGTGGGCACGGAAGGCAAGCTCGGCGGCCAGGCGAAAGTGCGCGGCGTGGCCGGCACCTGGAAGGACCTGACCGACAACGTGAACTCGATGGCGGCAAACCTGACCGGCCAGGTGCGCAACATCGCCGAAGTGACGACCGCGGTGGCCTCGGGCGACCTGTCGAAGAAGATCACGGTGGACGTGAAGGGCGAGATTCTCGAACTGAAGAACACCATCAACACGATGGTCGACCAGCTCAACGGCTTTGCTTCGGAAGTCACCCGCGTGGCGCGCGAGGTCGGCACGGAAGGCAAACTCGGAGGTCAGGCGCAAGTGCCGGGCGTCGGCGGCACCTGGAAGGACCTGACCGACAATGTGAACTCGATGGCGGCGAACCTGACCGGTCAGGTGCGCAACATCGCCGAAGTGACGACCGCGGTGGCGCTGGGCGATTTGTCCAAGAAGATCACGGTCGATGTGAAGGGCGAGATTCTCGAGCTGAAGAACACCATCAACACGATGGTCGACCAGCTCAACGGCTTCGCCAGCGAAGTGACGCGCGTGGCGCGCGAAGTGGGTACCGAAGGCAAACTCGGCGGCCAGGCGCAAGTGCCCGGCGTTGCCGGAACCTGGGCCGACCTGACCGAAAACGTGAACTCGATGGCGGCGAACCTGACCGGCCAGGTGCGCAACATCGCCGAAGTTACCACCGCCGTGGCGAGGGGCGACCTCTCCAAGAAGATCACCGTCGACGTGAAGGGCGAAATCCTCGAGCTGAAGAACACCATCAACGTCATGGTGGATCAGCTCAACGGTTTCGCGTCGGAAGTGACGCGCGTGGCGCGCGAGGTTGGCACCGAAGGCCGCCTGGGCGGCCAGGCGCAAGTGCCCGGCGTGGCCGGCACCTGGAAGGACCTGACCGACAACGTCAATCTTATGGCGGACAACCTGACAGGCCAGGTCCGCAACATCGCCGACGTGACCACGGCCGTCGCGCGCGGCGACTTGTCGAAGAAGATCACCGTCGAGGTGCGCGGCGAGATTCTCGAGTTGAAGGACACCATCAATGTGATGGTGGACCAGCTGAACTCGTTCGCCAGCGAAGTGACCCGCGTGGCGCGCGAGGTCGGCACGGAAGGCAAGCTCGGCGGCCAGGCGCAAGTGGAAGGTGTCGGCGGCACCTGGAAGGATCTGACCGACAACGTCAACGCGATGGCCGGCAACCTGACGGGCCAGGTGCGCAACATCGCCGAGGTGACGACGGCGGTGGCGCGTGGCGACTTGTCGAAGAAGATCACGGTCGACGTGAAGGGCGAGATCCTCGAGCTGAAGGACACCATCAACGTGATGGTCGATCAGCTCAACTCGTTCGCCTCCGAAGTGACCCGCGTGGCGCGCGAGGTTGGCACCGAAGGCCGCCTCGGCGGGCAGGCGCAAGTGGAAGGCGTCGGCGGGACCTGGAAGGACCTGACCGACAACGTGAACGCGATGGCGGCCAACCTCACCGGCCAGGTACGCAACATCGCCGAAGTGACCACCGCGGTGGCGCTGGGTGATCTGTCGAAGAAGATCACCGTCGACGTGAAAGGCGAAATTCTCGAGTTGAAGAACACCATCAATACGATGGTCGATCAGCTCAACTCGTTCGCATCCGAAGTGACGCGCGTCGCGCGCGAGGTCGGCACGGAGGGCAAGCTCGGCGGCCAGGCGCAAGTGCGAGGGGTGGCCGGCACGTGGGCCGACCTGACCGACAACGTGAACCTGATGGCCGACAACCTGACCGGGCAGGTCCGCAATATCGCCGACGTGACCACCGCCGTGGCGCGCGGAGACTTGTCGAAGAAGATCACCGTCGATGTGAAGGGCGAGATTCTCGCGCTCAAGAACACCATCAATACCATGGTCGACCAGCTCAATGGCTTCGCCTCGGAAGTCACCCGCGTGGCGCGCGAAGTGGGCACCGAGGGCAAGCTCGGCGGCCAGGCGCAAGTGCCGGGCGTGGGCGGCACCTGGAAGGACCTGACCGACAACGTCAACCTGATGGCCAGCAACCTGACCAACCAGGTGCGCGGCATCGCCGGCGTCGTGACCGCGGTGGCGCAAGGCAACCTCAAGCGCACCCTGACGCTCGATGCGAAGGGCGAGATCGCGGCGCTCGCCGAAACGATCAACTTCATGATCGAAACGTTGGCGACTTTCGCCGATCAGGTGACCAACATGGCCCGCGAAGTGGGCATCGAGGGCCGGCTCGGCGGCCAGGCGCGCGTGCCGGGCGCGGCCGGCCTGTGGCGCGACCTGACGGATAACGTGAACCAGCTGGCGGCGAACCTGACCAATCAGGTCCGCTCGATCGCCGACGTGGCCACCGCCGTGACGAAGGGCGACCTCACCCGCTCGATCGCCGTGGAAGCTTCGGGCGAAATGGCGGCGCTGAAAGACAACATCAACGAGATGATCCGCAACCTCAAGGATCAGACTCTCAAGAACGCCGAGCAGGACTGGCTCAAGACCAACCTCGCGCGCTTTTCTCGCATGTTGCAGGGCGAACGCGACCTCACGACGATCTCGAACCTGATCATGAGCGAGCTGGCCCCGCTGGTGAACGCGCAATACGGCGTGTTCTACGTCGCCAACGACGATCCGGCCGGCCAGACCACGCTCGACCTCGTCGCCACCTACGGCGCGGAGCGGCAGGGCGAGCTGAAGAACCGTTTCGAGCTACGCGAAGGGCTGATCGGCCAGGCGGCGGCGGACAAGCGGCCGATGCAGCTGCAAAAAGTGCCCGGCGACTTCATCCGCATCGGCTCCGGTCTCGGCGCTTCGGCCCCGGCGAATATCAATATTCTGCCGGCTCTCTTCGAAGACGAGGTCAAGGCGGTCATCGAACTGGCCTCGTTCGAGGAGTTCAACGAGACTCACCACGCGTTCCTGACGCAGCTGATGGAAACCGTCGGGATCGTGCTCAACACGATCGCCGCGACCATGCGCACGGAGGAACTGCTCAAGGAATCGCAGCTGCTGACGCAGGAGTTGCAGGCCCGCCAGACCGAGCTGACCCGCAAGCAGGAAGAACTGCACAACACCAACGAGGAGCTGCAGGAAAAGGCCCAGTTGCTCGAAAACGAGAAGAAGCAGGTTGAAGCCAAGAACTTCGAGATCGACATGGCCCGCCGCGCGGTCGAGGAAAAGGCCGAGCAGCTGGCGCTGACGTCGAAGTACAAGTCCGAGTTCCTTGCCAACATGAGCCACGAGCTGCGCACGCCGCTCAACTCGCTGCTGATCCTCTCGAAGATGCTGGCGGACAACCAGCAGGGCAACCTCAACGAAAAGCAGACCGAGTTCGCCCGCACGATCCATTCGGCCGGCACCGACCTGCTCAACCTCATCAACGACATCCTCGACCTCTCGAAGATCGAATCCGGCACTGTCGCGATCGATATCGGCGACATGTCGATGGCCAGCCTGCGCCAGCACATGGAGCGCACGTTCCGCCAGCTCGCCTCCGAAAAGCAGCTCGATTTCCATGTGGACTTCGGCGTCGAACTGCCAAGCACGATCCGCACCGACGAGAAGCGGCTGCAACAGGTCGTGCTCAACCTTCTGTCGAACGCGTTCAAATTCACCGCGGAGGGCGGCGTGACCCTGTCGGTCCACAAGGCGACGAAAGGCTGGAGCCCGACGCACCCGATCCTCGGCGATGCCGACGCGGCGATCGAGATCGCCGTCAGGGATAGCGGCATCGGCATCCCGGAAGACAAGCAACGGCTGATCTTCGAAGCGTTCCAGCAGGCCGACGGCACTACCAGCCGCAAGTATGGCGGCACCGGCCTCGGCCTTTCGATCAGCCGCGAAATCGCCAGCCTGCTCGGCGGCGAGATCCAGGTTCGTTCGGCCGTCGGCAAAGGTTCGATCTTCACCTTGTATGTGCCTTTGAAATCGCCCGGCGTCGCGCCGGCGCTGGCGCTTCCGAGCGCCGGCGCCGATGGCGCCGACAGCATCGTTCCGACGCCGGTGATCGCCGACGATCGCGACGACCTGGAAGGGCGCTCATTCGTCCTCATCGTCGAGGACGACCCCACGTTCGCCAGCGTTCTGCTCGACATCGCGCATGACGCGTCGATCAAGGGCGTGATCTCGTCGGCCGGTTCCGGCACCTTGTCGATGGTGCGCAAGATGAAGCCGAGCGCGATCACGCTCGATCTCGGCCTGAGCGACATCGATGGGTTCGTGCTGCTCGATTTGCTCCGGCATGATCCGGAAAGCTCGGACATTCCGGTTTATGTCATTTCCGGTGCCGAGCAGGCGGCGCACGCGCTGACCCTCGGCGCCGAGAAAGTCATCGAAAAGCCGGCCGAGAGGGCCGAACTGAGCGGCCTGTTCGGCGCGATGGCGCAGAAGTTCGCCATGCAAGGGCCGCGCAAGAGCCGCAAGTCGCCGCGCCGCAAAGCCGGCGAGCCGGCGCCCACCGCCCCGCTTGAACTGGCCGGCAAGCGGCTGCTCATCGTCGATGACGACATTCGCAATATCTACTCGCTGGCGAGCGTGCTCGAAACGCACGGCGCCGAAGTGCGCCATGCCGAGCGCGGCGCGGAAGGCATCGCTCTGCTGGAGCAGGAACCGGACATCGACGTCGCGCTGATCGACATCATGATGCCGGAGATGGACGGGTACGAAACGATGCGGCGCATCCGGGCCAATCCGCGCCTGGCGCACATTCCGCTGATTTCGGTCACCGCGAAGGCGATGAAGGGCGATCGCCAGAAATGCCTCGACGCGGGGGCTTCGGATTACATCTCCAAGCCGGTCGACGTCGACATTCTGCTGGCGTTGCTGCGGGTGTGGATCGGCCGCTCGCAGGCCGCCGCCACCGATCCGTCGCTGCTCGTCGTGGAGAGTACCGGCTGATGCAAACAGCAACGGGAGCCGCCAAGACACGCCCGACCAATACCGAAGCCAGGCCGGAAGCCTCGTCCCGCCCGCGCGTGCTGGTTGTCGACGACGACGAGCGCAACCTGCTGGCGCTGTCGGAGGTGCTCGACCCGATCGCGCAAGTCGTCACCGCCACGTCGGGCCGCAAGGCGCTTCGCGCACTGCTGAAGGACGAATTCGCGGTCATCCTGCTCGACGTGTTCATGCCGGAAATGGACGGCTACGAAACCGCCTCCGTGATTCGTCAGCGCGCCCAGACGGCGCGCATTCCGATCATCTTCCTCTCGGCGGTGAACAAGGAAACCGAGCACCTGATGCGGGGCTACGCGATGGGCGCGGTGGACTACGTGTTCAAGCCGGTCGATCCAGTCGTGCTGAAGTCGAAAGTCGCGGTGTTCGTCGATCTGTTCGAGCTGCGCCAGCAGGTGGCCGGGCAGGCCCAGGCGGAGCAGGAATTGCGCGAAGCGAACCTGCGCGCTGAAACCGAGCGGCTGGTTTACGAGCGCGAGCTGCAACAGGCGCAATTGCGCCACGCCGTCTTGCTGGAGGCATTGCCGCTCGCCCTCTATGAAGCCTGGCTCGACGATCGGGGCCGCCTCCACCGTCGGTTTATCGGCGGGGACCTGGCGAAGATCGCGGGGCCTGACTCGGCCCTGCTTCAAAGCGGAACGCTCAGGTGGTGCGACCGCATCGATCCGGGAGAGCTGGCCGAGCTCGAGCGGCGCATCGGCAGCGGCGCCGAAGCCTCGGTCACTGCACACTACCGCTGGTCGCGCAGCGATCGCAGCACCATCCATGTCATCGACCAGTGCATCCGGTCGGCCGAGAAGGAAGGCGTCTGGATCGGCACCCTGATAGATGTCACCGCGCAGCGAGAGCTCGAGCAACAATTGGTGCAGTCGCGCAAGTCCGAGGCGCTGGGGCAGCTCACCGGAGGCGTCGCCCATGATTTCAACAACCTGCTCGCCGCGGTCCTCGGCGGCTTGCGGCTGATCGAAGGCCGAGTGCATCTCGGCGAGCGCGAAAAGCAGATATTCGAACAGATGCGCCATGCGGCCGAGAAAGGGGCCGAGCTGGTCCGCCGGCTGATGGCCTTTGCGCGTAAACAGGAGCTGTCGCCCAGCAACATCGATCCGCGCTCGCTGGCGGATTCGGTCGCCAGCCTGGCCGCTCACGCGCTCGGCGATCGGGTGGCCGTGGATTGGCGGATCGCCGACCATGGATTGCGGATATACGCCGATGAGGCGCAGTTGGAGCTGGCTCTGGTCAATCTGCTGATCAACGCGCGCGACGCGATGCCCGATGGGGGGACGATCACGGCGGCGATCGAGCCGGTGGAAGGGCCCGAACGGGCGCCGGGCGCCCAATGGTTGCGCATTCGCATTCGCGACGAGGGCGGCGGCATCCCCTCCGACCTGCTCGAGCGGGTGACGGAGCCTTTCTTCACGACCAAGGAAGCCGGCAAAGGCACCGGCCTCGGTTTGTCGATGGTGGCGGGCTTTGTCGAACAATCCGGCGGCGTGTTCCAGATCTCCAGCCAGGTTGATGAGGGTACCCAGATCGACATGATCCTGCCGGCCAGCGACGGGGAAGTAGATCGCGCGGCGCCGGCTTCCCGGCAGGAGGGTCCGCAAGAACTCGTGAATTCGATCCTGCTCGTGGATGACGATGCCAGCGTAAGGCTGATCATTTCCGAGCACTTGCGCGACCTCGGCCTCGACGTGTCGGTCGCCGAGGATGCGGAGCACGCGCTGAAGCTGCTCGAAAGCAACGGCTACCGGCCGGATTTCGTCCTGACCGACTTCTCGATGCCGGGGATGGACGGGCTCAATCTGCTCGGCGCAATCGGCGAACGCTGGCCTACGATCCGCGGGGCGATCATGACCGGCAACCCCCAGGAGCGCGTCGCCCGCTGCGAACCGCACGTGCCGGTGATCCACAAGCCGATCGAGTTCGGCGAACTGAAACGGCTCCTCACCGCCGCCTGACGCGGAACATCCTGCCCCCCGCGCCAGTTAAAGGGGCGAGATGCAGCTCCAGCAACACGGATCGGTCGCCCAGCTCGACGGCACGCCGCGGCGTCCGTACTACACCGGCGGCAACATCGCGCGGGTTCAGGCCATCGCCGACTTGCGGGCGCGGGCGCACAAGCTGATGCCGCGCTTCGTGCTCGAATACCTTGAGGGTGGCGCCGGAGAGGAAGCGACGCTGGCGCGGGAGCGGCAGGCTTATGGCGAATGGCGGATCATGCCGCACACGCTGGTCGACGAAGCGCACCGCGAGATCACCACCGACATTCTCGGCAAACCGGCGCCGCTGCCCCTGTGCGTGGCCCCGACGGGGCTGGCGGGGGTATTCATGCGCGGCGCCGACACCGCGCTGGCGCAAGGCGCGTCGCGCTCGGGCGTGCCGTTCATCCAGAGCACGATGTCGAACGAGCGGATGGAGGATGTGGCCAAAGTCCCGGGCCTGCGGCACTGGTGGCAGCTCTACGTCTTCGGCGGCGAGGAAGTGTGGCAGGAACTGGTCGACCGCGCCGCCGCCTGCGGCTGCGAGGCGCTGGTGCTGACGACGAATTCCCAGATCTTCGGTCAGCGCCAATGGGATAGCCGCACCCGGGCGACCCAGGATCGCCCGTCGTGGAGCACGGTGTTCGATTCCGCCCTGCACCCGCGCTGGCTGGCGACGACGCTCAACCACGGCATGCCCGAATTCGCCAACGTCATCGATTTCGTGCCCAGGGAGCACCGCGGCTTTTTCGCCAGCGCGTTCTGGATCCGCGAGCAGATGTGGGCCAACCTCGACTGGACGACGCTGATGAAGATCCGCGATCGCTGGAAAGGCCCGCTGTTCCTCAAGGGGATGCTCAACCTCGACGATGTCAGGCGCGCCTGCGAGAGCGGCGCCGACGGCATCATGCTCGGCAGCCACGGCGGGCGGCAAGCGGATTGGGCGGTGGCGCCGCTCGACATCCTGCAAAAGGCGCGCGAAATCGTCGGCGACCGGAAGTGGCTCTATCTCTCGGGTGGAATTCGCCAGGGCACGGATATTCTCAAGGCCAAGGCGCTGGGCGCCGACGCGGTGATGACCGGCCGTGCCACGCTTTACGGCTTGTGCGCCTACGGCGCCGACGGGGTCCATTGCGCGATCGAGACGCTGAAGGGCGAAATGCTCAACGAGCTCGGCCAGTACGGCATCCCCGGATTGAAGGCGCTGGGGCCGGATCTGCTCGTGCGGACGAAGGACTTGCCCCTCTAATATATCGCACTGCGATATTCTTCGGAACGGGAGCGGGAGAGTTCCGTTAGAACGTCGGGGCCGCGGGGCGAACGATTTTGTCCGAGGAGTGAGCCATGACGCAGAGCGTTTCCGAATTCGTCTGGGACCGTCTCCACGAGTGGGGCGTGCGGCGCATCTTCGGCTACCCGGGTGACGGCATCAACGGCCTGATCGGCGCGCTCGACGCGAAGAAGGAGCTGTTCGAGTTCGTCCAGGTGCGGCACGAGGAAATGGCGGCCTTCATGGCCAGCGCCCATGCCAAGTTCACCGGCGAGCTGGGTGTCTGCCTGGCCACGTCCGGCCCGGGCGCGACCCACCTTCTGACCGGCCTGTACGACGCCGCGCTCGACCACATGCCGGTGCTGGCGATCGTCGGCCAGCAGGCGCGGACGGCGCTCGGGGCGCATTACCAGCAGGAAATCGACCTCAATTCCGCCTACAAGGACGTCGCCGGGGCGTTTACCGGCATAGCGATGGTGCCGAGCCAGGTGCGCCACCTGATCGATCGCGCGGTGCGCATCGCCAAGGCCGAACGCCGGGTGACCGCGCTGGTTTTCCCCAATGACCTGCAGGAAATGGATTACGCCGAACCGCCGCGCAAACACGGTGCGGTGTTCTCGGGCGTCGGCTGGTCGCGGCCGAAAGTCGTGCCGATGGACGAAGATCTCAGGCGCGCGGCCGCTGTCCTCAACAGCGGCAAGAAAGTCGCCATGCTGGTCGGCGCGGGCTGCAAGGGCGCGAGCGACAAGGTGATCGCCATCGCCGACAAGCTCGGCGCCGGCTGCGCCAAGGCGCTGCTCGGCAAGGACGTGCTGCCGGACGATCTGCCGTGGGTCACCGGCTCCATCGGCCTGCTCGGCACCAAGCCGAGCTTCGACCTGATGATGGAATGCGACACGTTCCTGATGCTCGGCTCGGGCTTCCCGTACTCGGAGTTCCTGCCCAAGGAAGGCAAGGCCCGCGGCGTGCAGGTGGACATCGATCCGGCGATGCTGTCGATCCGCTTCCCGGCCGAGGTCAACCTGCAGGGCGACGTGGCGACGACCATCGATGCGCTGCTGCCGTTGCTCGAGCAGAAGATCGACACCGGTTGGCGCGAAAGCATCGCCGGCTGGCGCAAGGATTGGGGCGAAACCATGCGCGAGCGCGCGATGGTGGCGGCCAATCCGATCAACCCGCAACGCATCTTCACCGAGCTCTCGCCGCGCCTGCCCGACCGCGTGATCGTGACCAGCGATAGCGGCTCGGCGGCGAACTGGTATGCGCGCGACCTGCAGTTCCGCGCCGGGATGATGGGCTCGCTGTCGGGCGGCCTCGCGTCGATGGGCGCGGGCGTGCCTTACGCGATCGCGGCGAAGTTCGCCTTCCCCGATCGCCCGGTGATCGCCCTCGTGGGCGACGGAGCGATGCAGATGAACGGCATGGGCGAGCTGGTGACGGTTTCGAAGTACCACCACCAATGGCCGAACCAGACCTTTATCGTCTGCGTGCTGCAGAACGACGATCTCAATCAGGTGACCTGGGAACAGCGAGTCATGAACGGCAATCCCAAGGCGGAGATTACCCAGGACCTGCCGGATGTGCCGTTCCACGAGTTCGCCAAGCTGATCGGCTTCGAGGGCATCCATGTCGTCGACCCGGAGCAGCTCGGGGCCGCGTGGGAGCAGGCGTTGTCGGCGAACAAACCGTGCGTGCTCAACGTGAAGTGCGACCCCGAAGTGCCGCCGCTGCCGCCGCATATCACCTTTACGGAAGCCAAAGCCTTCATGACGTCGGCGGTGCAGGGCGATCCCGACGAAGGCAGGATGATCAAGGGCAGCATCAAGCAGGTGCTGAGCTCCGTCTTCGCCGAGGACTAGGCGATGCCTGCGACCCGGCAGGCGGCAAGGCTGGTGGCCGGCGGCGCTGCGCTGCTCGCGGGCGCGGTGCTGGCCGATTCCGCGCTCGAGCATTACCGCGGCTCGTTCGACAACCGCGCGATGCCGGCGCCGCTGGTCGGCTCGGTGTTGGCGCTGGGGGTCGATGGCGCGCTGGCGGCGACCGGCTCGATCGCGCCGTTGGCGATGGGCGTGCATGCCGCGAGCGCCGCGCTCGGGACGGCGGGACTGGGCTTTCACGCGTGGAACATCACCAAGCAGGTCGGGGGCCTGCGCTGGGGCACGTTGTTCTATCAGGCGCCCATCGGCGCTCCGGCCGCGCTGATCCTTGCCGGAGGATTGGGCGCGGCGGCGCAAGCGCTGGCGAGCGGGAAAGGCGCGCTGGGCCCTGTCCCGCTCCTGTCCGGACGGACGCTGGCGGGTGTCTGCGCGTTCGGCATCGCCGGAACCGCGGCCGAAGCGGCGTTGCTGCACTTTCGCGGGGCGTATCATAACAAGGCGATGTGGCTGCCGGTGACGCTGACGCCGCTCGCCGCGCTGGCGCTGGCGCGCACCGCGCTCAGCGGCCGCGTGAGTTGGATCACCACCGCCGCGATGGCTGTGACGGCGGCGCTCGGTCTCGCCGGGTCGGGCTTTCACGCTTACGGCATCTCGCGCGAGATGGGCGGGTGGCGCAACTGGCGGCAGAACCTGTTCGCCGGCCCGCCGCTGCCGGCCCCGCCGGCTTACACCGGGCTGGCGATAGCGGCGTTCGGCGCGCTCCTGCTGATGCGGAGGCGCGGCCATGGCTGATCGCTTTGCCGGCTACGACGTGCTGGCCGGCCGCGACGGCATGGGCTGGAACGCGAAGACGCGCAAAGTCATCGACGCGCGGCTGGCGCTGCAAGTGCCCGACGGCGCGCTGTCGGAGACGCGGCTGGCGACGCTGAGAGCGGTCGTCGGGCGCCTGTGCCCCGATCCGCCCGGCCGTCCGGCGACGACCACGCTGGCGATGGTCGTCCACAAGATCTCCGCCGACAGCCCGGACGGCCAGCGCCACCACCGCTTGCCCGGCACGCGCGAGTGCTGGGAGCGCGGGCTCGATGCGCTCGAGGCCGAGGCCCGGGCCCGCTATGGCGTGGCCTTTGCGGTGCTCGGCGGCGAGGACGCCGACATCGTCCTGAGAGCGGTATCCGAAGGCGATGTCCGCGCCGTAGAATGGGGGGATCTGCCGCCAAAGCTGTTCTGGACCTGGCGCCTGCTGCCCGATTGCGTCGCCGCGCACTGGGCGCAGCCGTCTCTGTGGAGCGCGATGGGCTTCGGCGGCCCGGCGGCTCCGCGCGGCTATGTCCGCACCGGGATCGACCGGCGCGATCCGTGGGAAGCGGTCGAAGCGGGCGAGCCCCTCAAGGGCCTGCCGAGGCACCGTGGCTGACGCCGCGCAAACCGTGCCGCGGGCCACCGGCGGCCGTGCGCCCGATGTCTTTACGCCAGGCGGCTGGGTGCCGATGCGCGAATACGGCGAGGAGGAAGTGGATTTCGTCATCGTCGGCACCGGCGCGGGCGGGGGCACTCTCGCCTGCAAGCTCGCCGAAGCCGGGTTCAGCGTGATCGCGATGGACGCCGGGCCGTACTGGCGCCCGCTGGAAGACTTCGCTTCCGACGAGACCGAGCAAGCCAAGCTCTACTGGAAAGACGAGCGCATCGTCGAAGGTGACGACCCGCTGCAGATGGGCGGCAACAACTCCGGCAAGGCCGTCGGCGGCTCCACCGTGCATTTCGCGATGGTCTCGCTGCGCTTCCGTCCCGAGTGGTTCAAGAGCCGCAGCCTGCTCGGCTATGGCGTCGACTGGCCGCTCGATTGGCGCGAGATGTGGGATTACTACACCGAGGTCGAGCGGGCGCTGTGCATCGCCGGCCCGGTGACGTATCCGTGGGGACCCAAGCGGCCGCGCTATCCCTACCGCGCGCATCCGCTCAACGCCGCGGCGGTATACCTCGCGAAAGGCGCCGAGGCGCTCGG
>Ga0207705_10000642_pt1 | contig 29173 bp, 30 predicted proteins | sample KBSC13metaG_FD_184314 | JGI IMG/M metagenome (GOLD analysis project Ga0207705, IMG submission 184314) | Corn rhizosphere microbial communities from Kellogg Biological Station, Michigan, USA - KBS C1-3 metaG (SPAdes) (version 2) | ecosystem: Host-associated > Plants > Roots > Rhizosphere > Soil ... | reverse complement strand
GCCAGTCCAATTGGATCCTTTTCCACAAAGCGGCTGAACCCCGGGTGGTAGTACCGAGCCCTATAGTAGTAGAGTCCCGTGTTATCGTTCTCCCGCCCGGTGTACTGCGCTGAATTGGCATTCACCTCGCCACTCGCGGTGATATTGCCGTACGGCTCGTAGGCGTAGCTCGTCTTCACCGCGCCGCTGCCATCCGTGAGCGCCACTGTGCTGCCAAGCGCGTCGGTCACGAAACTTCTCGTCCCCAAGCTGTCGGTGCGACTAAAGACCTCGTCAATCCCGAGGCCGGTCAGCAGGTTCGCGCTTGGCGCGCCGCCGGCGAGTTCCTGCACAGCATTGGCGCCGTCGTAGAGGAAATTCGTCGTCGTGCCGTTGATCGTCTTTCCGTTGCGTCTCCCCGTGGCATCGTATGCAAAGCTCAATGCGATTGCCCGAGCTGTCATAGCGGTAGGTTTTGGTGTGACCCAACCCGTCGGTGTAGCTGGTAAGACGGTTATAGACGGGCTCGTACGTGTAGCTGGTCGTCACCGCCTGCGACGTGCCGGAGAGTGCCGTCGCACTCGTGAGATTACCCATCGAGTCGTACGTGTAACTCGTGGTGCGCCCCAGCGCGTCAGTGCTGGCGCTAAGGAGGTTGGTGCTCGCGTCTCGCGTGTAGTTAAAGCCCTGTGCCTCGGGCTTGCCCGTTGCCCACGTTATGCTGGGCCGCGCGTGCGAAGCAATGGGCCGCCGGCAAAGAGCCCAACGATCTAGTCACGCTCGCGGATACCGCGCCGAAAAGCGCTGCACGCGACGTTTATCTCTATGTCATCAGCGGCCACAAAGTGCGCAATCCGTCAGCAGCAATGGCGCTGATCGAGCGCTGCGGCAACGGTTAGCGGCCGCCTCACGCGCTCGGCCGCCCCCTCACTCGGCGTGACGTTGCGAGCCAGCTCTTTCACCCGGCGAAGCGCGGCTCCGGCAAACCACGTACACCCAGCCCGGTCACCGCGAACACCCCGCCCTTGTCGCGCTCTTTCTGCGGAATGCCCCACATCGGGCGGCCCATCGTCGTCACGTACAGGGTGTCGAGATTCGGGCCGCCGAACATCACGCTCGTCAGGTTGCGCACGGGGAATTCGACGACGCGGTCGAGCTTGCCGTCGGGCGCAAAGCGCAGGATGCGGGCGCCGAACACCAGCGCCGTCCAGATGTAGCCTTCCTCATCGACGGTTGCTCCATCGAAGGTGCCTGCCATGTCGCGCGCCGACGCGAACAGACGGCGGTTGCCGGCAGCGCCCGTTTCGATGTCATAGTCGTACGCATACATTTCCTTGCTATACGTGTCCGTGAAGTAAAGCGTGCGATTGTCAGGGCTCCAGCACGGTCCGTTCGAACAGCTGATGCCCGAGTCGAGCCGCGTCAGCGTGCCGTCGACATCCAGCCGGTACAGGGCGCCGCTGCGCGTGGAGCGCTGGCCGCGATCCGCGTCGTAGCGGTCGAAGTCGTAGGACATCGTGCCTGCGATGAAGCGGCCGCGCCGGTCCACCTTGCCGTCGTTGAAGCGGGTCTCGGGATCGTCGCTTTCCGGGTCGGCGATGAACTGCACGGTCTGCTCATCGAAATCGTAGAAATGCAGGCCGTTAGCGAGCGCCACGACCGCGCCACCCCGCTCCCGCAGCGCCATCGAACCGATATGGCGCGGCACGAAAAAGCGTTTTATGTCGCTGCCGTCCGCGCGGCAACGATAGATTTCCGCAGCGGTACTGTCGATCCAGTACAGCCGTTCCTCTTTGACATCCCACAGCGGACCTTCGCCAAGATGATTGTTTGCATCCACGAGCAAGCGTACTTCAGGCATCGTTGTCTCCTTGTTGCACGATGTTGGCGCTTCAGTTCACTCGGTATCCTTGAGCGCACGCCGATGAGCGAGCAGCGCCATCAGACGTCGATCCCGCCAGCGGCTGCGCTCCTCGATGCGCTCGCGCGGCAGCGCGGCACGGCGTTCCGCATCGAGCCTGTCCAGCGTGGCGGCGGCCCAATCGAAAGGCACGCGGGTTTCGGCAATGCTGCGGTATGTGCCGCCGTAACGCAGCGCATAATCAGCCACGCCGCCGGGTGCGTTCAGATCGATCGTCTCGAACGGGCCCATGAAGGACCAGCGCATCGCGAGACCGTCACGCATCACCGTGTCCAGATCGGCGGCGCTCGCGTAGCCCTGTTCGTAGAGGCTCAGTGCTTCGTCGAGTACCGCGCCTTGAAGGCGGTTAAGCAGAAAACCCGAGATTTCGCGATTCACGATGACCGGCTGCTGCCCCGCTTCCTCATAGAAAACGCGAGCACGTTCCAGCGTATCCTGCGACGTCCAGGGCGCGCCGCACAACTCGACGAGCGGAACAAGCGACGGCGGATTCACCGGATGCGCGACGAGGCAGCGTGCGCGGCCTTCCAACGCCTCGGTGAACGTGGATGCCGGCAGGCCGGAGGTCGAACTGGCAAGCAGCGCCTCGGGCTTTGTCAGGCGGTCGAGCTGGGCAAACAGCGTGCGCTTCGCCTCGACCATTTCGGCGATGTTTTCCTGCACGAGATCCGCCTCTGCAACCGTATCGGCAAGGCTCTCGCATGCGGTGATGCGCGCGACGACCGCTTCCACCGGCTCGTCGATCAAATCGAACGACGCCAGATCCTCCACACTCTCGCGAATGGCCGGGATCGCGCCGCTCAGCATGTCTTGCGAGGCGTCGTGTATCTTCACGTCGAAGCCGCTGCGCGCAAACACGATCGCCCACGCGCGCCCTATGCGTCCCGAACCGATTACGGCTGTCGTCTTCGTCTGCATGAAGGTGTCCCGATGTTATGCGCGCCGGTCGCGCAGCGTGATGACGGCCGCCAGCACGACGAATCCATTGATGATGTCGCGCACGGCGGGCGGCACGGTCGTGCCCGCGAGCAACGTGCCGAGAGCGGTCAGCAGCAGCGCACCGCCGAACACGCCGAGATAATGCCCGCGACCACCGGTGATGAGCGCGCCGCCCACGACGACCACCGCGATCGACGGCAGCAGATATGGATCGCCCATGCCGAGGAACGCCTGGGAGCTGAAGCCGGCGAGCAGCAAACCGACGAGCGCCGAACACAATCCCGAGAGGCAGTACACGGCGATCAGTGTCGTGCCGACACGCACGCCGGAGAGCTTCGCCGCGACCTGTGAATTGCCGACCGCGTACACGCGCCGCCCGAACGGCGTGCAATGCAGCAGCAACAGCGCAAGTGCGAGAAATACCGGCACGCTCCACGCGGCGAACGACAAGGGCCCGAGTCTGCCGTTGGTGAATTCGCTGATCGCGGACGGCGACCAGCCTTGCGGCGAGCCGTTGCAATAGATCAGCGTGAGACCTTGCAGCAGGCCGTTGGCGGCAAGCGTCACGACGATCGGCGGAAGGCCGAGCATCACGACACCCACGCCGTTGAATGCGCCCACGAGCAAGCCCACCCCCAGCACGGCCGGGACCGCCCACACCGCGGCCGCGTTCGCGCCGTGCGTGAGGCCCGTGAGAAGAACGCCGGACAGTGTGATGAGCCAGGGCATCGACAGGTCTAGTCCGCCGGTTAGAATCACCGCGCCCTGTCCGAGGCCGAGAATCGCGAGGAACAGCGTCAGCGTCAGCAGGCTGCTGTAGAAGTTCGCGCTGGTCAGCACCGCTGGGCCGTACACGAAGCCGGTGATCGCGACGACCAGGAAGAACAGCAGATACGCGGGCACGACATACTTCACCCATTCGCGGTTGCGCTCGATCCAGTCCGCGATCGCGCGGCCCTTCAGCTCGGTGTTGGCGATCGGCTGGAAGCCGTTCACTTCGAAGGACACGCGCCGCGCATGAGCGTCGTTCTTCGCTCGCGTGCCGGTTCGCATCGCCCTAAGCCATTGCGCCGCGTGACGCGCGCATTCATGCGCGGCCGACTGTTTTCCGATCGACGAACCGAGTACCGCAAGAATCAGGATCACCGCTTCCGCGATGGTCGTGAAGAACGCCGACACGTTCAGCACGAGCAGGATGTTGACCGTGATCATCAACGTCATGGCGGCGAACACGGTACCGACGCAGCCGCCCCGCCCGCCGCCGAGCAGGGTTCCGCCAAGCACCACGGCCGTAAACATCGACAGCAGCAGCGGACGGCCGACGAGGGGATCGGCAGAGCCCGTCTGCGCCGACACGTACAGGCCCGCCGCCGCGTAAAACATGCCTGCGAGCGCGTACGTCATGATGCGATAGCGCGTGACGGGCATGCCGTTGGCGTACGCGCTGTCCGCATCGCTGCCGAGCGCGTACAGACCGACGCCAAAACGCGTGCGCCGGATAAACGCCCACACCAGCAGCGCGGCAATCAACACCCCGGCCGACATCGGCAGTTTTTCTGCAATCAGATCCGATGTGAGGAACGCGCCAAACTCGTCGCCGACGCTCCCGCCCGGCTTGTTCTGGATCAGCAGCGTCACACCCTGAACCATGAACATGGTCGCGAGCGTGACCACGATGGATTGCAGGCGGAGCCACGCGATCAGCGCGCCATTGATCAAACCGATGCCGCCGCCTGTCGCGAGAATCAGCGCGGCGCCCATCCATTGCTGGAGTGGCGTGCCATGCACGAGCCGCACCGCGAACACGTTGGCGAGCGACACGACCGCCGACGCGGACAGATCGAAGCCGCCCGACAGCACGACAATGGTCTGCCCGAGCGCGACGAGCGCGAGCGTCGTCGCGCTGGAAATGACGGAGCCGATGTCGTAGAGCCCCACCGGCGTGGCCGACAGTGCGCCCCATGCGACAAGCATCGCGACGAGCGCGCCGAGCGCGATGATCAGTCCGCGATGATGATCGGCTCGCGCGGCCCAACCCACGCGCGCGCCTCTACGCACGATCCCGCTGTCGGGTGGCGCAATAGCTATTTTCATGGCCAACCTCTCAGTTGGAAAGCATGTTGCGCATCACGGCTTCTTCCGTGAGCGCATTGCCGGACAACTCGCCGACGTTGCGGCCGCGGTACATCACCGACACGCGGTCGCACACATTGACGAGTTCTGGAACATCGGTCGAATAAAACAGCACGGCGCCGCCTGCCGCGGCGAACGCGCGCATCAGCACGAAAATCTGATGCTTGGTCCCGACGTCGATGCCGCGCGTCGGATCGAACATCAGCCAGACACGGCTTTGCGTGAGCATCCACTTGGCCATTGCGATCTTCTGCTGGTTGCCGCCCGAAAACGACAGGCAGGGCTTGTATAGCGCACGCGGATTCACTTCCATCTGCGCGAGCGATCTGGCGATCGCGGCCTGCTCGCGCTTGCGGTCGATCAGCCCAAAGCGCGCATAACGGCCGATCACCGGCAGCGACACATTCTCTCCGCCGGACAGACGCAGGAACAGGCCTTCGGTCTTGCGGTCCTCAGGCAGAAAGCTGGTCGACACCCCCGTCTTGAGCGAATCGGCGGTCGAAGTCAGCGTGACCGGCTTGCCGTCGATGCGGATTTCGCCGTCATCGATATAGGTCGCGCCGAACAGCGCCTCGAACAGTTCGCGCTGCCCCATACCCTGCAGCGCCGCGATGCCGTGCACTTCGCCGGCGACAAGCGTCAGGTCGAAGTCGCTTACCGCGCCGTCCACGCGGATGCGGCGCGCCTGCATCGCGGGCGGCCGGGCTTGGCCCTGTGCCAGCGCGGGCGGCGCGATCTTAGGCGGATATTTCGCCTCCATCGAGCGGCCGATGACGAGGCGGATTACCTCGTCGTCCGAGATGTCGGGCGTGTCGAATGAGCCGACATCGCGGCCGTTGCGATACACCGTGAGGCTGTCGCAAAACTCGCGCACTTCCTGCATGCGATGCGAGATGAATACGAACGTGACGCCGCTTGCCTTTAACGCGTCGATCCGGCGCGAGAGCCACGCGACGTCCGCGCCCGACAGCGATGAAGTCGGCTCGTCGAGCAGCAGCACCTGCGGGCCGCGCAAGATCGCCTTCGCAATCTCGATCTTCTGCCGCACCGGCAAGGACAGATCGCGAACATACGCGCCGGGGCGCACGTCCGGCAGATCGAGCTCGTCGAGCCATTGCGCGGCCATGCGCTGTGCCTCGCGCATTCTGATGCGCCCGAAGCGTCCTGTCGGCTCGTACGACAGAAGCAGGTTCTGCGCGACCGTGAGATCGCGCACCAGCGTCATCTCCTGAAACGCCGTCTGCACGCCGGCGCGATGCGCGTCTTGCGGGCCACGCATCGTCAGGTCGCGGCCCATCACGCGAATGGTGCCCGCGTCCGGCTGCATCAAACCGGACAGCAGCTTGACGGTGGTGGACTTGCCCGCGCCGTTCTCGCCGAGCAACGCGTGCACGGCGCCGCGCTTGACGCGAAACGACGCGCCGTCGAGCGCCACGGTCGCGCCGAAGCGCTTGGTCACGTTCGACAGGTCGATGGCCAGCGATGCGTCGTTCATGACAACGTCCTCACTCCTGGTTGCCCGTGAGCGCCGCATTGAAGCCGACCTCTTTGGTTTCCTCGGAGTAGATGTCCGCGAACCAGCCCGGCGGCACCTTGTCCGGCATGAAGGCCGTGCAGCCCGCCTTCAGTTCGTCGATACTGCCGGTCTTGCACAGCTTGGACTGCGGCGTTTCCACGAGCGGCAGCTTGAGCGTAATGCGTTGCGGAAAGTCCTTGCCCTCCAGCTTCTGCACGGCCATCTTGAGCGCCATCGCGCCGGAATACAGCGGTGCGCCGTAGGAAATCGAACGGTAGCCGATCGAGCGATACGCGCCTTGCCCTTTCACCTCGCCCGGCGGCAGCATTTGCACACGGTGACCGTTCGACGATTCACCCGCGCACGGCTTGATTTTGTCATCGGCGATGCCGGCATCAAGCTGCATCGAAGCGGCGGTGAAACAGCCGACCTGCATCCAGAGGCCGTCGATTTTGTCCCAGCTGTTGGTCGCGAGAATCTTCGAGAGCTCGGTCTTGGCCGTGGCCTGACTCCACATGCCCGTGCCTTCGGCCACGATCTTGATGCCCGGAAACTTCGCGAACACGGCCTTGGCGGCTTCCGTGCGGGCGCGATCCACGGAGGTGCCCGGAACACCGTTGATCAACACGATGTTGCCCTTGCCATTGAGCGTCTTCGCGAGCCATTCTGCCGTGACGGTCCCGGCCTGATGCTGGTCGATCGTCACGTTGTGTGCGCACGGCTCGGTCACTTCACCGTCGTAGGCCGCGACGATCACGCCCTTCGAGCAGGCATTTTTGATCGCGCGGTTCAGCGCCGTCGGCGAGATCGGATAGATGATGATGGCCTTCGCGCCCGCCTGCACCATCGAGTTGATCTGCTGGATCTGCTTTTGCGCGTCGGTGCCCGCGACCTGCACCTCGAGATCGACCTTGTCCTTGAGCGCGGGCGTGTTCGCCATTGCCTTGACCATGTTCGCGGCCTCGGTCTGCCAGTCGTTGCCTACATAGCTCATCGATAGGAACACCTTGTACTTGCCCGCCGCATGCGCCTGCCCGGGGACAGCGAGCGCCGCCGCGAAGCCGATACGGAGCGCCGCCAGGCCCGCACGACGAATAGATTGCATCCATGCTTTCATGTCATCCTCCAATGTTCGTTTTTGTGTCGAACTACGCTTTAGCTAGAAGCCGATACATGCGGCAACCGCGTGCTAGCCGGCAACGCGATGCCCGCGCTGCCCGGCACGACGTTGGGATCGTGGCCAGGAATCACGAAATCCGCGATCTGACGAATGCGCGCGAGCGAGCCGATTTCCGCAAGCGTCTCGTGCACGATGCCCACCGGCACCAGATCGACGATGTTCTCCATGCAGTTCGCGCAATCCCCCGCGATCAGCACCACGCCGTCTTCCGTATCGACCGCAACCGACTGATGGCCGGGCGTATGCCCTGGTGTCGGCACCACGCGCACGCCCGGCACGATGTCGGCGACGCCGTGCACGAACTGCCAGCGGAAATACGCGAGCGGCTCGCGGCCGATCAGAAACTCCTGGTAGTACGTCGCCTGCGTCGGCAGCGGCTCGCCCGCGTATTCCCATTCTTTCGCCTGCACGATGAAGCGCGCGTTTTTGAACAGCGTGTTGCCGCCCGAATGGTCGTAATGCAAGTGCGTGTTGATGACGATGTCGACCTCGTCCGCGCTCCAGCCGACGTATTGCTTGAGCGCGCGCTCCAGTTTCTCTTCCGGCGCCTGATCGCAAGGACACACGAAGTCCGACACCCAGCCCGGATCGTGAATGCCCGTATCCACCACGACCTTTTTCTGCGCGCCGACAATCGCCGTGGACCACACCGGCACTTTGATCGACTGCCCGAAGTAACGCCCGTACACCTGTGACGAGCGATCGACGGTGAGCCAGCCCGTCGGCATCGCGACTACTTTCAATCTGGCGTTCACGCTGCACTCCGCTATCAGAAGTTGGTGTTGGCCGCGCCCTTGAGTTGAAGCATCTCGCGCGCTTCGGCGGGCGTCGCGATATCGAGCGACAAGCCCTCGATCACCTGGCGTATCTTGCGCACCTGTGCCGCGCTTGATTCCGCGAGCTTGCCGGGTTCGATCCACAACGAATCTTCAAGGCCGACGCGTGCGTTCGAGCCTTGCGCCACGCCGATCGACGCGAGCGGAATCTGATTGCGCCCCGCGCCGAGGATGGACCACACATAGTCCTTGCCGAACAGGCGATCCGCCGTGCGGCGCATATGCGCGAGGTCCTCCGGGTGCGCGCCGATGCCGCCGAGCAGACCGAACACGCTTTGCACGAAGAACGGCGGCTTCGCGAGCCCACGATCGACGAAATGCGCGAGGTTGTACAGATGCGAGATGTCGTAGCACTCGAACTCGAAACGTGTGCCGTTCGCGCCGCACGATGTCAGGATGTATTCGATATCCGCGAAGGTGTTCTTGAACACCAGATCGCGGCTGTTCTCCAGATGCTTGCGTTCCCAGTCGTATTTGAGTTCCTTGAAGCGCTCGAGCATCGGATACAGGCCGAAGTTCATCGATCCCATGTTGAGCGACGCCACTTCCGGCTGGAAATGATGCGCGGGCTGTAGGCGTTCCGCGACCGTCATATGCGGGCTGCCGCCCGTCGTGAGGTTGATGACCGCATCGCATTCGGCCTTGATGCGCGGTAAAAACTCATGGAACACGGCGGGATCCTGTGTCGGATGACCGTCGTTCGGATCGCGTGCATGGAGATGGATGATCGCCGCGCCTTCTTTCGCCGCGGCAAGCGCGGCGTCGCCGATCTGTTGAGGAGTGACCGGCAGATACGGCGACATCGACGGCGTATGGATCGCGCCCGTCGGCGCGCAGGTGATGATGACCTTGCGTTTCGTTGCCATGTGAGCCTCGTGCGGTTAGAGGAATTCGACGTTGCCGCAGACAGATATCGCTTGTCCCGAGATGCCGCTGCCGGCGGGCGAGCAAAGAAAGAGTGCAGTGGCGGCCACTTCTTCCGGCGTGGTCATGCGGCGCAGGGAAATTTTGGCGAGATACTGCTGCTCCATTTCCTCGTAGGAAAGCCTCATCTGCTTCGCGCGCGCAGCGATCACCCGCTCGATGCGCGGGCCTTTCACGATGCCGGGCTGTATCGCGTTGACGCGGATATTGGACGGCCCAAGTTCGATCGCAAGGCTCTTCGTCATACCGACCACCGCCCATTTGGTCGCGGCGTACGGCGTGCGGAACGCATAACCGAGCCGCCCGGCCACCGACGACAGCGCGATGATGGTGCCGCCGTCCCGCGCCTGCCTGAGAAGCGGCACCGCGCGGCGCGCGAAATAGAACTGCGCGTTGAGATTCACGTCGACCGTGTGGTTCCACTCCTGCTCGTCGAGCTCGTCGACGCCGCCGGTCGGCCCGGCAATGCCCGCGTTATTGATCAGCACGTCCAAACCGCCGAGCTCCGTCTGCACGTCAGCGAAAACGCGCGCCACGGCTTCGCGATCCGCCACGTCGGCGAGCGTCGCAGTGATGCGATTCAGTTCCACACTCTCCTGGGCTTTTGCAAGCGCGTCGATCGCTTGCTGGCTCGCATCGCAAACGTGCACGCGAGCACCTGCTTCGATGAACGCCTGGGCCATCACGAGGCCGATGCCCGATGCGCCGCCGGTGATAAGCACGCGCAAGCCCGCGTGCGGCTTCAGCATCTGAAGAACCGTCATTTGTCTCTTTCCGTTGTCTGGGTTTTACCACTCAGGCGCGAGCCTGTTCGCCGCGGTCTTCGCCGTCCTGTATCGCGCCTTGCAAGCGCTCCTGCAAATCGGCGGCGGCTTCGCCGATGTCCTGCTCGATGCCCGCACGCGCGCCTTCGCCGTCACCGCGCCACAGCGCCTCGACGATATGGCGGTGTGCATGCATCGATCTGCGCATGTGCGGAATGTCGGGCGCAACAAGGTTCAGAAACGGGCCGATGCGCATCCACAAGTTTTGAATGGTGGACAGCGTGATATCGCTCGCTCCGCGCGCGTAGATCGCGATGTGAAATTCGAAGTTGCTGCGCAGGTAGGCCGGCACATCGCCCGCCTCGACGTGCGCGTTCATCGTGTCGAATACCTGTTGCAAGGCAGCGAGATCCTCGCGGGTCATGCGAGTGGCTGCTCGCTTTGCGACGGCGCCTTCGAGCGCGATACGCACGTCGCGGAGTTCTTCGAGGAGTTCGACTGTCATGGGCGGGACGACGAGCGCGCGGCCCGGTCCGTCGATCAACGCACCCTCGGCTTGCAGGCGCGTAAGCGCCGCACGCACCGGCATGGTGGACGAGCCGACGGCGTCCGCCACACTGCGCAGGCTCAGCAATTGCCCTGGCGCGAAGCGTCCGGTCATGATCGCTTCCTTGAGCTGCGCATAGACGCGGCCCGCCATCGTTTCGCGCGCCACGAGCTGAAGCTCGGGCAGGTCTGAACTCGTGCGTGGCGCCACTGATGCCCTCCGTGGATCCGCTCAGATGTGAGATTCCGTCGGAAGTGTGACCTGTGATCACACTTCGGTTGAATGAAGTTTGGCCTTTGCTCAGGCCCAAGTCAACCTTGGATTGCTAGGGGAAAACGCGGAAGCCGGCGTCGTTGCTGATAACGCGGTCAGAAGACACGGGATCAGGCCGCAGGGGACACGGTTGCGCAAGGCGCGAACCGGCGCCACAAAGAGTCCCTTCGGACGGACGACCCCAGGTTGGACTCGCATAGGGACGCGCAACATCGACTGCTGCAGGTCCGGTCCGGTTTACCTATCGCGCCCAGCCTCGCCAGCAAGTCTTAATCATTTAATGAGGTCCTGTGCTTCCGCGCGCACCTTGATCAATAGAGGCAGGGGCTCGGTCATTCAAATGATCGAGTGACGAGAGAAAGACTGATCACACCAGCAGGGTAACGCCTGCCCAACCGATCAGCACGACACCCAGAACGCGGCCGACACGCTCACCGCCGGGCAGGAGCTTTTCCACCAAAACGATTAGGGACAGCGCGGCGATCCAGACGAGATTCATGATGCCGCCGACGAACAAAAGCGCCATTAACAGCCAACAGCAGCCCACGCAGTAAATTCCATGACGCGTCCCGAGCAGGAAACTGCCTGCGACGCCAGGACGCCAGTGCGCTGTGAGGAACTTGACTGGTGAACGGCACTGCGTCAGGCAGGCGCGCTTGAGCGGCGAGAACTGATAGACGCCCGCCGAGGCGAGAACGATCGCGGAAAGGGGCGCGCTCTTCGACCACAACATCATTTCCGAAATGAGGCCGGTCGGTTGCAGCACCTTCTGCAGCGATGCCGCGCAGATTGCGAATGCCAGCCATGCGGTCAGGTAACCGGCCAGGAGAAACAGCGACGGCACGGACGACCTCGCCTTGATGGCGGCGTGTTGCCGCAATACGCGTCGATACAACAGGACCAGCGGCGCCGCGCTAGGCGTCATCATCGCGATCATCATCACCCACCACATCAGGACGACGGTCGGCAGCGACGGATCCATCGCTCCGCCGCCGTCCGCCAGTCGATGAGGGAACAGCGCGACGCCCGTCATATCGAGCGCGGACATGCCCATTCCGGCGCCTGTCCATAAATACGCCCACGACAACACGACGACGCCGACGATGCCGAGCGCGGTGACCACGCGCTCACGTCCGAGGATATTTTCGATGCTGCTCATGCGGCAGCGCGATGCCGGATTGGTCCTTTGTTATTCAGATGCAGTCGCGCGAACTGCGCATAAGTCCCATTGAGGTCCAGTTCGATGTTTCCGTGCGAGCGGCTGGTGCCGGAACCGATCTCGGCAAGTTCGTATTCGAAGCCGTGAGGCAGGTCGATTCGGACGCGGTGCGCGTCGCCCGTCACCGGATTGCGGATCGGTTCACCGACGACGTCGAATACGCCCTCGACATGAATCCGGCCGCGTCTGGCATCGACATCGACATCGAAGTCGATCTTCGTAAAGATCGGATCGAATGCGTGCTCGAGCGTCGATGCGAAGACGGAGAACATGGTGGCGAACGGCTCGGTGTCCTGCCCCGTCATGATTTTCAAAACGGCTTCTCGTTGCTCCGGGCTGGCCCGTTCGTCGACGATCGGCTGGCACTTGCCCTTACCCTCGTGGATCGGCCCGGGCCACTGAAACACGACCGCGATGTTGAGGCCGTCTAGCCGCACGTCACCGTAGTAACCGTTGCTGATCGAGATGGCGCCCATTGCTTCGCAGAAGCCGTTGTTCGGCAGTGCATTGAATTGGCACGGGCAACCGTATGAGCAATTGCAGTTGACCAGTTCGGTACCTTGGATTTCCCAGGGAGTCATGGCTGTCCTCCTAGTGCCCCGCGCGACGAGCAACGTGGTTGAAACCTAGTGTATGCGAGAGGAAAGGGAAGTCCAAGCTTCGGTTGAGTGGGCGCGCGAGCTGTTGTGATTTCCGCGTCTATGCAGTTTGACGAATGAGTCTGCAGTCACAGCGGCCGCTATCTGATTCCAAAGCTGCCATCGACCTTGGGACTGTCACCAGGCAGCTTCGGGCCACCGCTGAAGGTTCGCGCGGCAGTCGCGGCGGGGGCAAAATGCACGGGCTTGCGATTTCGGGAATCGGCCAGTTTCTGCCGACGCTCGGAATCCGTCATAGCGCCGCCCGTCACTGACGGCTCTGATCGTCCTTTATCACCGCCTGAGTTTGCCTCAACGCAGATAAAGGGCTCATTCCATGAGGTTCTGTTTTACGGGCACGAAATAGACTCCGATCAAATAAATAACGGCGAGCAATGCGGTGGACAGCACAAGCGCGATGGATAGATTCGCCGATATCCGTGCGAGCAGGGAGACGACTACCGGCATCGATCCTCCTAGGGCGAAGCCAATGTTCCAGGAGATAGCCGTCCCACTCGATCTAAGCGCCGTCGGGAAACGCTCGTTCAACACGATCAGCAGGGGTGCGTAGCAGAACGTCCCCACCCCGCTAAGCAATACGGCATAAAGACCGATGACGCGAAGATTGGGGGCCGTCAGCAAGCCGTGGTACAGCGTGGGGATGGTGACCAGCGACACAATGCCGTATATGACCATCGCACGGCGGCGACCGATGAGGTCGGAGAGGTAACCGGCGAGAACCGAGCACGCTATTACAACGATCGCTGCGATACTGAGAATAAGACCTAGTGCGGTCGGCTGGACGTGGTTCACCAGTTTCATGAACGTCGGCAGGTAGCCGGACGTCAGGTAGGACAGCCCGCCGCCGGCCGTCGTGAGCAAGACAGAAAGCAAGATGACGGGAACGAACTGTGACAGTCGGGTACATTCGCTTGTCTGAGCCTGGGAACTGGGCCGCGAGAACGTCTTGCTCGCCTGCAGCGCCTCCCACAAGGGCGATTCGTGCAGCCGTGTGAATACGAAGAGTCCAAGGAAGGAACTGACGAGGCCGGTAAAGAACATCGCTCGCCAGCCCCACACCAGGAACGAGGGCCCGGGAAAAACAGCGCTGATCAGCAAGAAGGCCAGTGAAGCGATCAGTTTTCCCACGCCGGATCCACCGCCGGAAATGATGCCCGATGCGAGGCCGCGCCAACGAGGCGAAATAGATTCCGTGCCCAATGTATGGGTGGACGCAACCATGCCGCCCATAAAAACGCCCTGAATAAGACGAAGCGCGAGAAACAGCACCGTGGCGAGGCCGCCGATGACTTGAACAGTGGGGAGCGTGCCCATTAGCGCAGTCGAAAATCCGACGCCGGTCGCAGCCACCACCATCGCACGCTTCCGTCCATTTTTGTCGGCATAGCGGCCGAACAGATAGCCGCCCACGGGACGCATGACGAGGGTCGCTGTAAATGCCGCGTAAACACCCGCCAACGACAACATTTGTTGCCCCGAGGGGAAAAAAACCTTTGCAAGAATGGGAGCAACGTAAAGGAGAATAAAAAGATCGAACAGATCGAATGCCCATCCAAGGGCTGAGAAGGCGATGGCAGCAACGACTTGTCGCTGTGTCAGCGCAGGGCATGATGGGGTGGGGGTGGTGACCGTTAATTCCAAGTGGATGTCTCCTTGCCTGTTATCTATTAGCTGGTGCGCGAGTTCGAGTGGTGCGGGGATCTTCGCTATTCGCTATCGCCTCCTGCCGGTTCCATACCATGGGCAACCTTGATGGAGTCAGCCGAGGGCGAGGCTAGAAAGGAGATCAATTCCTGCGCCGCTGCATGCTGCTGGGACGCAGCGCATACCGCGGCTGAGAAGACGGTGATGACTTGGATCCCGGGCGGCAAACAGCCGATGACCTCGATGCCCGGCAAATGGATCAATTCGCTCAATTGCTGAAAACCGAGTTCGACGTCCCCACGCTCGACGAGCGCCCCCACTGGAACACCGGGCGGTGCCTGCACGATGCGCTGCGCGATGCTTTCTGCGATGCCCCAGCGGTCGAATAGGCGACTCAGGTGCAACCCGCTGGGACCCGTCGAATAACCGATGCTACGCGCAGCCAGAATGGCGTCGCGTACTGCCGTTTCGGTACCGATCTCCGGTCGAGGCGCCCCGGCGGCCACCGCCATTGCCACACCGGAACGAGCCAGGTCGACTCGACTGGCCGAATCGATCCGGCGCGCTGCGGCGAGCCGGTCGATCGCGTTGGCCGCAAGCACGACGATATCGAACGGCTCCCCGTTCTGAACACGCCGGGCAGCGTCGACGCCGCCGACCGACTCGATGGCCACGGATCGGCCCGACAGACACTCGTAGTGTTCGGCCAGCACGGCCAGCATCTGGCGTGTGGCCATCGAAGAGATGCCGGTGATCTGCTCACCCATGGTTTGATTGATGCCCATCTTCTCTGCACTTTTCAGTCGATATAGCGTAGTCCGGCTCGTTGCAGCGGTTCACGCATGCGATACATATCGAGGCCGAGCACGCCGGCGGCCAGCTTTGCGCGCTTCTCGACTTCGTTGGCTTCGCGCGCGGCCGCCCTTTCGAGCACCTTCGGCGCCCATTCCCCGGGCACCACAGCCGCACCATCGTCGTCCGCTACGATCACGTCGCCCGGATTCACCCGTGCACCGGCACATACCACCGGTATGTTCACGGAACCGAGGGTCGCCTTGACCGTCCCTTTCGACGAGATCGCCTTGCTCCATACCGGGAAGTTCATTTCCGCCAATGCACGGACGTCGCGTACGCCGCCGTCGATGACTAGCCCACGCGCGCCGCGCGCCTTAAAGCTCGTCGCCAGCAGGTCGCCGAAAAAGCCATCGGTGGAATCGGCGGTGACCGCGGCAACCACGACGTCCCCCGGTTGAATCTGCTCCGCCGCCACGTGCAGCATCCAGTTGTCGCCCGGCTGAAGCAGGACGGTGACGACTGTGCCGCCCACCTGCGCGCCGCGATAAATCGGGCGCATATACGGTTTCATCAGGCCCACGCGCCCCATGGCCTCGTGAACCGTCGCAGACCCGAGCGCACCCAGTTGGATGGCCGTATCGCCGTCTGCACGCTGAATGTTTCGATATACGACGCCAAGTTCATACACGATCGATCTCCTTTAGCTTGAGCGCTCCATCGAGACGCGGGTAGACACGCCGCGCGTTACCCTCATAAATCTTGTATCGCGCGTCCGCATCGATATGCGCGGCCTCGATGTATCGCTTCGTGTCATCGAAATAGTTGCCCGTCTCCGGGTCGATGCCACGTACGGCGCCGATCATCTCGCTCGCGAACAGAATATTGTCCACGGGGACCACGCGCGTGAGCAGGTCGATGCCTGGTTGGTGATAGACGCAGGTATCGAAGAAAACGTTGTTGAGCAGATGGTCCTTCAGCAACGGCTTTTTCAACTCCTGCGCAAGCCCGCGGAAGCGGCCCCAGTGATACGGCACGGCGCCGCCGCCGTGCGGAATCACGAAGCGCAGGGAAGGAAAATCGCGAAACAAGTCAGATGTGAGGCACTGCATGAAGGCGGTCGTGTCCGCGTTCAGGTAGTGCGCACCGGTAGTATGGAAACACGCGTTACAGCTCGTGCTGACGTGAATCATCGCCGGGATGTCGTATTCGACCATCTTCTCGTAGATCGGGTACCAGTAGCGATCCGAGAGCGGCGGGCTTGTCCAGTGGCCGCCCGACGGATCCGGGTTGAGGTTGACCGCGACGTTGCCATACTCCTCCACGCACTTGACGAGTTCGGGGATGCAGGTGGCGACCTCCACCCCAGGGCTTTGCGGCAACATCGCGGCGGGAACGAAATGATCGGGAAAGAGCTGGCTCACGCGGAAGCACAGCTCATTGCAGATCGCCGCCCACGTGCTCGAGACCTGAAAGTCCCCGATGTGATGCGCCATGAAACTTGCCCGCGGGCTGAAGATCGTGAGGTCGAGACCGCGCTCACGCATCAAGCGCAACTGGTTGCTTTCAATCGACTCGCGCAACGCATCGTCGCCGATATGCAATTCGGACACCTTCGGCATCGCAGACGGACTCGTGATGCCCGCAATCTGGCGGTTGCGCCAGTTCTCCAACGCCTTCGGCGCAGTCGTGTAATGGCCATGAATGTCGATGATCATCGTCGCCTCAAAGAATTTAAAACGTATGCTGCATACCGACACCGTAGGTACTGCCCGACGGATTGGCCGTCAGCTTGTCGTACGAATAGGCCACGTAAACATACGTGCGCTTTGACAAAATGTAGTCATATGCAATGGAGCCGGTGTTGCGCACGTTGCTGTGATCGAGCGGCGCGCTGTGCTTCGTGCGCGCCCATTCGGCAAGGATCATGCTCGACGGCGACAGCGGTACGGAAACGCCTAGTTCATAGGTGTGCGAGCCGGTCTCGACGCTGTTGTCGCTCGTCATCTGCGCAGCCCCATAGAGCTTGACGAGCTTTGCATCGTACGCAGCGCCTGCGAGATACAAATACTGACCGCTCGATGGCGCGACCGCCGCCGCTCGCGCACGCTGCACCGAGAGCACCGCACTGAGCGGTCCATTCACGTACGTCAGATGCAAACCGATGTTGTCCTTCCCCTGTCGACCCGTAGTGCTGCTCACGCCATAGATCACGGTGCCGGTGAGTCCACCGTAGCTCGGCGAAACATACTCGATAGCGTTGTCCCAGACGGTGTCGCCGATCTGCGTATTGTTATAGCTCGCCATGTACGACTGCACGATTAACGGCGAGAACACCACCGACCCACCGAACGGATTGACGAGGCTCTGATTGAGATAAGTTGGATTGGTCTGCTCTCCGACCTTGAACGTGCCGTATGCGCCGGTCAGGCCGACGTACGCATTGCGCGAAAACAGGCCATCCGTCGTGTTACGTCCCATCTGCCCCGTATTCGGCCTGAAGAAACTTTCGATTGCGAAGAACACTGCATTGCCACCGCCAATGTCTTCGCGGCCGCGTAGGCCCCAGAACGAGGTTGTCATCCCGCCGCCGGCCAGCTGTACCTTGCTTGCTCGCGTGGTGCTCAGTTTCGAACTGTCGAAATACATACCGATCAGTCCATATAACTCGACCGCGGAGCCCGACATCTTCGCCGCGCCGGCGGCTGCCTGCGAATCACCTGCGTACGCGGCAGGTGCGACGAGCCCGCTGGCCACGAGCAGTGCCGAGCCCCAGCATGCGGCGTTGAGTTTTAAGAGTGTGCGGTTGCCGCCGCTTTTTAATGAGGTCATGTCTCGTCTCCAAACCAGTTTGTAGTTTTATGTATGTGTGCTCCCGGCTGCGTGCGCCCATAGCACACGCAGACAGCGAAACACGCGAGAGGCTTTTCGCCGGCTAGCCGATCATTCGATCTGACGGCGCGGCGGTCGCTCAGAACCCATAGAGCCGGGCCGGGTTAGTGACGAGCAGTTGCTCGCGCAGTGCTGCATCAGGGCAGATACGAAACAGCAGGTCGACCAACTCGCCGTCGTTCGGCATGTCGTTGCTGATGTTCGGATGCGGCCAGTCGGTGCCCCAAAGCACGCGATCGGGGGCCGCTTCTATTAGCGTTCGCGCGAACGGGATCGCATCGTCGAACGGACGGCGGCCGGCGGACACGCGCTCGGCCCCGCACACCTTGACCCAAGCGAGCGGATTGCGCATCAGTTCGAGAAGCTGGCGGAACGGTTGCTGATCGACGCCGGCATCCGCGCGCACTCGACCCATGTGATCGATCAAAAATGGCACCTTGATGCGCCCGATCCGCTCAGCGTATTGGAGAATATCTTGCGCATCGAGATGCAGCACGACGTGCCAGTCAAGCCGCTCGATACGTTCGAGCACGCGGTCGAAAACGTCGAGATCGGGCGCACCGCCCAGATGTGCCACAAAATTGAAGCGCACACCGCGCACGCCGCGCGCGTCGAGGTCAGCCAATTGTTCGTCGCTGACGTCGCCATCAACAATCGCGACGCCCCGATAACGTCCGTTGCCGCGCGCAATCGCATCCAGCATCGCAGCGTTATCGGTGCCGTGGCAGCTTGCCTGGACGATCACGCCGCGGCTCGCACCAAGAAAATCGTGCAGCGCGACGAGCCGCTCGAAAGGCGCGTCGGGTGGTGTATAGCTGCGCTCCGGCGCATACGGAAAGCGTTCGGCGGGGCCGAACACGTGGCAGTGCGCATCGCAGGCACCGGCAGGCAAACGCTGAGCGGGCTGAACGGGATGGGGATCGGGCGGCAGGCAGGTCTTCATAAGCGTCGTCGTCTCGATGTCATTGCCGCAGGAGCGGCTTTCTAGGGGTTATATGCATTGTGGCTACGACGACGGGCCCATACAATTGCCATATTCAACTAGCTGATATGTGAAATTCACATAGACGACCGACAATGGATTTAAAGCAGCTCGAGGCGTTCGTTCACGTCGCTGAACTCGGCAGCTTTACACGTGCCGCGATTACGCTGGATTCGAACCAACCCGCCTTGAGTCGGCTGGTGCGGCATCTAGAAGTGGAATTGCGGCATACGCTGCTCGAGCGCACTGGCCGCGGCGTGACGTTGACGGCGGCTGGCCAGCGGATGCTCGCGCACGCGAAAGGCATCCTGCAGCAAGTACAGCGAGCCTCGCAGGATCTGGACGAGTTGCACGGCGCGCTGGGCGGTCATTTCGGCATCGGCATTACCCCGAGTTTCGCCAGAATCGCCACGCATGAACTCGTCCGTGGTTTTCGTTCCTCTTTTCCCGAGGCGACTATCTCGGTGGCTCAGGGCTTATCCACCTATTTGATCGAATGGCTGATGATGGGCCGGATCGACGTCGCGGTTCTATACGATACGTTCGATACACCGTCGATCGACAAGCGAACCATCTTTACTGAAGAACTGTTTCTGATCGGCCCGGGCAGTGGGAATACGCCTTCAGGGGCAGTACGCGAACCGACCGCAGCAATCAAGCTGCGTGAAATCGTGCGCTACCCGCTCATTATCCCCGGCCGCATGCACGCGATCAGACGGATGGTGGAGGCTGCTGCCGCGGAACAGGGTGCGAGATTGCGCATCGAGTTGGAGGTCGACGCAGTGACCTCGATTCTCGATCTGGTCAGCGAGGGCATCGGCTACGCGGTGCTATCGCTTAATGCAACGACCGGCGATGCGCTCAAGCGGCATTTCCAATTGATCCGCATTACCGAGCCGACGCTCTTCAGCCGCCTCGCAATCGCAACCAGCAGCAAGCACACGCTGTCGCAACTTGCGGTCCAGGCGATCGCAATGCTCGAATCAAGAATATTGCCGCTCTACGGGACCGCCGCCTGACCTTGCGGTTACTTCTCACCTCTGACGGCCAACCGTCGCTAATCGAGGAATTCGCCCGCTCGCTGCTTCAATGCCACACTGAATTCATCAAGCCAGCCGATCGACAAACGCCAGCTTTGCCAATACAAGTCGACGTCCAGGTGGCGGCCCGGCGCCAGTTCGACGAGTTCGCCCGCCGCCAGCGGCGCGCCGATCATTTGCGTCGGACACATCCCCCAACCGAGCCCCGTGATGCAAGCTCGCAAGAAGCCGCCTACGTGCGGCACCCAATGCTGCGGCGGATCGAGATCGGCCCGCGTCACCCGGCGCATGAAGCGCGCTTGCAACGCATCCTTCGGATTGAATACCACGCAAGGCGCACGCCGCAGCGATTCGCGATTGACCCCACCGTCGAAATACCGGGCAAAAAACGACGGCGAACAGACGGCGAGATAACGCATTCGGCCGAGCCGTACCGAACGGCATCCCTGGACAGGCTCGGCTTGCGTCGTCACGGCCCCTTGAACGCTGCCGTCGCGAATCCGCTGGGCCGTATGATCCTGATCGTCGATGACGAGATCGAGCAGCATGCGCCGCTCCGCGCAAAAGGCCGCCACCGCATCGACGAACCAGGTGCCGACGCTGTCGTCGTTGACGGCCACGCGCAGTGTCGGCCATGACTGCCCGAGCACACTGCCGGCCATGGAAGGCATGTCGTCCGTCAATTGCGCCTCGAGCAAGTGCACGCGCTCGGTGTGGCGGCAGAGCAAAGCGCCCGACGCGGTGGCGACGCACGGCTGCCCACGCTTGACGAGCACGCTCCCCACGCGCTCCTCGAGTAGCTTGACGCGCTGCGAAACAGCCGAAGCTGTCACCTTCAGTTCGCTCGCGGCGCGATCGAACGAGCCCAGACGGACAACCGCCGCCAAAGCGTCCAACAAGGCGTAGTCGAGCATTAGCGTTCCTTAATCTGGCTTAGGTAAATTAGCTGTCCTTAGATGCATCGCGCATGCAGACTAGCGTTATCGCTCCGTCTCGTCTACCCCCTCTCGCCATGAACTGGACCGCTTATTCGCATGGCGCGGCGCTTTGCGCCTCGCTCATCGTTACCATCGGCGCACAGAACGCGTTCGTGCTGCGCCAAGGCATCATGCGCTCGCATGTCGGCAAGATCGTCACGCTTTGCACGCTTTCCGATTTTGTGTTGATCGCGGCCGGTGTCGGCGGTGCGTCGGCGATGGCAACGCGTTATCCCCGCATCGTCGAGGTCGTGCTGTACGGGGGACTCGCTTATCTTGCGTGGTTCGGCTTGTCCTCCCTGCGGCGCGCATGGCGCCCGGGACACGCGGTGATCGACATCAGCGGAGATCAGCCGGCCGCCGCAGGTCCACAAACCGGATGGTCGGTGGTCCTCATGACTTTGGCGTTCACGTGGCTCAATCCGCATGTCTACGTCGAAGTCATCCTGTTGATCGGTACGGCCGGCGCACGCGAACCGGCAGGATCGCACGCGGCTTTTGCGCTCGGCGCAATGACGATCAGCCTTTTCTGGTTCACGGCGCTCGGCTACGGCGCTCGACTGCTCGCCCCGCTGTTTCGCAAGGCCGCAGCCTGGCGCGTACTCGACGGCGCGATCGGCAGCATGGTGCTGTTTGTGGCGGCGACACAACTGCGCTGAGGCCGCGCGGCGGGGTCGCCGGCCTGCCGCTGTGCAGCCAACCGCCCGCGCGCGTCTACTGATTTTCAATAGATGGATACCTGAGCACCCTGCCGTCGCGAATTATCATGCGTTCGTGATATAAACGCTGCGGGCAATCGGTTGCGCGTGCCTGCAACGCGCGTTCAACGACATAGGGGGCTGAGAGTGCTCTATCTGAAAATAGTCGGCTATTGCACGCTTTGGACGATCGCATTCGCACTGCTGTTCGCGATCTGCATGATCATCAAGGAAGGCCACATCGGGCCGGACGGCGCCACGAACAACGATGTCGTCGCCGGCCAAGGCAGCGACACGGTGGTCGATCATGCCGTCGGCCAGACGTCGGCATCGGCGCCTGCGCCGAAACCGACCTCGCGCGCGGCCCTACCCTCGGTTTGAGGCAGTGCGGGCCGAACGCGCCACGCGTCGCGTACAGCGCGATCAAGTAGGCCAACAGGCAATCCTCGTCGAATACAACATATCTGTTGTATCATCGCTTCCGCCTTAGGCGATAGGCGCAGGCCTAGGCATTCGTGCAGCATGGTTTTGGCGCAACGCCTCGTGCCTTGGATTACCCCGAAATTGCGGTAGCGGTCAACCAAGGCCGAGCGGCCGATGAATACTTCCGATGGCAGAACGAAATAGCGATGTGGTCCTATCCGGCGAAACTAGTACAGGATGCCAACGGAGCGTATCGGGTGACGTTTCCGGATATCCCTGAAGCCGCCTCCATCGGCGGCGATAAAAAGCAGGCATTGCTTAACGGGTTTGGTGCACTCGAAAGCGCCGTCGAGAGCTATTTCGACGAGAAGCGAGAAATTCCAGCCCCCTCTAAACCGAAGAAGGGGCAGCCCGTGGTGACGTTGCCGGCGCTCGTAGTCTCGAAGGTACTGCTCGCCAATGAAATGATCCGGCAAGGGGTTCGAAAATCCGAGCTCGCGCGCCGCCTGGACATCCACATGCCGCAGGTAGATCGCCTCCTCGATCCACGCCATTCATCCAAGCTGGATGCCGTCGAAGCGGCGTTCAACAAGCTAGGGAAGCGATTGGAAGTGTCCGTCGTCTGACGAAGCTAGCGTGCCCGAATCAGCCCAGGATGCGCTTGTGCTCACGGCGTTCATAGCTTTCGGAGCACCCAATCGAATAACGATTTCGCCTTACTCTATCCATGATCACAACCGCCTCCCCAAACCGTCGCCAGCTAATCGGTCCGGCCATCCTGCTCATGATCGCGGTGGGTGGCCTGTTCTACGTCAAATGGTTCCCGTATTACAACCGCGCATTCGTCGCTGCTAGCCATCACGCCATCGGTCATTCGATTTTGATGGGCACCGCCGATGCTCCGCCTGTCGCATCGTGGGATGCTGCGCTCGGCTACGCGATCGCCTATGGCAAAGCGATTTGGCAAGCCATGGTGTTAGGCCTGCTGCTCGGCTCCGCGGTGCAAGCACTGATCCCCGCGCGCTGGATCCTGCGCGCGCTGGGTAAAGGTGGGTTCGGCAGTGTGATGACGGGCGCGGTGATGTCGCTGCCCGGCATGATGTGTACTTGCTGTGCCGCGCCTGTTGTCGCGGGATTACGCGCATGTCGCGCTGCGCCCGGCGCCGCGATTGCGTTCTGGCTCGGCAACACCCTGCTCAACCCGGCCACGCTCGTTTTCATCGGCTTCGTGCTCGGCTGGCAGTGGATGGGACTGCGGCTTGCACTGGGCCTAGCATTGGTGCTCGGTATCGGTTACTTGGTCGATCGTACGGCCACCGACCAAGAGGCCGATGCAACGCAACATGTCATCGAACACGTGGCGACAGACGAGGACACCGGCGTCATGTTCGTGCGTTGGCTAAAAATCCTCGCGCGCATGACCGCCCGCCTCGTCCCTGAATACGTCGTTCTCGTGCTGTTGATGGGCTGCGCTCGCGCGTGGCTGTTCCCTCACATCGGCCCGGGCATTGATGCAAGCCTCGCATGGATCGTCGCTTTTGCAATCGCGGGTGCACTATTTGTCATTCCGACGGCGGGCGAGGTACCGATCATTCAAGCGATGCTCTCGCTCGGCATGGCAGCGGCGCCCGCCGCCGCGCTATTGCTCACGCTGCCGCCGGTAAGCGTGCCGTCGCTCGCGATGCTCGGTCGATCGTTCCCGCCGCGGATTTTGGCGCTCACGGGCATATGCGTCATAACCGGTGGTGTCGTAGCCGGATTGATTGCAATGGCAATCGGGTTGTGACGGTATCGCGTATCACATCGCACGACGCAGCCCGGGCCTACCGTCGGCCTAAAGCGGCCGACGGTGCGTCGCACCGAACAGATAGCGGACCTTATTGCCCCAGCTTGCCGTCGACGCAGCCCGTGCTATTGCATTCGCGTTCACGTTCCTGAAGGAATGCTAGGCGTTCCTGCGTCTGGTTCACGGCGCACTCGAGGTTGACGAAGTAGCCGCTATCCTTCTCTTCGCTGCATTGCTGATCGCGCTGCTTGAGCCATTGAAGCTGCCCGCTCTTGAGCGCCGTTTGCTGCGTCGGATTCAGGTGCGTACGCAGACGCGAATATTGCGCGTTGAGGTCTCGATCGGCCTGCGAGAAGACGGTGCTCGCGCAATAGACTTGATCGAAGGCATTGCGCGGTTTGGCGCAGCCCGCGGCGTGCGCAGCGAGCGGAAGGAAGGCAGCGGTTAGGACAACGGCGAATTTCTTCATGGTCTTTCCTTTTTTATTGACGTGCGGGAACAAAAAACAACCGTTTTATCGCTTCATGGATGGCAATCCATGATGCCTCGAGAGATTGCGTCAGCTAGATTGCGGATCGTGGCAGGTTCCGCGAGTCGCCGCTCCTCGCCGGGATTGACGATGACACCTGCCTCGACCAATACCGCGGGCATATGCGCAGTCTTCAGCACCACGAGATCGTCGAATCGGTGAATGCCGAGGCGCCGGTCGATCAACGGACGGTTTTCGCCCTTGATCGGCGTCGCATGATACAGCGACGGCGTTTCCCCAGCGGCGAGCAGGCGTTCGCCTATTGCCTTGGCACAAGTCAGGCTTTGCTGATAATGCGGATTGAGTTCGGAGACGAAGATTGCATAACCCTTGAGTTCTCGGTTACGCCCCGCATCGATCCACGCCTGCTGCATCGAATCGTGGTGAATGGAGATGAAGAAATCGGCTTTCGGCGCGGCGTTCGGCCGGTCCGCCAGGCCTATCTCGCCGTCCGCGCCGGTGCGGGTAATCCGATCGCCTGCCGCTGCAAGGTCGAACGCGACCGCTTTGCTCAGATCGAGGTTATAAAGGTGCTCGACACGGCCGCTTGCGCCCGTCGCACCGGGATGCGCTGGCGTATGCCCCGCATCCACGATGATCGACGCGGCATGGCTCGTGCTGACGCAAAGCACGCCGAGAACGAACACGATGAGACGGGGAAGGGACTTTCTGGGCATCGGATAAGTGGAGCGCAAATGAGTGATTGTCGTTTTCACCGGCGCTGTCGATAACGCACAGCAGCCGTTTGCTCCCGCCCGCACACTACGGGACGAAGCGATTCTCTTTACGTCAGGAATGTTGCCCGGGGACGTAGCCGCCCGTGCGGCAAAGGCATTCTAAATGGCTCCTTCATGATTTGCCGGGATAGTCGAGGATTGCTGACGACAATGAATTCAACGGGTTACGTCAGCCGCGCTTCAATTCTTTATCGCAGAGTTTCTTGAATTTTCGGCGCCGCTGTGCCGTCAGTGTGCCAAGGGGCACGTTGCTGAGCAAGAAGTCGTTGTGGCAGTGCCTGCCAATCTTGCCGGAGGGGCCCATCTTTGGGGCTGCGTTCGCGTGCCTGACCAAAGTTATTTGGCCGTTGAGGGCATGATTTGGCCCTGATAAAATGACGATACGGCCGAAACACTGATCAAAGACCGGTTTTCGGCTTGCCGCTCGCGCCGCAGCGCATGCCTGAGCGTATCCGCTAGAGATTGGCCGGATTCTCGCCTCACTTTTCCCTCTGATCCACCCGAAATGTCCGATGCCGCTAGGCAGGCGTTGCTGCGCGCTTTTCTTTTGCATTCTGACGGAGCTTCTATGCCTGCCATCGCCATCCCAACCACCGTCGAGAGCACGCCGACGACATTTACGCCTGCATTTCCGTTCGTGGCGCAGACCAACGACTTCGATGACGTCTGGAGTTGCTGCGCCATGATCACAGGCAAGACGATCGAGCAGGTTCGAGAAATCGCCGTTACCAAGCTGAAACACCCCGCCCGAGGGCCCTTCTATTACGGTGAAACCCATATTGCGGCACTACTCGCTCAATTGGGCTTCGTCGCAACCGTATATAAATAGATATCCAAGGTGTCAGACATTCCAAATTTAGCTCTTATTCTTGTGGATTTCCATGAGGATATGCAGTGCGGGCGACATATCCTCTTCCACCGGGGGCGCGCATCGCACGCCCCTGGCACGATTATCGAATATGCTATCGATCCATCGATTGGATGTTTGCCGGCCGAACGCATTCGCAATAACTTCAAGAATTTCGCTGGCCATTGGATTATCGGCGTCCACGCAATGAACATTAAAGCAAGCGCCAGCAAGTAATCCCGGCAGAAATTAACGTCATCCGCCAGATTTCATCGAAAGCCAGAGTGTTACGCGCCTGGCTTTTCGCGTTTCTCTGGGCCGTTTATTAACGTGGGCCAATGTTTAGGGAGATTCGCATGACCATCGATCACGCGGGACTTGGAGGTAACACCGAAATGTGCCGCTCGCTGCAAACGCTGTTGCCGCTGTTCCGGCTCGGGCAGATTGTCGCGACGCGCGGGGTATTGAAACATCTCGAACGGCACGGCATTCAGGCCGATCCCTATTTGCGCCGTCATGTGCGAGGCGATTGGGGTGACGTCCCGCCCGAAGACGCTTTGGCAAATGACCGAGCAACGAAGGAGGGTTCCCGCATCCTGTCGTCGTATCAGATTGCCGGCCGGAAGGTATGGCTCATCACCGAAGCGGATCGCAGCGTCACAACGCTGCTGTTCCCGTCGGAATACTAGCGGCCGGTCGCAGGATGAGGCGTAACGGTCGTGGGTTAGCGATACCGATTGCGCGTATCGCCCAATACCGGCTTGACCGTCCCGGCCTCGCTCGCTTGAGCCGCGACGAGTTCTGCCATCGGCACGCCGAGCGCGTTCGCTATCCGTGCGATGTTGCAGATGGAAATGTTGCGCTCGCCGCGCTCGACCGAACTGATGTAGTTCGGGTGCAGTTCGGCGGCCTCAGCCACTTTCTCCTGAGTCAAATGCTTCGCCGTGCGGATGCGGCGCATGTTGGCCGCGAACAGGCGCTGGGCATCACACTTTTGCGTTGGGTTGGACATGCCGGAAGTGTTCCGGCACCGCATCAGCAAGACCACACACTTTGAGTTTGGTTTCGGGTAAAGTACGCGAAAATCAAACCTAAAGTATTAGATAAATTACGAATTTATTTCAATCAAGTTGGCCGCTAATGCCGCGCCTGCGCCGGTACGAATCGGTGGCGATGGCGTTGCGGCTCGACGCAGTTATGCGGCGCGCGCGGTCGATTGACTGCCGCCGCCAGTTACGGCTGAAGTTTCATATCGGGGAAAACAACCATGAAGACACGTAGTCGGATTTCGTCGGGGATTTTGATGGCGGCCTTGGCTGCTGCAACGTTGGCGGGGTGTGATAAAGGGCAAGGCTCGGGCTCGCAGCAGAATTCTGCAACTGCGTCAGCCGCAAGTACTGATCCCGAGCAAGCTAAAAAGAGTGCGCTTCTGAGCGATATTTCCGGCGTCTGGAACCCGGATGACAACTCCGGGCTGTGGATGCTGTACTACGCCGACAACAAGTTCGAGTCCGTTCTTGGCGACAACTTCATGTCGGTGACCGTCGGCGACGTGGATGCCACAAACGAGACGGTCAATCTGAAGCTCGGCACGCCGGACGGTCAGTCGCACATCATTACGATTCGCAAAGTGTGGGATTCGGCGCATACGACGTTCCATCTGAACGCAACGTTATGGGACGGGACTCAGGCGTCGCTTTCGTTCGTTCGGAAAGTGTCGTCGGACGACCTGAACCGTATCGCCCAACTGGAAGCGGCTTCGCAGCATCAAACGGGGCAATCGAGCCTTGCTTCGGCAGTGTCAGCGACCCAGGCGCAGCCTGCACCCCAATTGTCGCCACCGGTAGCCGCAACGCCTGTGAGCGATGCAACAGCTGCCGTTCAGAGCGCCGCGTCTACCGCATCGCCGACTCCTGCCTCGGCACCCGCGCAAACGGCCTCACCGGCCCCCGCACCGGTGCGGCGGGAACAACCTACCAGACGAGCTTCGATTGCGGCACGGCAGCTTCTCTTCCGCAGTATTTGATTTGCCATGACCCCACGCTGGCCGCATCGGACTTGGGTTTGGCGAAGACGCTCGAGCAGGCAAGGGCGTCCGCGCGGGATCAACAGGCGTTTGCCGATCGAGTCCGCAAACAATGGAACTATCGTGAAAGCCATTGCAAGGACGTGTCGTGCTTGACCGCCTGGTACCAGTACGAAAGCGGCGTGCTAACGAAGATCGTCCAAACGGGCGATGCCAACGCTCAGTAAGAACGTTAAGCAAACGGGGATCGGATCATGGGATTTTGTGAGCAATGCGGTACGCAACTGGGAGAGTGTGCGGCCTTCTGTGCCGGATGTGGCAAGGAAGCGTCGGCGCCCGCGTCGGAGGGAATGCGCGAGCGCGGGTCGAGGCAGGGTGTCGCGGCTTCTACGGCTGCATCGGTTGTCGACGTCAGCCTCTACCCGGAGAAATGGCGACAGCGCTTCGCTGTTATCGAGAAGGCGGGCGGCGAACGCGTGCGGTGGTGGCGCTGGCCGGGGCGCAAACAGCTTACGGGGAAGGAGAGGCGGCAAATTACCTCGAACCTGTGGGCCTTCGTGTTCGGGCCGTTCTACTACCTATATCTCGGGATGTGGCGCAAGGCCATCACGCTGTCGCTCCTGGCGCTGGTGATCGACGCTATCCTCATCGTGGCCGGTGACACGCTGGGCGTTCCGGTGGAGAGGTTTCTCTGGGTCGTCTCAGCCATCATTTTCAGTCAGTGCGCGAACGTTGACTATTATCGCAAGGCCGTGTTGAAGCGACGGGAGTGGCTGTGATGAGGCGACGCCTTCCTCGAAGCATCGTCCATTTAGCTGCTGCGATTGTCGTTGCCATCACCGGCGCGTCGGCGCACGCCGATCTGCGGTTTGTGTCGAGACCCGGCACGTCGCTCGCACCGGCCGAAATC
>Ga0207705_10000640_pt1 | contig 29193 bp, 25 predicted proteins | sample KBSC13metaG_FD_184314 | JGI IMG/M metagenome (GOLD analysis project Ga0207705, IMG submission 184314) | Corn rhizosphere microbial communities from Kellogg Biological Station, Michigan, USA - KBS C1-3 metaG (SPAdes) (version 2) | ecosystem: Host-associated > Plants > Roots > Rhizosphere > Soil ... | reverse complement strand
GGTCCAGAAAAACATCAACCCCGGCCTGGTGATGCTCGCGCCGGGCGACGTGGTGCGCGTCCACTCGCGCGACGAAAGCAAGGTGTTCGTCTCCGGCGAGGTCGTGACGCCTAAGGCGCTGACCATGCACGACGGCCGCCTGACGCTCAACGAAGCATTGGGAGAAAGCGGCGGCATCAGTCCCCTGAGCGGCGATGCGCGCCAGGTCTATGTCGTGCGCAAGACAACGGAAGGCACGCGTGTGTTCCAGCTCGACGCGCGGGTGGCCGGATCGCTGGCGATGGCCGAAGCGTTCGAACTGCAGCCGAAGGATATCGTGTACGTCGCTGCGACGCCGCTGGCCAACTGGAACCGCAACCTGAGCCTGCTGTTCCCGGGTGCGCTGACGTCGGCCGTGAGCGCGGCCAACCGGCCCTGATCGCATGTGCCCCCTATGCCCATCCACGGAGCCATCCCATGAGTATCACTGGTGAGTCGCATGCCCTGTCGCCCCGCACTTCACGTCCGCCCATGATCGGCGTGCCGTTCGATCCGCGTGTCGTCGATACCCCACGCGAGGAACCCGCGTTCGACCTCAAGGGCTATCTGAACACGCTATACGACAGCCGCTGGCTGATCGGCGGCATCACCGCGTTCATCACGCTGGTGGCCGTGCTGTACGCGCTCGTCGCCAAGCCCGTGTTCGAGGCCGATCTCATGATCCACGTCGAGGAAGAGAGTCCGAACGCATCGAAAAACATCCTGAGCGAAGCCTCGTCGCTGTTCGAAACGAAGAAGGCGGCCATTGCCGAGATGGAGCTGCTGCGTTCGCGCATGGTCGTGTCGCGTGCCGTCGACAACCTGCAGCTGTACATCGACGTGCGACCAAAATACTTTCCCATCGCCGGGTTCTGGTTTGCGAACCAGAATGGCAATGCCTTGTCCGCGCCCGGCCTGTTCGGCTACGGCGGCTATGTCTGGGGCAGCGAAAGGGCCGAGCTGTCGCTGTTCGAGGTGCCCGAACCCTGGCTGGGGCGCGAATTCACGCTGACCGCGCTCGGCCAGGACCGCTTCCGGTTCTCCGGCGGTGGCCAGCCCACCGTGTTCGATGGCGAAGTCGGGCTGCGCTACCGCGTGCCGACTCCGGAGGGCCTGATCGAGCTCAAGGTCGACCGGCTGTCCGCGAACCCCGGCGGCCGGTTCCGCCTGCGCCGTATGTCGCGCCTCGCGATGATCGAGGCCATCCAGAACGCGCTCGTGATCAACGAGCAGGGCAAGCAGTCGGGCATCATCGAAGTCAAGCTGCAGGGCGAAAACGCACGCCGCACGTTTGCCGTGCTGAGCGAGATCGGACGCGAGTACATGCGCCAGAACCTCGCGCGCAAGACCGAGGAAGCGGAAAAATCGCTGGCTTTCCTGAACCAGCAACTGCCCATTCTCAAGCGCCAGCTGGAACAGGCGGAGGACCGCTACAACCAGTTCCGTAATGCCCACAGCACGGTCGACCTGCAGGAGGAGGCGCGCATGAGCCTGACCCAGGCTGCGGCCGCGCGCGGACGGCGCATGGACCTCATCCAGAAGAAAACCGAGCTGCTGGCACGCTTTACCGAAGACCACCCGATCGTCGCGGCGATCAACCGGCAGCTCAAGGAGGTCGACGAGGAAATCGACCAGGTCAACACCCGCATCAAGGACCTGCCCGTCCTCGAGCAGGACGAAGCGCGCCTGACGCGCGACATCAAGGTCAATACCGATCTCTATACGGCCCTGTCGAACACGGCGCAGCAACTGCGCCTCATTTCCGTGGGGCGGGTCAGCAACGTGCGCATGGTCGACGCGCCGATCGCGCCCGAGAAGCCGATCAAGCCGAACCGGCCGCTGATCGTGGCGCTGGCCGTCGTCACGGGGCTCTTCCTCGGCACACTGATCGCCTTCACGCGCAAGGCCATGATGGGCGGCATCGACGATCCGCAGGCCATCGAGCGCCTGTTGCGGGCACGGGTCGTGTATGCCACGATTCCGCACAGTAATAACCAGGACAAGCTGATGCGCAAGGCGCGCAGCGACGGCGGCGTGTTGCCCCTGCTGGCCCAGATCATTCCCGAGGATCCCGCCATCGAGAGCCTGCGCAGTTTTCGCGCAGCGCTGCTGTTTTCGATGCCACACTTCCGCAACAATATCGTGATGTTCGCCGGACCCACCCGCGGCCTCGGCAAGTCATTCGTATCCGCGAATTTTGCGGCCGTGATGGCGGCGAGCGGCAAACGGGTGTTGCTGATCGACGCGGACCTGCGCAACGGGCAGTTGCACCGCTATTTCGGCATCAGTCGCGAACGCGGCCTGTCGCGCGCCATTCTCGGCCAGTCGTCGATCGACGAGGCGATCTACCACGACGTCGTCGAAAACCTCGACTTCATTCCGACGGGTGAACTCCCGCCGAACCGGTCCGAATTCCTGCTGCACCTGAACTTCGGCGGTCTGCTGCAACAGGTCGGTGCCCATTACGATCTCGTGCTGCTCGACCCGCCGCCGCTGCTCGACGTGGCCGACGCGCTGATCATCGGCAGCCACGTGGGCGCCGTCTTCATCGTCGCCCGCTCCGGTCGCACGAACGAATCCGAGATCAATGAATCGATCAAGCGCCTGAACCACGCAGGGATCTCGCTCCAGGGTATCCTGTTCAACGACATGGCACCCCGTCTTGGGGCTTATGGCGCGTACACCAAGTTCACGGCGGCGGGACAGATCGGCTTTTCGGCCAGCTGAGTGGCCGGCTTAGTGGCCGGCTTAGTGGCCGGCTGAGCGGGCAAGCCTGTCATTTCGTGGTCGTCGACGGCATCGACGCACGTTGCGGCCGCGGCTGCCGCTGAAAGACATTCCTGACGGCCCGACGCACGCGAAACGTGTGCGACTCGAACACCAGATACGACAGCCACGCCGCAGCGAGCAGCAGCGCCAGCATACCGGCGTAGATCGCGTAATCCAGCGGTGCCTGGGGCGAGAGACGATCGCGTCCATACGTTTGCAGGCCGATATGGCGCAGCAGCCTGATGACGGGAATATGCGTCACGTACAACGTGAACGAAAACTCGGACAGGACGTGCGCGCCCCGGACGATGGTCCGCATCGAAAACGACTGTATGGCGAGCGGCGCCTGCAGGGAAGACAGCAGTGCGAGCAGCGGCAGGCTGATCACGAGATCCTGTGGGAACGATTCCAGCTTGAGGTCGTCATTGCTGCCGCGTATGCGGAAATAAATCGAACACGCGGCAGCCACGGCGACGAGCATGACGCGGGTGCCGGTATCGCACTCGATGCGGATACGCGAAAACGCGGCGCCGAGCAGCCACAGTGCGAAATACACGGTGATCGGCAGGGGCAACGCGGTTCCCAGTACGACGAGCAGGGCGGCGGCACCGGCCTGGCGGAGGCGGCTGCTGCCGGTGAACATGATCAGCAGCAGGGGAAACTGGATGTAGTACCAGGTTTCATTGGCCAGGCTCCACAACGCATAATTACCGCCGAAGTTCTCCACGATGACGGTTTGCAGCCCGAGCAGATTGCCCGCGAATGCGGTGGCCGAGAATTCATTGGCCGGTGATGCGTCGGTGCGCAAGGGATCGACGGCATCGGTCCAAATGCCGACGAGCAGCGCCAGGCACAGGGCGGGCGCCAGCACCGTCCACAGGCGTGTCACGCGGTCGATCGCATAGTCACGCCACGGCGGGGCCGCGTGCGCTGTGGCGCTGCCGGACGTAGCGGCCGTGCGTTCGATCCGGTTGAGCAGGCTGCCGCCGACCAGCCAGCCGCTGATCAGGAAAAAGACGACGACGGCCTGGTGCGCGAAGCCGGTGGCGAATGCCAGTATCTGGTAGTAGACGGGCGGGCTGGCGATATCGCGCAGGCCGGGAAAGATTTCGGCGCGCAGGTGCGCCGCCGCGACCTGCAACGCCGCCAGGCCACGCAGCAGCGAGATCAGCATGGAGCATCCGGTCGAATGGTCGAGTTGGCTCTGTCGCTGCCATTGGATCGAGGAAAGGTGCGTACCGAACATGGATGCCTCCAGATGAATGCGCGGGACGTCAGCCACCGGTGTCCCAGGGATAAGGATAGTGATTGCCCGAGAGGACCAGTGCGAGCCGGATCATCCAGTAGCCGACGGAGACCGAGTCCAATGCCCACGCAGTCGCGCAGAACACGAGGCCGGCACAGGCGAGCGCCTGGCCGGTGGGCGGCGCGGGCGCCTTGCCCGCCAGGTGGACGGTACACAGGAAGGCAGCCATCCCGATGATCCAGCCGGCAATGACCTCCGCCGGGGTATGCTCGCCCGCGTGGACGAGGGCCGTGGCCACCACGACGCCAAGACCGAGTGCCCCGACGGCCGCGCCGACGCGCACAGGCGGCGTACGGCGTTGCGTCAGCAGCCAGCACAGCGTCGGGAAGGCGGCCGTGAAGCCGGCCGCGTGGCCGCTGACGGCCCTGTAGCCCAGCGTCGGCACGCCTGTCGCCCAGCCAAGGAAGGCGACCTTGGTCGCTGCGACGAGGCCCAGCGCCAGGCCGAATACGAGACTCCAGCCGAGGGCTGCCCGCCAGGCCCGGGACGCCAGCAGCCAGCCCGCGATCGCGCAGCCGGTGGGGAGCGTGAGGGTCAGGTCACCGAGGTGGAACAGCTTGGACCAGAGCATGGCGGCACCGTGCGCTACCTGAGGATGGCGACCAGCGTCCGGAAGAGGATGCTCAGGTCGAGCCAGAACGACCGCTCGTGCACATAACGCTGGTAATACTCGAGCTTGACGGGCAGGATCGTCTCGACATAGGCACGCTCCGGATCGGGGGCGTGTCCGAGGATGTCGTTCTCGTCCTTGAAGAGGATGGCCGCCAGGTCGGTGATGCCCGGCGCGACCGAGAGCACGGTCTGGCGTACCGCGGGTGGATAGCGGTCGACGTAGCGCGGGACTTCCGGCCGTGGTCCCACGAGGCTCATCGTGCCCTCCAGCACATTCAGAAGCTGGGGCAGTTCGTCCAGCTTGGTGCGCCGCAGGAAGCGGCCGGCGCGCGTGATGCGCGGATCCCCGCCGACCGTCAATTGGCGTCCGTCGTCGGGACGGTCGGCCATGGTGCGGAACTTGTAGATGTTGAATAGCCGGCCGTGGCGTCCCACGCGCTGTTGGCGGAACAGTGCCGGTCCGGGCGAGTCGAGCCGGATCCACAGTGCGATCGCAAGCAGCACGGGCGCCAGCAACAGCAGGCCGCAGGCGGCCGCCAGTACGTCGAACAGGCGCTTGCTCATGCCAGCAACTCCGCCAGGCACTGGATGACGCGGTCCTGGTCGGCGTCGCTCATCTTCGTATACAGCGGCAGCGTGAGCATGTTGGGGTAGCACGCTTCGGCCACGGGAAAGCGTGACGGCGACAAGTCATAGGTATCGCGCCAGTAGGGCTGGCGGTGCAGCGGGATGAAGTGCACGCTGGTGCCGATGCCGCGCCGGGCGAGCTCGGCGATCAGCGCGTCGCGTCCAAGCGGCGCATCCCGCGTCAGGCGGATCACGTACAGATGCCAGGCATGCGTGTCGGTACCGCCCGGCCGGGCCGGCAGGTGCAGCGGCAGGTCGGCAAGCCCCTCGTGGTAGCGCTCCGCGAGGACCGCGCGGCGGGCAGCGAAGCGGTCGATCTTGCGCAGTTGCTGGATGCCGATGGTCGAAGCGATGTCCGTCAGGTTGTACTTGAAGCCGGCGGCCACGACTTCGTAATACCAGGCCGGCTTTTGCGACACGTAGCGGTCGAACGCGTCCTGGCTGATACCGTGCAGGCGCATCACCCGCACGCGCTGCGCGAGGTCCGGGTCGTGCGTGACGACCATGCCGCCTTCGCCGGTCGTCATCGTCTTGTTCGCGTAGAAGCTGAAGACGGTGATGTCGCTGTCCAGGGTGCCGACCAGCCGGCCTTTGTAGCGCGTGGGGAAGGCGTGGGCGGCATCCTCGACGACCCGGAGCCCGTGGCGCCGCGCCAGCGCCAGCAGGCCATCCATGTCGCAGGCCAGGCCGGCGTAGTGGACGGGGACGATGGCGCGCGTCTGCGGCGTCAGCGCCGCGGCGACGGCGTCCACCGACAGCGTCATCCGGTCCGGCTCGACGTCGACGAATACGGGGCGCGCGCCCAGGTAGCGCACGACCTCGGCCGTGGCGGTGAACGTAAGCGTGGGCACGATGACGTCGTCGCCGGGCCCGATGCCCAGGCTTTCCAGCGCTAGGTGCAGGCCGGCGGTGGCCGAGTTCACCGAGATCGTGTGCAGGCCGCCGCCCAGGTAGGCATTGAAATCCTGTTCGAATTGCCGCGTGGCTGGTCCGGTCGTGACCCAGCCGGAGCGCAGGCAGGCGACGACGGCCTCGATCTCCGCCTCGTCGATGTCGGGCAGGGCGAACGGCAAAAAGGGAGCGGCGGCGGATGGGGTCAGGTCTTCAGGCATGGCAGCTGTCTCCAGCGAGTGCGGTCAGGAAGCGTTGTCCGAGGACGGGGTAGGTGTGGTTGGCCAGCGCATGGGCGCGCCCGCGCCCGCCCAGGGCCTGGCGCGCGTCCGGCGCCAGCGCGCGCAGGGCGAGCACGGCGTCGGCGATCGCCTGCGGATCTTCCGGCGCGACCGTCATGCCGCAGCCCGCCTCCATGACGGGATCGTTGCCGGCCTCGACGGCATGGAGGATCGGGCGGGCGGCCATCATGTAGTCGATCAGCTTGTTCGGCGAGATGCCGAACCGGTACAGGGGCTGGCGGCGCCAGCCGATGTAGGCGACGTCGAAACGCTGCAGCAGCGACGGCACCTGGGACTTCGCGACCGCGTTGAAGAAATGCACGTTGCTGAGTCCCAGCTCGGCGCTGCGCCGTTCCAGCCCGGCTTTTTCCGGACCGCTGCCGACCAGTACGAACGCGACGGGGTGGCCGCGCAGGCGCCGCGCGGCATCCAGCAGGGTGCCAAGGGCGTTCGCGACGCCGTGCGTGCCGGCATAGCCGACGATGAAGCGGCCGCGCCGGCGCAGCGCGTCGAGATCGGCTTCGAGCCGCGCCGGCAGCGGGGCCGCAACGCCCTGCCATTCGGCCGGGTCGACGCCGTTCGGCACGAGGTGCAGCTTGTGCGGTGCCATGCCATGCGCTTCCAGGTGCGGGCGCACCTTGGGCAGGATCGAGACGATGGCATCTGCGCGGCGGCATGCATAGTCTTCCGCCGCCTGCAGCAGCATGATGAACGGGTGGCGGGCGGAATAGCCGCCCAGTTCCATGGGCGACAGCGGCCACAGGTCGTGCACCTCGTACAGCAACCGGGCGCCGGTGCGGCGCGCGATCCGGGCGGCCGGCCAGATGTCGAGGGGGTAGGTGCTGGACGCGATCACCGCGTCCGGCCGGAACGTCCGCGCCAGTTGCTCGCCCGCCGCGCGCAGGCGCCACAGGAACGCCGCCATGTTGCGCACGCGCGCGCCGCCATTGCCGCGATAGGGCGGCGCGGCCAGCCACACGTAGTCGATGCCGTCGATGGTCTCTTCCATCCGGACACGGCGGCCCATCGGCGGCGCCTGCGTGCGCACATGCGATTCCGACGCCGCGACGATGGTCACGCGGTGTCCCGCGCGCACCCATTCCCGCGCGAGGTAGTAGGGGCGGTATTCCATGCCGTGGCGTACCGATCCCGCGTAGTGGTTGATCAGAAGAATGTTCATGTGTGCCACACTACTTCTTCGGCCAGGCGCACCATGTTGCAGCGGGTGTTTTCGAGCCAGTTCGTTTCCCACTGGATGGGGTGGGTCAGGAAGCAGACGCGCTCGTACCGTCCCAACGCGTCGAACGGCGACAGTGGATAATAATACACGGGATGGGGGCGGTCGCTGATGTACAAGTCGAAATGGCGCAACAGTTCGGCGTCGTAGGATTCGCATTCGATGCCGCAGCGGCGGCGCAGGTCGGCGTCGCCCAGCAGCTCGTGATTGATCACCTTCAGGCGGCGGTTCGCGAAATCGCCGTGGCTGGCGACGGTCGTCATCCGTGTGCCAAGTTGCTCGCCGATGCGCGTGAAATTGCGTGCGAACAGTTCACGGATCTCGGGGAAGCGGGCGCGGACCTCGTCGCCGCGGCGCAGGCGGTGGCGCTTGGCATACGTGGCCACTTCCTCGTAGTGGTAGCTCGCTTCGCTGCCGGCCGCCTCGATGGCGCGCATGAAGCCATAGTCCAGCGTACTGAGACGGAAGTAGTAACTGGCCCGCACGCCATGCTGCGTTTCGAGCTCGAACATCTTGCGTGCCGTGCGCAGGTCGCTGTCGATGTCGTGGCGGTGCACCAGTACCCGCGCGGGCGGCGCTCCTTCCCGGCGTATCGTCCGGTAGAAGTCGCGCACGGACATTTGCCGGTAGCCGGATTGGTTCGCGCGGACGAGGAGGGCCTCGTATTCCGGCAGGCGCGACGGCATCAGGTAATCCGCGTAGAAGCGGTTGAGCAGGGTCTTCATTGCAGGCTGTACTTCACGCGATAGGGTTCGAAGCCGACGATGCGCTTGAAATGCTGCAGGCCGGACTGCGCGCCGAAAAACGTGTCGTACATGACGTAGCGCACGTGTTGCCGTTCGATGAGGCGCGCGACGATCTCGACGATGAGCAGGTGCATGATGCCGTCGTTGTTGCGCACACCGATCAGCTGCGAGAACGCGCTGAAATTGCCGTAGCGTCCGATGTTCGCGTAGGCGACGAGCCTGCCTTCGCTGTTCAGCACGCCGTAATGGTCGACATGCGGCAGGCGTTCGTAGCGCGTGACTTTGTCCAGGTATTTCTGATCCATCGGACGTCCCTGGCGCACGTCGAGCGACGTGTTGATGGTGTGGATGTCGTCGACGTAGTCGTTGCGGTCGATTTCTGTACAGCGATAGCCGCGCGTACGGGCCCGCCTGGCGTGCCAGGCACCGCGGTTCTTGCCCTGGATGGTGTCGAGGTAGGCCGTCGCGGCAGGGTAGTGCGCCAGGTCGATCAACGCGGCGCCGATCGTCTTGTTGCGGATGAGCTTGTAGCGCGGATGCGGTTTCGTGAACTGGCGATAGGTGGCCGGAATGTCTTTGGCGTGGATGCTGGCATCGAAGCACAGGTCCGCCCGTGGAAGGCTGATGACCTGGCGCAGCGTGTCGAAGTGGCGTAATAAGGCGTTCATGTTACGAGTTGGCGCGGCGGCGGGCGGTGGTTGGGAAGCGGGTAGGATCAGGCAGCAGGTTGTCGTAGAATGCGCCGAGCTTGGCGGCCTCGCTGCCCCAGTTATAGCGGGTGTGCACGGCGCGGCGTCCGTTTTCGCCCATGCGCCTGGCAATGTGCGGATGACGGCAGAAGTGATCGATGGCGGCCGCGATCGCGGCCGGATTGCAGGGGTCGACGCAGACGCCACACTGGTTTCCCTCGACGATTTCCTGCCACAGCGGAAAGCGCGAGGCGATCACCGGCAGGCCGGCGGCCATGTATTCGAACATTTTCACCGGGAGCGCATCCAGATAGTTGACGACAGGATGCAGCGTCACCAGCCCGGCCATCGCGCGCCGCATGACCTGCTGCACGCCGGTGCGGTCGAGATGCCCGTGCGCCTGGACCCGTGCCCAGCCCGGGAAGTGCACGACTTCGCGTTCCAGCGCGGGCTCGGAGAACGTGCCGGCGAGGGTCAGGCGCGCAGGCGAATGCAGCAATTCGCAGGCGCGCACCAGTTCGCGGATGCCTCGGATCGCCGAGATGCTGCCGACGTAGCACACTTCCAGCGACTTGCGGTCCCAGTCGGTGCCACCGTCGAATTCCTGTAGCAGCGGGTAGTTGTTGATGTCGACCGTGTGCGGATGCAGTCGCGCCAGGCGCGCGCGGATGAAGGGCGTGGCGCCGATCAGGCCGTCGAAGCGGCGGCATGCGTAGTCCTCGAACACGCGGACGGCGCCGGACAGCGCGCGCCGCGACACGCTGCCGAGATAGGGCTTGGCAAGCAGCTGTGCCGGCACGTCTTCATGAGAATCGAACACGACCCGTTTGCCGTGGTGCTTGAGGCGCAGTCCGGCCGGCAGCAACTCGGGGTCGTGCAGCTGGTAGACGTCGGCGTCGAGCCGCAGGGCCAGCCGCAGCACGCGGCGCGTGGTGCGCAGTATCCGGTCGATGCGCCCGGACGGGCGGCCGACGTCGACGATGCGTACCCCGTCGACGTATTCGTCGCCCATGCCGTCGGCCACCACCAGCGTGACGTCATGCCCCCGTTCGCCCAGGCTGCGGCACTGCTTGATGAAGATCCGGGTATCGTAGCGCGGATGGGCTGAGGTCAGGTGGACGATATTTGCCATGTTTTCTCTCGTACCGGTATTGCGAGTAAGCGCCGAGCGTGGCTCCGATCAGCATGTCGGTGAAGTAGTGGGAAGAAATCAGCAGCAGCACGGTGACGCATGCCAGTGCGAAACCGTGAATGAATTCCGCGCGGCGCAGGCCGGCGAAATATTCCTTGAAGAACATCGGTACGGCAGGCACCGCCGTGATCGCCAGCAGGTAGACGAAGCCGAACAGCCCCAGGTCGACCCAGGCGGACAGCACGTTGTGCGAGTAATAGCCGAGCGTGTAGCTGGCGTAGTCGCCCAGCAGCGGGTGTGCCGCGATGGTCTGCTTCGCATACAGCGTCAGGTGGTGGCGCTTGTTGGCCGACGTCGACTGCGAGAGGTCGAGCAGTTCGAGGACGCGGTTGTCGGGCAGCGAGGCGACGATCTCGTCCATGTGCGCCGTGACGAGCATCGTCGCCAGCACGGCCAGGCCGACGAAGATCAGCTTGTGGCGCGAATAATAGAACTCGATGATGGGGATCGCGAACAGCAGCCCTGCGAATTCGCTGCGCGCCGTGTTGACGAACAGCGTCGCCGCACCGCCGGCGTACAGGATCAGGCGCAGCAGCAGCGAGCGCGAGTGCGCCAGGACGGGCAGGATCGTCATCAGGTACGAGCGCGAGAAGCCCTGGTAAGTGGCCAGCGAATCGGCATCCTTGGCGATGCCGAGGGCGCCCAGGAAGAACACGCCGTTGACGGAGAACGTGAACACGATCGCGCTCATGGCCGCGAGGCTGGCCAGCGCCATCAGGCGGAATTGCCGGTGCTCGAAATCGATCAGCGCGAACAGGAAGTACGTGTTCACCATGAACAGGATGCCCGCGAGATGGTGGGCGACGATGGCGGGAGTGGCGCCGGCGGCCGCGTTCACGACGATCACCGCGACGAAGTAGGCGTTGAACAGGCCATAGTGCAGGTCGATCGACGATAGCCGGCACGGTTCCCGGCGCATGCGCCGGTAATAGACGAGGGCGAGCGGCAGCATGTAGAGCAGCGATATGGGCGAGAAATAGCCGCCCAGGAAGGCACCGGTCGTACCCGTGCCCAGCAGCGTGTGGTAGTAGAAAAAGCCGGGAAACAGCAGGAAGAACGCGGAATTCAGCAGCAGCTGTTCGCGTGTGGAAGTCCCGGCATCGTGGTTGGCTTTCATACGTCGGCTTTCACGCGGCCGCCAGCCGGTTCTGCGAAATCTGCCACGACAGGTGCAGGTACACGAGGTAGAGCACGGAATAGCCGATCGCGTACCACAGCACGTTCTGCTGCAGCGTTCCCGGCATCAGGAAGGCGCACAGTGTCGTGGCGAACAGCGTGACCTGCCAGATGAGGTCGATCTGCTGCTTGCCGGCGACAAAGAACACATAGCTGAGCGGGCTGGCGATGAAATTCAGGAAGCACAATGGCGCGAGGATCTGCGCCAGCTCGCCGGCGGGGCGCCACGATGCGCCGAACACCCACGCGAACAGCGCGGGCGAGAATAGCAGCAGCACGAGCGCCGGCCCCGCCCCCAGCATCGACAGGGCCTTGAACGTATAGCGGTAGGCGTGGCTGCAGTGGCCGTGCGTCTGGAATTCGTGCACGGACTCGCGCTTGAACACTTCCAGCACGGAGGATGCCAGCAGCGACACCGGGGCGGCCAGCACGCGCTGCGTGAGGGCGTACAGGCCGGCGGCCACGGCGCCGTGGCGCATGCCGATCAGGAACAGGGGCATCTGGGCGCAGAGGGCATTGAGCAGGTTGGACGGCAGCGAGAAGCGCCAGAATTTCTGGTGCCGGTGCAGGTAGGCCCGCGCCGCGTCGTCCAGGCGCAGCGCCAGGTGCGGACGCGGCGGGTGCAGCAGCAGTGTCGCGGCGGCGAGGCCGGCGGCGAGGCCGATCGACTGGCCGACCAGCAGGCCCGCTTCGCCGGCGCCCGCGGCCAGCAGCAGTACCTGGGTGAGCGCGATGGTGGCGGCTCCCCAGACCTTGGCGCGCGCCGCTTTCCCGAATGCCTTGTGCGACGTTGCGTAGGCCAGCGTCGTCTGGGTATAGGCCGTGAGCCATGTCCCGACACCGACGAGCAGCAGCGCGCCCCAGGACTGGGCGCTCAGCGCGGCGAGCCCGAGTGCGTGCGCCAGCAGCGCGCACAGCGAGACGAGCAGGGCCGTCGCGCTGGCCGAATAAAACACGACGGAAAAGCAGACGCGCTGCTGTTCCGGTTCGTGGTCGAGGATCATTGCGGTCTCGAGACGCAGGGTGGCGGCGATGGCGGACACGGCGACGACGCCGAGCCACACCGAAAAGGCCCCCATCTCGCTTGGCGTGCACATCCGCGTGATCAGCGGTGCGGCCAGCAGGGGCAGGGCCTGGGCGCCGAGAGCGCCGCCCAGGACCGTTGCCACGTGTCTCCAGAACCCCGGCACACTCATACGGACACGGCCGGCGTTGCAACGTCCGCGGATGGCGCGTCGGCTGCCATGCCGACCGCTTTCAGCAGTGCCGCGCATACCCGGTGGATGTCAACGTCCGGCAGATAAGGACCCATCGGCAGGCTCATGACCCGGTCGGCCAGTGCGCGCGCCACCGGGCAGGTCGCGCCTCCGGCCAGATGCGCGTACGCCGGCTGCATGTGGATCGGCACGGGGTAATGGACGGCAGTCGGGATACCGGCGTCCTGCAGGATGCGCTGCACGTCGTTGCGCCGTTCGACCAGCACGGTGTACTGGGCGAAGACGCTGGTGCGGTCGGCCCTGCGGGCAACGAGGTCGACTTTACCTCCCAACAACGCGTCATAGGTGGCCGCGGCGCGCCGGCGTTGTCCCAGTTCCCAGTCGAACAGGCCGAGCTTGGCCAGCACGACGGCGCATTGCAGCGTATCCATGCGTCCACCCACGCCGACGCGCGTGTGGACGTAACGCCGGCTCTGGCCATGTACGCGGATCTCGCGCATGGCGCGCGCCAGCTCGTCGTCATTCGTGAACAGGGCGCCGCCATCGCCATAGCAACCGAGCGGCTTGCTGGGGAAGAAGCTCGTGCAACCGATCGTGGACAGGTTACAGCTCTTGCGGCCCCGGTACTCGGCGCCGAAGCTCTGCGCGGCGTCCTCGATCACGGCCAACCCGTGGCGGGCGGCGATCGCATTGATCTCGTCCATGTCGGCAGGCGTCCCGTACAGCGAGACAGGCATGATGGCGCGCGTGCGGGTACCGATGCTCGCCTCGAGGAGGTCCGGGTCGAGGTTGCCGGTGCGGGCGTCCACGTCGACGAACACGGGGGCGGCGCCCAGCAGCACGATGACCTCGGCGGTGGCGATGAACGTGAAGGGCGTCGTGACGATCTCGTCGCCGGGCCGGACGCCCAGCGCCATCAGGGCGATCAGCAGGGCTTCCGTGCCCGACGCGACGGTGACGCAGTGGCGCGCGCCCGTGTATGCGGCGAGGCGCGTCTCGAGCTCGCCCACTTCCGGGCCCATGATGTATTGGCCGTGGTCGAGCACGGCCTGGATGCGCTGGTCGATGAGGTCACGCGCAGCCTGGTACTGTGACTTGAGGTCGATGAATTCCATGGTGGTGGCAGAGGTCGGCAATGCGTGGTCAAGGTTGATGGGGCGCCGCGACGAGGGTGCAGACGCCGTCGCGCAGCAGGTAGACGTCGCCCGTGTGGGGACAGGTGGCCTCGGCGTTGCCGGACAGCGGCAATGGCAGGCGTTCGCCGAAGCGGCCGATCCAGCCGATCTGGCGTGCCGGCACGCCGGCCATGAGGGCGAAGTCGGGCACGTCGCGCTTGACGACGGCCCCGGCACCCACGAAGGCGTAGCGGCCGACCGTCACGCCGCACACGATCGTCGCGTTGGCGCCGATGCTGGCACCGCGCCGGACGACGGTGCGGCGGTACTGGTCTTTGCGGACAATGCCGGCGCGCGGGTTGTAGACGTTCGTGAATACCATGCTCGGGCCGCAGAACACCTCGTCCTCGAGTGTGACGGCGTCGTACACGGACACGTTGTTCTGGATCTTGACGCCGTTCCCGATCACGACGTCGTTGCCCACGAAAACGTTCTGTCCCAGCGAACAGCCCGCGCCGATGCGCGCGCCGCCGCATACGTGCGTGAAGTGCCAGACGCGGGTGCCTGGCCCGAGCACCGCGCCGGCATCGACGATGGCGCTGGGATGGATGGCATGATCGTCATCGAGGCGCATGTCAGTACTCCAGCGGCAGGGCGACGCGGCGGCCGTCGCGCGCGGACATATAGGCGGCAACCAGCACCTCCAGCGATTTCAGGCCTTCGCGTCCATCCGTTTCCGGCTCGGCCTCGCCGCGCAGCACGCGGATCACGTTGTCGTAGTACAAGGGATGGCCGAAGCCATACACGGACGTGGTCTGGTAGCTGGCGTCCGTCACGAGTGCGTCGTCCGGGTCGGGCGTGGCGAACTCCCATTGCTGGATCTCGTTGACGGCCACGCCGCCGATGCGCACGGTCCCGTGTTCGCCCAGCACGGTGATCGAACCTTCCAGGTTGCGCGGATAGGTGAGCATCGTCACGTTCATGGAGCCGAGTGCGCCATTGCGCCAGCGCAGGCTGATGACGCCTGTGTCTTCCACTTCGATGTCGCGCGCCAGCGTGGCCGTATACGCTTGCAGGCTTTCGACCGGACCGACGATCCAGTCGATCAGGTCGACGTAGTGGCTGGCCTGGTTCATGAAGGCCCCGCCGTCGAATTCCCACGTACCGCGCCAGCTGGCGCTGCGGTAGTACTCGGGAGGGCGGGTCCAGAACACGTTCAGGTTGACCATGTAGATGCGACCGAAGCGTTTCTTGTCGACGGCGCGCTTCAGCAGTTGCAGCGTGGCATTGCGGCGATTCTGCTTGACGACGAACAGGCGCACGCCGGCCGCGTCGGCCGCCGCCACCATGCGCTTGCCGTCTTCCCAGCGCGTGGCCATCGGCTTTTCCGTGATCACGTGGCGGCCGGCCTGGGCGATACGGATAGCCTGCTCGGGATGCAGGCCGGACGGCGTCGTCACGATGAACGCGTCGGCATCGCAGTCGCGCAGCATCGTTTCCAGGTCGGAATAGGCGCTGGCCCCGGTGGCGCTGGCGGCGCGGTCGAGCGCACGCGGGTCGACGTCGCAGACGCCGACGAGCTGGGCGCGGTCCTGGTGCTGGCGCAGCGCTTCGAAGTGGTTGGCAGCGATACGGCCGCATCCGACGAGCGCGAAGTGGATCTTGCGGTCCGTGATGGGAGCGGGATATTGGCGCATGGGAGTTCCTCAGGCCTTGACGACGTTCGGCAGCGGTGCCTGGTAGACGCCGCGGGTGTCCACGATCAGGCTGGCGTACTGGCGCACCAGTTCATAGTCGAAGGCACTGTGCGCCGTGGCCAGCAGCACCACGTCATAGGATGCGATGCGCTGCGGCGCGAGTTCGACGCTGCGCAGGTCGAAACGATGCTCGCGCATGCGCGGGAAGATCGGTACGTGCGGGTCGGAATAATCGACGACGGCGCCCTTGTCGCGCAGGATTTCCATCAGTTCGACGGACGGTGACTCGCGCATGTCCTCCACGTCCTTCTTGTAGGCGATACCCAGCACCAGCACGCGGCTGCCCATGACGGCTTTGCCGCGCTGGTTCAACGCGTCCGCCAGCTTGCCCACGACCCAGTGCGGCATGTCGCTGTTGATTTCGCCGGCGAGCTCGATGAAGCGGGTGTGCAGGCCGTATTCGCGCGCCTTCCAGGTCAGGTAGAACGGGTCGATCGGAATGCAGTGGCCGCCCAGGCCCGGTCCGGGATAGTAGGGCGTGAAACCGAACGGCTTGGTGGCGGCCGCGCGGATGACTTCGTGGATGTCGATGCGCATGCGGTCGGCGATGATCTTCATCTCGTTCACGAGGCCGATATTGACGGCGCGATGGATGTTTTCCAGCAACTTGGTCAGCTCGGCGGCCCGGGTCGAGCTGACCGGCACGATGCGGTCGATCGCCGGGCTGTACAGCGCGATCCCCGCTTCCAGGCAGTCCGGCGTGACGCCGCCACAGACTTTCGGGATCGTCCGCGTCTGGAAATCGGGATTGCCCGGGTCTTCGCGCTCGGGCGAGAACACGAGGAAGACGTCGCGCCCGATGACGAATCCGCGCGATTCCAGGCGCGGCTTGAGTTCCTCGTCCGTCGTACCGGGATAGGTGGTGCTTTCCAGCGACAACACCTGGCCGGGCCGCATGAAGGGCAGCAGGGCGTCCGTGGTGTCGAGCACGAACGACAGGTCCGGCTCGCGGTACGCATTCAGGGGTGTGGGGACGCAGATGATCAGGGCATCCGGTTCGCCGGCGCGGGTGAAGTCGGTGGTGGCTTCGAAGCCGTGGTCACGCGCGCGGGCGATGTCGGCGGCCGCGATATGCCTGATATAGCTTTCCCCGCGGTTCAGGCGCTCGACCTTGCCGCCGTCGATGTCGATGCCGAGCACGCGGAAGCCGGCCGCGGCATAGCGCAGCGTCAGCGGCAGGCCGACGTAGCCCAGGCCGATGATGCCGATGACGGCGGTGCGCTCACGCAGCCGGGTGGTGAGTCGTTCGAGTTGGGCCGGTTTGCTTTCGTCACGCATGTGTGTCCTCGCCAGGCGGGTGGATGGAAGGGGGAGGGGCTGCCGTCAGATCCGGAACGGCACGAATTTCTTGATCAGTCCCAGGCGCGGGTGTGGTGCCGCGAGCGTCGCGGTCGCTGTCGCGGTCGTGGCAGCGGCGGGCGCGGCGGCGACCGGTTCCACGGTGGGCCGCGCAGGATCGTATTCGGTGACGATGGCCTTGACCATCGCCTCGATCATGGGCCGCTCGTGGGTCTCGCAGGCCATCATCAGGCAGGTGATGAAGGTATCCAGCACACCCGGGCGCAACGCGTTTTCCTTCATGCGCATGATGCGCGGATGTTCGCTGGGGAAGACGACACCTTCCGTCAGCAATTCCTCCTGCAGCTTCTCGCCGGGGAACAGGCCGACATAGCGGATTTCGATATCGCCGCCGGGATTCTGCGGCGACTTTTCGGTCAGGCCGGACAGGGCGATCAGCGTGCGCGCCAGATCGACGATGCGCACCGGCTCGCCCATGTCGAGCACGAACACGTCGCCGCCCTTGGCCATGGCGCCGGCCTGGATCACCAGCTGGGCCGCTTCGGGGATCAGCATGAAATAGCGGGAGACGTCCGGGTGCGTGATCGTGAGCGGGCCGCCGCGCGCGATCTGGCGCTGGAACAGGGGGATCACGGAGCCCGAGGAGCCGAGCACGTTGCCGAAGCGGACCATGCAGAACGTGGTGTCCACGCCGGCGCCGGCGCCGTGGCTTGGCCCATGCCTGGCCGCCGCGGCCTGGAAGATCAGTTCCGCGATGCGCTTGCTGGCACCCATGATGTTCGTCGGCCGCACCGCCTTGTCGCTCGAGATCAGTACGCAGGTCTCGATGCCGTGCCTGGACGCCTGCGACGCGATCACCTGGGCGCCCAACACGTTGTTGCGCAGTCCTTCGACGATGTTCGTCTCGACGAGGGGAACGTGCTTGTACGCGGCCGCGTGGTAGATCGTCTGGACCGGGCCCGCGCGCAGGATCCGCTCCACGAGATCGGCATTGCAGACGGACCCCAGGTGGGCCTCCACGGGGATCTCGGGGAAGCGGGTGGCCAGTTCCTGGCGGACCGTGTACAGCGCAAACTCGGAGTGGTCGAGCAGGTGCAGCCGGCTCGGGCCCAGCGTGACGATCTGGCGACACAGCTCGCTGCCGATCGATCCACCCGCGCCGGTGACGAGGACGGTCTTGCCGCGTACGCAGCGCGCAAACAGGTCCAGCCGTGGCGGTACGGGGGGGCGTCCGAGCAGGTCTTCGAATTTCAGGTCGCGAATGCTCTCGCGTGGCGTGGCCTTGTCGTCGGCCAGGTCGACGAGGCGACTGAGGATCTTGGTGCTGATGCCGGCCTGGGCCAGCCGCTGCATGATGTCGCGCAGGCGTTCCGGCGACACGGACGGAAGGGCAATCACGATCGAGCGGATGCACATCGTGCCTGCCAGTTCCACCAGGCGGTCCGTGTTGAACACGCGCAGGCCGCCGATGTTGCGATCGTTCAGCGCGCGCTTGTCATCGAAGAAGCATACGGGGCGGTATTCGTCGCTGTTGCGCATGGCCTGCGCCAGCCGCGCCCCGGCCTCGCCGGCACCATAGATGGCGACCACCTCCGTGGCGCTGCGCCGGCCGCCCTGCTGGTTGCGCAGGAAATTGCGCACGCCGATACGGGACCCGATGACATACGAAAAAACGATGAACCAGTAAATGGCCAATGCGCTGCGCGGGAAGTTTTCGTCCTCGATCGAGAACGTGACGGCATAAGCGCATAAAATGGCAATTGCCAGGGCGATGCCGGTGACGCTCAATAAGCGCTGGTCGACGAAGCGGATGACGGCGCGGTATAAATCGGAAACGGAAAAGGCGGCGATCGTGACCACTGCCACGAAAATATACGAGGCCGGTCCGAAATGGGATGCCAGTTTCAGATCGCCGCCGCGCAGCAGCATTGCGACCAGAAAGCAGAAAGGCAATGCGATGAGGTCAGCCGTGACCATCAGCGCGATTTTCGTCGTGCGATGCAGGGACACCATTCTGGAGCAAAACCGCCCGACCAGCACTTGATTTGACTTGATCATGATTCTGAAACGCGCGTGAGTTGGTAAGGATGAATATCCGTTGGTCAAAATAAAACGGCTAATCGGGGTGCGCTTTTGTTTCTCGGGTGATCTGTCGACGAATGGAATGTGCCGCCAATTAGATTTAATATTTATGAGTAAGTTTATTATCTCGGTGTATATGAAATGCGGGTTTGACCATGCTCAACCGCCTAAACGGAATTGGCGAGAAAAACACGAAAATGAAAATGGGAAATTGAATCCTGGAATATGTTTTATGGAAATAATTCGCCGGAAATAAAGTAATTCCAGAAATGCAAGCCGTGAAAACAAATGGAGGAATGGTTCGGCGTGCGCCGGAAAGGATGCGGAGGTGGACCGGCAACGCGGGCGGTATGCCGGTCGGAAGGCTCAGGCGCCGGCCGGGTGGCCCGGGCGCGGCTGCGGTGCCATCGGCGGCACGACGACATCGTCGTTCAGGCGCAGGAACTTGAAGCCGGCCAGCACCTGGCCATGCTTTCCTTCCTGGCGGTTGCGTTCCTCGCGCGCCGCGGCGCGGGCGATGAAGGACTCGAACGTTTCCTCGCGCACCTGCGGCTCGGACGAATGGAGGAAGTGGCGCTCGCCATCCGCACCCAGCACGACAAGGCCCACGTGCGAGGCAAAATAGGTGCCGTCACGCGTGGAGATCACGTTGACGAGGTCACCTTCGCGCAACCGGCCCGCGATGGCCGCCACCCGGTCCTTCGGCACGTAGGCCTGGCGGCTCGTCTCCACGGGGATGCTGGTTTCCGTATGGTGCCGTGTCCTGAGGAAGCGTGCGCGGTCGATCGTCATCGTGTAGGCCGCGGCGTCCGGGCCAGCCAGGTCGGCGCTGATGTCGGTGACGAGCCAGCGGTTGGCGACGTTCCAGTCCATTTCCATGTAGTGGTTGCGCGTGGCCACGCCGATGATGCCGTCGCGGTAGCGGATGCGCTGCAGCATCCAGAAAAACTCGTCCCACGACTGCGACAGGGCCATCGCGTACGTGTGTTCCACGAATACGACGCAATCGCTGTGGTCCAGGCTGAACATCGGCAGGTCGTCGTGGACCTGGAAGGGAAACTCGCCCAGCAGGTTCAGGCGGTAGGGCTGGCCGATGTTCTTGCGGCCGATTGCGGCGATGCGCTTGCGCAGGTCGGGTTCGGCCTCGTGCACCCAGGCGATGTAGCGGCCCGCTTCGGCGGGCTGCATGCGGTACAGAGGCTGCGCCAGGATCGCTGCGAGGGGTTCGTCGGCCGCGGCCTGCGCGGTCGGAACGGTGCCTGGGGCCACGGTGGCGGGCGGCGTGGCGGAGGGACTTGCGCATCCTGAAGCGAGGGCGGCGGCCACGATGGGGAAAAGAAGCGCGGAACGCATCGGGTTCTTTCGAGGACAAAACTCTACGCTAACGCGGCGAGGTTGTGTTTTCAAAATGAATTTTTTTCATGACGGCTGGCAGCGTCATTCGCATGTCGCCACGGGCCGAAAGGCCTTTTGTTCATCGCCGCCATGCGCTGCGTAGGTCTTGTTGAAGGGGCCTTGTAGGACGAAATCTCAAGGGGATGCACAGTGTGCGGCACCTAACGGTCCCCACCCTGCCAGTCCCGATACGATGGAGGCGTCGAGTGAGGCACCAGCGATCTTCCGCAGGAGACCAACCATCTTGACAGGTCAGCCGGTCGCCTCGAGGACCGGCACCAGATTTCCACGCCGGCGCATGCCGTGGCCATCGATGCCGCGAGTGCTCCGGCCTCACCGGAAGCGGAGGTTGCCATGTACAACAATACGACGAGCCATCCACCCAAGCATCTCGTGCGCGAATACCTCGAACGCCGTTCGAAGGACACGACGCCGCCACCGACACCGGAAGAAATCCGGCGCCAGCTGGGATGGGGTCTCCTGATGCCGGCGGACGACAGGATCAACACTTCCCGCTCCTGACCGCATCGCGCCCGTCCTGCGCACGCGCCCATTGCAGTACCACCGTCACGACCAGGAGATATCATGACCGCCAAGATCGGCAGCAAACACGTCGCCCAGCACCGGGGCAAGAAGGAACGCCAGGAAATCCGCAGGATGAATATCGCGCGCGAAGCCCTGAAGATCGCGGCTGCCCGGGCCAAGTACCGCAACCAGCAGAAAGGTCAGCGCCCGCTGGCCGAAACGGCCGCGTGATCACGGACTGATCCGCCGCCGTACCACCGCTTCCCGAAAAAGCCCGCCATGGCGACATGGCGGGCTTTTTCGTTTCCGCCCGCGCCATTCACCGGCAGCGCGCCGCCGTTGGCCGAAAAGCGCTTCCGCCGCCGCACCGTCTCCGTTATCGTGTCGCCAGTCCGATTCAACGACAACCCGGAGGTAACATGAATAGCGAAGCTTCCTACCACCTGCGGCGCCAGGTGTTGTGGGGCCTGGTCCTGGTGGGGCTGGGCGTGGCCTTCCTGCTGGACCAGATGGATGTGTTCGACATCCGCTCGCTGTGGCACTATGCGCCGCTGCTGCTGGTCGTGGTGGGCATCAACCAGACCATCGGCTACCCGAGCGCCCGCGAATTTTCCAACGGTCTGTGGACCGTGTTCATCGGCCTGTGGCTGTTCGCGGTATTCGAGCACTTGTGGGGTCTGACGTTCGGCAACAGCTGGCCCCTGCTCATCATCATCAGCGGCGTCACGATGGCGGTCCGGCCGATCGCCGAGCGCCGCTTCGGCCAGAAAGGGGAGAATGGCCATGGCAAATGAGACGAACCGCGCCACGAACCAGGTCGTGCTGGGCCTGCTTGTCGTGGGCATGGGCATCCTGTTCCTGCTCGATAACCTGGACATCCTCAACATCCGGCACGCGATCGGCTTCTGGCCGCTGCTGTTCATCGTGGCCGGCTGCGCGGCCCTGCTCGGCAACGGTCCGCGCAGCGGCAACTACATGGGCGGCGTGCTGATCGTCATCGGCGTGGCGATGGTCCTCGGCCGCATGGGGTTCTTCACCATCAGCTGGGGGACGCTGTGGCCCCTCGTGATGATCGCGCTGGGCGGCCTAGTGCTGTTTCGCTCGCTGGGCCCGGGCCGGGTGGCGCGGCCCGGCGTCGCGGATGGGGCGAGTCCGGAAAACGTCGTCGACATCGTCGCGGTCCTCGGCGGGTTCGAGCGCCGCGTCAGCACGCCGGATTTCCGCGGCGGCGAGATCACCGCGGTGATGGGCGGCTGCGCGCTCGACCTGCGCGAGGCCTCGATCGTCAAGGAAGCCGTGCTCAACGTCTTCACCATCTGGGGCGGCATCAACATCAAGGTGCCGCCCGACTGGACCGTCGTCCTGAACGGAACGCCCGTGATGGGCGGCTTCGCGGAAAAGACGGTCACGCCGCCGGACGGCAGCAAACGCCTCGTCATCACCGGCTACGCCATCATGGGCGGCGTCGAAGTCCGCAACTGAGGGGACGCCGGTGCACGGGATCTTCGCCAGCTGGCGCGCCGCGTTGCTGTACCTGCTGGCCTGGCTGATGCTCGGCCTGTTGCTGGCGGCCTTGCTGGCGGTCGGCGGCGCCGGCTGGGGCGCGAGCCTGGTGTTCGCCGTGCCGCTGGTCTACGTGTACGCGTTTGCCACCGGCTTTTCCGCCTACTACGTGTGCCGCGCCTACCCGCTGGACCGGCGGCGTCCGCTGGCGATCGCGGCCGGCGTCGGCATGCCGGCGGCCTGCGTGGCCGCGCTGTGGTGTGCGCTGGGCGCCGCCTGGAACAGCCTGCTGGCCGCCCTGGCGCCCGGCGAGTACGCGCCGGTCGCCAGCGGGCCCGTGCTGGCCTCGATGTTTGGCCTGGGCGTGATCCTGTATGGCCTCGCGGCCGCCGTGCACTACCTGCTGATCGAGTCCGAGCGCGTGCGCCAGCTGGAGACCCAGCGCCTGCAGATGAAGGTGGCGGCCCAGGATGCCGAGCTGCGCCTGCTGCGCGCCCAGGTCGATCCGCACTTCCTGTTCAACAGCCTGAACTCGATCAGCGCGCTGACGTCGCTCGACCCGGCCGGCGCGCGCGACATGACCGTGCAGCTGGCCGAATTCTTCCGCCTCACGCTGAGCCTGCGGGCCGACAGCATGGTCACCCTGGCGCGGGAACTGCAGCTCGTGCGCCATTTCGTTGCGATCGAACAGGTGCGCTTCGGCGACCGCCTGCGCTTCGAGGCGGACGTCGATCCCGCGGCGGCCGGCTGCATGCTGCCGCCGTTGCTGCTGCAGCCGCTCGTGGAAAACGCCATCAAGCACGGCATCGGGCAGATGATCGATGCCGGCCTCGTGCGCATCGAGGCGGCGCGTGCCGGATCGCTGCTGCGCATCCGTGTGGAAAACGACGTCGACGCGGACAGCGCCGGCGCCGGCACGAACCATGCGCGCGGCACCGGCCTGGGCCTCGCCAACGTGCGCCAGCGCCTGGCCACGGCCTGCGGGCACGAGGCGAGCGCGCGCTGGGCGCGCCGCGATAACCGCTTCGTCGTGGAGCTGGCGTTGCCCGCGGTCACGGCCGACGCACTGCAATCCATCACCGAGTCCGAAGGAGCCTGACGCATGCGCGTGATCATCGTGGACGACGAACCCCTGGCGCGCGCCGTGCTGCGCGAACACCTGGGTAGCCATGCCGACGTGGAGATCGTCGGCGAATGCGCCAACGGCTTCGAGGCCGTGAAGGCGATCGCGGAGCTGGCGCCCGATCTCGCCTTCCTCGACATCCAGATGCCCCGGCTGGACGGCTTCGAAGTCGTCGAACTGGCCGGCGCGAAGACGCACTATGTGTTCGTGACGGCCTACGACCAGTTCGCGCTGCGTGCCTTCGACGTGCATGCGCTCGACTACCTGCTCAAGCCATTCACGCGCGAGCGCCTCGCGCAGGCACTGGCGCATGCGCGCGCGCGGCTGGCCGCGCCGGCACCGGCTGGCCAGGGTGAGGCGGCGATGCGCGCGCTCGTGAGCGACGCGCAGGCGCGCCATCAGCCGCTCGAACGCGTGCTGATCCGCGACGGCGCGCGCGTGCAGGTGCTTCCCGTCGCGCGCATCGAATACGTCGAGGCGCAGGACGACTACGTGGCCTTCTACGCCGACGGCCGTACGTGGCTGAAGAACCAGCGCATGGCCGAACTGGAAAGCCAGCTCGATCCGCGTGCCTTCCTGCGCGTGCACCGCTCGTACATCGTCAACCTGGGCGCCATCGCGCGCATCGAACCGACCGGCAAGGATGGCCATTGCGCCGTGCTGAAGTCCGGCGCGCGCGTGCCGATCAGCCGCAGCGGCTACCAGAAGGTTCGCGACCTTCTGCGTTGACGTGCCACCATGCGGGCAGCAATGCCTGCACGTCGGGCCGCGCGAAGCGGTCGTCGATCAGCCAGACGACGCCGCGGTCCTGTTCCGTGCGGATCACGCGGCCGGCCGCCTGCACGACCTTCTGCATGCCGGGATACAGGTACGTGTAGTCGTAGCCGGCGCCGAACATCGCCTGCATGCGCTGGCGCAGCTGTTCGTTGACGGGGTTCACCTGCGGCAGCCCCAGGGTGGCGACGAAGGCGCCGATGAGACGGTCGCCCGGCAGGTCGACGCCTTCGCCGAACGAGCCGCCCAGCACCGCGAAACCGATGCCGCGTCCGCCGGCGACGAAGCGCGCGAGGAAGTCCGTCCGTTCCGGCTCGCTCATGCGGCGCGCCTGGCGCCAGACGGGAATGTCCGGATGTCCGCGCTCGAAGCGGTCCGCGACCTGCTGCAGGTACTCGAAGCTGGAAAAGAACGCCAGGTAGTTGCCGGGCCGCGTGTGGTACTGGTCCGCCATCAGCGCGGCGATCGGCGCGAGCGAGCCGGCGCGCTGCTGGTAGCGGGTCGAGATGCCGTGCGCCACGTGCACGTCCAGCTGGCCCGCCGAAAACGGCGAATCGACGTCGATCCACGCCGTGTCGGCCGGCATGCCCAGCAGGTCGGCGAAGTAATGCCAGGGGCTCAGCGTGGCCGAGAACAGCGTCGTCGAATGGGCATACGCGAAACGGGGCCCGAGGAAGGGGGCCGGCACGACGTTGCGGATGCACAGGGTGGTGTCGCGTTCGTTCGCGCGCGTGACGTCGAACAGCGAGTGTTCGCCGAACGATTCGGCCAGGCGGCCGAACTGCAGCGCGGCGAAATAAAACTCCTGCAGCGCAGGATCGAGCGGCAGCGGGAACGCTGCCATGTGTTCCGTGATGGCGCTGGCTGCGCCCTGCAGCGCGTTCAGGAATTTGTCGGGCGCGGCATCCAGCACCTGGTAGGGCAGGGGCGCGGACTTGCCGACATCCGTCCACGCGCGCTTGACCTTGTCGAGCGCCTTGTGCAGCGCGGGCGGGGCGACTGCGCGCGCGGCCCGCAGGTCCGTCCGTTCCAGCGCGGCCGTGTACATCGAGCGCGCACGCGCCACCAGGTTGTGCGCCTCGTCGGCCAGCACGCTGACCTTCCAGCCGCGCTCCAGCGCCAGCGCATACAGCATCGCGCCGCCGTCGAACCAGTAGTTGTAGTCGCCCACGACGACGTCGCTCCAGCGTACCATCTCGCTGCCGAGGTAGTACGGACAGACGTCGTGCGCGAGGCCGATCTCGCGCAGCGTGGCGCGATCGAGCGTGTCGGCATTCGTCGCCACCTCGCGCGCGGCCGGCAGGCGATCGTAGAAGCCTTGCGCAAGGGGACAGGATTCGCCGTGGCAGGCCTTGTCCGGATGCTCGCATGCCTTGTCGCGCGCGCTCAGTTCAAGCACGCGCAGCGGCACCGTGCCGCCCGACTTCAGCGTAGCCGCAGCGTCCAGCGCGAGCTGGCGTCCAGGCGTCTTGGCGGCGAGGAAGAAGATCTTGTCGAGTTCCTGTCCGGGCGCCGCCTTCAGCACCGGGAACAGCGTGCCGACGGTCTTGCCGATGCCGGTCGGCGCCTGGGCCAGCAGGCAACGTTGGTTCGCATTGACCCGGAAGATGGCTTCCGCGAGCTGGCGCTGGCCCGGGCGGAATTCCGTGTGCGGGAAGCGCAATGCCGTCAACGCCGTGTCGCGTGCAGCGCGGTGCGCGAGCTCGCGTTCGGCCCAGGCGACGAAGCGGCGGCACTGTCCCTCGAACAGCGCCGCGAGTTCGGCCCTGGTCCGCGTCTCGCGCAGCATGGTCTCCTGCTGGCTGCCGATGTCGAAGTAGACCAGTGCCAGATTGACCTCTTCCAGCCCGAGTTGCACGCACAGCAGGTGGCCGTAGACGCGCAACTGGGCCCAGGCCAGGTGCCGGTGATTGTCGGGGATGGCCGCAAACTGGCCGCGGTACGTCTTCACTTCTTCGAGCAGGTTGCGGTCCGGATCGTAGCCGTCCGCGCGTCCGCGTACGTGCAGCGGACCCCAGTCGCCTTCGAGCGTCACTTCGCGGCGGTAGTTGTCGTCGCGCCGCGAGGCCACCACGGCATGCCCGGCGATGCCTTCCTGCGCCGAAGGCGAGGGCGTGAAGCGCAGGTCGAGGTCGCCCTGCTTGGCCGTGAACTCGCACAGGGCCCGCACGGCGACGACGTAGCGCGCAGCGGCCGTCATGCGCTGGCCTGCTCCCACTGCAGATAGCACACCGTGACCGGCATGCCATGCGTCGCGCAATAGTCGATCCAGCGCAGCTGGTTGTCCTGCAGGCGGTCGCCCGGGCCCTTCACCTCGATCATGTCGTAGCGCCGTTCGCCCGGCCAGAACTGGATCAGGTCGGGGAAGCCCGTGCGGTTTTCCTTCACGTCCTGCAGGATGCGGCGGAACCACAGCTTCAGGTGCGCGGCCGGGATGCAGTCGAGCGCGAGTTCGATGATGTCGCGGTCGAGCCAGTCCCACGCGACGAACGGCGATTGCAGGCCGGCCTTATCTTCCCATGTGGCGAGGATGGCGGCGCGGTGGCGGCCATCGTCCAGCAGCGCGAGGCAGGCGTCGAAATCGTCCTTGCGGCGCCGGTAGAAGTCGGCCGCATACAGGTCGGCCGGACCGCGGTGGAACGGGTGGAAAAACGCGCCGGGGATGGCCGCGAAGACGGCACGCCAGCACAGCAGGCCGAACAGCGTGTTGGCCAGCGTGTTCTCGACGTAGAACACGGGCGCGTCTGCGCGCGCCAGATGTTCCAGCACGACGCCTTCCACGCGCCATTCGCCGCCCGGCAACGGCAGGCTCAGGTCGAGCCTGGCGGCCGGCGCCGTGCGCCGCGCCGGGCTTTTCGGATGGCCCAGCTTGCGAGCCAGGCGCGGGCCGATACGCAGCAGGTGCTGGCGTTCCGCTTCGCTTTCCGGCGCCTGTTGCGCCGTCTCGAACAGGGCATGGGCGGCATCGAACTTCTCGTGCTTTTCCAGCACGCGGATGGCGCGGCCGCGCGCGCCCGGGTAACGGCAGTCCGCGTACACGGCATACGCGTTGTCCCAGTCCTTTTCCTTTTCGAGCAGCTGGCCCAGCTGGAATACCAGGCGCTCGCGGCGGCTCTCGAGCCAGTCGTTGCCGAATCCGTGGCGGGGCAGGTCGGCCAGCACGTCCAGTGCCGGGTCGCCGGCATGGTAGCGCTCCTTGCAGGCGTGCAGTTGCAGGTAATGATCGATGTCCTGGCGCGTCCGGAAGCCGCGCGAGGCCGGCGAGAACTCGACCCGTTCGTACCGGAACAGCCCGAGGTCGGACAGCACGAACTCCGTCCAGTCCTGGCTCAGGTTACCGAAAAACATGAGGCGCAGGCGGTCGCACAGCGGCTGCACGCACAGGCGCAGCACGAGGTCGTCGCAACCGGCATACCAGTGCGAGAACGGGCGGCCGTCGGCGTGCAGGGGATCGGCGCGCAGCAATTCCAGCTGTTCGGGCTTGCGTGCGTTCTTGTGGGAGCCCGCCAGGCCGAATGCTTCGACCAGTTCCGGCTTGGCGAGCAGGGCGAACAGTTCGTCGAGCGTCAGCACGGGATCGGACTCGATCCAGCCGCTGGACAGCAGGGCATGCGCCGCCGTGCGCGGGCAGCCGATCTCTGCATAGTTGAGCTTGCTTGCCCGGAACAGCGTTCCCTTGCGCATCACCATCCGGACGAACAGGGCGCGGGCCGGCTGCGACAGCCGGGGAAACGTGGCGATGAATGCGTGCTCTTCCTCGATCAGCAGGTCGGCGTAGCGCTCGCCGATCCAGTCCAGCACGCGCTGGAAGTTATCCAGATAATAAAACTCGTTTTCCAGGACCCTGATCATCGTCATACCGCCACCAACTGTACTTTTGTACAGTATAACGGTGCCGGCGCCGATGGCCCAGCAGTTTTGGACCACGGCAACGTCGGGCGCGGCTTTTTTCGTCGCGCCGCCTGTCTATTGTCTGGATGGCATGCGTGGGGCACAGGATTTGTCAGGGCAGCCGGGCGCAGGCGCGGTATCTGCAGCCTCGCTGTGGGTGGCGGCCTGTTGCAGGATGGCCGAAATCACGGCGACGTCCCTGTCGAGGGTGGATGGCGACGCTGTCCCGGATGCGGCAGCGCCACGTTTCTGGTGCGACGTCGTTGCCGCGGTACGCGCCAGCGACGGCGTCCTGGCCTGCGCCTTTTGCGATCCTGTTGGCGTCCTTGCCGGCGGGCCCGCTTGCGCCGTCGTGTGTGTCGTCGCGTGACCGTCGGCGGCTGCGTGGGCCGGCGCCGCGGGGATCGCCGTGGGGGCGGTGAAAGCGGTTGTCGCGGCCGGCGCCGTACCCTTGCCGGGTGCGCTGGCCGGCATGCTGTCGCGCGCCGGAAACAGGTCGTCTCGCTGGGTGACGACCAGCTCCACTTCGTGCGTGCCTGCCGGCTCCGTATCGCGCAGGGCGGTCGCGCCTCCAGGATGCGCGGCCGGACCGGAGGTACCGGAATGCTGCGATGCCTGTGCCGCATCGTCCTTTCCGGTGTCGCGGGTGGGTGTGTCGTCCTGGACGAGCCAGACCAGCGTGGCCATGAGGGAGCAGGCCAGCACGCCGGCCGCACCGTAGCGGAGCGCGGCCGGCAGCACGCGCGGCCGGCGGCCGGATGCCTTGCCGTCCAGCATGGCGAGGATATTGATGTCGCCGGTCGTCCGGCGTGACGACGACATCAGGTTGGGACGTCTGGAGCCGGGTTGATTTTCATCTGTAGGGCGCACCGCGTTACTCCTAAGATTTGAAAGCTAGTTCCAATTAGAAACAAACCGGAGAAAGCCGATGCTGATCTTCCAGGTGTTCGACAAGGGCGTGCTGGACG
>Ga0207705_10000639_pt1 | contig 29235 bp, 27 predicted proteins | sample KBSC13metaG_FD_184314 | JGI IMG/M metagenome (GOLD analysis project Ga0207705, IMG submission 184314) | Corn rhizosphere microbial communities from Kellogg Biological Station, Michigan, USA - KBS C1-3 metaG (SPAdes) (version 2) | ecosystem: Host-associated > Plants > Roots > Rhizosphere > Soil ... | reverse complement strand
GTGTCGACGCCAACGCCTTGCAGCGCCCGAAGCGCTTCTTCGGCGCCGCGCGCAACATCGAGGAAGGCGGCAGCCTGTCGATCATCGCCACCGCGCTGATCGACACCGGCAGCCGGATGGACGAGGTCATTTTCGAAGAGTTCAAGGGCACCGGCAACAGCGAAATCGTTCTCGACCGCAAGGTCTCCGACAAGCGCATCTTCCCCTCGCTCGACGTCGGCAAGTCCGGCACCCGCAAGGAAGAGCTGCTGGTGCCGAAGGATCAGCTCAGCAAGATGTGGGTCCTGCGCCGCATCCTGATGCAGATGGGGACCGTCGACGCGATGGAATTCCTCCTCGACAAGATGAAGGATTCCAAGAGCAACGAGGACTTCTTCGCGACCATGAATCAGTAAGCGGGCAGGCCGGCGTTTCAGCCGGCCGGCTTGAAGCTGTCCGCGCGCGCGGCGTTCCAGTGCCGCGCGTAGGGCGTCTCGTCCGCCGCGGCGAGCAGCTGGCCCTCGGCGACGAAATCGTAAATCCGGTCGATGGTGTCGGAGCGCACGCTGTCGCGCCGTTCGCGGACGTGGTGCGGCTTCAGCTCCCACGGCGAATTGAGGCCCATCGAGACGATCATCTCGCGCAGGCCCATCAACGTCTGGCGCTGGAAGCGGGCGACCCGCTCGGCCTTGTCCTCGACCACCAGGCCGCGCTGGCGGGTGATGTCCTGAGTCGCGACGCCGGTCGGGCAGGTGTCGTCGTGGCAGCGCATCGACTGCACGCAGCCCAATGAGAACATGAACGCCCGTGCGGCGTTGCACCAGTCGGCGCCGAGCGCGAAGTTCATCGCCATCCCGGCGCCGGAATGGATTTTGCCGGCCGCGGCGATCCTGGTCTCACCCTTGAGCCCGCAGCCGACGAGCGCGTTGCGCACGAAGATCAGCCCTTCGCGCAGTGGCATGCCCATGCGGTTGGACAGCTCGACCGGCGCCGCCCCGGTGCCGCCCTCCGCCCCGTCGACGGTGACGAAGTCGAGCCGGATGCCGGTTTCGACCATTGCCTTGGCCAGCGCGAAGACCTCGTGCGGCTGGCCGACGCAGAACTTCGCCCCGACCGGCTTTCCGCCCGACAGTTCGCGCAGCTTGGCCGCCCATTCGAGCAGCTCGATCGGAGTCGAGAAAGTCGAATGCGCGGCCGGCGAGACGCAGTCCTGTCCTTGCGGTACCCCGCGCGTCTCGGCGATTTCCGCGCTGACTTTCGCCCCCGGCAAGACCCCACCGTGGCCCGGCTTGGCGCCCTGGCTGAGCTTGATTTCGACCATCCGCACCTGATCGGCCTGGGCGGTGTCGGCGAACTTGGCGGGGTCGAACTTGCCCCACCCGTCGCGGCAGCCGAAATAGCCGCTGCCCAGCTCCCACACGAGGTCTCCGCCGTGCGCGCGGTGATAGCGGCTGAGCCCGCCCTCGCCGGTGTCGTGGCAGAAGTTGCCCAGCGCCGCGCCCTTGTTGAGCGCCATGATCGCGTTGGCCGACAATGAACCGAAGCTCATCGCCGAGATGTTGAGGAGCGCGGCCGAATAAGGCTTGCCGCATTGCGACGATCCGACGTCAACGCGCCATTCCTGCGCCGCTTGCTCGTTCGGCACCATCGAATGCGCGAGCCATTCGTATTCGCTCGAATAGACGTCGAGCTCGGTGCCGAAGGGGTGCGCGTCGAGCTGGCCCTTGGCCCGGGCATAGACCAGCGCGCGCTCGTCGTGGTTGAACGGGCGACCTTCGAGGTCGGCCTCGATCAAATAAGCCCGGAGGTACGGCCGCAAGTCTTCCATCCCCCAGCGGATGCGCGCGGCGAGCGGGTAATTGCGCCACAGGGTGTGGTGGCGCTGGAAGAAATCGTAGGCCGCGATGGCGAGCAGCGGCAGCCACAGCACCAGCGACCAGCGCGCCGGTTGCCACCAGGCCGCCGCCAGCGCCAGCACCACCACCACGCCAGGCACGAACATCCGCCCGAACAGGTTGGCGGAGCTCCGCCACGGCGCGAGGTTGCGCATCAGGCGAGATGCTCGGCGAAGAACTCCGCGGTGCGCTTGTCGGCGAGGCGCGCGCCTTCCTCGTTGCGGCGTGCGCCGATCTCGGTGGCAAAGCCGTGGTCGAGGCCGGGATAGTCGCACAAGGTGACCTTCGGCTGATCGTCGAGCCCTTCGTGCATCGCCTGCTGGATCTCGGGTCCGACGAAATGATCGCCGCCGGCGATGTGCAGCATCAGCGGCCGGGCGATGGCGTGCTTTTCGCGCAGCAGGTTGTCGATCCCGACGGCGTAGTAGCCGACGCAGGCATCGGCATCGGTGCGCGCCGCCGTCATATAGGCGAGCCGCCCGCCGAGACAGTAACCTACCGCGCCCACTTTCGCGCAACCCTCCGAGGAACGGGCGTATTTGATCGTCGCTTCAATGTCGCCGACGCCCTGGTCCTGGTCGAATTGCCCCATCAGGCCGAGCGCCTTCTGGAACTGCTCGTGAATGTCGGGATCAAGTTCGACATTCGCTTCGATTCGCCAGAACAAGTCGGGCGCGAGCGCGAGATAACCGTCTGCCGCGAGCCGCTCGCACTTGCGGCGGATTCCCGTATTCACCCCGAAGATCTCCTGGATCACCACCACCGCCGCGCGCGGCGTTCCCGCAGGCCGCGCCAGATAGCAATCGAAGCGTCCGGCGCCGTCGAGGGTGGAAATGCTGACGGTCTCGCTCATATATAGGATCCTCCCGGCGTGTGCGTTCCCCCATACGCTACGTGGCGCTGCGCGTTCCGCAAGGGCAGGGCGGCGCTTTTTGGCGAAAGGCCCGACGATGAAGGTCCATATCGAGATCGATTGTTCACCCGACGAAGCGCGCCGGTTCATGGGCCTGCCCGACGTCGAGAAGGCCAACGCCGCCTATGTCGAAACGCTGGCCAAGGCGATGAAGGGCGTTTCCAACATCGACCAGCTCGACCAGTACGCCAAGCAGCTCGCACCGATGGGGCAGATGGGGCTGAAGATCTTCCAGAACTTCGTCGAAGGCGCGCAGAAAGCCAGCGCGGCGCGCGAAAGCGACGCGCCGAAAGCCGGCGAATAGCCCCACGCGGTGGTCGCCAAGGACACGATTTTCGCCCTTTCCAGCGGCGCGCCTCCCGCAGCGATCGCCGTCGTGCGGATCAGCGGGCCGGGCGCGGGTGCGGCGCTCGAACGCCTGATCGGCAAGCTGCCGCGCCCGCGTGAGGCCAAGCTGGCGAGCTTGCGCGCGGCCGATGGGTCGCTGCTCGACCAGGCGCTGATCCTGTGGTTTCCCGGCCCCAAGTCCGAAACCGGCGAGGATTGCGCGGAGCTGCAGCTCCATGGTGGACGGGCGATTGTCGATGCGGTCTATGCCGAGCTGGCGACGTACCCGGGCTTCCGCCTCGCCGAACCGGGCGAGTTCACCCGCCGCGCCTTCGCCAATGGGCAGATCGACCTGTTGCAGGTCGAAGGCCTTGCAGATCTCGTCTCCGCCGAAACTGAACTGCAGCGCAAGGCCGCGCTGGGGATCGCCGGTGGCCGGCTATCCCGCAAGGTGGACGGCTGGCGCGAGCGGCTGCTGGGGCTGTCGGCGCGAGTCGAGGCGGCGCTCGATTTCGACGATGAGGGCGACGTGGTGGGACTCGATGGTGGCTTCGCCGCCGCGCTCGCCGATCTCGCCGCCGAGCTTAAGGACGCTCTCGCCGGTCCCGGAGCCGAGGTACTGCGCGAAGGCTATCGCGTCGCCATAGCTGGCCCGCCGAACGCTGGAAAATCGACCTTGTTCAACACGTTAGTGGATTCCGAGGCCGCTATCGTGACGGATATCGCGGGAACGACCCGTGACGTGCTCCTGCGATCCGTCGCCGTCGCGGGCATCCCGTTCACGTTCGTCGATATGGCCGGGCTGCGGGAGGACACCACGGATAGGGTTGAAAGCATCGGCGTTTCGCTCGCGCGGCGCGAAATGGCCCAAGCCGACTGCGTTCTGTGGCTCGGGCCGGAAGGCGCCGGTCCGGAAGGGGCGTGGGAAATCGATCCGCGCTGCGACCTGCCGAACCGCGCGCGCAAATCCGCCGCCGCGCACACGATCTCTGCCGTGACCGGTGCTGGAATCCCGGAACTCACCCGTGCGCTTGTCGAACGGGCGCGGTCGGCGATGCCCAAGCCAGGCGAGGTCGCGCTGGGCCGCCGCCAGCGCGGCTTGGTCCAGGCCGTCGCGACCGGAGTGGAAGCCGCTTCCTCCGCCACGGACCCGCTGCTCGTTGCCGAGCATCTGCGTCTCGCGCGCGATGCGATCGACCGGCTGACCGGGCGCGCCGCCACCGAGGATATGCTGGATGCGCTGTTCGGCCGGTTCTGCATCGGCAAATAGTGTTTCTGCTTTGCAGACCTTCGGTTCCACGTGGAACATCACGCAGGCTTTGACCGCTGAGGCGGCGGAATCTATCGGGTCATCGATGCGCGAATTCGATGTCATTGTTGTCGGAGGCGGCCACGCCGGCTGCGAGGCGGCGGGGGTCGCCGCGCGCATGGGCGCGCGCGCGGCGCTGGTCACCTTCGACCGCGAGACCGTCGGAGCGATGAGCTGCAATCCCGCTATCGGGGGCCTCGGCAAGGGCCACCTGGTGCGCGAAGTCGATGCCTTCGATGGGCTGATCGCTCGCGCGGCCGACGCCGCGGCGATCCACTACCGGATGCTCAACCGCTCGAAGGGCGGCGCGGTGTGGGGCCCGCGGGTGCAAGCCGACCGGGCGCTGTTCAAGGCGGCGGTCCAGCGGTTGCTGACAGCGCAGCGCGGCCTTGAGATCGTTGAAGGCGAGGCGGCCGAACTGATTCTCACGGCAGGACGTGTGGCGGGCTTGCGCCTCGGCGACGGCACCGCGTTGCGGGCGCCGTCGGTCATCCTGTGCACCGGCACATTCCTCGGAGCCCGCCTGTTTCGCGGCGAGGAGCGCTACGAGGGTGGGCGCATCGGAGAGGATTCGGCTCAGCGGCTGGCCGCGCAATTGCGCGCGGCGGCGCTGCCGATGGCGCGGCTCAAGACCGGCACGCCGCCGCGGCTCGACGGGCGCACGATCGACTGGGGCCGGCTGGCCGAGCAGCCGTCGGACGCCCATCCGTGGACGATGTCGCCGCTCACCATGCGGCGGGCGAACCCGCAGCTGTTCTGCGCGATCACCCGCACCAACGCGCGCAGCCACGCCATCATCCGGGAGAATCTGCACCGCTCACCGCTGTTCACCGGGGCGATCGAGGCGGCTGGGCCGCGCTATTGCCCGTCGATCGAGGACAAGATCGACCGCTTCGGCGACCGCGACGGGCACCAGGTATTTCTCGAGCCCGAGGGCATTGCCAACCATCTGGTCTATCCCAATGGGATCAGCACCTCGCTGCCCGCCGACGTGCAGCTGGGGATGCTGCGGACGATGGACGGGCTCGAGCGCGTCGAGATGGCGGTTCCGGGCTATGCGGTCGAATACGACCATATCGACCCGCGCGCAGCCGACCACGGGTTGCAGGTGAAGGCGATTCCCGGCCTTTACTGCGCCGGACAGATCAACGGCACCACGGGTTACGAGGAGGCGGCCGCGCAAGGCCTGGTCGCGGGCATGCATGCCGCGTCGGCGGTGCTCGGACGCGAGCCGGCGCCGCTCGACCGGGCCAATTCCTACATCGCGGTGATGATCGACGACCTGACGCTGCACGGCGTCAGCGAGCCCTACCGCATGCTCACCGCCCGCGCGGAGTATCGCTTGCGTCTGCGGGCCAACAACGCCTCGACCCGGCTGACGCCGCTGGCGATTGCCGCCGGCTGCGCGGGTGAAGAGCGGCGCGCCTGGTTTGCGCGCCGCGAGCAGGAGCGCGAGGCATGGGGCCCGGCGCTCGCGCTGGACGTGCCGGCGAGCGAACTGCACGCGGCCGGCCTGCCGGTGCGACGCGACGCGGGCCGCAAGCCGATCGCCGAGTGGCTGCGCTTCGATCTCGATCTCGGGCAATTGTCTCCCTGGCTCGGCGACCGATTCGATGCCACGGGCGAGCTGGCGGCCGAGCTTGCCGAAGATGTGATCTATGCGCCCTACGTCGAGCGTCAGGAGGCGGACTTGCGCGATATGCGCGCCAGCGCTTCGGTCACGCTCGGGCCGATCGAATACGCGTCGATTCCCGGCCTTTCCCGGGAGATGATCGAGCGGCTGGACGCAGCGCGGCCGGCCACGCTGGCCGACGCGGGTCGCCTGCGCGGGATAACCCCGGCCGCCCTGGCGGTTATTCTCGTCCACGCCCGGAAAAGCGCCGCAGCGGCATGATCCTCGCCACCGAAGAAGACGCGCGCGAGTTCTGCGCCCGATTGACTGACCCTGCGGGCATGGCGCGCCTCGATCGGCTCGCGACGATGGTCGTCGAGGAGAACGCGCGGCAAAATCTCATGTCGAAGCCCAGCGAGAGCGGGGTCTGGTTGCGGCACCTCGCCGACAGCGCGCAACTGCTGAGCCACGTTCCTCGTGGAACAGCGCCGTGGCTCGACCTGGGCACGGGGGCCGGCTTTCCCGGGCTGGTGATTGCGGCGATGCAGCCGGAACGAGAGGTCGTGCTCGTCGAATCGCGCAAGAAACGAGTCGATTGGCTGGCGCGAGCCGTCGCCGAGCTTGGTCTGGGCAAATGCCGTGTGGAAGGCCGGCGGCTCGAGCACGTGGAAAGCTTCCCGGCAACGATAATCTCGGCGCGGGCCTTCGCTCCGCTGGTTAAGCTGCTCGCGTTATCCGCCCGTTTTTCCACACGGGATACCCGCTGGCTGTTGCCGAAGGGGCGCTCGGCCGTGCAGGAAGTGGCCTCGCTTTCCGCCGACGTTGGCCAGATGTTTCACGTGGAACATTCGGTCACGGACGCGGAAGCCGGAATTGTCATCGGAACGGGACGCCCGAGCAGCGCATGATCACGATCGCGATCGCCAATCAGAAGGGTGGGGTGGGCAAGACCACCACGGCGATCAACATCGCCACCGCGATGGCGGCGAGCGGATGGAAGACCCTGCTACTCGACCTCGATCCCCAGGGCAACGCGTCGACTGGGCTTGGCCTCGCCACGGCGCTTCGCGAACGGACCAGCTACGATCTGCTGATCGAGGGCGCGAATGTCGGCGAATGCACTTACCCGACGACGATCCCGAATCTCGACCTGCTGCCGGCGACCGTCGATCTCAGCGGGGCCGAGCTCGAACTGGTCGCGGCGGACGACCGCGCCGGGCGGCTGCGCGCCGTCTTGTCCGGCCATCGTGCGCACGATGTGTGTTTCATCGACTGCCCGCCCTCGCTCGGCCTTCTGACCCTCAATGCCCTTACCGCTGCGGATACTCTGCTCGTTCCGCTGCAATGCGAATTCTTCGCGCTTGAAGGATTAAGTCAGCTATTACAGACGGTTGAGCGCGTGCAGGAACGCTTCAACGCCGATTTGGGGATTGTCGGCGTGGTGCTGACCATGTTCGACAGGCGCAACCGGTTAACCGACCAGGTGGCCGACGACGTGCGCGAATGCCTCGGCAAACTGGTGTTCGATTCGGTCATCCCGCGCAATGTCCGGCTGTCGGAGGCGCCGAGCCACGGGCTCCCGGCGCTCATCTACGACCATTCGTGCACCGGCAGCCGCGCCTACATGGCGCTCGCCCGCGAACTGATCGGCCGGCTGCCGCAGGAAAGGAAAGCCGCATGAGCACGCTCGACGATACCTCGGCCCGCGGCGCCCCCCGTCGCAAGCTCGGCAAAGGCCTCGGCGCGCTCCTCGGCGAAGCGCGGCGCGAAGAACCGCTCGTGCGGCAAACAGGCGAGGGCACGGCCGTGGATGCCGGGCGCGGGCCGTCTCCGTGGCGCGACGACGGGCTTGCCAGCCTCTCCGTCGCCGCGATCGAGCCGCACCCCGATCAGCCGCGGCGCCATTTCGACGAAGCCGCGCTGGACGAACTCGCCGCCTCGATCGCCAAGCGCGGGGTGATCCAGCCGGTGATCGTTCGCCCGCTCGGCGAGGGCCGCTATCAGCTCGTCGCCGGCGAGCGCCGCTGGCGCGCCGCGCAGAAGGCGCAACTACATGAAATTCCGGCGTTAATTCGCGATCTGGAAGAACGCGACGTGATGACGTTAGCGCTGATCGAGAACATCCAGCGCGAGGATCTCAATCCGGTCGAAGAAGCCCGGGCCTATCGTCGCCTGGGCGAGCTGGACGATCTTCCGCAGTCGACAATCGCCAACATGGTCGGCAAATCGCGCAGCCATGTCGCCAATATGCAGCGCCTGCTGGCGCTGCCCGAGGGCGTGCTCGATCATCTGGCGGCCGGCCGCCTCGACATGGGCCACGCGCGCGCGCTGATCGGCCATCCCGAGGCGACGGCCCTGGCCGAGCGCGTGGTGGCCGAGAAGCTTTCGGTGCGGGAAGTCGAAAAGCTCGCCCGCAAGGCGGGGGCCGCGCGCCGCCAGCCGCGCCAGGCGCGCGATTCGGCACAGGACGCGGACATCGCCGCGGTGCAGAACCACCTCGAGGAATTCCTCGGCCTGACCGTCCGCATCGCCACCGACACCGATCCGCGCTCGGGCGCGGTAACGATTCGCTACCGCACGCTCGACCAGCTTGACCTGATTTGTCAGCGGCTGACCGGCGCTTCCATCTGAACCAGCGGTAGCCTGCCGGCGGTGGCGCTAGGGGAAATTCCCTAGTTATTAACCAATCTCACCCACCAAGTTTGAATAAACCTCAGGGTAAATACGTAGCCAGAACGAGCTCACGTTGGCCCGTTCGGCGAGCACGACTCGCGGGAAAAGAATACGCTTGGAAGGGACCAGACAATGAGCAAATTTCTTCGTTACGCCGCCGTCGGCGCCGCTATGGCTTCGTTCGGCATCGCGTCGGCCGCCCAGGCGGGGACGACCGATTCGGCCAATGCCACCGCCCAGATCCTTACCGCGCTGGCGGTTAAGGTCGATACCACCTCCAACACGCTGAACTTCGGCACGATTGCCGACGGCGGCCTCACCGCCAACCAGAACGTGACCGTCGACACCACCGGTGCGGTTACCGCCGGCTGCGCTGCGGGATCGAAGCTGGTCTGCGGCGGCACCACCGCGGCGCCGCTGTTCCACGTCACTGGCCTCATCAACAAGCTCGTGAACATCTCGTTCGTGAATTCGAGCGAGACGCTGAGCTTCGTCGGCACCCCGCCGAGCGGCTTCGTTTCGGCGATGACGGCGACCAACTTCCTCACCGACGCGGCTGGGAACCAGGTGTCGCTGGGAGCCGGTGGCTCGGCCGATTTCAAGGTCGGCGGCACGCTCGTCGTGCAGCCGAACATGGCGCCGGGCGTTTACACCGGTACGCTGAGTGTCAGCGTCGCCTACAATTGATTAACGACGCGGCGCGCTCGTCGCGCCGCGTTTACCTTGAGCCGCCTCCGCGCCCTTCGCGGAGGCGGTTTTTCTTTGCCCGCGGTATCAGGGTTACGGCCGATTAACCTTATCGGCGTAACCGAATCCTCGACCGATGCTTCTCGTGAGCGGGAAGCCCAGGGAGGGACCGAAAATGCACCGCAAGGGCCAGTTGTTTCATTCCATCGCCAAATCGCCGATCGTGGCCGCAGCCTGCCTGGCGCTGTTCGCGCCCACCGCCGGAAACGCTCAGGGCGACCTGCTTATCGCGCCCACCCGCCTGGTGCTCGACGGCCGCCGCGGCGGCGAGGTGATCCTGTCGAACCAGAGCAACGAGCCGGCCACTTATCGCGTTTCGCTCGAGCTGCGGCGCATGGACCCCAACGGCGATCTCAAGTCGGTCGACGAAGCCCAGGCCAACGCCACCGAGAAGGCGGCCCTGGCGATGATCCGCTATGCGCCCCATCGCGTGACCTTGCCGCCGCAGCAGCCGCAGTCGATCCGCATCAGCGCGCGGCCGGGGGCCGACCTGCCCGACGGCGAATACCGCGTTCATATGTCCTTCGCGGCGCTGCCCAAGGTCCACGCGATCACCGACGCGCCGGCCGACAAGAACGGCATCGCGATCGCCCTGACGCCGGTTTACGGTATCGTAATGCCCATCATCGTGCGCAAGGGCCAGCTGACGGTCACCGCGGGGCTCGCCAACCCACACCTGGAGCACGGGGCGAAGGGCGATCAGTTCGTGGTCGACATGACCCGCTCGGGCAACGAATCGGTTTACGGCGATCTGCTGGTCTATCCGCAGGGCGCGAAGGATCCGGCGTTCGTCGCCCGCGGCATCGGGGTTTACCCCGAGATCAACGCGCGCCACGCCGTCTTCGCCCTCACGCCGCAAGAGGCGGCCGCCATGAAAGGCCGCGCGCGCGTCGAATTCCGCCAGGCGGTCGAGACCGGCGGAGCCCTGATCGCGTCGGTCGACGCGATGCTCGGCTGAGGACAGCGCGGGCGCAAGACTGCGGCAGGCGGCGATGCGCCTCTTGAAAACCTGGACCACCAAGGCCGCCGCGATCATCGCGGCGGCCCTGTTCGCGTGCGGGCTCGGGAGCGCGCCGGCCGCGCACGCGGCTGGCGTCAAGGCGCTGACCGAGGACGACCAGGTCATCCTGCAGCTGCAGGTCAAGCAATTCCGGATGCATAACGAGCTGCGCGGCTACCAGACAGATGGCGGCGTGTGCGTCGATCTCGCGGATTTCATCCTCGCGCTCGATCTGCCCGTCCGGCTCGACAAGAAGTCGCGCCGCGCGACTGGGTGGTTGTTCCGGGAAGATCAGACGTTCACGCTCGATCGCGATAAAAATACGGTACAAATCATGAACAAGGAGCGTCCGCTCCAGCCTGGCGAGATCACCGATACGCCGGAAGGCTGGTGCGTCGACACCCGCTCGCTCGCCGGGTGGCTGGGCGCGCAGCTCAAGCCGAACCTTTACGAAGCGGTGCTGACGCTGGACAGCGCCACGCCGCTGCCCTTCATCGAAGCGATGGAGCGCAAAAATCGCGCCGCGCAACTTCAGGGCAAGAAGAGCTTCAACCTGGCCGATTACCCCCAGGCGCCGCTGCCCTATCGGGCATGGCGCGCCCCGTCGGCCGATGTCGTGGCGGATGTCACCTGGCAGCGCCTGCCGAACGGCAGCTCCCAGCTGCGCCGGCGGTACCAGGTCTACGCCAGCGGCGAGATTGCCGGAGCAAGCGTCGACGCGCGGCTGGATTCGGACATCAACGGCGTCCCCGATACCCTGCGCGTCAGTGCCTACCGCAAGGATCCCGACGGCAAGATGCTCGGGCCGCTCAAGGCCACCGAAGTCGCGGTCGGCGATGTCGAAGTGAATTCGGGCAACCTTGCCGGCGCCGGCGGCGTCGGCCGCGGCGCGTTCATCAGCAATCAGACGCTCGCGCGCGCCTCCAGCTTCGGCAAGACCGTTCTGCGCGGCGCGCTGCCGCTCGGCTGGGACGCCGAGCTTTATCGCAACAAGCAGCTGATCGCCTTCCAGAGCCAGACATCGGACGGGCGCTACGAATTCAATGTCGATCTGCTTTATGGCAACAACGAGCTCGAAGTCGTGCTTTACGGCCCGCAAGGGCAGGTGCGGCGCGAAACCCAGTCGATTCCGATCGGCTTCGCCGCCGTGCCGCCGGGCAAGCTCGAATATTGGGCTGGCGTCATCCAGCGCAACCTCGACCTGATAAGCTTCCACGACCCGCCCTCGACGCTCGACACCGGCTGGCAATACGCTTTCGGCACCCAATACGGCCTCGACAACCGCACGGTTCTCGGGACGAGCGGGCATTCGCTGTTTCTCGATGGGAAACGGCGCAATTATGCCGAGTTCGATGTCCAGCGCGCGGTCGGCCCGATGCTGCTCGATCTCACCGCGGCGCAGGAATTCGGCGACGGACGCGCCTACAAGGCGACCGGGCTCGGCCGGATCGGCAAGATCAACGTCACCGCCGAGGCTTTCTTCCTGGACGGCGACTTCGAGAGCGGCGTGGTCGACCAAGGCGAACGCTCGCACCAGGACATTCAGCTCGAGACCGTCCTCGGCTCGGGCCGCAGGGCCGTGCCCGTGGCACTGGGCTACACCCGAACGCAGCAAAGCAATGGGCAATTGGTTAACCAATGGTTAGCGCAGGCCTCGCTCATTCTCCCGCGAGTCTCGCTGACGGCCGAACTGATCGACAAGCAGGTCGCCGGCGCGACGATCTATGACGAGGGCATATCCTTCGGGCTGCTGGCCAACACCCGCATCCTCGGGTTCATGATCCGGGCGGACGCGGCCTATCGCATCACCGGCCCGCAGCGCGGATTCGGGGACGCCAGCCTGACCGTCGAAAAGTCGCTCACCGAACGCACGGACCTGCGCATCGACGTGAAGCATGACGCGCTGGCGCGGGTGACGACGTTCGAAGCCGGCTACGTCCGCCAGTTCCGCCCCGTCGCGCTGCGGGTCGGCGCGACCGCCGACAGCCACGGCTCGATCGGCGCCAACGTCGGCGTAAGCTTCAGCTTCGGACCGAGCCCGTTCGGCCCCGGCCTGCACGTCTCCAACGAGAAGCTTGCCGAGCGCGGGGAAGCGGCCGTGTCGGTGTTCCTCGACGAAAACGGCGATGGCGTGCGTTCGCCGGGCGAAAAGCCGCTCGAAGGGGTCGGCCTCACCGCCGGGCAGTTCGGGTCGTCGGCGCCGACCGACAAGCAGGGTAACGCGATGATCGAGAACCTCAATCCGTATCAGAAGGTGCTGATCGGGATCGACGAATCGACCTTGCCCGATCCGTTCCTGGTGCCGGTGAAAAAGGGCGTCGTCATCACGCCGCGCCCGGGCGTCGCGGCGAAGATCGAGATCCCGGTTGCCCCGACCGGCGAAATCGAGGGCGAGCTGCACGGCCTGGAAGACACGCCGCGGCCGGGTGTGGAGTTGCAACTGATCGACCCGGCCGGAAAAGTCGCCGCCAAGGCGCTCTCCGAGTTCGACGGCTACTTCGTGTTCGAGCGGGTGCCGTACGGGACTTATCGCCTGCAGGTTTCCGCTGCGGCGGCGCGTGCCCTCGGCGCGGCGGCGGACCTCGGCAAGACCGCGGTCCTTTCGAAAGACAAGACCGAGTTCCAGGTCGGCATCCTGCGCTTGCGGCCGAGCCCGATCATGCAGGTGGCCAGCGCTCCGGCGGCCGGGGCCTCGCCCTGACGAACGGCCCTATTTTACGGAACGGATCGCCTTGCCTTTGGTAAGCTTCACTGGCCGGGTGGATTTCACGTACTTCGTCTTGCCCCGCACCCGCGCCGTGCGGCTCTCGACAGCCTCGTGGTACACCACGTGCTCCTCGGGGACTTCCCGAACCCGCTCGATGGCCGGCGAATAGAGGTAGTGAGTGCGGACCTGCACCGGCACCCAGGTATAGGCATAAGCGGCGCCCCCGCAGCCGCATGGCGTCGCGGCCGGCCCGTAGGGGTAGGGAGAACCTGATTCCCAGGGGCCTGGGGGCGGAGGCGGCATCGGGCCGGGCGGGAACGGCATGGGCCCGGCCATGGGATAGGCCCCCGGCGGCGGCGGAACGAAAGGCGCGCCGACTACCGGCGGTCCTTCAGGAGTTCGGCGGTCGACCCAGCCGGGCGGCCTTGCGGGAGCCTGGGGGTCCGTCCAGCCCGGCGGCGGTGGACGATCTTGCGCGAACGCGGGCGCCGCGGCGGCAACGGCAAGGGCAGCGACGAAAGCAGGCCAAGGGCGCGTCATGTCTCGAATCCTCTGACTGGGCGGCCACGCTAGCATCGCCGAGCGGGCCAAAACAAAGGGCCAGAGCGATCCTGTCCCGAATCGAAGCGGTCAGATGCGCTGGGAGAGCAGCGCCGCGAGCGCTTCGATCCCGGCCCGGTCCTCGTCATCGAAGCGCGCGGCGCGCGGTGCGTCGAGGTCGATCACCGCGACCACCGCGCCGTCGCGATGAACCGGCACCACCAGTTCGGAGCGGCTGGCTGGATCGCAGGCAATATGGCCCGGGAAAGCGTTTACGTCGGCGACCAGCTGGCTTTCTCCGCTCACCGCGGCCACGCCGCAGACGCCCTGACCGAAGGGGATGCGGATGCACGCCGGCTTGCCGCAGAACGGCCCCAGGACGAGCCCATCGCCGATCGCGCGGTAGAACCCTGCCCAGTTGAGCTCGGGCAGCAGCTGCCACAACAGGGCCGCGACGTTGGCCATGTTGGCGACCGCGTCGGGCTCGCCGGCGGTCAGCGCGTCGGCCGCCGCGACCAGCTCGCGATAGAGCTGAGACTTGGGCTGCGCGGGATCGGCGGCGAAGGCGTACACGCGCTGCCGGCTAGCCCCCCTGCGCCATTGCCGCAAGGGCGCGGCTCGCCTATCCAGCGGACCATGAGTATGCTCAAGAAAACCGGCATCACGGTCGCCGTCGCGATCCTCCTCCTCGCGATTGGCGCCTGGTGGGTGCTGCGCGGCGATCCGGCGAACCTCAGCGTGGCCGAGGTCGCCGGGACGGACCCGCAGCTCGCCGATCCGGACCCGCAGACGATCCCGACGGTCGAGGTGTTCAGGCCGATCGGCTGGGGCGCGACCGGGGTTCCCGCCGCCGCGCCGGGCCTGGCGGTCAATCGCTTCGCGCAAGGGCTCGAGCATCCGCGCATCATCTATCCCTTGCCGAACGGCGACATCCTCGTCAGCGAGACCAACGCGCCCGACCGGACCATCGCCGGCGGCAGCATCGTCAATTTCGTGGCCGGCTTCCTGTTCCGCCGCGCGGGCGCCGACGCGCCTTCGCCGAACAAGCTGGTGCTGCTGCGCGATGCCAACGGTGACGGCGTGGCGGAGACGCGCGCGGTGCTGCGCGCCGATCTCCATTCGCCGGGCGGGATCGCCTATGCCAACGGCAAGCTCTACGTCGCCGACACGAACGCGGTGCTGAGCTATGACTACAAGCTCGGCGACACCACGCTCTCCGGCGCGCCGACCAAGCTGATGGACTTGCCCGGGGCCGGCAATCACTGGATGCGCAACCTGCTGGTCACGCCCGACGGCTCGAAGCTGTACATCACCGTCGGCTCCGCCTCGAACATCGGCGAAGGCGGAATGGACAAGGAGGAAGGCCGCGCGGCGATCTGGGAGCTCGACCTCAAGACCGGCGCTCGCCGCGAGTATGCCGGCGGCTTGCGCAACCCCAACGGCCTCGCCTGGAACCCCTGGACCGGCGAACTGTGGACCACTGTCAACGAGCGCGACCAGCTCGGATCGGACCTCGTGCCCGATTATCTCACCAACGTGCCGATCGGCGCCAATTACGGCTGGCCGTGGGTTTACTGGAAAGACAAGATCGACGAGCGGGTGAACGCGCCGATGCCCAATTTCCTGACCGAGTACACCCGGCGGCCGGTTTATGCCCTCGGCCCGCATGTCGCCGCGCTCGGCCTCGCCTTCACGCAGGGCGGCACGACGATGGGCGCGGGCTTCGGCCAGGGCGCCTTCGTCGCCCGCCACGGCTCCTGGAACCGCAAGCCGCCGTCGGGCTACGACGTCGTCTTCGTGCGGTTCGACGACCACGGCAATCCCGTCGGCAAACCCGTTCCCGTGCTGAAGAGCTTCCTGGCCGGCGACGGCAATACCCACGGTCGACCGACGTGGGTCGCATGGGACAAGACCGGCGCCCTGCTGGTCAGCGACGATACCGCGGGGATCATCTGGCGGGTTACTTCGCCCGGCGCGAAGCCGGCCCCGGCTCCCAAAGCCAACAGCGGGGCCAGCCTGCCGCCGCAGCGCGAGCTCCACGCGAACCCGGCGGACGCGTTCGATCATCCGCCGGCCGACATCACGCCGGGCGCGATCTTGCAGTCGGGCGGGTTGTCGACCCGCAACATTCCCGCAGGGAAGTAAGCGCTAGATGCGCTTGCCGGCGCGGCCGGCCAGCTCGACCGCGTAATGCCACGCCACCCGGCCCGAGCGGGCCCCGCGGCGGCGCGCCCATTCCAGCGCATCGGCTTCGTCGAAGGCCAGCGCATATTCCTCGGCGTATCCCCGCACGATCGCCAGGTATTCGTCCTGCGAGCAGGCATGGAAGCCGAGCGCCAGCCCGAAGCGGTCGGCCAGCGCCAGACGGTCGTCGATGACATCGCGCGGATTGATCGGATCGTCCTGCTCGGACATCTGCCGGGCCACGATCGCCCGGCGGTTCGCCGTCACCGCCAGCCTGACGTTGCCCGGCCGCGCCTCGATCCCGCCTTCGAGCCAGCTGCGCAAATGCCGCGGGCCGTCGGTATCGCTCTCGGCGAACCCGAGATCGTCGATATAGACGAGAAAATTCCGCTCGACCGCGCCCAGCTCGGCGAACAGCCGCGGCAGGGTGTCGAGCGAGTCGGTCCCGGCCTGGACCAGTGCCAGGCGGCCAGGCGCGGCCGTTTGCGCTTCGACCACGGCGGCGCGGAGCAGCGCCGACTTGCCCATCCCGCGCGAGCCCCAGAGGAGCATGTCGTGCGCCGCGTGCCCGGCGGCAAGGCGGCCGATGGCCTCGCGCACCTGCTGCTTCTGCCGGTCGATGCCTTTGAGCAGGTCGAGGCGTGGCGCTTCGATGCGCGCGAGCGGACGGCCCTGGCTGCCGGTCCATAGGTAACCCGGCGCGGCCAGCCAGTCGGTCGGCACGGATTGGGCGGGCGCGAGGCGCTGCAGCGCGTCGGCGATTCGGTTCAAGGGGTGGTTTGCATCGGCCATCGCCGCGGTGCCTCGCCTCTGCGCCTTGCCCCCGTCAAGCCTTGCCTTGCAAACGAGGCGGGAAATGCGAGGAGAGGGCGCGCGCCGCGGAGGTAGCTAACGCCGGGCGAGGGGTGTAGCGCCGCGCCCATGATCCTGCCCGCCGACGAAGCCGGTCTTGCTCGCGCCGCCCAGATCCTGCGCGACGGCGGACTGGTCGCGGTGCCGACCGAGACGGTCTACGGCCTCGCGGCCCGCGCCGACAGCGCCAGGGCGATCGCCAAAATCTATCGCGCCAAGGGCCGGCCGGAATTCAACCCGCTCATCGTTCATGTCGCGAGCCTGGCCGAGGCCGAGCAGCTGGCGCTGTTCGACGATCGGGCGCGGCTGCTGGCCGAACGCTTCTGGCCGGGGCCGCTGACGCTGGTGCTGCCCTTGCGCGAGGGTGCGCGAGTCGCCCCGGCGGTCACCGCGGGCCTGCCGACCGTCGCGCTGCGCCTGCCCGCGCATCCGGTAACGCGGGCGCTCCTGCGTGAAGCGGCGCTCCCGCTCGCCGCGCCCTCGGCCAACCGCAGCGGCTCGGTCAGTCCCACGTCGGCGGCGCACGTGCTCGCCGCTTTCGGCGAAGACGTGCCGGTGGTGGATGGCGGGGCTTGCGACAAAGGCCTGGAATCCACGATCGTCGCGATCCGCGAGCAGGGCTGGCAGTTGCTGCGGCCCGGGCCGATCGCCAAATCCGCGGTCACGGCGCTATTGGGCGACGCCCTGCCTGTCGTGCCGGGCAAGATCGACGCGCCGGGGCAGCTCGCGCGGCACTATTCGCCCGGCAAGCCGCTGCGGCTCAAGGCCTCCGCGGCGGAGCCTGGCGAATTCCTGATCGGCTTCGGCGAGACGGCGGGCGATTGTTCGCTCTCCCCGGGTGGCGATCTCGCCCAGGCGGCCGCGCGGCTTTACGCCTGCCTGCACGAAGCCGCGGCGTCGCCCCGCCCGCGCATCGCGGTTGCATCCATTCCCGACGAAGGGATCGGGGCGGCGATCAACGACCGGCTGCGGCGAGCGGCCACCTAGCGGCGCGGCTCCGCCGGCACGGTCGGCGCGATGGCCTGAATCTTGTCGTAGGTCCGCCGCGCCTGGTCGCAGGCGCTCTGGCTGCCGCGCACGCAATACTTGCTTTGCTGATCGTATTGCCGCTGCAGCTTGCCGAGCGCCTGTTCCCGCTTGCGCAGCTCGCGGCCGCGCTTCTGGTCCGCTTCGGACTGGCTGGTGGTCGCGAGATCGACCCCCTTGCCGACGACCTTGACCGGCGCGGCAACGACATCGACAGCCGTCCTCGCCAGACAGCCGCCCAGCGCCAGCGGGAGCAGAACGGTTGAATAAAAGGCGAGGCGCATGCGGATCCCTTTCGGGCCCGGCAATGCGCCCCGCAGGGTGAGCGGTCAATGAACCGCTCCGGGGGTCTAGGCCGCCTTGCCGCTCGTCTGGTCGCCGTCCTCGCAGACGAGCTTGCCCGAACCCATGGACTTGACCGTGCAACGTGCCCTGCCGCGCACCGTCACATTGCCCGAGCCCATGATCCGGGCGTCCACATCGCCGTCGGAAGCGAAAGTCGCGCCGCCCGAGCCCATCACGTGGACGTGCGCCTTGCCCGCCTTCAGGCCGGCCAGGTCCGCCGTGCCGCTGCCCATCAGGTTGAGATCGAGGCTGTCGGTCGTTCCGACGGCCTTGAGCGTTCCGGAGCCGGCGATACTGACGGTCAGCGCGCGGGCGTTGACGCTCGACAGGCTGAGCACGCCGGAGCCGGCCATCGTCGCATCGGGATGGTCGGAAACCGAGGCCGCGGTCATCTTGCCTGAGCCGGCGAGGGTCAGCTTGGCCGGGGCCGGCATCGTGATGATCACGGTGGCGGCATCGCCGTCCCCGCCGCTCCACTCGGAATGCTTGCGCAGGATGCCGAGCGAGCCGTTGGCGAGCACGAAGCGCAGGCGCTCCCTGGCCTCGTCGCTGCCTTCGACCTCGATCGACAGCTTTTCCCCGTCACGGATGTCGACCGTGTCCGGCCCCAGCAAGGTGACTTCGCTCGGCGCCTCGCCCGAGAGATCGAGCTGCGCGAGCGGGACGCCTTGCTTGCCGTTCCAGCTCACGTCTGCCTTGTCGCAACCGGCGAGGCTGCCGGCGATCGCCAGCGCGGCCACCGGCGCGACCGCCTTGAGGACATGCCTGAATCCCATCGCGCTTACTCCTCGGAATGTGTATTAGCCTATTAATACACGAACCGTGGACGCGCCTCAATTGGTCTTCGTCGACCGCCATTGCCCGTTCGCCGAGACGGAATCGAAAGGGCCGCCCGGTTTCCCGAGCGGCCCACTTCCTGTTTCACCTGCCGGCCAGTGCGATGCTCAGGCCTCTTCTGGGGCGGCGGCGCTTTCGTAATACTGCGGCGCGTACTTGCGCAGCACGTCGAGGATCTTGCCGAGCGCGGTCGGCTCGTCGGTCTTCTCCATCGCCGCGAGCTCGCGGGCGAGGCGGCTCGACGCCGCTTCGAAGATCTGCCGTTCCGAATAGCTCTGCTCGGGCTGGTCTTCCGGTCGGAACAAGTCGCGCGTCACCTCGGCGATCGACACCAGGTCGCCGGAGTTGATCTTGGCTTCGTATTCCTGGGCGCGGCGCGACCACATCGTGCGCTTGACCTTCGGCTTGCCCTTCAGCGTCTCCATCGCTTCCTTCAGCGTCTTGTCGCTCGACAGCTTGCGCATGCCGATCGATTCGACTTTGTTGACGGGAACGCGGAGCGTCATCCGCTCCTTCTCGAAGCGCAGCACGTAGAGCTCCAGCTGCATGCCGGCGATCTCTTCCTTCTGCAGCTCGATCACACGGCCGACGCCGTGCTTGGGATAAACGACATAATCGCCGACGTCGAAAGCGGGGGCGTTCGCGGCCATTCACATTTCCTTTCTGCGGCAGGGGCTTGTCCCAGCGCCATCTGCCCGCGGCCGGACGGCCCGATCGGGTGGCCCGTCCAGTGAGACGAAGGCGTTGGGCGGGGGGCTCCTGCTAGTCAAATCCGCTGCCAGCCGCGGAATGTCCGCGGCAGTTGATTAATTGTGTAGCAGATTCGCAACAAAATTACCACCCCCAAGGCGTGTGCGCCCAGGGAGGGTTGACTTAGTCCGGTTGCGCGGGGCCGCGCGGCGGCGAAACGCCGCGCTCAGTCGCCTTCGCCGGGCTCGGCGGAAAAGAACTTCTCGAACTTGCCTTCTTCGCCCTTATGCTCGTCGGCGTCTTCCGGCGGGTCCTTCTTTTCGGTGATGTTCGGCCATTCGGCGGAGTATTGCGCGTTGAGCTCGAGCCACTTCTCGAGCCCGCCTTCGGTGTCGGGCAGGATCGCTTCGGCCGGGCACTCGGGCTCGCATACGCCGCAATCGATGCATTCGCTGGGATTGATCACCAGCATCGTCTCGCCTTCGTAAAAGCAATCGACCGGGCAGACTTCGACGCAGTCGGTGTACTTACACTTGATGCAGGCGTCGGTGACGACGTAGGTCATGGCTGCGCGGTTCCCTTCTCTGGCGCGAATTTGGGCGTGCTATGGCGCTCGCCCGGCAGCGTCAAGCGAGCGGTAGCACGCGGCGGCTTCGGATGCAGGCCCGCGGCGCCCCGGCAGGGCAAGAATTTCTATCGGCAACACTCGCGAACGTAGCGGCAGGGTGAGCACGTCGCCGACGCAGACCGGCTGATCCTGCCGCGTAACGCGCTCGCCGTTGCGGCGGATGTGTCCCTCTGCGATCCAGCGCTGCGCCGCGCTGCGCGTCCTCGCGAAACGCAGGAACCAGAGCAACCGGTCGAGCCGCATTCAGCCGAGCAGTTCGGCGAGGCCGGCGAAGGCGCTGCCTCGCTCCGGGCGGCTATCGCCGCGCCCCGGCGCGCGATCCTTGCGTGGCGGGCGCCAGCTCCATAGCGCTGGCGCGGGAGGGCCGAAGGCGCCGTCCGGCAACTTGCGTGCGTCCCCGGGCCGGAAACCGGCGTCGCGCAACAGGCGGACGAAGCTTTCGGGGGCGAGGCCCATCGACGTCGCCAGCGCGGGATCGATCCTGAAGGCGCGTCCGCCGGCTCGCTCGCGTCCCTCATGCGCGGCGCGGAACAGCTTTTCCGCCATATCGACGCGGATCGCCTGATTGCCGGCGCGGCGATAGCCGACCGGCAAGTGCCTTGCTCCTGCAATCACGGCCGCCATCGCCGCGTGCACCGGGCGGGCGTCGGCGCCGATCTCGCGCAGCAGCTCGCGCGGGCCGGGCTTGAGCAACGCGGGCACGAACACGTCGAGCGCGCCGATGGTGACGCCGAGACGGCGCAGCAGCGGTCGCTTGTCCTTGGGTATCGCCGCCAGGCCGGCCTCCTCGCGCGGCACAACCCCCGCGCGGCCGGCCAGGGTGAGAAGCAGCGCGCGCACTTCGGTGCCGGCCGCCGGATCGAGCGCCGCCTCCTCGATCGTGCGCAGCGGCGCGAGCGGCCGCAGGGCCTCGGCGAACCACAAGTCGAGCGCTTCGGCGAGCCGTGCCCGATGGACCGGATCGAGCACGTTGAGCTCCTTCGCCAGGACCAGGCGCGGCCGGGAGCGCGACTTGCCCCGCTCGATGGCCGCGACCACCTGCTGGCCGCGCAGCACCTTGCCGCCTTCGATGGTCAGGTCGCCCAGCTCGCTCGCCACCAGGCGCTGCGCCTTTTCGGCGAGCAGGCGCGGCAAGTGCTTCTCGGCCGCGGCGAGCATCAGTTTGCGGTCCTCGCTGCTGGCCAGCGCATCGACCACGAAGCGGAAGCCTTCCAGGCGGCCGATCGGCTCGCCCTCGACGGTGACATGCCCCTGTTCGTCGAGCGCCACGCGCAGCAGTGCCGAATCCTTGCCCATTGTCTTCATCAGTATCGCGGTCCGCCGGTTGACGAAACGCTCGGTCAGCCGCTGGTGCAAGGCATCGGACAAGCGGGCCTCGGCGGCGCGGGCGCGGGCGGCCATTTCGTCGCGGGCGAGTACCCAATCCGGCCGCTGGCAGATGTAGGCCCAGCTGCGGATCGCAGCGATGCGGCCTTGCAGCGTATCGATGTCGCCTTGCGTGCGGTCGAGCTCGGCGATGCGCGCGGCGACATAGTCCGCGCCGAGGTATCCGTGGCGCAAGTCCCGCCACAGGCGAGCGACGAAGCGGGCGTGCGTATCGGGGCCGTGCTGGCGGAAATCGGGCAGCTGGCACACCTCCCACAGACGCCGGACCAGACCGGGCGTCGTGACGCCGGCTGTAATGCCCGGGTCCTCGGCGAGCCGCTTGAGTACGGCAAGGTCGATCGCCTCGGGGGCCGGGACAAGCGATTCGACGCCCGGACCCGCTTCGAGATCGGCGATCAGCGTGGCGATCGTATCGAACCGCGGCTCGGCGTCGCGCCAGAACAAATGGGTCAGTGGGGCGAAGCGATGCTCCTCGATCGCGTAGATCTCGTCTTCGGTGAACTCGGCGCCGCCCCCGAGCCCGCCCTTTTCCTTGCCACCGCCGAGCGTGCCGAAAGTCCCGTCCTGGTGGTGGCGCCCGGCACGTCCGGCGATCTGGGCCATCTCGGCCGGGGTCAGCCTTCGCTGCCGCCGGCCGTCGAACTTGGACAATGACGCAAAGGCGACATGGGTGACGTCAAGGTTGAGCCCCATGCCGATCGCGTCGGTGGCGACGATGTAGTCGACCTCGCCGGACTGGAACAGCTCGACCTGGCGATTGCGCGTTTCCGGGCTCAGCGCGCCCATGACCACCGCCGCGCCGCCGCGAAAGCGGCGCAGCATCTCGGCCATCGCGTAGACCTGCTCGGCCGAGAACGCGACCAGGGCCGAGCGCGGCGGCAGGCGGCTGAGCTTGGCCGAGCCCGCGTGCTTGAGTGTCGAGAAGCGCGGCCGGTCCTCGATCTCCGCCCTCGGCACCAGCGCGCGCACCATCGGCTCGAGCGTCGCGGAACCGAGCAGCATCGTCTCCTCGCGGCCCCGAGCGTTGAGCAGGCGGTCGGTAAAGATGTGCCCGCGCTCGGGGTCGGCGGCGAGTTGTGCCTCGTCCAGCGCGACGAAGGCCGGTGCGGCGCCGTCGTCCCCGCCCGGCTTGTCCGGGCGATTTCGCCAAACAGGCATCGCTTCGGCGGTGCACAGCAGGTAGCGCGCGCCCGCCGGCTCGATGCGCTCCTCGCCGGTAATCAGCGCGACGTCCTTGTCGCCCTTGATCGCCCGGACCTTGTCGTACACCTCGCGCGCCAGCAGGCGCAGCGGAAAGCCGATCGCGCCGCTCGAATGGCCGCACAGCCGCTCGATCGCGAGATGCGTCTTGCCGGTGTTGGTCGGCCCGAGGACCGCGCGCACCCGGCTCCCGGTGTCGTAAGCGCTCACCGGGCGAATGTGGCGGGTCCGCCCGGACGCCGCAACCCCGCGCAAGGGCTTGGCGGAAACGGCGTTCGCCGGGCAGATTAAGCGTAAATTTACTTTATTCGCCGATCTTCCGCCCTCTCGAAACCCGCAGGTCGGTCCGCGCCGCTCAGCCGGCGCAACGGAGGACGAATTGTTCAAGGATCGCGACAGCGACAGCGCTTACCGTGGCTCGCTCGCGGGCGCCGCCGGGTTGTCGCGCGCGCAGATTGTCGCCGAACGGGTCACGCCCGAGCCGGTCAGGCTGCTCAGCTTCGCCAATTTCGCCGACCGCTACGAGCAATGGCGCCAGCGCGCCTCGCTCGCCCTGTCCGGGGTTGACTTCGCCCCCGATCTCTCCAGCGAGATCGGTTCGCGCCGCTGGCTGCGGGGCGTTGCCACGATGACCGGCCTCACCGCGCTGGCGCTCGCCGCGTGGCCCGGCTTCGCCCCGCTCAAGGCCGCGCCGGCGATGCGCATCGACCAGAGCGTGCGCGACGAGTTTCGCAGCCAGATGATCATGCCGCTGGCGCTCGGCGCCGACAGCGGCCGGCACATGGCGCCGACCCTGGCGGTGATGCGGCTGAAGGGCGCGCCCGAGCGGCCGCGCCTCGACCTCGTGGCGACGCTCGGGATCGGCGACAGCTTCCAGCGCATGCTTGAGCGCGCGGGTGTTTCGGATGGCGAATCCGGACAAGTTGCGGCGCTGGTGGCCCGAGTCACTCCGCTGGGTGAAATCCAGCCCGGCACCCAGGTGGACATCGCGCTGGGCCAGCGCCTGGCGGGCAGCGCCCAGCGGCCGCTCGATGGCTTGTCCTTCCGGGCGCGCTTCGACTTGCAGCTGGCCGTCGAACGCGTCGGCAACCATCTCGCGCTCAAGCCGCATCCGATCGAAGTCGACACCACTCCGCTGCGGATTCGCGGGATCGTCGGCCAGAGCCTCTATCTTTCCGCGCGGGCAGCCGGGGCGCCGGCCAGCGCGGTCCAGGAGTATCTCCGCACGCTCGACGGAGAAATGGACCTCGACAACATCTCGGCGGGCGACGAGTTCGACCTGATCGTCGATTACAAGCGCGCCGCGACGGGCGAGACCGAGGCCGGCCAGTTGCTCTACGCCGGGCTCATCCATGACGGCAAGCCGCGCAAGCAACTGATGCGCTGGGGAGGCAAGTTCTACGAGGCTTCGGGTGTCGGCGAGTCGCACGAAGGCCTGATGCGCCCGGTCCCCGGCTGGGAAACCTCGGGCTATGGCATGCGCCGCCATCCGATCCTCGGCTATACCCGCATGCACCGCGGCATCGATTTTCATGCGCCGTACGGCTCGCCGATCTATGCGGTGACCGACGGCGTGGTGGAATACGCCGGACCGCACGGCGGGCATGGCAATTTCGTCAAGCTCGGCCACGGCGGCGGGCTGGAAACCGGCTATGCCCACATGAGCCGAATCGCCGTCGAGCCGGGCGAGCACGTCCGCCGCGGCGAAGTGATCGGCTATGTCGGTTCCTCGGGACTGGCGACCGGCCCGCACCTCCATTTCGAGGTTTACGAGCACGGCGAGACGGTCAATCCGGACACGGTCACCTACGTCAACCGCTCGGAGCTGAGCGCTACGCAGCTGGTCGCGTTCCGCAGTACGCTGGCCGAGCTGCAGCGCATCCAGCCCGGCGCGGCCCTCGCCCCGCTTGCGCCCGATCCTGTGGCCTCGGCCCGGCCGGGGCGCGAGATCGCCCGCGTCGGCACCCCTCGCCCCGTCGGCTGACCGCTCCCGATTGCAGCACCCGGCGATTTGCGGCAGGAGCGCTGCCGATGACCGGTAGCTATCCCGCCACTCGCCTGCGCCGCACCCGCGCCAGCGGCTGGAGCCGCGCGCTGCATCGCGAAAACGTCCTCACGCCGGCCGATCTGATCTGGCCGCTGTTCGTTACCGAAGGGCGAGGCGTGGAAGAACCGGTCGGTTCACTGCCGGGCGTTTCGCGCTGGTCGCTCGACGGCATCGCCGCCCGCGCGAAGGAAGCGGTTGCTCTGGGCATCCCGTGCCTGGCGCTGTTTCCCAACACACCGGCGGGCCTGCGGTCGGATGACGGCAAGGAAGCGCTCAACCCGGACAACCTGATGTGCCGCGCGGTCAAGGCGATCCGCGACGCTTGCGGCAACGCTATCGGCATCCTCACCGACGTCGCGCTCGATCCCTACACCAGCCACGGGCAGGACGGCCTGCTCGATGCGACCGGCTACGTCGTCAATGACGATACTGTCGCCGTGCTGGTCGACCAGGCGGTGAATCAGGCCGAGGCTGGCGCCGACATCATCGCGCCGTCGGACATGATGGACGGCCGGGTGAAGGCGATCCGCATGGCGCTGGAGATGGGCGGGCACCACAACGTCCAGATCATGAGCTACGCTGCCAAGTACGCTTCGGCCTTCTACGGCCCATTCCGCGACGCGGTCGGCTCGGGCGGCCTGCTCAAGGGCGACAAGAAGGGCTACCAGATGGACCCGGCCAACGCCGAGGAGGCCTTGCGCGAGGTCGAGCTCGACCTCGCCGAGGGCGCCGACAGCGTAATGGTCAAGCCCGGTCTGCCCTATCTCGACATCGTCCGCCGCGTGAAGGAACGCTTCGAGGTGCCGGTGTTCGCCTACCAGGTCAGCGGCGAATACGCGATGCTCGAAGCCGCCGCCGCGGCCGGCGCGGGCGAGCGCGACGCGCTGGTGCTGGAAACGCTGATGGCCTTCAAGCGCGCCGGTTGTTCGGGCGTCCTGACCTACCACGCGCCGCTGGCGGCGCGGCTGCTCGGTGGGTGACTTTCGCCTTGAGACCGCGCGGCTGATCCTTCGGGATTGGCGGGAGGAAGACCTCGATGCGCTCCATCGCATCAATTCGGACCCGCTCGTCATGGCCACCATCGGACCGTTGCAGGATCGTACAGCAGCGGAAGCCTCGCTCGGCCGCCTGATGGCGCGGTCGGTTCGTGACGGGCACACTCTGTGGGCGCTCGAGCGCAAAGGCGACGGGCGCGTGATCGGCTTCTGCGGCATTGTCACCGGCACGGTTCCACACATCGAACAGGAACTCGAGATCGGCTGGCGGCTGGCTTCCGATTGCTGGGGTCAGTCATACGCACGCGAAGCCGCCGAGGCAGCGATCGCGTGGTTCGCGGTGCATCGGCCCGGGCAACGTCTCTGTGCGATCACCGCGGCGACGAATGCCCGCAGCTGGGGCCTGATGGAGCGGCTCGGCATGAAACGCGACCCAAGCATGGACTTCGAATATACCGGCCCCGGCCTGCCCGAAGGCTCGCCGCTCAAACCGCATGTGACCTACTGGCTGGACGACCCGCGATGAGCCCGGCCGCGCGCTTCCCCTGGGCGACGATCCTGCCCTTCGAAGGCAAAGTGCCGCAAATCCACGAGACCGCCTTCATCGCTCCCGGTGCGCGGATCATCGGCGATGTGACGATCGGGCCGGAGGCGAGCGTTTGGTACAACTGCGTGCTGCGCGGCGATATCCATCGGATCGTCGTCGGCGCGCGCTCAAACGTGCAGGACGGCAGCGTTTTCCATGTCGAGGGGCCGCGGCCCGACACCGACGGCTGCCCGACCATCATTGGCAAGGAGTGCGTGATCGGCCACATGGCGGTGGTTCACGGCGCGACGCTGGAGGACCGCGCGTTCGTCGGCATGGGCGCGGTGGCGATGGACGATTGCGTCATCGGCCCGGGCGCGATGCTCGCGGCCGGTGCGTTGCTCAGCCCGGGCAAGATCATTCCCCCGCGCGAGATCTGGGTCGGCCGCCCGGCGAAGTACCTGCGCACCCTGGACGACGCGCAGATCGAGAAGATCCGCTTCCAGACCGAGCGTTATTGCCGCCTCGCCCAGCGGCACCTTGCCGAGCTGAATGGCGCGGGCGAAGGCTGACTTTCCGCCGCCCGAAGCCATCCTGGCGCTGGGCGACGAGCAGGGCCGCCTGGCGGTGAGGGTCACGCCCGGCGCCCGCTCGGAAGCGCTTGAACTGGGCGAGGGCGTCGTGCTGGTAAAAGTGCGGGCGAAAGCCAAGGACGGCGAGGCCAACGAGGCCGTCCTCGCCCTGCTGGCGGAGGCGCTCGGGATCGCGACGTCACGCCTTCGCCTGTTGCGCGGCGCAACCGGGCGCGACAAGTGGGTTCAGGTCGGCTGAACGAGCGGATTGGTCCGTTCGATGATGTAAGCAAACAGCAGCAGCAAGCCCGTGAGGCCGCTCGAGAGCCACGGCGCGACCGCCGGCACGGACGTTTCGGCAAGCGCCCCGCCGACCGCGCCGAACGCCAGACTGACCCACAACAGGATGTTGAAGAACCAGCCTTCGCGAACCTCGCCGCAGAGCCATGCTGCGAGGCCCTGGCCGAAGCGCACCAGCGCCCCGGTCATGTAAGTCAGCCCGATGGCGACGTGGGTTTCGCGGCTGAAGGTGTTGTTGATCGCGCCCATGGCGAGGGCCGAGGCGCCGAGAAAAACGGCTTCCGCGCCCGTCGCGCGGCCCGTTGCCGACAAGAGCACAAGGCCGGTCGTCAGCCCGATCACCGCGGTCTTGCGCCAGCGGCCGGCGCGCCGCGCCAGCAGGGCGCCCAAAGTCACGCCGGCGAGGAAGCCGACGATCAGCAAGGCCGGGACGATCGCGCTCGCCCGGTCGGTCGCCAGATCGACGCTGAAGCGGGTCGTGTTGCCCGACATGAAGGAGACGAAATACTTGCCGTTGGCCACGAACCCGGTCGCGTCGATGAACCCGGCGAGGAGGGCCAGGGCCAATGCCAACGAGCGCCGGCCCTTGTCGTAGCCTTTCATGAGTGTCCTTGAAGCATTCCCCCGGCGCGGGTTCAATCGCGAATGAGCGCTCGCAGCGTCTCGATGCGGTCGGCTTCCTCGGCCGGCTTGTCCCAGCGGATGCGGCTTATGCGCGGGAAGCGCATGGCCAGGCCGGATTTGTGGCGCTTGCTGGCGTGGACCGAATCGAACGCCACCTCCAGCACGAGGGTGCGGTCGGTCTCGCGTACCGGCCCGAAGCGGTTGACCGTGTGATTGCGCACGTAGCGGTCGAGCTGCTTGAGTTCCTCGTCGGTGAATCCGAAATAGGCTTTGCCGACGGGGAGGAGCTCCGCTCCCCCATGCGGTTCGGCGGGATCGCCGTCCCAGCAGCCAAACGTGTAGTCCGAATAGAAGCTGCTGCGTTTGCCGTTGCCGCGCTGGGCGTACAGCAGCACGCAGTCGACCAGCAGCGGATCGCGCTTCCACTTGTACCACAGGCCGGTCTTGCGCCCGGCGACGTACGGACTGTCGCGGCGCTTGAGCATCAGGCCCTCGATCGCCTCGTCGCGAGCGCCAGAGCGGATTTGCGCGAGGTGCTCGAAATGATCGGCCTCCACCACCGGCGAGAGATCGAAGCGCCGCGGCGGCAGGCGCGGCATCAGCGCTTCGAGGCGCGCGCGGCGCTGCGCCCACGGCAGCTCGCGCAGGTCTTCGCCCTCGACGATCAGCAGATCGTAAAGGCGGACGAACGCCGGGTACTCGGCCAGCATTTTCGCGCTGACGGCCTTGCGCCCTAGCCGCTGCTGCAACGCGTTGAAGCTCGCAGCGCCGCCTTGCTCGCCCCCTTGGTGCGATCCGCGGACCAGCAGTTCGCCGTCGAGCACCGCCGGAAACGTCAGCGCTTCGGCCACTTCCGGAAACGCGCCGCTGATGTCGTCGCCTGTTCGCGAATAAACCCGCGTTTCGCCGCCAGCGTGGGCGACTTGCACCCGGATGCCGTCCCACTTCCACTCGGCGACGTAAGCCTTGAGGTCGACCGTGGCATCTTCCAGCGGATGGGCGAGCATGAACGGGCGGAACAGCGGCACATCGCCCGAATCCGGCGGCGGCGCGCCTTCGGCGGCCCAGGCGAACAGCGGCGCGTAAGGCGGCTGGAGGCCGTGCCAGTATTCCTCGACGTCCTCGACCGCGACTTCGAACGCTTGCGCGAACGCGGTCTTGGCGAGCCGGGCCGAGACCCCGATGCGCATCGCCCCGGTGGCCAGCTTGATCAGCGCGTAGCGGCCGTTCGCGTCAAGCCGGTCGAGCAGCCGGGGCAACTCGGCCATCACCGAGTTGCGGGTCATGCGGGCAAGCATTTCAACGGCTTCGCTCACGCTCG
>Ga0207705_10000637_pt1 | contig 29343 bp, 33 predicted proteins | sample KBSC13metaG_FD_184314 | JGI IMG/M metagenome (GOLD analysis project Ga0207705, IMG submission 184314) | Corn rhizosphere microbial communities from Kellogg Biological Station, Michigan, USA - KBS C1-3 metaG (SPAdes) (version 2) | ecosystem: Host-associated > Plants > Roots > Rhizosphere > Soil ... | reverse complement strand
GTCGGCGCCGCGGTGGCCGCCAACCGGGGCGTACAGCCGCGCGCGCTCGACGTCGACGAGGTCCGCGCGATCCTGCGCAGGCAAGGCGCGCATCTCAGCGACGAGGGCGAACTGGCGAAGGCGCGCGGCGAGGCCGCTTCCGTTCCCGCCGAATAATCTGTGGCAAACTTGCCGCGGCCAGGCCCGCGACGGACCGGTGAGCCGCCCGTTCAGGGAAACGAAACCCCCCTGTCGGTTGTTATCGCCACACCACTCGCCTGCATCCTCTCAATCCAGGAGAAAGACGTGAAACCGAAAAGCATCCTGATCGCCGTCGCCGTGGCACTGGCCGGCACGGCCGGAGCCGCCACCGCCCAGCCAGCCTATGCACAGGGCTACAACAACAGCGCGCTCTGGCAAGGCGCCCCCGACGGCTTGCAGCAGCGCATCGACTGGCTGCAGCAGCGCATCAACCGCGGCATGGCCGACGGCAGCCTCGACCGCCGCGAAGCCCGCAACGCCCAGTTGCAGCTGAACGACCTGCGCCGCCAGGCCGATGCCCTGAACCAGCGGCTCAATGACCTCAGCCGCAACCTGCGCTGGAGTCGCAACAACGGCAACGGTTACGGCTACAACGGCGGCGGGCGCGATCCTTACGCCACCGACTATGACGCATCGCGCTACTATCGCGACGACCCACGCTACCGTGAGCGCCGGCTGACCGCGCAGGACGAAGTCTATCGCGGCTCCGACGGGCGCTACTACTGCAAGCGCAGCGACGGCACGACCGGTCTGATTATCGGTGGCGTCGGCGGCGCGGCGCTCGGCAACGTGATCGACGGCGGCCACAACCGCGTGGCCGGCACGCTGATTGGCGGCGCGCTCGGCGCGCTGCTCGGCAAGTCGGTCGACCAGAACAGCGACGTGCGCTGCCGGTAAATTCGCGGCAGAGGGCGCCCGGTATCGGGCGCCCTCTCGCGTCGGCGGCAAGGAACCTGACGTCGCCATTGAGCGTCTCCTGAGCAAAGGAGACTTCTCATGGGCATCCTCATCATGATCTTGGTCGGCATTCTGGTCGGCTGGCTCGCCAGCGTCGTCGTCGGTGGTGGCGGCGGGGTCATCTTCAACATGGTTGTCGGCTTCATCGGCGCGCTGATCGCCAGCTACGTCTTCGGCGGCCCCTCGATCCTCACCGGCAGCATCTCGCTGATGAGCGTGCTGTGGTCGGTCATCGGCGCGATTGTGCTGCTGCTGGTCCTGCGCCTGTTCCGCGGCGGCTTCGCGCGGCGATGGTGACCTGAAAGGCAAGGGCAGGCCGCGACAGGGCTCGCGCCCGCAAGTCTTGTTGACTAGGAAACTAGATGAGTGTAGTTTCCTAGTCAACAAGGAGGCCCAGTGTCCGATTCGCCGGCCGTTTCGCATCTGACCGCCCACCTCGGCTTCTGGCTTCGCCTGGTTTCCAACCATGTCTCTCATGCGTTCGCCCGCAAACTGCACGGCGCGGGCGTTACCGTTGCGGAATGGGTGCTGCTGCGGGAGCTTTACCAGGAGGCCCGGATCGGCCCCAGCCGGCTCGCCGAGCGAATGGGCATGACCCGGGGCGCGATCAGCAAGCTCGCCGATCGCCTGGTCGCCAAGGACCTTCTCGAGCGCGAAGATCGAGCCGACGATGCGCGATCGCACTGGCTGGCGCTTACACCGGCAGGGCGGGCAATCGTGCCCCGCCTGGCAGCGCTCGCCGACAGCAATGATGCCGAATTCTTCGATCATCTGACAGCGGAGGAGCGCGCCACCCTCGAAGCGACCTTGATGGCCGTGGCCGAGCGGCGCGGATTCAAAGCCGTGCCGATCTCCTGACCCCAGATCCTGACAACCCGAAAGGAAAGCCCGTGAACGCCGATCAGAAGCTTTGCGCCCAACGCTGCCTCGATGGCGCGGAACGCGACAAACGCACCTTTCCCGAAATCATTGCGGACCTGACGGACGCCGGGTTCGAAAGTTACGCGATCGATTTCCGACGGGCTTCGGCGGTTTATTATCTGCCTTCAGGCGACAGCCTCTTTCTTTCCACCCACGGCGGCGAACCGGCGGTGGCGGATCGGTTCGACGCGGACGCGCTGCAGGCCGCGATCCGCGAAGCGCAGACAATGGCTCCGGGCTACACCTACAAGGGTTTCTGCGAGAAGGCCAAGGCCGCGGGGTGTGCCGGTTACCTGGTTTCCTTTTCGGGCGGCCGCGTGCTGTACTTCGGCCGCAGCGCGGAAACCCACGTGGAATTGTTTCCCCAGGCCCAGGGTCCCGTCCTGGCGTGCTAACTTGCCGGGAGATGGCTGCAGGGCCCTCGCGGCCGCTCAGGCCTTTGCGGGCTCGAGCGCGCGCTCGGCCTCCAGGCGCCTGGCGTAGATCGCCAGTGCGACAATTCCGACGACGACGCCGGCGAGGCAGTAGCCGGTGAAGGCATAGCCGTTGAGCACCGCCTGGCGGTCATGGATGAACCATGCGGCGCCGACCAGCGGAGCAGCGACCGCGGCGAACTTGGCGATGAAGCTCGCCCAGCCGCCGCCCGTCGACCTGATCGCGCTCGGATAATAGATCGTGGTGATCGATATGACCGCGGCGTGGCCGACGCCGACGAAGATTGTCCCGAACACGATCACCGGGATGAACATCGGCCCGTCGGTCAGGCCAAAGCCCACCGCCAGCATCGCCGGAACGCCGAGCAGCGGGGCCAGGGCGATCCACAGCGGGCCGCGCTTCTCGGTCGCCTTTAGCAGGAACACCGCGCCGATTGCGCCGATCAGGCCGCCGATCGAGCCGATATTGGTCCCTTCGATGCGATCGATGCCGAGCTTCTCGAGAAACACGACCGCGAAGCTGACCCGCATATAGATCGCGAACGACGAGCAGAAATAAGTGAACCAGATCACCGGGGTGATGAACGCCAAGGTGCCGCGGAACAACTGCGCCATCGTGCGAAGGAAATCGGTCACGCTGCGGCGAAGCGGGCTCACACCGTCGGGCACGGCGTCATCGAAGCGGTTTTCATCCGAGAGCACGATGTCGGTGTAGCGGTCGATCTCCAGCCCCGGATTGAAACGGCTGAGGACGGGCATCACGACGGCCGGTTCGCGCCCCCGCGCGACCATCCAGCGGGCGGATTCGGGCAAGGTAAACAGCAGGATGAGCGCCAGCGCCATCGTCCCCACCCCGCAAGCGAAGAACACCGCCTGCCAGCCGTGATGCGGGGCCAGAAGATTGGTGACCTGGCCGGCTGCCGCGCCGCCGATGCTGAAACCGAGCATGATGATCGTCACCGCCGTCGCCTTCATGCCCAAGGGCATCGATTCGATGTTGAGCGACCAGGCCGGCGCCAGCAGACCGCCGATCGCCAGGCCGCCGAGCAGCCGCAGGACGATGATCATCTCGGCACTGCTCGCGAAGCCGGTCACGAACGTGAACGCCGCGCCCGCGATCGTGCACCAGATGATGACCGGCCGCCGGCCGTAGATATCGGCGGCGTAGGATCCGAACAGCGAGCCGATCATCTGCCCGACGAATGCGGCGGCCGTGACATAGCCCATCATCGCGTCCGTCAGGTGGAGCTCGTCGCGCAAATAGGGGATCGTGAACGAGATCAGCGAGAAGTCGAGCCCGTCGAACAGCGTCACGAACGAAGACAGCACCAGCAGCCAGACGTGGAACCGCGTAAATCCCGTGTTCTCGAAGAACGCAGTGATGTCGAGCGTGCGGGAATCCGCATCGGCGGGCATGGGCATCCTCTCGTTCGTTGTCTTTGTCCGAACGGTAACCCGCCGATCCGGCCCGCGCCAGCGCTTATCCGCGGCGAAAGTCTATGCTGCGGTGCTGTTGACGCCCATCTGCTGCAGGTAGCGCTTCACGTTGCGGGCCGCCTGACGCAGGCGCTGCTCGTTCTCGACCATCGCGATGCGCACGAAGCCTTCGCCCATCTCGCCGAAGCCGACCCCGGGCGAGACGGCCACTTCCGCGTGGGTGAGGAGCTGCTTGGAGAATTCGAGGCTGCCCATCTCCTTCAGCGCCGGCGGCAGCGGCACCCAGGCGAACATGCTGGCCGGCGGCGGCGGAACTTCCCACCCCGCCCGGCCGAACGCTTCGACCATCACGTCGCGGCGTTTCTGGTACAAGTCGCGGTTGCGCTGGACGACGTCCTGCGGGCCATTGAGCGCGGCGCAAGCGGCGGCCTGGATCGGCGTGAAAGCGCCATAGTCGAGATAGGACTTCACCCGCGTCAACGCGGCGATCAGGCTCTGGTTGCCGACCGCGAAGCCGATCCGCCAGCCGGCCATCGAGAAGGTTTTGCTCATGCTGGTGAATTCGACCGCGACATCCTTGGCGCCTGGCACCTGGAGGATCGAGGCGGTCGGCTTGCCGTCGAAATAGAGCTCCGAATAGGCGAGGTCGGAGATGACCCATACCCGGTTCTCCTTCGCCCAGGCGACGAGCTTTTCGTAGAAGGAAACATCCACCGTCTCGGCCGTCGGGTTCGAAGGGAAGTTGACGATCAGGATCGTCGGGCGCGGCACGGTGAAGCGCATCGCCCGCTCGAGCGAATCCCAGTACTCCGCATTCGGCGTCGTCGGCACCGAGCGGATCGCCGCGCCGGCGACAATGAAGCCGAAAGTATGGATCGGGTAACTCGGGTTCGGCGCCAGCACCACGTCGCCCGGCGCGCTGATCGCCGTGGCGAGGCTGGCGAGTCCTTCTTTCGAGCCCATGGTGACGACCACCTCGCGCTCGGGGTCCAACTCGACCCCGAAGCGGCGCGCGTAATAGTTAGCCTGCGCCTTGCGCAGTCCCGGAATGCCCTTGGATTGCGAATAACCGTGCGCGTCGGGCTTGCTCGCCACTTCGCACAGCTTGTCGATCACGTGCTGCGGTGGCGGCAAGTCGGGGTTGCCCATGCCGAGGTCGATGATGTCCCTGCCCGCCTGGCGTGCTGCGTGCCGCATCGCGTTGACTTCGGCGATGACATAGGGCGGCAGTCGCTTGATGCGGTAGAACTCGGTGTCCATGACCTCTGGCTTGCTGTTGGGCGCGGCTCCATGCCGCACCGGGCTGGCAATTGTGGCGGAATCGCCGCTTTCGCGCAATTGATTGCTCGCAACCGTAAAAAATCGTCATTACCTTGCCCGCATGGCCGAGACCGAAAGCGCCGACATCTTCAGCGAAATGCTCAAAATGCACAGCGAGGCAGCGCGCCAGATGGTCAGCGCCAGCATGCCGAGCGAAGCGGCCCTGGCCGAATGGGGGGAGGCGGCGCAGCGGTTGCAGGCGATGTGGCTGGACTTTCACCAGCAGGAAAAGCTGCCCGAACCTCCGGTGCCGTTCCTGGTCGATCCCGCGCAATGGATGGGCGTGATGCAGGCGTGGTACTCGCAGCTTCCCTTGCTCGATCCGCAACGCCAGCAGCGGCTGTGGCAGGAAGGCATGGAGCTGTGGCAGACCGTTCTCGCACAGTATGGTGTCGGGGCCGATGGCGAAGCCAACCCGGCTGCCCCGAAGGCCGAGCCCAAGTTGCCGCGCCACGACAAGCGCTTCGCGGACCCGGCGTGGCGGGAGCAGCCGGTGTTCGCGCTGATCCACCAGACTTATCTGCTGATGGCCGAACGGCTGGGCGAAATGGTCGACGAGGTCGGAGGATTGAACGATCAGGAGCGCGCGCAGCTGCGCTTTGCGCTCAAGAGCGTGCTCGACGCGATGAGCCCGGCGAATTTCCCGCTGACCAATCCGGTGGTGCTCGAACGCACGCTCGAAACCCACGGGGCAAACCTGATCAAGGGCATGGAGCGACTCACGACCGATCTCGAGAAAGGCCAGCTGACCCACACCGACGCGAGCAAATTCAAGCTCGGCGAAAACGTGGCCTGTACCCCGGGCAAGGTGGTGCACGAGACGCCGCTCTATCAGTTGATACAGTATTCGCCCTCGACCAACGAAGTGCTGGAAACCCCGCTCATCATCTTTCCGCCGTGGATCAACCGCTTCTACATCCTCGACCTCAACCCGAAGAAGAGCTTCGTGAAATGGGCGGTCGACCAGGGGCTGACGGTGTTCATCGTCAGCTGGCGCTCGGCCGACACGAGTATGGCCGAGGTGGTGTGGGACGATTACGTGCGCGCCGAGATCGAGGCGATCGATTTCGTCCGCGAGCGGCTCGGTGTGCCGTCGGTCCATGCGATGGGCTACTGCGTGGCCGGGACGACGCTTGCGGCGGCGCTGGCTATCCTCGCCAGGCGCGATCAGGCCGACAAGGTCAGGAGCGCGACGTTCCTGACCGCACAAGTCGATTTCGAGCGCGCCGGCGATCTCAAATTGTTCGTTGACGACACCCAGCTCGAACTGATCCGCCAGGCGAGCCAGGGGGGCTATCTCGACGGGCGTTACATGGCGGCGACGTTCAACATGTTGCGCGGCACCGACCTGATCTGGAACTACGTCGTCAACTACTACCTGCTCGGAGAGGACTATCCGGCGTTCGATCTCCTCTACTGGAACGGCGACGTCACCAACTTGCCGGGCAAGTGGCACGAGAGCTACTTGCGCGACCTCTACCGCGACAACAAGTTGGTTCAGCCCGACGCGATGAGCGCCGACGGCACGCCGATCGACCTCCATCTGGTCGAAACGCCGAGCTACATTCAGGCCGGGCGTGAGGACCATATCGCGCCCGCGGAAAGCGTCTGGAGACTGACCGGCCAGTTTTCCGGCCCGATGCGCTTTGTCCTCGCTGGCAGCGGACATATCGCCGGCGTCGTCAATCCGCCCGCGGCGCACAAGTACCAGTTCTGGACCAACGATGCGCCTGCCGACTCGTTCGAGGCCTTCGTCAAAGGCGCGACGGAGCACCCCGGGAGTTGGTGGACCGACTGGCTGACCTGGCTGGAGGTGTTCGGCAATCGTCGGGTCAGCACCACCGGGAAGCGCCGGCCGGGGGGCCCTGCGGACCCGGGCATCGAGGACGCGCCGGGCCGCTACGTCGCGACCCGTTGACCGGCCTCAGGGCCGTTTTGTTGCAGTGCACAAAATCCGCTTGACTTCGCATCTGCGAGGTCTATTTTGTGCACTGCAACAAACGCGAGGTATCAGGACATGGCCGAGTCTGCCGACAAAGCCGCAAAAAGCGCCGAGCAAGCTTACGCCGAAGCGACGGCTGCTGCGCCGGCGAAGTCCGAGACTGCCGAAGCCGGGGCTCCGCCAACCGCCGTCGACCAGCGCGCAAAGGTCGAAGCCTCAGCCGAACCGGCCGTCAAGGCCGCGAAGAAGATTGCGAAGCCGGTCAGGAAGAAGCCGGGCGCGAAAGTACGCAGGACGTTTTCCAGACCCAAGCGAGTGACCGCCACGAGTGCCGCACCCGCTCCAACCGTTACGGAATTAAAGGAAAAGATCATGGCTAATGCCAAAACCACCGATTATTCGCAGCCGTTCACCGAAGCGGTGAGCGAGTTCCAGAGCAAGGCCAAGGCCGCCTACGAGAAGGGCGCGCAGCTGGCCGCCGAGGCGAACGCGTTCGTCAAGGGCAACGTCGAAGCCGTTGTCGAGAGCGGGAAGGTTTACACCTCCGGCGTGCAGGATCTCTCGAAAGGCTACGTCGAGGAAGCCAAGTCGGCTTACGAGACGCTCACCGCCGACCTCAAGGAATTCGCCGCGGTGAAAAGCCCCGCCGAGCTGTTCCAGCTGCAAGCCAAGCTCGCGCGCCGCAACTTCGACGCGCTGGTCGCCTACGGCTCGAAGAACACCGACGCGGTCACCAAGCTCGCCAGCGAGACGTTCGCCCCGATCTCCGGCCGCCTCAACCTCGCCGCCGAGAAGATTTCCACGGCCGCCTGAGGCCCTTACGCATTCCAGCCGGCCTCTCTCCTCTCCCATGCCGGCTGCAACGGGTCGGACGGATTACTCCGTCCGGCCCGTTTCCTTTTCGCGGGAACGGCGCGGGCGGGCATTAACCCTTTGCTACAGCGATGACCTTGCGGCTGGGGCGCGCGATACGATATCTTGCGGGCAAGATGATCAGGAATCACGTGAACCTTCATGCCGCCCCCGTCTCGCCCCTTGCGGCGAGCGACGATGACGATTCCTCCGGGATCGGCATTCGCGAAGGCCAGGGCCAGGTCGGCCTTGCCACCCGCACCCGCGCCAAGCCCAAGAAGCCGAGCCAGTACAAGGTGCTGATGCTCAACGACGACTACACGCCAATGGAATTCGTCGTCATGTGCCTCAAGCGCTTCTTCCGCATGGACCTGGAGCAGGCGACCCGCGTGATGCTCCATGTTCACCAGAAGGGGGTCGGCGTCTGCGGCGTGTTCCCGTATGAAGTCGCCGAGACCAAGGTGAACCAGGTAATGGACTTCGCCCGGCAGAATCAGCACCCGCTGCAATGCACCCTGGAGAAAGCCTAGGCCCGCAGCAGCCGGCTGAACCTTTCCGCATCTCGCGCATTCGGCGCATGACCAACCCGGAATTGGCGGTTATAGCCCCCGTTCCGCAGCCGATCGAACGCGACATTCCTTGAAATTGCTTACCGCCACCGACCGTTACATCCTCCGCCTCGTGCTGATGCCGATGTTCGCGGTGTTCGCGATCGCCGCTTCGCTGCTGATGCTCGACAAGATGCTCAAGCTGTTCGAGTTCGTCTCCATCCAGGGCGGGCCGGTCGGGATCGTGTTCAAGATGCTGCTGAACATGTTTCCCGAATACGCGGGCCTCGCCGTGCCGCTCGGTCTGATGCTCGGGGTGCTGTTCGCGTTCCGCAAGCTCGCCACTTCCAGCGAGCTCGACGTGATGCGCGCGGTCGGCCTCAGCTATGTTCGGCTGCTGCGCGTGCCTTACCTGCTGACTTTGATCATGGCCGCGCTCAACCTGGCCATCGTCGGCTATCTCCAGCCGCTCGCCCGCTATGCCTATGAAGAGCAAAACTTCGAGCTTCGTTCGGGCGCGCTGGGCGCGTCGATCAAGGTTGGCGAGTTCACCACACTCAAGAACCGCATGGCCCTGCGGATCGAGGAAAGCCGCGACGACGGCCGGAGGCTGATGGGCATTTTCGCGCGCGTGGTAGACAGCAAAGGCCAGGTGATGTCGATCTCCGCCAGCGAAGGGCGCTTTCTCGCCAGCGCGGAAAACCACAACACGATCATCCTGCGTCTGATCAACGGCACGATCGTGCAGGACGTGCCCGGCCACCCGGCCCGCGTGCTCAGCTTCTCGCAGCACGACCTGCCGGTGGATCTGCCGGCGATAGAAAAGTTCCGTGCCCGCGGGAGCGAAAGCCGCGAATACGTGCTGCCCGAGCTGCTCAAGCTGGGCTGGAACCACACCGCGCCGAAAGCCGAACGGACGCCAAACCAGGCGAACTTCAATTACCGGATCGCCGAGGTGGTGATGATGGTCCTGCTGCCGCTTCTAGGGGTGGCTCTGGCGATTCCGCCGAAGCGTTCGACGTCGGCGCTCGGGGTGTTCGTTTCGATCGTGCTCGTGGTCGCCTATCACAAGGTCAACCAGTACGGTCAGGAGACCGCATCGCTCGGTCGGCTAAATCCCTATCTCGCGCTGTGGGGCCCGTTCGCGGTCTTCGCGGCGCTGATCCTGTGGATGTTCTATCGCGTCGCCTATGTTCCCGGCGGGCAGGCCATCGGCGGGCTTGAATCCGCCTACGCAAAGCTTGCCAAGCGCCTGAGGCGGCTGTGGCGCCGGCGCGACCGAACGCGCGGCGTGGTCGCCGTAGAGGCCGTCGATGCTGTTTGACTTCTTTCCCTCGCGCACGCTGACCTGGTACCTCGCGAAGACCTTCATCACCCGCATCCTCGCGGTGCTGGTGATGCTGGTGCTGGTGCTGATGATGCTGGACCTTCTCGGCGAGAGCGCTGACATCCTCGCTTATCCCGGCAACGGCCAGGGCGAGCTGCTGCATTATGTCGGCCTGCGAGTGCCCCAGCTGATCGCGCGATTCCTGCCTTATTCTGTCCTGCTGGCGACGATCATCACGCTCGCCACCTTCAATCAGAACAGCGAAGTCGTGGCGATGAAGGCGGCGGGGCTTTCGGCCCACCAGATCCTCGCGCCGCTCTTGCTGACCGCCGCCGTGGTCACGGTCTTGTCGTTCGGGTTCAACGAGCGCGTCGTGACCCGCGCGACCGCCAGCCTTTCGGCCTGGCAGGCGGTGAACTACGGGCCCATCCCGCGCGAAAGCAACGTGCGCAGCAATGTCTATCTGGCCACCGGCGGCGATATCCTCGAAGCCGTGACCATAAGCGGGTCAGGCCCGGCGACGACGATGAAGGGCGTCACCTTTTATGAGCGCGACCCCAAGGGCATGATCCAGCGCGAGCTGCGCAGCGATCGGGCGATTTGGGCCAATCCGGGCTGGTCGCTGGCGGCGCCGCGCATCTTCGACGTTCGCACCGCGCAGACGACCAGGTCGACGACCCCGCAAGTCGTCGCCCGAAAACTGACGCTCGATCAGGTCGCGCTGGGCAAGGTCGACGCGGACTCGCAATCGCTTCCCGAACTGCACCGCTCGATCGTGGCGCTCGACAAGGAGGGGCGGCGCACGGCCGAGTTGAAGGGCAAGTGGTGGCACAAGATCTCCGGGCCGCTGTCGGCACTGCTGATGCCCTTGCTTGGCGCTGTGGCAGGCTTCGGCCTCGCCCGGTCGGGCAAGCTGCTGGCGCGCGCGGTAATCGGCATGGCGCTCGGCTTCGCCTATTTCGTGGTCGACAACGCCGCGCTGGCGATGGGCAGCTTCGGCGGCTACCCGCCGCTGCTCGCCGCCTGGGCGCCTTTCCTGCTGTTCCTGCTGGTGGGCGAGACGGTCCTGATCCGCACCGAAGAGTAGCCCCAGCCTGGCCGACGCCACTCGGCTCGCCTCATTTTGGCCGTTTTCCGGGAACTTCGCGGATTCTGGCGCGTCTTTTGGCGCATGGCTGCCAGGCGATTGGGGGCCGCCAGCCGTGCGCGTCAGCGCTCCGCCCCGAACCAAGGAGTATAACGGGATGAAGAAGCTTATTCTTGCGGCGTTGGCCGGAACCGCCGTGCTGGGCCTGAGCGCTTGCGGCAGCAATGACGCCAGCACCGCGACGTCGACCGACACCACGACCACCGAGACGGTGGCCACCCCGGCTCCGGCCGACACCACCACCGTCGTCGACGAAACCTCCGGTTCGACCGACGCCACCGCGACCGACACGACCGCCGGCGCGGACGGCGCCACGACCAGCAGCACCACAACCTCGACGCAGTAAGGCGTCGCGTTCCGTCCGCGCCGAGGCGCGGACTTAGGCGGCCTCCGCGCGGATCGCGCGGGGGCCGTTTGCCGTTAGCGCCGGATCATCGTGCTGCGGGCGATCCGGACCAGCAGCGGGGCCATGCCTTTGTGGCTCGCCCGCCAGAAGGTCGTGCCTTCCTCCAGATGGACCCGCAACCGGCGATGCGCTTCGCCGAGCGAGTGGTAGGGCATGCTAGGCATCAGGTGGTGCAGCGCGTGATAGCGCAAGCCCACCGGCGCCCACAGCGCCGACAGCGGCGACGGCGGCGGGACGTTGACCGAATCGAGATATTGCGCGGTCACCGTCATCGCTTCCCCTTCGTTCTCCCACAAGTGCGCGACCAGGGTGCGAAGCTGGTTGAGCAGCGCTACAACAGAAAGCACAGCCAAGGCCACCAGCAGCGGTCGCCAGCCAAAAAAGAACACGCTCGAAATCAGTACGAGGGACCATGCGAAAGCACCGGCCTCCAGCCAGAAGAAGCGCTGCTTCACGTCATCGTCCGGCGGACGCCGGCGGAATGACGGATTGATCGCCAGCGCGGTAAACCGCTCCCACGATATTCGGCGAACCTTAGGAACGATCATGCCGAGAGGGGTGAGGATCGCGAACCTGATCAGGAACCCGATCGGCGCCAGCAAGGCGATCAGCACGAACGCGGGCAGCGACCACGGCTTCATCAGCGCGAGGGGCAGGTACTCAGGATCATCCGCCGTGCCGTAGCGCGTGCGAGCGTGGTGCAGCGTGTGCACGCCTTCGTACATGAACGAAGGCGTGAGCATGGGAATGCCGACCAGGGCGTTCCACGCGGTGCGGAAGCCCGGCAGCGCGTTGCGATGGATATGGGTGAGCTCGTGGATGAACAGCAGCGCGCGGTAAAGCGCGAGAACTGCCACCAGGCCCCAGGCCATCGCCGCCCATGTGTTATGGACGAGGACCGCCCCGGCCAGCGCGGCGTAGCCGATCACCGCCGAACCGAGCATGTCGGGCCAGTAGATCGCGGCGCGAGCCTCCGCGATGTCGCGGGTCAGTTCGGCGGCGGCGCGCATCATCGCCTTGTCGTCCGGAATTGCCGCGTGCACGCGCCGCCCGGGCGAGCGGACGCCGGTCACCGCCGGGTCGAAAGTCTGAGTGGCCGTCATCTCGTAATGCTCCAAATCGAGCGTGTTATGGCGGCCCTTGCCCGCGCCCGGCAAGCCTCGCCTTGACATCCCGCAACAAGCATACGCAGTGCTAAGCCGGTCTGAACAGGGATCTCACATGTCCGACGGTAAGGTAAGTATCACTCCGGTATCCGGCAAGCGCGACTTCAAGGCTTTCGTCGACCTCAAGTACCGTTTGTACGAGAACGATCCCAACTTCGTGCCGCAGTTGCGCAGCGAAGAGGAAGAGTTGCTCACTCCGGGCAAGAACCCGTTCTTCGACCACGCGCGGCACCAGTTCTTCCTCGCTCGGCGCGGCGACAGGGTCGTCGGGCGGATATCGGCGCACATCGACGAGCTCGCGCTGACTCAGCCGGCCGACAAGGGCTTCGGCCCGGGCCGCGGCCAGTGGGGGCTGATGGAGTGCGAGGACGAAGAAACGGCCATGGCGCTGATCGCCACCGCCGAAGACTGGCTGCGCGCCCAGGGCATGAGCAGCGTGATCGCGCCGATCAGCATGTCGATCTGGGAAGAGCCGGGCTTGCTCGTGCGCGGCTTCGACCACCCGCCGACCGTGATGATGGCGCACCATAAGCCTGAATATCGTGGGTGGATCGAAAGCGCGGGCTACAAGCCAGTGAAGTCGCTGCTGACTTACGAGCTCGACATCACCAGGGAATTCCCGCCGATCGTCCAGCGCATCGTCGCCGCCGGCGAGAAGAACCCGCGGATCAACGTCCGCCCGGTCGAGGTCAAGCACTTCGCCCGCGAGGCGGCAATCGTGATCGACATCCTCAACGATGCCTGGTCCGACAACTGGGGATTTGTGCCCTTTACAGCCAAGGAAGCCGAATACGGCGGCAAGAAGATGACGCCGCTGATCCGCGAGGACCTCAACATGGTCGCCGAACTCGACGGCAAGCCGGTCGCCTTCATGCTGACCTGGTCGAACGCCAACGAGCCGATCAAGGAAATCGGCGGCAAGCTGCTGCCGTTCGGCTGGATCAAGATGCTGATGTGGCTGAAGAACCCGAAGTGCAACACCATGCGCGTGCCTCTGATGGGGGTGAAGAAGGAATACCAGAATTCCCGCCTTGCCAGCCAGCTCGCTTTCATGATGATTGAGTATATCCGCCGCAACTCGGTGAAGAGCTACGGCGCGACCCGCGGCGAGATCGGCTGGATCCTCGAAGACAACAAGGGAATGGTCGCCATCGCTGACGCGATCGACAGCAAGGTCAACAAGGAATACCTGATTTACGGCAAGACGTTGTGAGCCGGTAGGCGCCGGGAACCGGGCGGCCGCAGGCCACGTTGTCCGGCAACCCGCCGCAGTCCCGCGGCCGGCCCGTCGAAAGCGTCGCATGGCTTCGAAGAACGCTGGCAAAGGCAAACCGGTACTCGGCCGCATCCTTGTGATCGAGGACGACCCGGTGCTCGCACTCGCGCTCGAGGACGCGCTGCTCGCGGGCGGCGCCCGGGCCGTGATCATATGCCCGACGATGGAAAGCACCATGGTCGAGCTTGAAAAAGCTCCGGCCGACGCGGTGGTGATCGACGTCCACCTCGCCGACCGCGACGATGGCTGGGCCCTGGCCGAACTCGTCGAGATGCTTGGCACGAAGCTGCCCCGGATCGTGTTTTCGACCGGCGCGCCGCAGGACATCCCCCCGCAAGTCGCGGAAATGGGACCGATCTTCGAAAAGCCCTATGACCCGGCGGAGCTGGTGGCCGCGCTGTCGGGTGACGAGAAGCACGGGCTGTTCGCCAGGCTACGCGGCGCCATCACCTGATTCCGCCGGACACTGCCACCCAAACCGACAGGCAATCCTGAAACCCAAAGAAAAAGGCCTCCGCGCCATGTTGCGCGGAGGCCTTTCGGGATCGTATCACCAGCCGCTTGGACGGGAGGGGGGGTCTCGGCGGTGACAGCTAGATAATGAGCGGCCGGAAAAAGGGTTCCCCGCCCCTCACAAATTTTTTTCGAGGCCGGATTTTCGGCCACCCCATGATCTTGCACAAGCGCGATAACGGGTTGTAGAGCGTCCGCCGATCGATGCTGGAACCAGGCCCGGCCCGGTGCGTTGCAAGCACGCCTGACTTATGGGAAGGGGTTCTATGTCCATCGGCGCCGAAGTTGCCGCACATCTTCCGTTTCTTCGCCGTTACGCCCGCGCGCTGACCGGTTCGCAATCCACCGGCGACGCTTTCGTCAAAGCCACGCTTGAAGCGGCTCTTGCCGACGACGACCTCGCACAATCGCTGAAGGGCGGCCGCGTGCCGCTTTATGCTGCGTTCAACAAACTGTGGGCGAGCGCCTACATGGAAGTGGCCGAGGAAGTGGACGGCCACGGCCTCCACGAAGCCGCCGCGCAGGATCAACTGCGCCGGATTACCCCGCTCAACCGCCAGGCGCTGCTGCTGACCACGGTGGAAGATTTCTCGCCCGCCCAGGCGGCCCAGATCATGAATGTCGAGGAAGACGACATTTCCCAGTTGGTGCAGGAAGCGATCGAGGAAATCGACCGCGAAAACACCACCAGCGTGCTGATCATCGAGGATGAGCCGCTGATCTCGATGCAGCTGGAAGATCTCGTGCGATCGCTGGGACACGACATCTGCGGCACCGCCGCGACCCGCAGCCAGGCACAGCAGATCGCGGCCGAGCAGACCCCCGGCCTGGTGCTCGCCGACATCCAGTTGGCCGACGGGTCTTCGGGCCTCGATGCGGTGGACGACATCCTCGAACTCGCGAGCATGCCGGTGATTTTCATCACCGCGTATCCCGAACGGTTGCTGACCGGCGATCGTCCGGAACCGACCTACCTGATCACCAAGCCGTTTCAGGAATCGACGGTTCGCGCGGCGATCAGCCAGGCGCTGTTCTTCGGTTCCAGCCGCCCCCTCAACTGAACGCCTGCGTCAGGCGCGCCCGGACGCCGCTCAGCGCGGCGGGCGCAACGCGCGCACCGAAAACGGGGTCGGCTGGCGCACCGGAATCAGCAGCGTACAGGTGACGCCGTCTTCGCCGAATTCGAGATTGACCGGATTGTCGAGCTCGTTGGCGACGATCTTCTCGATCAGGTCGGTGCCAAATCCGCGCCCACGCGGTCCCTTGACCGGCGGCCCGCCACGCTCGCGCCATTGCAGGCGCACCAGGCGCGGCGCGGCCAGTTCCCAGATCACCGAAACTTCACCACCGACCTTGGTGAGCGCGCCGTACTTGGCGGCGTTGGTCGCCAACTCGTGGACCGCCAGGCCGAGCGACAAGGCATCGTTGGGAGCCAGCGGGATGTCAGGCCCGGAAATGGTGATGCGGTGTTCGTCGGTTTGCCGGTAGGGTGCGAGCTCGGCGTCGACCACCGCGCGGATCAGGGTCGTCCCCCAGTCCGATTGAGTCAGCAGGTCGTGGGTCGCCGAAAGCGCGCGGATACGGCCATCGAGGCCGTCGACGAACTCGTCGAGGCTTTTCGCCCGCCGGCGAGTGAGGGCGACAATCGAGAGGACGTTGGCCAGCGTATTCTTGACCCGGTGGTTGAGCTCGCGGGTCAGGGAATTGCGGATCGAGGCCTGCTCCTCGAACCAGTGCAGCGCCGCCTCATCTTCGGTCGCTTGTTGCGTCAGCATCCGCACCACCAGCATCAGCAAGCTCGCGACGAGCAGGCCGAACACCGTTGTCAGCATCGACAGCCCGGACAGCGATGCCGGCCGGGCGGATTCGATTTCGAGCACCCAGGGGTGATTGGCGATCGTCACGGGCAGCGTGTAGGTCGCGCCACGCCGGCCTTCGTGGCTGATTTCCGCGATCAGGTTCCTGGGCGCCACCGTGCTGTCGTAAAGGCGGATGCCGTATAGACCCGGCCGTTCGAGCTCGAGCGCCGAGGCGAGAAAGTCCTGCGCGTTGAACGGGCTGTAGATGAAGCCTTTGAGGTGCCGGCCAGCCTCGTCCACGCCGAACACGGGCATGTAGATCAGGAAGCCCGCGTCATCGCCGCCCGGCCCATCCTGCTGCAACACCAGCCGGCCGCTAGCTGTCGGCGTGGCGGTGCGCTCGGCTTCGATCATTGCCGCGCGCCGGATCGGGTCCGAGAACATGTCGTAGCCGATCGCGTGCCGATTCCGCTCGGTGTCGGGCTGGAGGAAAGTCACCGGCACAGCGTAAGGCCGCGTCGCGTCGAGCGCAGGCCGCAGCTTCGCTGACCCGCTCCCGTTCGCCGCCAGCCGCGCGTTGAACGCGCCGACCTTCCCGGGGGGCACGACCATGGCCCAGCCGATCCCTTCGGCCCCGCGATAATCGCTGTCGAGCCGCAATTCGGAAACGAACCGCTGGAACAGCGGCGCGGGGACCTCGTCGAGCGTCGCGATCAGCGCCGAGCCGGCGCGCAAATAAGCGCTGCTGGCATTGGCCCGACGTTCGAGGGCCGACGAAACAGCATCCGCCTCGGCCCGCAACTGAGCTTCGGCGCGCTGGCTTTCGCCGCGCTCGATCGCGTAAACGCTGAGCGCGGTGATCGCCGCCACGAGCAGGAAAATCGCCACCGGCACACCGCGCGGGTAGCGAACCAGCCAGCGCTTGGTTCTGCTGTTAGCCCCAGCCATCTCGCCCAGTTTCCCGTCCTCTGCCCTGCGCGAACTTGATCAAGGCGGAAGCCCCCCGTGGCACGTCTACCGGATCGACTGCGGATTAGCCAACGGTCGCAACCGCTTTTGGGAACCGGAAGCGGACGATTTCGTTCCATAGCAGCCTTAGACGGGTGTATATGCGATGCAGGCGTGCAACAGGGACCATCCTGGCGCTGCATCGCGTTTGCTGCATAACGGGGTCGAACTTTGCATTTCATGGCTGGTGGGAAGAAAACCAAGGCGGGCGAGGCGCCCAAAGCGGGTGTCAAGCCCAGCGACCCCGAATGGGCCGCCGGGCTCAAGCGCCTCTACGATTCGGTGGTCGACGAACCGCTGCCGGATGCGTTCAAGGATCTGCTCAGCAAGCTGGACTCGGCTGACTGATGGGGGCGCAGGACCCCGCACGGCCGCTGCCCCAGCGCAGCCCCGATGAAAAGCGCGCCTTCAAGCGCGAGCTGACCGAGGTCGTCCCGCATTTGCGCGCGTTCGCGCGCGGCTTATGCGGCCGGCCGGACATGGCCGACGATCTGGTCCAGGAAACCTTGCTCAAGGCGTGGGCCGCGCAGGAGCGGTTCGAACCGGGCACCAGCATGCGCGCGTGGACTTTCGTGATCCTGCGCAACGCCTATCTCACCGACATGCGCCGCAACCGCTTTCGCGGCGATTACGACGAGACTGTCGCCGAGCGCGTGCTGACGGCGCCCGCGGGCCAGGAAGAGCCGATCCACCTGAGCGACATGCACCGCGCCTTGCTCACCCTGCCGGCGGAGCGGCGCGAGGCTCTGCTACTTGTCGGTGCGGGCGGCTTCTCCTACGAGGAAGCGGCGCAGATTTGCGGCTGCGCGGTCGGCACGATCAAGAGTCGCGTCGGCCGTGCGCGCGCCGCGCTGACGACGATGATCGAGGAAGGCAACATTCCCGATCGCGCGATCGGCGATCCACAGGCGCACCGCGCGATCCTCGAAGAACTCGACGAAGTCGCCGCCGGCAACGGCCGCGCGGTCGCCACACGATAACCCCCGCTTGATCGGCGCCCCTGCACGGGGCACATTCGCCCGATGGCCGAAAGCGATCCGATCAGCAGCCCGATGGCAGCCCCGGCCGCATCGCCGCCGCGGCAGCGGGCGCTGACGTTCGCGGCGCAGGAATTGCGCCTGATCTCGGCTCTGGTGCTACTGTTGGCGATCGGCCTGTTCCTGGCGCTGCCGTTCGTCCTGTCGATCGGCGCGGTGGTGTTCCTGCCCGCCGTGACCGCGACGATGCTGACGATCATCCTGTCCCCGCTGGCGGACCGGTTGGCGCAAGGCGGCTTGCCCAACATCCTCGCCTCGCTGATTTCGCTGCTGTTGTTCCTCGCCATCGTTGTCCTGGCGTTGACCGCGGTGTTGAAGCCGGCGGTCGGCATGTACGATCAGCTGCCGGCGATGCTCGACCGGATCAACCAGCACTTCCACGAACTCCAGCACAATTTTCGCTGGCTCACCCGGCTCAATAAGCAAGTGACCGAGATCGCCGGGCCCGCCGGGCACCAGCAAGTGGTGCTCGCCGGCCCTTCGGTGCTCGAACAGGTGTTCTTCGCCACTCCGACGGTGATCCTCGAAGTGCTGCTGACGTTCCTGATGGCATTCTTCATGATCGAAGCCCGGGTCAGGGTCCGCCGGCGCCTGTTGCTCGACCGGCAGCACGTCGGCGCGAGCCTCAAGGTCGCTCGCGTCATTCGCGACGTGCAGGATCGTGTCGCCGCCTACATCCTCACGGTCGGCCTGATAAACGTCTGCGTAGGAGCGATTGTCGCGCTCGGCGCCTGGGCGCTCGGACTCGACGCCCCCGTGATGTGGGGCGGGCTCGCGGCGCTGCTCAATTTCCTGCCCTACATCGGGCCATTGACGATGATCGGAGTGCTGGCTCTGTTCGGTATCGGCACCGCGGCCTCGCCGTGGGTCGGGATGGTGCCGGCGCTATGCTACTTGTGCCTTCACGCGGTCGAATCCAACGTGGTGACTCCCTCGATCCTCGGCGCGCGGTTCACCATGAACCCGGTGTTGATCCTGCTCGCGCTGTCTTATTTCACGTGGGTCTGGGGCGTGGTCGGGGCGCTGCTGTCGGTGCCGATTCTCTTGACCCTGATCGCGCTGGTCGACCATCTCGGCAAGCCGAACCTGATCGGCTTCCTGTTCGGCGAACCGCTGTTTGCGGTGGACCCGCTCGAGCCGGGGGAGGAGCCTTCGATGGAAGCTCCCCCCATAGCCACCGCTTAGCCCGGATACTTCCAGGCCGAGCCGCGATCCAGATTCTCGGCCGCGAAGTCCCAGTTCAGGTGGTTGTCGAGCACCGCTTTGAGGTAATCGGGCCGCACGTTCTGGTAATCGAGGTAATACGCGTGCTCCCACAGGTCGATCGTCAGCAGCGGGTTCTTGCCGCTGTCGGCCAGGGTGTCGCCGTCGTGCGTTTCCTCGAGCGAGAGCGTGCCGCCGTTGTCGGCCAGCCAGACCCAGCCGTTCGAGAAGTGGCCGACGCCGCGCTCGACCAGCTTGGCCTTGAGCGCGTCAAGGCTGCCGAACGCCGCGTCGATCTTGCTGGCGAGATCGCCCGAGGGCGAACCGCCGCGCGGCGACAGCGAGTTCCAGTAGAAGCCGTGATTCCAGCTCTGCGCCGAATTGTTGAACAGGCCCTGGTTGGAACCGCGGGCCGCGGCGATGATCTCTTCCAGGCTCTTGTCCGCGTTGTCGGTGCCTTCGATCGCCGCGTTGGTCTTGTCGACATAGGCCTTGTGGTGCTTGTCGTGGTGGAAGCCCAGCGTCCTGGCGCTGATCGCGGGCTGGAGAGCCTCGGGATCATAGGGCAGCGGCATGAGTTCGAAAGCCATCGGTCCATCCTTCCTGTTCGTGTGCGGGGGCGTTCGCTTTGCCAACGCGCAGGGATGCAGCTAGTGCCGCGCTCGGCATTTCGCAATCGGCCGGAGGCAAACGAAAGCTTCGCGGCGGTTTAGGGGTTGGCATGGCACGCAAGTTCTTCGGCACCGACGGCATTCGTGGGCGCGCCAACGCCGGCATCCTGACCGCCGAGCTGGCGATGAAAGTCGGCCAGGCCGCCGGGCACCGCTTCCTGCGCGGCGAGCACAAGCACCGGGTGATCATCGGCAAGGACACGCGCCTCTCGGGCTACATGATGGAGAACGCGCTCGTCGCCGGCTTCACCAGCGTCGGCATGGACGTGATCCTCACCGGCCCCTTGCCAACTCCCGCGATCGCGCTGCTGACCCGCGAAATGCGCGCCGACTTGGGGGTGATGATCTCCGCCAGCCACAACGCTTTCCCCGACAACGGGATCAAGCTGTTCGGCCCCAACGGCTTCAAGCTCAGCGACGAGGACGAGGAGGCGATCGAAGGGCTGATGGCCTCGGCCATTCCGCTCGCCGAAGGCAAGGACGTCGGCCGCGCGCGGCGGATCGAGGATTCGCGCGGGCGCTACATTCACGCGGTCAAGAACTCGGTCGGCGAAGAGGTGCGCTTCGACGGCCTGAAAGTGGTGATCGACTGCGCCAACGGCGCCGCCTACCAGGTCGCGCCGACGGCAATCTGGGAACTCGGGGCGAAGATTTTTGCCGTGGGCGTCGAGCCGAACGGGGTCAACATCAACGACAAGGTGGGTTCGACCGCGCTGGAGACGGTCAAGGCCAAAGTCCTCGCGGAAGGGGCCGATATTGGGCTCGCGCTCGACGGCGATGCCGACCGGCTCATCGTGGTCGATGAGAAGGGCGAGACGGTCGACGGCGACCAGCTGATGGCGCTTATCGCCACGCGCCTGGCCGAAAGCGGCGACCTGCGGGGCGGCGGCGTGGTCGCCACGGTGATGAGCAACCTCGGGCTGGAGCGCTATCTGGATGGCCGCGGCCTGAACCTCGTGCGCACCGGAGTCGGCGACCGCTACGTGCTCGAGGCCATGCGCGCGGGCGGCTACAATGTCGGCGGCGAGCAATCCGGGCATATAATCCTGCTCGACCACGCAACCACCGGTGACGGGACCATCGCGGCGCTGCAAGTGCTCGCCGAGCTGGTTCGCTCGCGCAAGCGGGCGAGCGAGCTGTTGCACATCTTCGATCCGGTGCCGCAATTGCTCAAGAATGTCGTCTATGCCGGCGGCGATCCCTTGGCCGACCCCGACGTAAAGGCGGCGATCGCCGACGGTGAGCGTGCTCTCGCGGGACGCGGGCGACTGGTGATCCGCAAGTCCGGGACGGAGCCCAAAATCCGCGTGATGGCCGAGGGCGACGATGCCGGCGAGGTTGAGCGCGTGGTCGATGCGATCTGCGACGCGGTGACCAAGGCGACCGCCTGAGTGCTGGAGATGCGCCCCGACTGCGAACGCTGCGGCGCGGAGCTTACCGCTCAAGCACCCGGCGCGTTCATCTGCAGCTTCGAATGCACGTTTTGCGCACCGTGCGCGGAAGCGCTCGACGACATCTGCCCGAACTGCGGCGGCGAACTGGTCGACCGCCCGACGCGAGCGAAGCGCCATCACGACAAGCACCCGCCGGGCACCCAGCGCCGGTTCGAGGGATGACCGCCCCGCCCCGCATCCTCGCCATCGCCGGCTCCGACAGCTCGGGCGGCGCGGGGATCCAGGCCGACATCAAGACCATCACGATGCTTGGCGGTTATGCGATGACCGCGATCACCGCGGTGACCGCGCAGAACAGCGTCGGAGTGCAGGCGATCGAGGTGCTTTCGCCGGAGCTGATCGCGGCGCAAATCGACGCTTGCGTGACGGACATCGGCGTCGATGCGGTGAAGATCGGCATGCTCGGCTCTGCGGCCGGGGCCGAAGCCGTCGCCGAGCGACTCCAAGGCCTGGCGCTGCCGATCGTCTTCGATCCGGTAATGGTGGCGACCAGCCGCTCGGTGCTGGCCGATGCCCAAACGGTTGCCGCATTCGAACCGCTGATGCGGCTGGCCACGCTCACCACGCCCAATGTGGCCGAGCTGGCTGCATTGGGTGGATCCGAAGGGATGGCTGCGCGCGGTGTCGCCTACCTGGCGAAGGGGGGCGATAGCGATGTGCCTGAGATCGAAGACCGTCTCGTCCGTCCCGGCAGCGAAGACCGCGTCTGGCGCAGTCCGCGCATCCTAACCCGCCACACTCATGGCACCGGCTGCACTTTGTCGAGCGCGATCGCCACGTTCCTCGGGCGCGGGCTTCCGTTCGAAGATGCGATCGACAAGGCGCGGCAGTTCGTCCGCGCCGCGCTCGAAGCCGCGCCGGGTTTCGGAACCGGCCACGGCCCGATGGGCCACCACGCGGTGCGCTAATCCTTGATCTTGTAGAACCTGGCGATGTGCTCCCACGCTTCCTCGGCGGTTTCGCACCACTCGAACAGGTCGAGGTCTTGCGGCGAGATCGTGCCTTCCTCGCACAACGCCTCGAAGTCGATCACGCGGTTCCAGAACTCGCGGCCGAACAGCAGGATCGGGATCGGCTTCATCTTGCCGGTCTGGATCAGGGTCAGCGTTTCGAAGAACTCGTCGAAGGTGCCGAACCCGCCGGGGAAGACCGCGATCGCGCGCGCGCGCAGCAGGAAGTGCATCTTCCTCAGGGCGAAATAATGGAAGTGGAACGACAGGTACGGCGTCACGTAGGGATTCGGCGCCTGCTCGTGAGGCAGCACGATGTTGAGGCCGATTGATTCCGCGCCGCTATCGCTGGCGCCGAGGTTGGCGGCCTCCATTATCGACGGCCCTCCGCCCGAGCAGACGACGAACTGCCGTTTGCCGCTCTCGACGATCGACTTCTCGCTGACCATCCGCGCCAGCCGATAAGCTTCGGTGTAGTACTTCGATTTCGCCGCCAGCCTTTCGACCACCTTGCGCTCGGCCTCGGACAGCTTGCTGGCGCCTTCGAGCACCGCCGCGACCGCGTCGGGCGGCGGGATCCGCGCGGAGCCGTAAATCACCAGCGTCGAGCCGACGCCCGCCTCCTCGAGCAGCATCTCCGGCTTGAGCAGCTCGAGCTGGAAGCGCACCGGGCGCAGCTCTTCGCGCAGCAGGAAGTCGGGATCCTGGAAGGCGAGGCGGTAGGCTGGATGGCGCGTCTGCGGCGTGTCGGTCGGCGCGCGGTCGGCGAAACCGGCTTCCTGTTCGGCGCGATAGAACTTGCGCACCGTCAGTTCGCGATCGTCGTCACCCGGATTCTGGTCGGCCACGCTTCCTCCTTGGTCCCGCTTGCGGAGGCGGGACTAGGCGCTCGCGGCGGCGAAGGAAAGCAGCAGCGGTCCGGTTCAGGCCGAACAGAACGTGTGCGCAAGGCGCAGCAACTGCATCGAGGTCGTCACCGACGCCTTGGCGTGAATTTGCTTCAGATGGCTGCGAACCGTGCTCAACGAAACGCCGAGATCGACAGCAATCTGCTTGGGTGCGCTGAGTTCCGCGAATTCCCTGAGCACGCGAACTTCAGCGTTGGTCAGCTTCAGCTCGCCGGCCAGCCCGCTGGCGACGATGTCTTCCAGCGGCACCGACGGACTCGCGAGCAGGCACACCGCACGCGCCCAATGGTCCGGCTTCCACGCCCGCACCACCGCCCATTGTCGCTTCGTCTTGCTCCGAATCAACTTGCGCGCCGGCTGCGGGCCAGCGTTGCGCAGGAATTCGATGAACTCGCCGCGCAGTTCGTCCTCATCGAGGATCAGCTTGCCCTTGCGGATGCACAGCGGCATCGTGGAGCCCGCAAGAATCCGCGCGGCGTTGGCGCACCCCCACAACACGCTCCCGTCATGGTCGACGACCAGTTTCGGACGATGATCGTAAGTGTCGAACTCGTCGCGCCACGCTTCCCGCGGGCCTTCCGCAGCCCTGACCAAAGCCGTCATTGCGCCCCGTCCGCCTTGCGAACGGGTCCGCGGCAAACCTGCCCCTTGCGCTCCATAGATGCCCCCATTTCACGCGCCGCTCCCTGAAGCGCATGATGTCCTTGTATAACAGGCTAGTGCCGCTGACGAAACGCCCAAGCAGGATTTTTCCTGAACGGCTCGAACGACGCGGTCGGCCACCATCGAAGCGACGCTGGCTAGCGAATGAAGCTGGATGCCCCGCAAGGATTCGAACCTTGATTGACGGAGTCAGAGTCCGTCTCGGTTGCGCGGATTTCTGTGGTTTTCCGCGCCCGTGTTGCATTGGTGTTGCGCCTAATAAAGCCTAGACCGCGACGCTTCGATCATCTTCTGCACCGTGGGATCGCTGATCCAAGTCGGCGGAATGTGAGCGCCGGGAACGGCGCGGCACAGCTGCACCATCCGGTGAACTTCCTTCAGATAGTCTGGCCGACGCTCGAGCTTCGGCTTGAAGATGCTGCCCGACGTCCAGATTTCGGTCGCGCGCAGCACGTCGACCGGCACGTCCGCCACGAACCAGCAATCCGGATCGTCGCCGGCGTCCCGGGCAGTTTCGTTGAGCTCCTGTCCCTCTGTCGTCGCATAGCCCGGGTGCTCCGCCCAGCGCATGAAGACGTTCTGGTCGATCGGGAATCCGAGTGCCACCCGATGCAGCGCCAGTCCGTTGGTCATTGTACGAGCGTCGGCCCCGAAAAGGTGGTCGATCCTTTGCGGATCGCCGCCCTCTTCCGGCTGGGCGATCATTCCGATGTCCAGCAGGACGTTCGGGACACGGATCTCGCTGGTGAACCATGCGAGCGGCGGGAAATCGACGCACGGCCGCCGAGCGGACACGTCGGTTAGGATTTCCCCCAGGACCGGGTGCTGAGCACCCTTTGAATGACCCTCAAGCTGGATCACGCCTGACATCCAGATCAGGTTGGTGCGGAGCGTGCTGGTGTGGTGGTAGATCACGTTCGCCCGCATCGCGGCCCGTCGCTTGGCTTCGCCCATCGTCAGTCCTCTGCCGCTGAGCGCACGGCGTCGGTGAGCCCTTCGAGGCCTCTTCCGATCGTGCACGCGAAAAATTCGATCGCGCCCATATTCGAAGCCGCGCCTCCCAACCCAAGGCATTCGAGTTGATACGCGACGCTCTTTTGCGCCGCCGTGAGCTGTATGAGCGCGTATGCGATGGCAAAGGCGCCATCGCCAGCGCTAGCCTTCTCCTCGAATAGTTCCTCGATTTGCTGTCCGGTCATGTAGGTTTCCCTTCTTGGTATCGCCGGAGCTTCAGGCGGCCGCCTCTTCGTTGGTCCCCATGATGCCCGCCTCGAGCGCGGCCATCACCGCAGCGTCTTCCTCCAACGCCGCGAACAGGTGTCCGTATGTGTCGAACGTCACCTGGATAGAATGGTGGCCCATCCAAGTCTGAACCCGCTTCGCTTGGACACGTTGTTCGATCCACATCGAGGCGCATGCGTGGCGGAAGTCGTGCAGGCTGAACTGACTTTCCATCAGTGGCTGGCCGTCGTCGTCCATCGCCGCAGCACCCGCGCTGTCGAATTTCGGCCGCACCATTCCGGCGCGGGCGAGCAGGGGATCAATGACCTTCGTCGTCAGGTTCGCGTGGAAGATCGGCGTGCCCGCTTCGCTTGGGAATACCAACCCGAGGGTTGACGGCGGACATTGCAGTTTCCAACGCTTCAGCGCGGTCACCACAAGCGCCGGGATCCGGATGGTTCGGAAGCCCGATTTGGACTTCGGCGGGCCGATGATGTTCTTGAAGTCGGCGCGCTGGTCGATGGTGATGGCGCCCGCCGATAGGTTCACGTTGCGCCACGGGAGCCCGCGGACCTCTGACGCCCGGAGACCGGCAAAGAGTAAGACGAGGATCAGCGGCCGCTCCATAGGACGCGCGCCCTTCCAGCTCGCGGCCTCGATGATTAGGCGCATCTGTTCCTTGGCCGGTGGAACGACGGGCGTCTTTTCCCGGCCGGATCGCTTCACCGTAACGCCGCTGGCGACGTTATGCGCGACATAGCCGACCCGCTTGGCCTCTTTGATTAGGGCGGCCAGCGAGCCGAGCACCCGCTTCGCCATTGCCTTTGATCGGCCAGTATCAAGTAGCGTGTCCCGGAACTCCTCGACGGCCGGCGTCGTGAGCTGATTGAGACGCTTGGCGCCGAGGTACGGAACAATGTGCAGTTTCAAATGCTGGCCGTAGGCATTGAGGGTTGACTGTTCGAGGTCGTCGCGCCGGCACCTGGCAAGCCAGTTGTCGCCGGCTTTTGTGACCGTGATGCTCTGCGAGTCAGCCGTATGGGTGCCCTGCCGAACCTCCCAGCTCGCCGTCGTCTCGAACGCATCGGCATCCTTTTTCCGGGCGAACTGCTTGGCACGCCTCACGCCGGCTGCATCGCGGTAGTCGACCAGCCAGGCCGCCTTGTGCTCGCCCTTTGGCGTCGTCCATTCACGCTTGCGGATCGACATCGACGTGCTCCAATCCTCTGAAAGAGCGCAGCGATTGCACGACCTCGCGCTCCTTCATGCCCAACATCTTACAGACGAATTTCAGATCGTCATCAAAGTATTCTTCGAAATAATGAGGGTAGAGCAGGATTGTCATCCAATCCCTGAGAAACTTGCCATAGTCGGCCAGAAGAGGTTTGGAGTTCCTGTCGGCCCAGCGCTCCACATCCCGGTAAAACTTGTAGCGATACTCCAGGTTTTGACCTTGGTCCTTGAAGGGGTCGTCAATCATACGAGCCAGCAGGGTAGAGACATTGATCAGCGACAGCCTGTGACCAGATGTGAAGACAGGATCCATGAGAACCACCCCGATTGTTTCGAGATCGGCGAAATAGAAGGAATAAGGAGTATCCCAGGTGCTGGCGGGACCCCCGGCCTCAAAGTCTAGCGTCAACGGAGCTAGCGCGACCGGGTCGAAGAACGCGAACACGGGCAATGGGGGCGCCTGCTCGTCCCCCTCTTCCTCTCCGGTCAAAAGGGCTAGCTGGCCACGCGTGGCGACCAAAAGCGCCCGGCTTGCCGTCTGCCAATTGTAAGCCAGGGTCTTCACGATCATTTCCGGCGAGAGCCCCAGTTGGGTCATCTCAACTGCGAGTCCCATCATCATAATTTCGCCGGGCTCATACACTGCCGCCTTTCCTTTGCGCAGCTTGAAGCCCAGCGGAAACCGGAGCCGGTGCAGGTTCTTCAGGCGCGCCTGGAAAGCTGTTCTCTTTGAATCGGCGATACGATTCACGGCTGCCAACCGCGCCTCCAGTTTTCCAAAGTTCCAGGTGATCGGCTGGCCCGCCATCAATTAGCTCCTCGCGACCCCGCGAACTTCGAAATGCACGGAACAAACGAAGCACACTTGACCCAGCTTGTCCCCGGGTGCATTACACCTGTGCAACTTTGCATAGGTTGCTACCAAAGGTAATATACGGGAACGGATGCAACATGCAAGCACTATCGGACGATCTACTCGACGGCGCGGCTGAGGCTGCCCAGTTCGTGTTCGGCGACTCCAAGAGGCGGCGCGCGATCTATAGGCTCACGGAAAGCGGCGACCTGCCGGTGATCCGCAAGGGCAAGCGCCTCTTCTATCGCAAGAGCGACCTCGAGCGCGCTTTCCAGGCGACGGCGTAATGTCGACGCAGCAGGCCGTACGATCGGCCCCGGATCCCCGCCAACTGGCGGCGATGCCGCTGATCCGCTTTCGCGCCGAGATCGCCGAGAGCGCTTTCTCTGTCCATGCGGCGTTGGTTCGGACCGAGGCAGCGAACCCACACCTGCAATCGAACGACCACTGGCTCGTCCTGCGGGATATCGCCTTCGCGCAATTTCTCGCGGCGTTCGAGGCCAACTGATGAGCGGTGTTTCCAACATCCGCCGGCTCGGCCCTGAGCGGGTCACTTGGGTCAACAGCTGCATGGTGCGGGGCTCGAAGCCGGGCTTCGTCAAGAAGCACTACGCCCTGAGCGCTCAAGAGGTCGGCTAAGTGGCTTCGGGGGGGAGCGCACAGCGGCTGTCCAGCCGAATGCCCGACGCGGAGTTCCAGCGCCTCGTCGGCGAGGCGCGGGACCGCCACAACCTCTCCGACGTCATCGGCAGGCACACCACCCTCAGGAAGCGCGGCCGGGCGGAAATGGTTGGCCTCTGCCCTTTCCACAGCGAAAGAACGCCGAGCTTCGAGGTCAACGACGCCAAGGGCACGTACCACTGCCACGGGTGCGGCGCCGGCGGCGACGCGATCACTTTCCTCATGAAGTGCGAAGGGCAAACTTTCCGCCAGGCCCTGGAATGGCTGCTCGGCGATGAGTTGCCGATAATTTCGGAAGAGGACCGCGCTAAGCGCAAGGCCGATGACGAAAGGGCGACTACGGAGCGTATCGCCCTGGCGCGCTGGATATGGAGCACCACCGTGCTCGCAGCTGGGACGCCGGCAGAAGTGTATGCCCGGTCCCGCGGCATCACCATTCCATTGCCGCCGACGGTGCGGTTTGTCATGACCGCCCGGTGGCGTAACCCGGAAACCGGGGAAGTTGGCCGGGACCACCCGGCCATGGTCTGCGCCCTGCAGAACGCCAGCGGTGCCATCGTCGGGTGCCAGTGCGTGTTCCTGATGGACGGCGGGCGCCGCAAGTACGAGCGTATCCGCGAGGACGGGACAAAGGCCAAGGCCAAGCTTACCTTCGGCGTCGCGATCGGGTCCGCACTCCGGCTGGGCCCGGCGCGTGACCACGTCATCACCTGCACCGGTCCGGAAAACGGACTGAGCCTTCTCCAGATGATGCCGGAGCGATCGATATGGGTCGCCGTCGGCGACGCGGTGCTCTCGCACGTCGAGTATCCGCCGGAAGTTCGCTCCGTCTGCCTCACCGGCGATAACGATACATCCGGGAGGGCGGCGGTGGCCCGAGCCCGAGAGGAGCTGCTGTCACGCGGCCTCAAGCCGACCGAGGCGTTCCCGCGGCAGCCCTACGGCGACTGGAACGACCAGCTGCAAGGCGGTCCGGCATGACGCTCGCCGACCACGCCGATTTCGACCCCGCGCCGTTCGGCGTTGTCGGCGAACCGGTCGAGATTAAACCCCGGCTGGCCGACGCTGAGGAATTCCCACTGGACAAGATGCCGCCCAGGTTGGCGGGCGCCATCCGGGCGATCGTCGATATCGTGCAGGTGCCGGTGCCCATCGCAGCGCAATCGATCCTCGGCGCCTGCTCACTGGTCGCGCAAACCCGGTTGATGGTCGAGATGCCGACGCGCGAGGTGGTGCCGACGTCGCTGTTCCTGTTCACCGTGGCCGCATCAGGCGAACGCAAGACTAGCGCGGACAAGTTGGCTCTCGGCCCGGTTTACGAGCACGAGCGTGACCTGAGGCGCTCCCACGAAGCAACCCAGCAACAGTACACGATCGATCGCGCGGCCTACGATG
>Ga0207705_10000635_pt1 | contig 29374 bp, 30 predicted proteins | sample KBSC13metaG_FD_184314 | JGI IMG/M metagenome (GOLD analysis project Ga0207705, IMG submission 184314) | Corn rhizosphere microbial communities from Kellogg Biological Station, Michigan, USA - KBS C1-3 metaG (SPAdes) (version 2) | ecosystem: Host-associated > Plants > Roots > Rhizosphere > Soil ... | reverse complement strand
TCGCCCAATGGGGCGCCTTCATGCTGAGGTAGCTGGTGAACAGGAACGTCGTCCCGGAGCCGTCGGACCGGTGGACCACGGTGATCGGCAGGTTCGGCAGGGCCACGCCCGGATTGGCCTTGGCCAGGATCGGGTCGTTCCACTTCTTGATCGCGCCGCGATAGATGTCGGCGAGGTTCGCGCCGGTCATCCGCACCTGGCCGGGCTTGATCCCCGGCAGGTTCATCACGGGGACCACGCCGCCGATCACCGTCGGGAACATGGCCAGGCCGCCGGCCGCCAGTTCGGCCGGCTTGAGCGGCTTGTCGCTGGCGCCGAAATCGACCGTGGAGGCATTGATCTGCTTGATGCCGCCGCCGGAGCCGATCGCCTGGTAGTTCAGGCTGGCGCCGCTCGCGGCCTTATATTGCTCGGCCCATTTGGCGTAGACCGGCGCCGGGAAGGTCGCGCCTGCGCCCGAGATCGCGCCCGCCGCCTGTGAGGTCGTCGCCGCAGCGATCATCAGGACGGCGCCGACGGCCGCCCCCAGTGTCTTCAACATGCTCTTCTCCTGAATAGAGCGCCCCATCCACGCCGCTCTCGAGCCGCTGATTAGCCGCGGGCGACGACAGTTTGGTGACAGCCCATTCGCGAGGCCGCGCGAGCGCCGCGCAGGGGCCGTCATCCATCTGTCACGAGACTGTCGGCCGGGCGTCACGCACCCCCGCTAGACCGCCCGGCGAGCGCCGTGGGGGCTGCTTCCTGAGCTTGCTCACCGGTCCCCGACCTCCGGCGACGGCATCAACGAGAAACGGGGACAAGATCATGAGGCTATCGACGAAGCTGCTCGCCGGAGCGGCGCTGGGCGCCCTGCTGGCGAGCGGCGCAGGCACGGCCGCCGACGCAAAGGCGGCCCGGCACAGGCAGGCCGCGCCCCGACCCGCCGCCACGGCGGCCGACGTGAGCGAACTGCGCGCCGAGATCCAGGCGCTGAAGGCCCAACTCGCCGCCCAACAAGAGGCCCAGCAGCAGATTCAGACGCAGGCCCGTGAGGCCCAGGCGGCCGCCGAGACCGCCCAGGACCAGTCGCGCGCCCTGCAGGCCAAGGCCGATGCGGAGATCCAGACGATCCCCGCCCAGGTGCAGACCGCGGTCGCGGCGGCCAAGCCGAAGCCCGGCTGGGAGGCCAACACCTCCGTGAACGGCCGGATGTACTACGACCTGACGAACATCGAGCAGAAGCGCGACGGGGCCAAGGTCCCGGCCACAGGCTCAAGCTTCGACATCAAGCGCTTCTATGTGGGCGTCGATCACAGGTTCAACGACGTCTTCTCGGCCAACGTGACCACCGACGTCGCCTACCTCAGCGCCGACGGCCTGACCCAGGTCTACATCAAGAAGGCCTATCTGCAGGCCAAGGTGTCCGACGCCCTGACCGTGCGCCTGGGCTCCGCCGACCTGCCCTGGGTTCCGTTCGCCGAGGACGTCTACGGCTATCGGTTCGTCGAAAACACCATCGCCGATCGCGACAAGTTCGGAACCTCGGCCGACTGGGGGGCCCACGCCCTCGGCAAGGTGGGCGTCTTCAACTACGCGGTCTCGGTCGTGAACGGGGCCGGCTACAAGAACCCGACCCGGTCCAAGGGCATGGACGTCGAGGGCCGCGTCAGCGCCTCGATGAACGGCTTTACCGCCGGCGTCGGCGGCTATTCCGGCAAGCTCGGCAAGGACGTGCAGGGCGTCGCCACCTTCCACACCGCCAACCGCTTCGACGCCATCGCGTCCTATGCCAACCCGAAGTTCCGCCTGGGGGTCGAATATTTCGCCGCCGAGAACTGGAACAACGTCACCACCGTGCTCGGCGACAAGTCGGACGGCACGTCGATCTTCGGCAACTTCAACTTCACGCCACAGGTCAGCGTCTTCGGACGCTACGACTGGGTGAAGCCCTCCAAGACGCTCAACCCGCGCGAGAAGGAGGGCTACTTCAACATCGGCGTGAACTACGAGCCGACGAAGATCGTGGACTTCGCCCTCGTCTATAAGCGCGACCAGGTCGACAACGGGCTGCTCAGCACCTCTAACGGGGCGATCGGCGGCACGCGCAAGGGCACGTACGACGAGGTCGGCCTCTTCGGTCAGTTCCGCTGGTGAACGCGCGGGCCGCCCTCGCGCGCGGCCCGCCGCAGGACGAAAGCTCCCCCGCCTCCAAACGCCGCCGCGCCCCCGCGGCGGCGTTCTTTTTTATCAGAGCAGGCGGCTGCGCATGGCTTGCGACAGCAGGTCGATCAGGGTCACGGCGACGATGATCACGATGACGATCGCCGAGAGGTGACGGTAGTCGAAGGCGTTCAGGGTCTCGAACAGCAACTGCCCGATGCCGCCCGCGCCGATCAGGCCCAGGACGGTGGCCGAGCGCGAGTTCGATTCGAAACGGTAGAGCGCATAGGAGGTCCACAACGGCGCCACCTGCGGGATCACCCCCCAGATCACCTCGTGCAGCGGCGCGGCGCCGGTGGCGCGGACGCCCTCGACCGGGCCTTTGTCGATGGACTCCACGGCCTCGGAGAACAGCTTGGCCAGCACGCCGCCGGTGTTGATCGCCAACGCCATGACCCCGGCGAAGGGGCCCAGGCCCACGGCGACGATGAACAGGGTGCCGACCACCAGGTCGGGGATCGAGCGCAGCAGGTTCATCAAAAGGCGCATCGGCTGCTGCAGCCAGACCGGCGAGACGTTGCGCGCGCAGGCCAGGCCGAACGGAACCGCGATCACCACCGCCAGCGCCGTGCCCCACATGGCGATCTGGATCGTCAGGATCATCTGATGCACGTAGAGCGACAGGAGGTCCCACTTGGGCCTCATGAAGTCCGCGCCGAACTCGCGCATGTTCTCGGCGTTGCTGAACAGCTTGCCGAAGTGGCCGATGTCCACCGGCCCGATGCTGGCCAGCAGGATCACCAGCACGACGCCCCAGATCAGGATGTCGGGCAGGCGCTGGACGAGGGACCGCCGCGGCGGCTCCGGAACGGGGTCGGGCGCCTGGCTCATCAGACGTCAGGCTCCTTGGCCCGCTTCGCGGCGGCGGTGGCGTGGATCTGGTCGAACGCCTTCTGGGCGGCGGCGATCTTGGCCGCGTCGCCGGTGTGGCGCGCTTCCGCCAACTCGACGGAGGCCTGCATCTCGCGCACCGGATCGAGGTAGGAGTTGTCGGCCGGCTTGAAGCCGCCATAGGCCAGGCCCTTCAGCACCTCGCGCTGCTTGTCGGCGACCGGCCCCGTGCCCGTGCCGTAGGTCAGGAAAAACTGGCGCATCTTTTCCTTGATCGCCGGGTCGAGGTCCTTGCGCGCGACGATCGAGGATTCCGGCAGCGGCGGCGAGGACCAGATGACCTCGATCTTGGCCGCGTCCTTCGGCTTCTCGCGCTGGAAGAACAGGATGCCCACCGAGTTGTTGGTGGCCACGTCCAGCACGCCGTTGGCGACGGCGAAGGAGTTGGCCTGGTGGCTCGCCGAGCGCACCGCCTTGAAGCACTTGGTGGGCTCGATGCCCCTGGGCGTGAAGAGATAGGCCATCGGCGCGAGCGTGCCCGACGTCGACTGCGGATCGCCCAGGCCGAAGGAATACTTCTTCCCGCAGGCCAGCACCTTGTCGAGGGTGATGCCGGACCCCTTGCGGACAATCAGCACCGACTTGTAGGTCGCGTCCCCGCCGGCGTCGATCACCCGGCCCAGCACCTCGGCGTCGGCCCGGTTGACCGCCTCCAGCGCCGGCTGGGCGGAAAACCAGCCCACCTGCACCTGCTTGAATCGCATCGCCTCGATGAGGGCGCCGTAGTTCGTGGCGAAGAAGGGTTTCACCTTCACGCCGATCTGAGCGGACATGTCGTCCAGCAGGGGCTGCCACAGGGGGCCCATGGACGCCTGGTTCTCCGCCGAAAGGATCGAGAAGGTGATCTCCTTCGGCTGGGCCTGGGTGGCGGGCTTCGGGCTGCAGGCGAACAGGCCAAGCGCCGCCGTGGCGACGGCCAGACCGCCGAGGACGCGGCGCGCGATCATTTGGGGGCTCCCTCCCAGAAGACGTCTTCGAATTCAGGACCGTAGATCTCGATGAGCTTGGGCGTCTCCAGCTCGCTGGCCGGGCCGTCATAGGCGATCTTGCCGGCCTTCAAAGCCACCACCCTGTCGCAATAGCGCAGGGCGTAGTCGACCTGGTGCAGGGTGACGACCACGGTCAGGCCATCCTGCTGGTTCAGGTCGCGCAGGTTCTCCATCACCTTGCGGGCGGCCACCGGATCGAGCGAGGCCACCGGCTCGTCGGCCAGGATGATCTTGGCCTTCTGGACCAGGGCGCGCGCGATGGCGCCGCGCTGCTGCTGGCCGCCAGAGAGCGTGTTGGCGCGCTGGCCGGCGTATTCCGCGACCCCGACGCGCGCGAGCGCCGCCATGGCCGCGGCCTTGGTCTCGGCAGGCCACAGGCCGAACACGCCGCGCCAGCCCTCGATCCGGCCGAGCGAACCCAGGGCGACGTTGGTGAACAGCGACAGCCGGCCCACCAGGTTGAACTGCTGAAAGATGAAGCCGATCCGGGTGCGGACCTTGCGCACGCCCGAGCTGATCCGGCCGTGCTCCTGCACCGGCCCGCCGAAGGCCTCGATCCGGCCTTCCCCGCCGTCGATCGTCTGCAGGCCGGAGATCGAGCGCAACAGGGTGGACTTGCCCGAGCCCGACGGCCCGATCAGGGCGATCATCTCGCCCTTGCGCACGTCCAGCGAAACGGCGTCCAGCGCACGGCGGGCGCCGAAGGTCTTGGAAGCCTTCCGGATGGACAGGACGGCGGCGTCAGGCATGGACGGCTTAGGTTCCCCGATCGAGCACGCGCAAGCGGGGCGATCGTGCCCATCCCTTGCCTTGGCTTCATGGCACGGCCGCCCGCATCCGGTCCAGCGTGCAGGGAACCGCTAACCACGCGTCCCGACTGAACTCTTTACATCGGGGCCCATTGCCCCTATTTGCGCGGTTCCGGCGGACCCGATGTCCTGAAAAGCGCTGCTAACGCCGGATTGGGTTCAACTATCCGTTGGGGGTTACGTGAATTGCACACGTATCATACGCCCCTGGACCTGGTCCGTGATCGTTCACCGGAACGTCCTGTCGCACTCGCGCGGCCGGACGCGGTAGCGGTCGCGGCGCGCTGGTTCCAGGACAATTTCAAAGGCGACGTGTTCTACGCCGTTAAGGCGAACCCTTCGCCCTGGGTGATCGAGACGCTCGCCGCCCACGGCGTGATGTCGTTCGACGTCGCCTCCATTCCCGAAATCGAGCTGATCGCGGCCCATGCCGGCCCCGACGCGCGCATGGCCTTCATGCATCCGGTGAAGAGCCGCGCGGCGATCACCCGCGCCTATCGCGAGTTCGGGGTGAAGATCTTCGCGCTCGACACCCAGGAAGAGCTGGCCAAGATCCTCGATGCGACCGGCGGCGCGGACGACCTCACCCTGGTCGTGCGCCTGGCGGTGAGCGCCGATGGCGCGGCCTATTCGCTCTCCGGCAAGTTCGGCGTCGAAACCCACGAGGCCTCGGCCCTGCTGCTCGCCGCCCGGCGCGCCACCCAGGATCGGCTCGGCGTCTCCTTTCACGTCGGCAGCCAGTGCATGCGCCCGACCGCCTTCCAGGCGGCGATGGCGCAGGCCAGCCGCGCCATCGTGCGCGCGGGCGTCATGGTCGACGTCGTCGACGTGGGCGGCGGCTTCCCGAGCGTCTACCCGGGGATGGTCCCGCCCGACATGGCCGACTACGTGGACTCCATCCACCGCGGCTTCGCCGAGATGATGGTCCACGAGGACACCGAGCTCTGGTGCGAGCCGGGCCGCGCCCTGGTGGCGGAAGCCTCGTCGATCCTCACCAAGGTCGAGCTGAAGAAGGGCGACGCGCTCTATCTGAACGACGGCAGCTACGGCAGCCTGTTCGATGCGACGCACGCAAAATGGCCCTTTCCGGTGAAGCTGTTTCGCGCGGAGGGCGGCGCGGCGATGGAAGTGGAGGGCCCCCTGAAGCCCTTTCGTTTCTATGGGCCGACCTGCGACAGCCTCGACCATATGCCGGGCCCGTTCTGGCTGCCGGAGGACGTCCGCGAGGGCGACTTCGTCGAGATCGGCATGCTGGGCGCCTATGGCGTGGCGATGAACACCCGCTTCAACGGCTTCGGCGACGCCGAGACGGTGGTGGTGGCGGACGCGCCCATGGCCTCGATGTTCGGGCTGGCGGGCCGTTCGATCCGCCTGCCGCGCGAGCAGCTCGAGGAACGCAAGGTCGTCGTGCGCTTTTCGCGCCCCAAGGGCGCGGCCGGCAAGAAGCGCCGGCGGCGGTAACCCCGGGCTCATCTGGCGTGTTAAAGGCGCGGCCGGTCGCTCCGTCCCGGTCGCGCTTCTTCTATGGACGGGCGATCACCTCTCAGAAGGGAACTTCCGAAGATGAACGCTGACGTTCAGAAATCGAACCGCAAGGCCGAGTTGCTGGCCAACACCGTCGAGCACGTCGCGATCGACCAGTACGACGCCCGGCCGGTCATCGACGCCATGCGCAAGATGAGCTTCACCAGCCGCGACACCGCGCGCGCCGCCGACATCTGGTCGATGAGCCTCGAGGACGCCGACTGCTCGACATGGCTGACGCTGGCCGGCTCCACCTCGGCCGGCGGCTGCATGCACATCTACCGCGACATGCTGAAGTACGGGATGATCGACGTTGTGGTGTCGACCGGCGCCTCCATCGTCGACATGGATTTCTTCGAGGCGCTGGGTTTCAAGCACTACCAGGCGCAGTCGAACGTCGACGACCGCGACCTGCGCGACCTCTATATCGACCGCATCTACGACACCTACATCGACGAGGAAGAACTCCAGAACTGCGATGGCACGATCTACGAGATCTGCGAGAGCCTCGAGCCGCGCCCCTACTCGAGCCGCGAGTTCATCCATGAGATGGGCAAGTGGCTGGCGGCGGGCAACGCCAGGAAGCCGGGCTCGCTGATCCAGACCGCCTATGAGGAAGGCGTGCCGATTTTCTGCCCGGCCTTCACCGACTCGTCGGCCGGCTTCGGCCTGGTCAAGCACCAGGTCGAGCGGATGAAGGCAGGCAAGCCCTACCTCACGATCGACGCGGTGGCCGACTTCCGCGAGCTGACGGACATCAAGATCGCCGCCGGCGCCACGGGCCTGTTCATGGTCGGCGGCGGGGTTCCGAAGAACTTCGCCCAGGACACCGTGGTCTGCGCCGAGATCCTCGGCCATGAGGTCGACATGCACAAATACGCCGTGCAGATCACCGTGGCCGACGTGCGCGACGGGGCCTGCTCGTCTTCGACGCTCAAGGAAGCCTGCTCCTGGGGGAAGGTCGACGTCACGTGGGAGCAGATGGTGTTCGCCGAGGCCACGACGGTCGTGCCGCTGATCGCCTCGGACGCCTGGCACCGCGGCTCGTGGAAGACCCGCAAGAAGCGGCGCTGGGCGAAGCTGTTCGCCTGACCTCCGTGTCATCCCGGTTTCCGCGCCAGCGGAAGACCGGGACCCATGGACGCCGATGGAGCGGATTCGCACCGCGACGCCGCGCATCCTCTTCACGGCCTGAGATCATGGATCCCGGACATGCGCCGCGCGCATTCCGGGATGACATCGAAAAAGAAGGCCGCCGTCTCGCGACGGCGGCCAGTCGGGCGTCGGGGAGGGGTTCGACGCTATTCGCAGTAGACGCGGACCTTGGCGTCGGTGGAGTCGACGTCCACGGTCAGGTCGTTGAGGTGGCTGATCAGCTCCTCGAGGTTTTCCGGCCTCAGCTGGGCGATGTCGAAGGGGACGCCGTTCTTGGCGAGCTCGGCGTTGACCTGGTCCCGCGCGGCCGGCGGGATCAGGCTGGTCAGCCGCACCCCGGCGCGCAACAGCGCCATGGGCACGCGCACGTTCACCTTCGTCGGGTCTCCCTGGTCCAGGGCTTCGACGGTCACGCGCAGGTACCTGGGCGCAGCGTTGTGTCCGGGTCCGGCCCCGTAGGCGCCCGACGGCGCAGGCGCCGCCGTGCGGTCGAGGGCCGACAGCAGCCGCTCGGCCTCGTCGGCGTTGATCTTTCCGTCGGCCAGCATCTGCAGGACGGAACGGCGGTCGTTGTTCATCGGAATGGCTCCTAGAAGATTCGGATGCGCACCAGCGCTTCGGGCGTATCGACGTCGACCACCGTACCGCCGAGGCTGAGCAGCAGATGGCCCAGGCCCGCGACGGTCGCAAACGGCGACAGGCGGTAGGGCGGCGGGGCGAGGTAGAGCAGCGGCGCGAGCAGCAGGGCGAAGGGCGCCAGCAGCAGGAACAGGGGCGTCAGCGGCAGCCACAGCCGCACGACCGTCCTGCGCGGCGCCGCATCGAGCGGTTGAGCCTGAGCCGGCCGAATTGGCGCTTGCGCCTCGGATACGCGGCCCTCCATCGCCGCGAAGGCGAAATGGCGCAGGGCCCGTGGGGCGTAGATCATCGGCGGCCCTCCAGTTCAGAGATCGCCTGATCGGCGGTGATCTCGCCGCGGGCCAGCCGCTCGAGGACCTCCTCGCGGCCCGGCTCGGGATCGACTTCGACGAACTCCAGGCTGGCGGCGATACGGTTCAGGCGCGCCTTCACGGTCGGATAGGAAACCCCGAAGACCTGCTCCATCTCCTTGATCGAGCCGTGACTGCGCACGAAGGCGGCCACGAACACCTGGTCCTCCGCCGCGAGCTGGGCCAGCCGCGGGAGTTCGAAGGCGCCCTCGATCGCGATGTCCTGTTCCGTCAGCCGCACCCGCTCCACGACGATCGGCCGGCCGCGGGTGAGCTCGCTTAGCGCGTGCCAGTCTTGGGTTTTGGTGTCTCGCATGGTCAGAAGATTGAGTTTTTTAATTTCACCGTCAAGTTTTTTAATTGAAGCGAGAACCTTATGTGACCCTGGCCGGGAACGGTTGAATCCGGCCGCCAGCTCTGCAACACCGGAGGCAAGGCTCTGGAGGGCGTGGCATGGCGTGGAAGATGACGGCGATCGCGGCGGCGGCCGCGGCGGTGACCCTGGGAGCCGCGCCGGCTCCAGCTCCGAAGCCGGCCGCGCCCATGGCCGTGCCGACGGCGCAGGGCTATCTCGGCGACTCCGCCCCTGACACCTACAGGATCCTGCCGCCGGCGCCCGTCGCCGGCACCACCCGCTACGAGGCCGACCGTACGGTCTACCTGGCCACCCGGTCGATGAAGGACACCCCGCGTTGGGCCCTGGCCCAGAACGACGCCAACCAGGGCGCCATCCTGAAGGACCTGTCCTGCGCCATCGGGGTCGAGCTGACCCATGCCAACGCGCCCAAGACCACGACCCTGATCGCCCGCGTCGGCCGCGACGTGAGCGTGGCCACCAACCACCCGAAGGATATCTACAAGCGCCAGCGCCCCTACCTCATCGACGAGGGCCCGATCTGCGTCGACAAGACCGAGGCGCTCGCAAAGAGCCCCGACTATCCATCGGGCCACAACACCTGGGGCTGGACGGTGGGCCTGATCATGGCCGAGCTCGCCCCCGACCGGGCCACGGAAATCCTGGCCCGCGCGCGGGCTTTCGGCGAAAGCCGTCTGGTCTGCGGGGTGCATAACCTCAGCGCGGTGCAGGCCGGCCGGTTGAACGGCTCAATCGTCGTGGCGGGCCTGCACGGCTCCGAGGCGTTCCGCAAGGACCTGGAGGCCGTCCGCAAGGAAGTGGCCGCGGCCCGCAAGGCCGGTCCCGCGCCGGATCCGGCCGCCTGCGCGAAGGAAGCCGAGCTCATCGCCAAATCGCCCTACTGAGGGCGCGTCAGATGCCCGCGTACCATTCGTAGCCGCGGTCTTCCCAGAACCCGCCCTTGCCGCGGCCGATCGGCGCGAGGTCATCGACGGCTTCGACCCGCATGATGTACTTGGCATGCTTGTAGCCAAGCTGGCGCTCCACCCGCAGGCGCAGGGGCGCGCCATGCGCCACCGGCAGCACCTTGTCGTTCATGGCGTAGGCCAGGATCGTCTGCGGATGGTAGGCGTCGATCAGGTCGATGCTCTCGTAGTACTGCCCCGAGCCGTCCAGCGTCTGCTCCAGGGTGTCGCCGCAATGGAAGACGATGTAGCGGGCGTTCTTCTTCAAACCCGCCTGGTCGAGCAGCGGACCCAGCCGCGCGCCGGTCCACTTGCCGATCGAGGACCAGCCCTCCACGCAGTCGTGACGGGTGATCTGGGTCCGCGACGGCAGGGCGCGGAGCTGGTCGAGGCTAAGCGATAGCGGCCGCTCCACCAGGCCGTCGACCACCAGCCGGTAGTCGGCGAAGCCCTTGTCGCGCAGCGCGACGTAGTCCGGGTCGCTCGGATCGATCGAGCCGTTGGGCCGGAAGTCTGACGAGATGTCCTTTGCCGCGTACTCGTGCGCCAGCGCCTTGCGGTCGACGAGCAGCCGCTGCGCGCGCCGCGTCAGCCCCTCGGCCTTCTGCAGGAAGCCGATGCCCTGGGGATTGTTGGTGATCTTGTCGCAGGCGCCGAGCGCCAGGGCGCCGCTGGCCGCCAGGGCCGCCTGCAGCCATCCGCGGCGATTGCTCGAGACGGTCATGCGGCGCCTCCCGTCTGGTCCGGCACGATCGCGTAGCGGCCGGTGATCATCGAGCGGATGTTGTTCCAGACGCCCGAGGCTAGCACCATGAAGAGGTGCAGCAGCACGAAGCCCACGATGGTGAAGGCGGCCAGGAAGTGGATCGTGCGGGCCGATTGGCGGCCGCCGAAGAACTCCACCAGCCAGGGCGTCGCGGCGTTGAAGCCGGGCGACATGGAGAGCCCGGTCAGGACCATCAGCGGCAAGAGGATCAGCACCACGCCGAGGTAGGCTCCCTTTTGCAGGACGTTGTAGCGGCGCGCCTCCTCGCCCTTCGGGAACCTGAGCTTGGCGTGGGTCACGACCTCATGCCACAGGTTCCTGGGCTGCACGTCGGCCTTGCTGGGGACGAGATCCTTGCGGATGTGGCCGTTGATCAGGCTGACCAGCCAGTAGACCAGCCCGTTGGCCACGAAGAGCCAGGCGAAGAAGAAGTGCCAATGGCGGCTGTCGGCCAGGTCGCGGTAGCTCGGCACTGTCGCCCAGGACGGGAAGGCGACCGGCACGCGCGATCCGATTTTGCCGGAGTAGCCGAGCACGCCCGTCGTATCGAACTTCGCCGAGCCGATCTGGGTGACGCCCACCATGCGGTCGCCCTTGTCCACGGCGCCGATCGAGAGCCATGGGTCGGCGAAGGTGGACTTCTGGCCCCAGTAGAGCGCCGGGTGCGCCCCGAAGATGTTGAGGCCGCTCATCAGGAGCAGGGTCAAGGCGACCACATTGATCCAGTGGGTCACCCGGGTCACCGCAGCGTGGCGATAGACCAGCACCTTCTTGGCTTGGGCCATGCGCGAGGCTCCTCCCCCGAGCCGCCCTGATGTTTTGACACACAAGCCATTCGCAGGCGAGGCGGCGAAGGTTACGTCGGCTGCGGAACGGACCGGGCCGCCCGGCGCTTCCTGGCGATGAACCAAGGAGGCTTCGATGTCCGAGCAGCCGAAGGGCCAGAGCAAGGGCCGCGAGAACAACGCCGCCACAAGCGACTATCCCGACGTCAGCAGCGTCAGCCCGCAGGACTATCCCCCCGCCGGCCGCGACGACGCCATCGAGCGCACCGGGCGGACCCAAGAGGTGGCCGGCGAAGGTCGCGGCTTCGACAACAAGACCGGCAACCCTGAGCCCAGGCAGGGCGCGGGCGACGCCTCTGCGCCGCCGTCGACCAACGACGGGCGGCTCGGGCCGCAGGGCGATCCGGCGGAGGGCAAGCCTTAAGGCCGGGCGGCTACAGCCCGGCGCAGGCCGCCAGGGTCGCGCGCACGAGTTCCGGCCGCTCCATCGGCAGGAAGTGGCTGGTTCCGGGCAGCGTCTCCACCTGGATGCGGCCGGTGCGCGCCAGCTCCGCCTCATGGCCCTCGATGCGGAAGGTGGAGGCCTCCTGCGCCCGCAGGATGCGGATCGGGCAGCGGCTTTGCCGGAATGCGGCCCAGGCGTCGTAATTGTGGGTGCGGAAGTTCGACGCCTCCCACGACGGCGCGCAGGTGAGCGTCACCTGGCCGTCCGGCGTCGCGCGGAAGCCTGCCTCGACGTAGTCGGCGAGCTGCTCCTCGCTCCAGGTCCGAAAGGCGCCCCGGCCCTGGTAGGCGCCGCGCGCCGCGGCCTTGCTGGGGAAGGTCGCGCGCCGGCGAAGGGCGCCCTGCACCAGAGGCGATTCCGCGACCGCCCGGGGATCGAGCTGGGCCGCCTGCGGCATGACCACGGGATCGAACAGCGCCAGGGCGCGGGCCCGCTCCGGTTCGGCCGCGGCCGCCAGCAGGCTGGACGTTCCCCCCATCGAATGGCCCGCCAAGACCACCGGCGCCTCGCAGGCCGCGCCCAAGAGCGCCAGCAGGTCGTCGCGGAACTCCAGCCAGCCCTGCCGCCCCTCGATCACCGCCGGCAGGGTGCTCGCCCCGTGCCCGCGCAGGTCCAGGGCCAGGATGCGCCAGGTCTGCGCCAAGGGCCGCAGGATCGTGCGGTAGGTGCGCCCGTTGAACCCGTTGGCGTGGGAGAAGACGATGTCGACCGGCCGGTCCTGCGGTCCGAAGTCCAGGGCCGCCATCGCGCCGCCGCGGGCCGGCAAGGGGATCATCCGCTCGCGCGGCTGCGGCTCGATCTCGGCGTCCATGACATCCCCTTGGCTCGCCTCCATATAGCCGCCGTCAGGCGGAGGTGAAGACATGAAGCTCGCGACCATCGGCTATGAGCGCGAAACCCAGCCCGGGGTGATCCAGAAGCTGAAGGACGCCGGCGTCGAGCTGCTGATCGACGTGCGGGCCGTGGCCTCGTCACGCCGCGCCGGTTTCTCCAAGACCCTGCTGTCGGCCAGCCTCAACGCGGCGGGGATCGGCTACGTCCACCTGCGCCAGCTCGGCACGCCAAAACCTGGCCGCGACGCCGCGCGGAAGGGCCGCGTCGCGGAGATGCACGCGATTTTCGAGGGTCACATGGCCGAGCCTGGCGCGCAGCTCGAGCTCGCCAAGGCGACCGACCTGGTCCGTGGCGACAAGAAGGTCGCGCTGCTCTGCTATGAAGCCGACGCCGCCGGCTGCCATCGCACCATCCTGGCCAGGCAGATCTGCGCCGCCCTGGGCTGCGAGATCGAGAACCTCTGACCCGGTGTCAGACCTCGAGTTCGGCGTCTGTCAGGTCGCAGCCGGCCAGGTTCGCGGCGGTCATGTCGGCTTCCAGGAACCGGGCCCGCACCGCGTGCGCCCCGCGCAGGTCGGCGTTTCGCAGGGTCGCCCGGGTGAAATCCGTGCGCACGAAGCGCCCCTCGGACACGGTCAGGGGCCCGAGCTTGGCGCCGCGCAGGTCGGCGCGGGTGAATGAGGCGCCGACGAGCTTGGCCCCCCGAAGGTCCGCGCCCTGCAGGTCGCAGCCGCGGAAGTCGCTGCCGGAGAGGTCGGCGCCTTGCAGCTGCACCCCCTGCAGATTGAGGCCGAAGAAGATGCAGTTTCGCGCGACCATGGCCGTGAGCCTGCGATCCTTCAGCGAGCGCAGGGGCCGGAAGTCGCACTTGCTGAGGTCGGTGACGCCGCCGCGCTCCCCGTTGGATTCGCAATAGGCTTCGTGGTCGGCCAGCACCTGGTCGATCGGCCGGTCGTCGACGTAGGAGATCGCCGGCGGCGCGCGCAGCACCCCGCTCATGTCCACGTTGTCGAGGGTGGCGCTGGTGAGGTTGGCGCCGGTCAGCACGGCCCGCTTCATCGAGGCGCCCGAGAGGTCGGCCCCGGCCAGGTCGGCCCCGGTGAGGTCCGCGCCGTCCAGCACCGCGCGGGTCAGCTTGGCGCCGGCCATCTGCGCTCCCGACAGATTGGCGTCGGTGAAGTCGCTGGACATGGCGACCGCCCCGGTCATCTGGGCGCCGGCCAGGTTGGCTCCCGACAGGATGGCGTAGTTCAGCTCTCCGGGGCGGTGCTCGTGGCGCAGGATCCGGAAGCCGTCGAGCTTGTCCTGCAGGGCGATACGGCCCTCGCGCAGGTCGCAGCCCGGCAGCTCCGCGCCGGCCAGGTTCGCGCCGCGCAGGCAGGCGCCGCGCAGGTCCGCACGGCCGAGGTTGGCGCGCCGCAGGTCCGCGTCGCGCAGGTCCGCGCCGAACAGGATGCCGCGGCTGAGATTGGCGCGCGCCAGCGTCGCCCCGTGGAAGTTGGCGCCGGCGAAATCCGCCTCCCGCAGGTCGAGGCCCTCCAGCGTGCAGTTGGAAAGGTCGGCGTAGGTCAGGCTCAGACGCCGCCCGCCGGCCCGACCGGCCAGATAGCGTTGGTGCGCGTCCACGGCCTCGCGAAGGGCCTGGGCGTCGAGGGCCAGGTGGTGGGGTTGGGCTCGGGAAGACATACGGGACCTTTGCGCGCCTTCAGGTTGCACCGCCTCGGCTTAAGGAACGGTTGCCCGGAGGTTCGCCCCCGCCGCCTTCAGAACCGGCCGCCTTCAGAACCAGCCGCGCCGCTTGAACCACAGGATCGGGCCGATCGCCGATAGCGCCATCAGGCTGAGCGCCATCGGATAACCGAACCGCCAGGCGAGCTCCGGCATGTGGTGGAAGTTCATCCCGTAGACCGAGGCCACCAGGGTCGGCGGCATGAGGATCACGGCGGCCACCGAGAAGAACTTGATGATGCCGTTCTGCTCGATGTTGATCAGCCCCAGCGCCGCATCCAGCAGGAAGGCGATGTGGCTCGACTGGAATCCGGCGTGCTCGGTCAGCGACTGGCCGTCGCGCTGCAGCGAGCGCAGGTGCGTGCGGCAATCCGCATCGTCGGCGATCTCGTGGGCGAGCGCGGCGAAGCTGAACAGGCGCGCGAGGCTGACCAGGCTGTTGCGGGTCTTGGAGGTCAGCGACTGGGCGCGGGCGAGGTCGGTGAGCAGGGCTTCGAACTGCGCGCCTTTGGGCCGGGCGAAGATCGAGGCTGACACCTTTTCCACCTCCGCCCCGGTGTGCTCGAGCACGTCGGCGAGCCGTTCGACGGCCGCGTCCAGCAGGTTGAACATCGCGACCGTGCCGGTTTCGACGCCCAGGCCGTGCGCGCGCTCGGCGAACAGGTCGAACGCCTTCAGTTCGTTGTAGCGGATGGTGACCAGCAGCCCCTTGACCAGCACGAACGTCACCGGGGCGTCGATGCGCCGGTCGTCGGGCTGGCGGGCCAGCAGGGTCGCGGTCATGAAGGTCGCGCCGTCCGCCTGGTATAGCCGGCTCGACGGCTCGATCTCGGCCATCTCCTCGCGGGTGGGCAGCTCGACGCCCAGCGCCTTTTCGACGGTCAGCTCTTCCGCCCGCGTCGGCGTCAGCAGGTCGAGCCAGAGCGCATCTTCCGGCGGACGCCAACCGTCGGCGGCCGCCACCGCTTCCAGCTCTGCCGCCCCGCGTCGAAGGAGTCTGAGCATCTAGGCTCTCCGCAAGCGAACGCTCCTAGTGGAGTGGCTTGCCGGGGCCGTCAATTCGCCGGCGTCCGCCTATTGCTCGGCGGCGTCGCCGCGCGTCGCCTTGGCGATCAGGGCCGCGATCCGGTCGGTGGAATCGGCGGCCTGGGTCAACATCTGCAGCGGGCCGGAGCCCGGCCGGACGGCTGAGGCCATCTGGGTGGCCGCGGACTGGGCCATGGCGATGGCGGTGTTTTCGGCGTTGGAGAGCCCGGTGGACGCCAGGATCTTCGCCTTGGCGTCCTGGTAGATGAATCCATAGGTGGCGTAGGTCGATCCCCCCAGATCGCGGCTCGGGTCATACCAGACCTTGACCTCGCTCCAGTTTCCTTCCGGCGAGACGTCGACCAGGGTCACGTCTTTCTCCACCTTGCCGCGCGAGCCTTCGATGGGCGACCAGTTGGCGTGGGTGATCTGGACGATGCGGTCGGTCAGCACGTCGCTGACCACGGCCACGTGGCCCAGGCGCATCCGCGCGGTCGGCTTGAAGCACAGCACCGCGCCGGCCTTCGGCTGGAAGCCCACGTCGTACTTGCCGATGGCCTGGCGCCACCAGGTGTAGGCGTCGCCGAAGATCTGGATGCCGGAGATAAGGCGGGCGAAGGGAACGCACTGCCAGTAGGTGTCAGCCAGCGCCCCACCGCTGGTGGGCGCGAGACTCATAACCGCCGCTACGGCGAGGGAACCCAGAAGGGTTCTCGTCCGTTTGAGCATGTTTTTGGACTCCCCGACGCGAACTGTGACGAGATAACCCTATCGCGCATTGAGTGAAAAGAGGGTTTAGGCGGGTGCGTCCGATCGCCACGAAGGGTCTATATGCGTACGGCGTATCCTGACGCGCCGAATAGTTGCGAACTGGGCGAGTTGACAAACAAAATCCGCCAATTGATCACCGGCGGTAAAGATACCAATCCCACGCGACATGTCTAAAGGCGGTCTCGGTATCTGCCTCTTGACCGCTTATAGTCTTCTAAATTCACCGAGCCGTGATATGACGACTTCGATCACGGCCCAGCAATGAACTGAAACAAGAGCTTTCGCCCTTCAGGCCGGTGTTCGCGCCTAGGGCGAATTTCAAGGGCTCGACGTTCACAAAATTGCGAGACGGCCATTTCGCGCCTCAAACGCGCGCAGTTCGGCGAATCCGATCCCGATTTGCCGCGCCGCTGGCTCAAATCCACCGATAGGCTAGAAGGCTCTTTGACGAGGGCGTGAGGAGTATTCCATGGGCGATCTTGTGGCTCTGGCGGCCCGCCCGGACGCCTGGATCGCGCTCATCACATTGATCGTCATGGAAGTCGTCCTGGGCATCGACAACCTGGTCTTCGTCTCGATCCTCTCCAACAAGCTTCCTGAAGCGAGCCGTGCGCGCGCGCGGCGCATCGGCATCAGCCTGGCCCTGATCCTGCGGCTGGCCCTCCTGTCCGCGATCGCCTTCATCGTCGGCCTGACCAAGCCGGTCCTGACCCTGCCGTTCGCCGTGCCGTCGCTGGCCGACGGCCACCCCGTCGTCGACCTGACCTTTTCCTGGCGCGACCTGATCCTGCTGGCGGGCGGCCTGTTCCTGGTCTGGAAGGCGACGACCGAGATCCACCACACGGTCGATCCGGACGATAGCGGCGAGATGTTCGACAAGACGCCCGAGAAGAAGGGCGGCGCGGCGGTTGGGTTCGGCTCGGCCATCGTTCAGATCCTGGCGCTGGACGTCGTGTTCTCCATCGACTCGATCCTGACCGCGGTCGGCATGACCGAGCACCTGCCGATCATGATGGCGGCGGTGATCATCGCGGTGGGCCTGATGCTGGTGGCTTCCGGCCCCCTGGCGCGCTTCATTCACCACAACCCGAGCGTCGTGATGCTGGCGCTGGGGTTCCTGCTGATGATCGGGGCGACCCTGATCGCCGAGGGTTTCGGGGTGCATGTGCCCAAAGGCTACATCTACGCGGCCATGGCCTTCTCCGGCGCGGTCGAGGGCCTGAACATGGCCTCGCGCCGCCGACGCAAAACCGGCAAGGCGCCCCCGCAGGACGACCGCACCCTGCACTAAACCCCCGGTCCGTTCGCGCAACCTCGGCTGCGAGACCGGCGTTTTCCTGGCCAGGATGGAGAACGCCATGAGAGTTCCGATCATCGGCGCAGGCCTGGCCGCCGCCCTGCTGGCAGGCGCTTCGACCGCGCTGGCGGAAGACAATGAGGCTGGCGTGCCGCTATCGCCCGCAGAGGCCGCCGGAACCTGGACGATCGAATCCGCGGGCCATGCGCTCTGCACCGTAACCCTCGGGGCGGCGCACACGGTCAAGGCGTCGGCCAGTTGCAGCGAGTACTTCCCGACGAGCCCCACGGCCTGGCAGCCCACCCGGGACGGCATGCGGTTGATCGACGCCAAGGGCGGTTCGCCGATCGCCTTCCATCGCTGGAGCAACAGCCTCTTCGTCTCGCATCGCGCCAGCGGCGTCGACATCCAGCTTCGCCGCGGCGGAAAGGGCCAGATCGGCCAAGGCCTCCCAGGTTAGAGGAAGCTGTAAGGGTCGATGTCGATGGCCACGCGAACCGAAGCCGGCGGCTTCACCCGCGCGCGCCAGGTGGCCATGTAGGCCGACAGGTCCACCGCCCGGTCGGCGCGGACCAGGAAGCGCTTGCGCCGGCGTCCGCGGATGAGGCCCAGCGGCGCGTCCGCCGGGCCATAGACTTCCACCCCCTGGGCGTTCGGCGCCGCCTGCGCCATGCCGCGCACGAAGTCCTCCAGTTGCGCCGGGTCGAGGCCGGAGACGATCACCGCCGCCAGCCGCCCGAACGGCGGCAGCCCGGCCAACTCCCGCTCGGCCATCTCGGCGGCCACGAAGGCGTCCCGGTCCTGCGCCTTCAGCGCCTGCATCACCGCATGCTCCGGCGCCCAGGTCTGCAGCAGCGCGCGGCCCGGCCGGTCCTTGCGCCCGGCGCGGCCGGTGGCCTGGGCCAGCAACTGATAGGTCCGCTCCGCCGCGCGCAGGTCGCCGCCGCGCAGGCCGAGGTCGGCGTCCACCACGCCGACCAGAGTCAGGTTCGGGAAGTTGTGCCCCTTGGCCGCCGCCTGGGTGGCCACCAGGATGTCGATCTGGCCGTCGGCCATCGCCTCGATCAGCCGCCGCGCCTCGCGCGCGTCGAACACCGTGTCGGACGAGAACACCGCCACCCGCGCCTGCGGGAACAGGCCCCTCGCCTCCTCCTCCACCCGCTCCACGCCGGGGCCGATCGAGACCAGGCTGTCGTGCGCCCCGCAGTGCGGGCAGGCCTTGGGCTTGGGCATCGAAAACCCGGTGAGGTGGCAGACCAGGCGGCCGGTGTAGCGGTGCTCCACGAGCCAGGAGTCGGTGTCGGGCGCGGTCATCCGCTCGCCGCAGGCCTTGCAGAGCACCAACGGCGCATAGCCCCGGCGGTTCAGGAACAGCAGCGTCTGCTCGCCGCGCGCGAAGGTCTCGCCCATCGCCCGCACGAGCGCCGGGGAAAGCCAGCGGCCGGGGTCGGGCGGCGCCTCGCGAAGGTCGATCAGCGCGATGTCGGGCAGCCTCGCCGCGCCGTGCCGCACGGAGAGCCGCAGCCAGCGATAGCGTCCCTGCTCGGCGTTGCGCAGGCTCTCCAGCGACGGCGTCGCCGAGGCCAGCACCACCGCCGCCCCCTCGATCTTGCCGCGCGCCACGGCCAGGTCGCGGGCGTGATAGATGAAGCCTTCCTCCTGCTTGAAGGAGGCGTCGTGCTCCTCGTCGACGACGACCAGCTTCAGGGTCCGGAACGGCAGGAAGAGCGCCGAGCGGGCGCCGACCACGATGCGGCAGGCCCCCGTCGCCACCGCCTCCCAGACGCGGCGGCGCGCCGGCGGGGCGACGTCGGAGTGCCACTCGCCGGGCAGGGCGCCGAACCGCTCCGCCACCCGCGCGATCACCGCCTGGGTGAGCGCGATCTCCGGCAGCAGGATCAGCACCTGGGCGTCGGGGTCGGCGGCGAGCGTGGCAGCCGCGGCCTCCAGATAGACCTCCGTCTTGCCCGAGCCGGTCACGCCGTCCAGCAGGGCGACGTTGAACCCGCCCTCAGCCGCCATGGCCAGCAGCGCCTCGGCGGCGGCCGCCTGGCTGGCGTTCAGCACCGCGCCCGGCCGCGACGGATCCGGCGGATCGAAGCGCGCCGCGGCCTCTACCAGCCGCACGGCCAAGACGCCCTCGTCGATCAGCGCCTTCACCACCCCGGAGGAGACGCCGGCCGCGCGGGCCAGGTCCGGCGGACTGAGGGCCTGGGCGACGGCGGTCTCCAAGACCCGGGCGCGCGCCGGGGTCGGACGGGCGGGCGCGGCGCCGGTCGCCTCGACGATGCGGACCGGCCGCGGCTTGGGCGCGCGTGCGCCGCGCAGGGCGATGGCCAGCGGCTGGCCTGGCCAGTCCACCGAATAGCGCGCCGCCCACTGCACGAACTCCACCGTGCCCGGCGGCAGGCGCGGCTCCTCCAGCAGGCCCTCCAGCGGCTTCAGCGGCCGGTTGCCGCCGGAGGCCTCGCGCAGGCCCACCACCACGCCGCGCAGCAGGCGCGGCCCGAGCGGCGCGGCCACCTGGTCGCCCAGCTCCAGCCCCATGCCGTCCGGCTCGGCATAGTCGAACGCCTCGGGCAGCGGCATGGGCAGGAGAACGGAAGCGATACGGCTCATCGACAGTCTTTTGCGCCGGGGCCGCGTACCGCTACAAGCGCCCAAACAAAGAAGGTCCGTCTCGATGCAGCTCTTCCTCGACACCACCGACGTCGCCATCCTCAAGGACCTCGCCATGACGGGCCTGGTGGACGGCGTCACCACCAACCCGACCCTGATCGCCAAGTCGGGCCGGCCGATGCTGCAGGTCATCAAGGAGATCTGCGAGGCGATCGACGGCCCGGTGAGCGCCGAGGTCGCGGCGATGGACACCGCGGGCATGCTGGACGAGGGCCGCAAGCTCGCCTCCATCGCGCCCAACGTGGTGGTGAAGGTGCCGCTCACCCGCGACGGCCTGATCGCCACCCGCGAGTTCGCCCATGAGGGCATCGCCACCAACGTCACCCTGTGCTTCTCGGCCGCCCAGGCGCTGCTCGCGGCCAAGGCGGGCGCCAGCTACATCAGCCCGTTCATCGGGCGGCTGGACGACCACGGCGCCGACGGCATGGACCTGATCGTCGAGATCCGCGCGATCTACGACAACTACGATTTCGACACCGAGATCCTGGCGGCCTCGATCCGCAGCCCGGCCCACGTCACCACCGCCGCGCTTGCGGGCGCCGACTGCGCGACCATCCCGCCGGACGTGTTCAACGCCCTCTTCAAGCACCCGTTAACCGAACGGGGGCTTGATCAATTCATGAGCGACTGGGCCAAGACCGGGCAGTCGATCCTGTAAGTTTTGGGGGCGCAGATGGACGGGTCGCAGGGCGGACTGGAAGAAGCCCGGCTGGAGCCTTCGTCCGTGCGGCGCTTCCTGTCGGACAATCCGCAGTTCCTGACCGGCGACCACGGCCTGCTCGACGAGCTTGGCCTGCGTGTCGCCGTGGGCAACGTCGTGGACTTCGGCCCCGCGGCCCTAGCCCGCGTCCACGCCGCCCACCAGCGCGAAGCCAGCCAGCGCCAGCACCTGGAAGAGACGGCGCGCGCCAATTTCTCCGCCCAGGCTCAGACGCACGGCGCTGTCGTCGACCTGCTGGACGCCCGTAACCACTCCGACCTCGCCCGCCGCGTCGACGACCTGGCAAAGCAGCGGTTCGGCCTGGCGGCCGGCGTCGTCGCGCTGGAGACCGAGGGCCGCTCGCCCCTGGGCTGGAAGATGCTGGTCGAGGGCCAGGTCGACATGATCCTGGGCGGCCAGCAGCGCCTGGCCCGGATGGGTTTCGCGCCTACCGCGCTCGGCCTGTTCGGCGCCGAGGCCGAGGCCGTCAAGTCCATGGCCATGGTCCGCCTGGCCATGTGGGAGCCGTCGCGCCAGGGCTTACTCGCCTTCGGCTCCGCCGACCCGGAAGGCTTCACCGAGGACATGGGCGCCGAACTCGTCGCCTTCCTCGCCCGCGTGGTCGAGCGCACCGCCGAGCGCTGGCCGATCCTTTGACCGCTCGCGAGGCCCTGGCGCTCTGGCTGGAGCACCTGGCCCACGAACGCCGCGCTTCGCCGCGGACCCTTGAAGCCTATGGCTTCGCCGGCTCCCGGTACATCGGCTTCCTCGAGCGGTATCGGGCCGAAGCCATTTCGCTGGCCGGCCTGGGCGAGGTCACCGCCGGCGACCTGCGCGCCTGGCTGGCTCAACTGCGTCAGGGCGATCGGCCGCTGTCGCCGCGCTCGCTCAGCCAGGCGCTCTCCGCCGTCCGCAGCTTCCACGGCTTCCTCGACCGCCGGCTCGACACGCCGAACGCCGCCATCGCGCTCGTCCGCGGCCCTCGCGTGAAGCCCGGCGCGCCGCGGCCGGTCAGCGAGGACCAGGCGCGCGGCCTGATCGCCGAGCCCGGCCTCGACCCGGACCGCGAGGACTGGGAGGCCGCCCGGGACGAGGCGGTGCTGACCCTGCTCTACGGCTGCGGCCTGCGGATTTCCGAGGCCCTGTCGCTGAAGCGGGCCGACGCGCCCCTGCCCGACGCCCTGCGCATCCTCGGCAAGGGTTCGAAGACGCGCATCGTCCCGGTGCTGCCGGCGGTCCGCGAGGCGGTCGAGGCCTATCTGGCGGAAGTCCCCTTCGCGCTCTCGCCCGACGAGCCGCTGTTCCGCGCCAAGCGCGGCGGACCCTTAAGCCCGCGTCACGTTCAGGCGACGGTGCAGGCCCTGCGAAGCCGCCTGGGCCTGCCCGCCAGCGCCACGCCGCACGCGCTGCGCCACTCCTTCGCGACGCACCTGCTGGGCGCAGGCGCCGACCTGCGCTCGATCCAGGAACTGCTCGGCCACGCGTCCTTGTCCACGACCCAGCGCTACACCCAGGTCGACGCTGCGGCCCTGCTCAGCGCCTATTCGAAGGCGCATCCTCACGCTTAGCCGGCGGCGACGGCGACGGCGGATGCGCCGGCGCGAAGCGGTAATCCTGCCTCGGCGGATTCGGATCGTCGGGCTTCGCCGTGCCGTAGACCACCACCAGCACGGGGCAGCCTTCGATCTGCCGGTCGATGGCGTAGAGCAAGGCGCCCTTCGGCAGGTCGGCCAGCTTCTGCGGCAGCGGCCGCCCATAGCGGTCTACAATCCGGTAGACCGAATCCTTGCAGCGCTCGGGCACCTTGTAGAGGTTCGGCGTCCGCTCGGCGACCGGCGGTGACCTGGGGACAATGTAGTTGGCGGGCGGCGCCGCGGCGGACAGTTGGGCGGCCAGGAGAAGGGCGATCATGGCGCTTGTCTCCGTATCGCTGGAGCCGGAAGGCTGACACTCCAACCACCGTTCGCCAAGTTAAGTTTCCCTCACCAGCCTCAGCCATTCGACATCGGAGCCGGGATCACGGCCGCGCTCCGCGCAGTGGAAGCCTTCCCGCCGATAAAAGGCCTGCGCGCGAAGATTGGGGGCCTGCACCTTCAGCGACAGGGGCCCGTCCGCCATCGCGGCCATGCGGTCGAGCAGCGCCTTGCCCACGCCGCGTCCGCGCGCGTCCACATAGAGCGAGTGGATGAAATTCTGCGGCCGATAGAAGCCCGCGATCCCGAGGATGCGCCCCGCCTCGACCGCGACATAGATTTCTTCCTCGGTCGCAGCGCGCAGGAAGTCCTCGCGGCGGTGGCGTTCCGGCTGCAGCCAGGTGAAGGTTTCGCTGAGCACCCGCACATAGAGGTCGGCGCAGGCGCCGAGTTCCTGCGGCTTGGCGCGGCGCACCTCCATGCGAGGCTAGGCCTGCATGGTCCACCCCTCGACGCCCATGGCCGCCTGGCGCAGCGCCTCGGAGCGGGTGGGGTGGGGATGGCAGGTGCGGGCCACATCCTCGGAGGCCGCCCGGAACTCCATCGCCACGCAGTATTCGGCGACCATCTCGGAGACCGAAGGGCCGATCATGTGGGCGCCCAGCACCTCGTCGGTCGCCGCGTCGGCCAGCACCTTCACGAAACCCTCGGTCTCGTGGTTGATCTTCGCGCGGCTGTTGGCGGTGAACGGGAACTTGCCCACCTTGTAGGCGCGGCCCTCGGCCTTCAGCTCCTCCTCCGTCTTGCCGACCCAGGCCACCTCGGGGCTGGTGTAGACGACGCTGGGGATCACCCCATAGGCCACGTGGCCTGCCTTGCCGGCGATGGTCTCGATGCAAGCCACCGCCTCGTCCTCGGCCTTATGCGCCAGCATCGGCCCGTGGGTGACGTCGCCGATCGCCCAGACGCCGGGCGCCGAGGTCTTCCAGCGGTCGGTCTCGATGAAGCCGCGCTTGTCGGGCGTGACGCCCACCGTCTCCAGGCCCAGCCCCTCGGTGTAGGGCCTGCGCCCGATCGCCAGCAGGACATAGTCGGCTTCCAGGGTCTCCGCGGCCCCGCCCGCCACCGGTTCGACGGTCAGCGAGACGCCCGACTTGGCGGCCTTGGCGCCGGTGACCTTGCTGGAGAGCCTGAAGGCCATCCCCTGCTTGGTGAGCGAGCGCTGGAAGGTCTTGGCCACCTCGGCGTCCATGCCCGGGCAAATGCGGTCGAGGAACTCCACCACCGTCACCTGCGCGCCCAGGCGGCGCCAGACCGACCCGAGTTCCAGGCCGATGATCCCCGCGCCGATCACCACCAGGCTCTTCGGGACCTCCGGCAGCGACAGGGCGCCGGTAGAATCCACGATCCGCTTCTGGTCGACGGTGACCCCGGGCAACTGCGACGGCAACGAGCCGGTCGCAATGACGATGTTCCGGGTCTCGTAGCTCGCCGCCTTGCCGTCAGGGCCGATCACCTCGACCTTGCCGGGGCCGGCGATCCGACCCGCCCCTCTGAGCCAGTCCACCTTGTTCTTCTTGAACAGGAACTCGATGCCCTTGGTGAGCTGGGCGACCGACGCCGCCTTCTGCGCCATCATCTGCGTCAGGTTCAGCTTGGGCTTCACCTCGATGCCGAGCTCGGCGAAGTGATTGGCCGCGGCGTCGTACATCTCCGAGGCGTGCAGCAGGGCCTTGGATGGCATGCAGCCGACGTTGAGGCAGGTGCCGCCCAACGTCGCGCCGCCATCGATCCCCTTGTCGACGCAGGCGACCTTCAGCCCGAGCTGACCCGCCCGGATGGCGGCGTTGTAGCCCCCCGGGCCGCCGCCGATGATGATGACGTCGTAGGTGGTGGTGTCAGCCATGATGCGCCCGCTCGGATATGGGGGCGCACCCTAGAGCACGATAGGCCCAGGCGGAATCGCTTGGCCGCTGAATCCTGCTCTAAATCTATGCTCGTCGAACGTGCCGCTAGCTAGTGCGGCTCGGCTCCCGGCGTGGGCGAAACCGTCCCGCTGGTTCCGGGGTTGCTGTCGCCGCCGTTGGGGCTCGGACCGGCGCCGCCGGGCTGGGCCGACCCGTTGGCGTTCTGGTTGCGGGCGTTGGCGTCTTCCGCTTGGGCCGCGGTGGTGGGTTCGCGGTCGCCGCCCATGGTCTCGCAGGCGGCGAGGCCGAAGCCCATCAGGGCCGCGGCGATCAGTGTTGCGCGGATCATCTTGGTCTCCCGTGGCGCGGCGATGCAGGCCGCAGGCCCTAGGAACCGCTGTCGGACAACGGTGTTCCCTGGCGCGCCGGCTGTTGCTCGACCCACCAGATCAGCGCGCCGACCAGCAACAGGATGGCCAGCCGCGCATAGTCGAATCCCGGCGTCGCCGTTCCGAAGACCTGACGGTAGGCGTCGCTGCGCTGCATGAGCTGCTGCAGGCCGAAGTTGACGACGACAGCTACGACGTAGAGCGCCAGCGCCGAACGCCTGAGGACCAGGCGCAACGCCGCGCCCAGCAGGATCAGGATCGCCACAAGCCAGACGGCGAGTTGCCAGGCGGGCGTGGCGCGCCAGAGCGGCGCCATGGTCGCCGCGGGGCCGGACGTGGGATGGATCAGCCCCAGGCGATAGGCGAGGAAGGCCAGCAGCGGCAGTCCGCTCGAAACCGCCTGCAGCAGCAGCGCCGCGGCTATGACGACACGAAGCCAGATCATCGCTCAGCCTCCCCCAAGGCCGGGAAAATCTGCCCTACGCGAAATGCGGGGTCGACCCTTAAAGGTCGAGCAGCAGGCGCTGCGGGTCCTCGATCGCTTCCTTGACGTGGACCAGGAACGTCACCGCGCCCTGCCCGTCGACCACCCGGTGGTCGTAGCTGAGCGCCAGGTACATCATCGGGCGGATCACCACCTGGCCGCCCACGGCCATCGGCCGCTCCTGAATCTTGTGCATCCCTAAGATGCCGGACTGCGGCGCGTTGAGGATCGGCGTCGACATCAGGGAGCCGTAGACCCCGCCGTTGGAAATCGTGAAGGTCCCGCCCTGCAGGTCCTCGAGCGCCAACTGGCCGTCGCGGGCCTTGCGGCCAAGCGCGCCGATGGCCTTTTCGATTTCGGCCAGGGTCATGGCGTCGGCGTCACGAACGACGGGAACGACAAGGCCCTTCTCGGTGCCGACCGCGACCCCGATGTCGTAGTGGTTCTTGTAGATCAGGTCCGTGCCGTCGATCTCGGCGTTCACGTCCGGGACCATCTTCAGCGCGTGGGTCACGGCCCGGACGAAGAAGCTCATGAAGCCCAGCTTCACGCCGTGGGTCTTCTCGAAGACGTCCTTGTATTGGGCGCGGAGCGCCATCACCGCGCTCATGTCCACCTCGTTGAAGGTGGTCAGCATGGCGGCGTTGTTCTGGGCTTCCTTCAGCCGGCGCGCGATCGTCTGGCGCAGGCGGGTCATGCGCACCCGTTCCTCACGCTCGTGGATCTCGCGCGGGCCGGCGGGCGCCGGCGCGGGCGGCGGAGCCTTGGCGCGGGCGTCGAGGGCCGCGAGCGCGTCGCCCTTGGTGATGCGGCCGTCCTTGCCGGTCCCGGCGATGGCGCCGGCGTCGAGCCTGTTCTCCGCGACCACCCGTTGGGCGGAGGGCGCGAGCACCGGCTCGGCCGCCGCCGGCCTCGACGGGGCGCTGGTGTCGGGAACCGGCGCAGACCTCGGCGGCGCCTTGCCTGGCGTCTGTTCCGGCTGAGCCTCGCCGGCGGGCGCGGCGGCCGTGGCTGGGACCGGAGCCGGCTTGCCGGCGGCCTTCGGCGCGGCGGCGCCTTCGGTGATCCTGCCCAGCACCGCGCCCGGCTCCACCGTGGCGCCTTCCTCGGCGGAAATCTCGGAGAGCGTGCCGTCGGACGGCGCGGCGACCTCCAGGCTCACCTTGTCGGTTTCCAGCTCGACCAGGATCTCATCCTTGCGCACCGCATCGCCAGCCTTCTTGGTCCAGCGCGCCACCGTGGCTTCGGTGACGGACTCGCCCAGCGCTGGCGTCATGATGTCGGCCATTGGGGATGTGCTCCTTGGTCTCGAAACGTCTTTAGGCGAAGGCTTCCGTCAGGAACGTCTCGAGTTCCTTCAGGTGGCGGGTCATCAGGCCGGCGGCGGTCGAAGCCGAGGCTGGGCGGCCGACGTAGCGGGCGCGCTTGGACTTCACCGACAGCCGCTCCAGCGTCAGTTCCAGCCAGGGATCGACGAAGGTCCAGCCGCCCATGTTCTTGGGCTCTTCCTGGCACCAGACCAGCTCGGCGTTCTTGAAGCGCTTCAGTTCGCTCGAGAGCGACTTCAGCGGCCAGGGGTAGAACTGCTCCAGGCGCAGCACATAGACGTCGTCGCGGCCGGTCTTCGCCCGATGGTCGATCAGGTCGAAGTAGACCTTGCCCGAGCAGAGGATCACGCGGCTGATCTTGTCGTCCGGCTTCAGCACGACGCCGCCGACGTCCGCGCCGGCCTCGGCCCCGTCGACCATCACTCGATGGAAGCTGGTGCCCTCGGCCATGTCGGAAAGGTTCGACACCGCGCGCTTGTGGCGCAACAGCGACTTCGGCGTCATCACGATCAGCGGCTTTCGGAACTCGCGGATCATCTGCCGGCGCAGGACGTGGAAGTAGTTGGCCGGGGTCGAGGGATTGACCACCTGCATGTTGTCCTCGGCGCAGAGCTGCAGGTAGCGCTCGAGGCGCGCGGACGAGTGCTCAGGGCCCTGGCCCTCGTAGCCGTGCGGCAGCAGCATGACGAGCCCGCTCATCCGCAGCCACTTGCGCTCGCCCGAGGAGATGAACTGGTCGATGAGCACCTGGGCGCCATTGGCGAAGTCGCCGAACTGGGCTTCCCACATGTCCAGCGTATTGGGGTCGGTGAGCGAAAAGCCGTACTCGAAGCCCAGCACCGCCTCTTCCGACAGCGCCGAGTTCAGCGCCTCGAAGTGCGCCTGGCCGGGGCCGAGGTTGCGCAGCGGGAAATAGGTCTCTTCGGTCAGCTGGTCGACGATCCCGGAATGGCGTTGGGTGAAGGTGCCGCGGATGGAATCCTGGCCCGACAGGCGCACCGGGTAGCCCTGGTCCAGCAGCGTCGCGAAGGCCAGGGCCTCGGCGGTCGACCAGTCGAGCCCTTCGCCCTTGTCGATCGCCTCGCGTCGCCCGGCGATCACCCGGTCGACGGTCTTGTGCACGCTGATCCGGTCGGGAAGCGTGGTGATCTTGTGGCCCAGGTCGAGCAGCTTCTGCTTCGAGACGCCGGTGACCCCGCTCTCCTCGGCGCCCGGCAGCTTCAGCCCCGACCACTTGCCGTCCAGCCAGTCGGCCTTGTCGGCGTGATAGGTCTTGCCGCTGTCGAACTCCTTGTCGAGGAAGGTGTCGAAGTCCGCGATCCAGCCGTCGACCTCGGCCTGGGTGACCGCGCCCTCGGCCACCAGCCGCGCCGCATAGAGGTCGCGGACGTTCGGGTGGTCCTTGATCTTCGCGTACATCAAGGGCTGGGTCATCGTCGGGTCGTCGCCCTCGTTGTGACCGAACCGGCGGTAGCAGAACATGTCGATGACCACGTCCTTGCCGAACTGCTGGCGGTACTCGGTCGCGACCTTGGCGGCGAACACCACCGCTTCCGGGTCGTCGCCGTTGGCATGGAAGATCGGCGCCTCGACCATCAGCGCCACGTCCGACGGATAGGGCGAGGAGCGGCTGTTCTTCGGGCTGGTGGTGAAGCCGATCTGGTTGTTGACGATGAAGTGCACGGAGCCGCCGACGCCGTAGCCGCGCAGGCCGGACAGCGCGAAACACTCGGCCACCACGCCCTGGCCCGCGAAGGCGGCGTCGCCGTGCATCAGCAGCGGCAGCACATGGCCGCGCCCGGCGTCCGGCGTCTGGCGAAGGGTGAAGGCCTGCTTGGCGCGCGCCTTGCCGATCACCACCGGGTTGACGATCTCCAGGTGGCTGGGGTTGGCGGTCAGCGACAGGTGGACGGAATTGCCGTCGAACTCGCGGTTCGAGGACGCGCCCAGGTGGTACTTCACGTCGCCCGAGCCCTCGACGTCGGAGGGGAGCGACGAGCCGCCCTGGAACTCGTGGAAGATGACCTGATAGGGCTTGCCCATCACGGCTGCGAGCACGTTCAGCCGGCCGCGGTGCGGCATGCCGATGATGATGTCCTTCACGCCCAGCGCGCCGCCGCGCTTGATGATCTGCTCCAGCGCCGGCACCAGGCTCTCGCCGCCGTCCAGGCCGAAGCGTTTGGTGCCGGGGAAGCGGCGGTGCAGGAATTTCTCGAAGCCTTCGGTCTCGATCAGCTTCTTCAGGATGGCGACCTTGCCCTCCTTGGTGAAGACGATCTCCTTGTCGCGCCCCTCGATGCGGGCCTGCAGCCAGGCCTTCTCCTTGGGGTCGGAGATGTGCATGTACTGCACGCCGACGTTGCCGCAGTAGGTGCGCCGCACGATC
>Ga0207705_10000634_pt1 | contig 29387 bp, 29 predicted proteins | sample KBSC13metaG_FD_184314 | JGI IMG/M metagenome (GOLD analysis project Ga0207705, IMG submission 184314) | Corn rhizosphere microbial communities from Kellogg Biological Station, Michigan, USA - KBS C1-3 metaG (SPAdes) (version 2) | ecosystem: Host-associated > Plants > Roots > Rhizosphere > Soil ... | reverse complement strand
TTCGCGGGCCTGCCGAGCCCCTTCACGGCCACGCGCTACCACTCGCTGGTCGTCGAGGACATCCCCGCCAGCCTGATCGTCAACGCGACCAGCGAGACGCCCGGACTCGATGGCACAAGCGTGATGGGCTTCCGCCACGAAACGCTGCCGATCCACGGCGTGCAGTTCCACCCGGAGAGCATCGCCACCGAGCACGGGCACGCGCTGCTCGCCAACTTCCTCGAGATTTGCGGCGTCGAGGCCAAGCAGCCGACATGACCGCGCTACCGGCGGTCGAACCGCACCTGAGCGAAGAGCAGGCCGACGAGGTATTCGGGCTGATGCTCGACGGCAAGGCGGATGACGCCGAGATCGAGCGTTTCCTGGTCGATCTTTCGCATCGCGGCGAAACCGCCGCGGAGATCGCCGGCGCAGCGCGCGCGCTACGGGCGCGGATGCTCCCGATCGAAGCTCCGAACAACGCGATCGACGTCTGCGGCACCGGCGGCGACGGGCACCACACGCTCAACGTCTCGACGGCGGTGAGCCTGGTGGTCGCCGCCTGCGGAGTTCCGGTGGCCAAGCACGGCAACCGCGCCGCCAGTTCCAAGGCCGGCGCGGCCGACACGCTCGAAGCGCTCGGGCTCGACATGGAAGCCGCCGGGCGGACTGCCGAGATGACCCTGCGCGAGGTCGGCATCTGTTTCCTGTTCGCGGCCAACCACCATCCGGCGATGCGTCGCATCCAGCCGATCAGGAAGCGCATCGGCAGCCGCACGATCTTCAACCTGATGGGCCCGTTGTCGAACCCGGCGCGAGTGCAGGATCAACTGATCGGCATAGCCCGCCCGGCCTACGTCCCCATCTATGCCGAGGCGATGGCCCGGCTCGGTACGCGGCGTTCGTTCATCGTCTCGGGCGACGAAGGGCTCGACGAGTTGAGTCTCGCCGGCGGCAACGAGCTTGCCGAGGTGATCGGCCGCGATTTCGAGATGCACCGTGTCGATGCGGCCCGGGCCGGGCTGGCGCGCGCGCCGGTTCAGGCCATCCGCGGCGGCGACCCGGAGCATAATGCCGCCGCCTTGCGCGCGCTGCTAATGGGCGAACCGGGGCCCTATCGCGATGCGGTGCTGTTCAACGCCGCGGGAGCCCTGCTGGTAGCCGGCGAAGTCGAGAGCTGGGCGGACGGCGCGGAGGAAGCGGCGGAGGCGATCGACAAGGGCCTTGCCAAGACCCTGCTCGATTGCTGGATCGCCGCCGTGAAATAGGAAGGCGTTTCACGGTGGACATCGTCAATTGAACTCGTCAAAATCCGTTTCGACCAATTCCATGGGAGGAAGCCGAAAATGCGTAAATCTTTGATCGCCTTCGCCGCCGCGGGTGCCGCCGCGCTCACGTTCGGCACGCTCCACGCGCAGGGCGGCCCGGCGCCGAAGCTGGGTACCCACGATGCCAAGCTGGTCACCGCCGGGACCTACAAGGCCGATCCTAACCACACGCAGATTCTCTACACTTATGGGCACCTCGGGCTGACCAGCAACATGGGCCTCCTGTCGGGTGCCAATGGCACCCTCGTTCTCGACCCCAAGGCGCCCAACAACGCCAAGCTGTCGATCGATGTGCCGGTCAAAACGATCCACACCTCGATCGCGGCGCTCGATAGCGAACTCGTCGGGCCGATGTTCTTCGACGCCGCCAAATTTCCCAACGCCCACTTCGAATCGACCAGCGTGGCCGCCAACGGCGAAAGCGCGACGATCAACGGCAATCTTACCATCCACGGCGTGACCAAGCCGGCGACGATCCACGCGACTTTCGCCGCCGCCGGGGCCAACCCGATGTCGAAGAAGGACAATATCTCCTTCAGCGGCACGGCGACGATCAACCGCGCCGACTTCGGCCTCGGCACGGGCGTGCCGATGGTCGCCAACAGGGTCGACCTGAAGATCACCGCGGCGTTCGAGAAGCAGTAAGCGGGTCTTGTGGGCGGCGCCCCAGCGGCGCCGCCCTTCCCGCTGGATTTTTTAACCAGGATCGCCTATCTAGCCCACGTGCATGCGTGCGAGCCTCTTTCGCTGCTTCGACTTACGCGCCCTTAGGCGCGACCTTTCGCCTGCGTGCGCAGGCCGCCCGCCTAAGGGCTTCTCACACCCCGACAGTCGAAATCGCCCGCGCCACGCTTGCCGCGCGGGCCGCATGCGATAAGGCACATCTGCAATGGCGATGCTGAAAGACCCGAGCCGAAAGTACCGGCCGTTCCCGCAAGTTCCTCTGCCCGACCGGCAGTGGCCATCGCGCACGATCACCCAGCCGCCCCGCTGGCTTTCGACCGATCTGCGCGACGGCAACCAGGCGATCGTCGATCCGATGGACGCAGTGAAGAAGAACCGCTTCTTCGACACGCTCGTCGAAATCGGCGTGAAGGAGATCGAGGTCGGCTTTCCCAGCGCCGGACTGACCGAGTTCGATTTCATTTCATCGCTCGTGAAGTCAGGGCGCATTCCGGACGACGTGATTGTCCAGGTGCTGACGCAGTCGCGCGAAGACCTGATCCGCACCAGCTTCGACAGCCTTCAAGGCGCCGAGAAGGCGATCGTCCATCTCTACAACGCGGTCAGCCCGGCCTGGCGAGAGATCGTCTTTCGGATGACTCCCGGCGAAGTGCGCGAAGTGGCGGTCATGGGCGCGAAGGTTCTGCGCGACGAGGCCGCCAAGCGCCCCGACACCGAATGGCATTTCGAATACTCGCCCGAGACTTTCTCAACCGCCGAGCTGGATTTCTCGATCTCCGTCTGCGAAGCGGTGATGGACGTGCTGCAGCCGACCGTGGAGCGCCCGATCATCCTCAATCTGCCGGCAACGGTCGAGGCGGCGACGCCCAACGTTTACGCCGACCAGATCGAATATTTCTGCCGGAATCTGCCGAACCGGGACCGGGCGGTGATCAGCCTGCACACTCACAACGACCGCGGCACCGGCGTCGCCGCCGCCGAGCTGGGCCTGATGGCCGGCGCCGACCGCATCGAAGGCTGCCTGTTTGGCAACGGCGAGCGCACCGGCAACTGCTGCCTGGTGACGCTGGCGCTCAACATGTACACGCAAGGCATCGACCCCGGCCTCGATTTCTCCGACATCGACCGGATCATCGAGACCGTCGAATACTGCAACCAGATCCCGGTCCACGAGCGCCATCCCTACGGCGGCGAGCTGGTCTTCACCGCCTTCTCCGGCAGCCACCAGGACGCAATCAAGAAGGGGTTCGCGGCGCAAGAGCAGCGCAACGACGAGCTGTGGCGCGTGCCCTACCTGCCCATCGACCCGGCCGACCTCGGGCGCAGCTACGAGGCGGTGATCCGGGTCAATTCGCAGTCCGGCAAGGGCGGCTTTGCCTGGGTGCTCGAGCAGGACCAGGGCCTCAAGCTGCCCAAGAAGCTGCAAGCCGACTTCTCGAAGCACGTGCAGCGCCTCGCCGACGAGCTCGGCCGCGAGCTCAATGCCGGCGACATCTGGGAGACGTTCCGCAAGGCCTATTTCATCAAGGTGCCTGAGCGCCGCTTCCGCCTGGTCGATTTCGAGGAGCGCCGCGCGGCTGACGGTGATCGCATCTTCAGCGGCACGATCGAGGTCGATGGGCGCGAGCAAAGCGTAAGCGGGCGCGGCAAAGGTTTGATTTCATCGGTCCTGACCACCTTGCGCGAGACATTCGGCCTCGAACTCGAGGTGCTGGACTATACCGAGCACGCGCTCGGCACCGGCAGCGACGCGCGCGCGGCGACGTACATCGAATGCACCACCGCGGACGGCCGAACCGTCTGGGGCGTCGGCATCGACCAGGATGTCGCCAGCGCCAGCGTCCGCGCGATCCTTAGCGCGGCCAACTCGGCGGTGCGCGTGGACGCCTGAGGCGGGGATCAACTAGACAGGTTCGAGCGCTCGTTGCTCGCGCGGCGAGCTCAACACGACAATTGCAGCGCCGGCTCGCACCGTGCCACCCGCAATGACGATCGCCATCACCCCGGCCTTGCGCACCAGGGATCCGTCCGCAGCGCGACCGAGCGTGGCGGCCATCGCGCCCGGCCCGATATTGTCGTCAATCTGCGCGCACGGATTGCGCAGGCCGGTGACTTCGATCACCGCGTCGCTCCCCAACAGCAAGCGTGTCCCGCGCGACAGCCCGAGCAAGTCGATTCCACGAGTGGTCACGTTCTCACCGAGCTGACCGGGCGCCACCTCGAAGCCCTTGGCCATCAACTCTTCGAACAACTCGGCGTGGATAAGATGGACCTGGCGCAAGTTGGGCTTTTCGGGTGCTTTTGCCTTGTGCGAAAGGTGCTGCACGGTGGGGCCCGCGTGGGCGTCGCCATCTACGCCGAAGCCGGCGAGCAGCCGGATCGAATCGCCCATGCGCTTGGCAAAACGATGCTCGCCGTCGAGGGCCACCGCGACGATCTGTCCTGCCATTCGTCAGCCCTCCCCGGTTTCGCGCCAGAGGCCTTCTGCCATGGCGTCGAGTTCGGCGAAATCCCTTCCGGCGCCGAGCGGATCGCCGCGATTGAGGAGCAATCTGTGCCGCTCGTCGAGCAACCGCCGCCGCAGAGCGGCCTGCAAGATGGCCAGGCGCATGAGAGCTTCTTCCAGGGCATCGTCGGGCCGCTGCCGACGCCGCTCTGACCAGCCGCGTTCGATCCGTCCGACCCGCTCGAACACCATACCGTTATAAGTGCGATGGGGGCCACGGTGCAGCGGCAAGCCGATGCGCACGGCCGCACCATCGGTGCAAGGAAGCAACAAGCCGTTGCGGCGAAAATCGTCGAAGCCGAGCCGGTCGTGGCTCACCCGCTCGAACAGGGCTGCAAAGCAGTGAGCCGAAAGGAGTTCGCGCGGCAGCAAGTGATGGCGCTGCATTCCGGGCTCGAAACCGGGCTCGTCGCGGCGGTTGACGCTCCGGAACGGCAGCCGTCGCCGGGTCGCGGGGAGGAAGCCTACCCGCGCCATACTCTGACAAAGCGGCCATTGGCGGAAGGTTCGAGCCGCAAGGGCGCTCCGTCCGGGCCGGCGATCCGTTGCGGCTTCTCGATCGGCCCGGCTTCAACCAGATAGTCGATCAGCCGCACGCCGATCTTCGCGCCCGCGGTTCGGTCGCTTGTAAGCTCGGGCTCGATGCGCACTTCCTGGCCAGTGAACAGCGCCAGCCCTTCGCTGTGCATGCCCCCATCGGGATTCAGCGCGAGGGCGGCCAAGCCGAGGCTCGGGAACACGCCGCCCTCGATCCAGCGGAGCACGCCTTCGCGAAAATAGCCCGGCGCGGACCAGCAGCGCGCTGAATGCCATGCAATCGCCTCTACGCCCTCGATCGCGGACAGCATCGCGCCGATCCGGGCGAGCGAGCGCACTACCGGCGCGAGGGTATGGCCGCCGGCCAGATGCGGCCCCGGCCGGACCGTGACAGCTTCCATCCTAACGCCCTCCCCGTCGGCGGCCAGCCCATAAGCGTGGGCGCGCGGCGGGGCATCGGCGGCAGTACCGGGGGCGAGGCCCACAAGGTCGTAGGTCAGGCCGTTGGCAAGCAATTCCAGCCAGACCTGTTCCGCTTCGGCGGGAGCGACCTTTGGCGCGCCCCCTTCGGCGGCCGGATCGAAGCTGATTGAAAAACCGGATTGCTTTTCAGCGAGTTGGCGAATCGATTCGGCGTCAGGCCGGCGGCCCGCCGCGAAAAGCAGCGAGACAGCCGATCCCGAATCCTGTGCTCCGATCTCCTCGCCCGTCGAAATGTCCGGCCCCTCCAAAATCCCTGTCAAACTGTGAAGCCAAACCGCGTCGAGGTCGAGTCCCTGGACGAGGGAAAGCTCTGAATCGGATGCGTTGTTTTCGAAAGCGCGCTTGTCGAAAGCCGCCCGCCGGGCCCTTCCGCATCGGGCCGCCGTGCGATAGGCCACCGTCATGGAAACCCGCCAGGCCGTGTTCGGCGTCGAAACATCGCTTTCCGGAAAGGCCTGGCGCTGGCGCGGCGGCAACATGGCGCTCGCCGAGGGCGCTGGCGCGCTCGATTACGACATCGTCGATCAGTTGCTGCTCGGCCGCGGGGTCGGGCGCGAGGAGCTGGCCTTGCACCGCTCGCCCAATCTCAGGACCTTTCTGCCCGATCCCTCGATCTTCAACGATATGGACACCGCGGCCGATCGTCTGGCGCAAGCCGTGCTCGCCGGCGAGCAAGTCACCGTGTTCGGCGATTACGACGTCGACGGCGCGACCAGCGCGGCTCTGCTGATCCGCCTGCTGCGCATGCTTGGCCACGAAGCGCGGTACTACATTCCCGACCGGCTGCTCGAAGGTTACGGCCCGAGCGGCGAGGCTCTGGTCCGGCTCGGCGCCGAAGGCTCGAGCCTGATCGTCACCGTCGATTGCGGCGCGATGGCGTTCGATGCCCTCGCCGCGGCGCACGATGCCGGGATCGACGTGATCGTGGTCGATCACCACAAGTGCGCGGGCGAGTTGCCGCGCGCGCTGGCGCTGGTCAATCCGAACCGTCTCGACGAGAGCGACGAAGCGGCCGGTCACGGACACCTGGCGGCGGTCGGGGTCGCGTTCGTTCTCGCGGTGGCGGTCGTGCGCACATTGCGGGCGCGCGGATTCTTCGCCGCGCGACCGGAGCCCGACCTGTTCGCGCTGCTCGACCTGGTCGCGCTCGGCACAGTGGCGGATGTCGCGGCAATCCGCGGGCTCAACCGCGCGTTCGTGGCGCAGGGCCTCAAGGTCATGGCGCAACGTCGCACCGTCGGCATGGCGGCACTGATCGACTCCAGCCGTCTGACTCGGCCGCCCAGTTGCAGCGATTGCGGCTTCGCGCTCGGCCCGCGGATCAACGCGGGCGGGCGCGTCGGTGAAGCGACCCTCGGGGTGCGCCTGCTGACCACCGAGGATCCCGACGAAGCCCGCGCCCTGGCCGCACAGCTCTCAACGCTTAACGAGGAGCGCCGGGCGATAGAGGCCGTCGTGCAGGAAGCGGCGGAGCAGCAGGTCGCCGCGCAGCACAACCGCGCGGTGCTGGTTCTGGCCGGGCACGGCTGGCATCCGGGCGTGATCGGCATCGTTGCCGGGCGTATCAAGGAGAAGACCGGCAAACCGACGCTCGTCGTCGCGCTGGACGGCGAGAAGCGCCAGGGCAAAGGATCGGGCCGCTCGATCGCCGGAGTCGACCTTGGCGCGGCGATCATTGGCGCCAAGGACAAGGGCTTGCTCTCCGCCGGCGGCGGGCACGCGATGGCCGCCGGCTTGACCATCGACGAAGGCAAGCTGCCGGCACTCGCCGACTGGCTGGACGCGCAGCTTGGCGCGGCAGTCTCGCGCGCTTCGGCGGAGCGGACGGTGACGCTGGATCTCTCGCTCGCGCCGCGCGGGTTGACCCCGGAGCTGGTCGAAACGCTCGACAGCGCCGGGCCATTCGGCGTCGGCTGGCCGGCGCCGCGCGTGGCCGTCGGCCCCGTACGGTTGGTCCGGGCCGAGATCGTCGGCAGCGATCACGTACGCCTGATCGCCGGTGGGCACGACGGCGCGAGCTTCAAGGCTATCGCCTTTCGCGCGGCGGAGACCCCGCTTGGCCAGGCTCTGCTGCACGGCGCCACCGGCCGCCGACTGTGGCTTGCCGGTCGCCCCAAGATCGACGACTGGGGCAGCCGCCAGCAGGCCGAGCTGCACCTGGAGGACGCCGCCTGGGCCGACTGAGCTGGGGCGTCGGTCGGCAGGGTTGACCGCCTGCCCGCGCCCCCGTAAGTGCGCCGCCACGCCACCGGGTGTGGCCCCATCGTCTAGCGGTTAGGACGCGGCCCTTTCACGGCTGAAACACGGGTTCGATTCCCGTTGGGGTCACCATCGGCGGTCTGCTATGCCTTTTGGGCATGGCCCCTTCGTCTAGCGGTTAGGACGCGGCCCTCTCACGGCTGAAACACGGGTTCGATTCCCGTAGGGGTCACCAAACTCTCAAGTATGACGGCTGTGTTGCGGCCGGGCTGGCGCAGGTCATGGGCTGCGGCTAACGCTCGCCAGCGATGGACGAGATCAGCCCGAATTCCGGCAATTCGCCGCTCAGCCGCGAAGCGATGCGCGAGTTGATCGAGCATTCCGCGATCCCGCAACTGGTGGTCGACGAGGGGCGCATTGTGGTGGCCAACGCCGCGGCGCGAAAGGTCCTCGGCGAGCACGTCCTGTTGCAGGATCCGCGCGTGATCTTCCGCCATCCCGCCGCGGTCCACCTGTTGGCGCGGCCGGAGGCGGGCAGCGTCGTAGTCCAGGGCCTCACCGGCCCGCGCAGCGCCTGGCAGATTAGCCGTCAGCCGCTCGACAGCCATCACTGGCTGCTCGAACTGGTCGACAGGACAGCCGCCGCCGACGTCAGCCGGGTGCATACCGATTTCGTCGCCAACGCCAGCCACGAGTTGAGAACTCCGTTGGCGTCGATCATCGGCTACATCGAAACGCTGGTGGACGAAGGCGACAAGGCCGACCCGGCGATGGCGGCCAAGTTCCACCAGACCGTCCTGCGCGAAGCCCGGCGCCTGCAAAGCCTGGTGCACGATCTGATGTCCCTCTCGCGAGTCGAAGCCGAGGAACATTCGCTGCCGCGCGACCTCGTGGACCTCGGCGGCGTGGTCGAGCGCGCCGCGCGCGACGCGGCCGGCGCTGAGCCCGGCCGCGTCCAAATCGACCTATCGAGCGAGGCGCTGGCGATTCGTGGAGATGGCGAGCAGCTCGAACAGCTGATCCGCAACCTGGTCGACAACGCGTGCAAGTACGGTGACTCGGATAAGTCGGTTGGGGTCAGCATCGCTCGCGGCCGCGCTGGCATGGCGGTCATAGAAGTGCGCGATCGTGGCGATGGCATCGCACCCGAGCACTTGCCCCACCTGACGCGGCGCTTCTACCGCACCGACCCCGGCCGCAGCCGCGCCGCCGGCGGCACCGGTCTGGGCCTGGCGATCGTCAAGCATATCGTCGAGCGCCACCGCGGCCGGCTCGACATCGCCAGCAAACTGGGCGAAGGCACCACCGTCACCGTTCGCCTGCCGATCGCCGATGCCGCGCCCGAGAGCCCATGACCGAACACACCCTCAAAGCCTTCGACGACGACATCACTCGCCTGCGCGGGCTGATCGGCGAAATGGGTGGCCTGGCCGAGCTGGCGATCCACGACGCGATGCAAGCGCTGGTGCGGGGCGACGACGAACTCGCCCGCCAGGTCGTGGAGCGCGACAAGCAGCTCGACGAACTCGAAAGCGAAACCGATGCAATGGCCGTGCGCCTGATCGCCTTGCGCGCGCCGATGGCCGACGACTTGCGCGAGATCGTCGCCGCACTGAAGATTTCCGGCGTGATCGAGCGCATCGGCGATTATGCCAAGAACATCGCCAGGCGGGTGAGCGAAATCGAGCATCGGCGACGGTTCGAACCGCTCACGCTGGTCCCGGCGATGGCGGATGTTGCGGCGCAGATGGTCCACGACGTGCTGACCGCGTACGCCGCCCGCGACCCCGTGCTCGCCCGCGACGTGATCGAGCGCGACGCCAAGGTCGATGCGTTCTACGACAGCATATTCCGCAACCTTGTCAGCCACATGATGGAGAATCCGGCGACGATCAGCAGCGCGGCGCAATTGCTCTTTGTCGCCCGTAGCCTGGAGCGCATCGGCGACCATGCGACCAACGTCGCGGAGATGGTTCATTACGCGGCGACGGGAATCTACCCCGCCGACATGGAAGACGCAGCGGGCTGATGGCCCCGCTTGTCATACCATCGTAACAAATGCGGAGTGATGCGCTCGGCATGGTGACACCCAAGCTCCTGCTCATCGAGGACGACACTTCGCTCGCCGAACTGCTCGAGTATCGTTTCGCCAAGGAAGGTTACCGCGTCCGCGTCACGGGCAACGGCGACGAAGCGCTCGATCTGGCAGAGGAAGAGGCGCCCGACCTCGTCATTCTCGACTGGATGATCGAAGGCACCAGCGGCATCGAGGTCCTGCGCCGGCTGCGCCGGGGCAAAGGCACCGGGCACGTGCCAATCGTCATGCTGACCGCGCGGGAAGCGGAGGACGACCGCATCCGTGGGCTAGACACCGGCGCCGACGACTATGTCACGAAGCCGTTCAGCCCGCGCGAGCTGCTCGCGCGCGTCTCCGCGGTGCTCCGGCGGGTCCGCCCGGCCCTCGCGGGCGAGACGATCGAGGTTGGCGACATGCGGCTCGACCCGGTGGCGCACCGCATCGAGCGCGCGGGGCGCGAACTCAAGCTCGGCCCCACCGAATACCGCCTGCTGGCATTCTTCATGGAGCATCCGCGCCGGGTGTTCTCCCGCGCGCAACTGCTCGACGCGGTCTGGGGCACCGGCAGCGAGATCGAGGAGCGCACGGTCGACGTGCACATTCGCCGGTTACGCAAGGCGATCGAAACCGACGGGGCGCGCGACCCCATCCGCACCGTGCGCTCGGCCGGCTACGCGCTCGAACCCGGCCGCTGAGTGGCGGCTCAGAACAGCGTCGTGAGCAGGTAGATCAACGCCGCGACGGCGCCACTCGCCGGGATCGTCACGAACCACGCCACCACCACCCGGCTGGCGACGCTCCAGCGAACCGCGCTCGAACGCCGCGCGGCGCCGGTCCCGACCACGCTGCCGGTGATCGCGTGGGTGGTCGAAACCGGAATCCCCATGGCGCTCGCCCCGAACAGCACGATCGAGCTCGCCGTCGAAGCGCAGAAGCCCGAATGATGGTTGAGCCGCGTCAGACGCGTCCCCATCGTGCGGATGATCCGCCAACCGCCTGACAGTGTACCGAGCGCCATCGCGGTGTAGCAGCTCAGGACGACCCATTCGGGAACGTGGAAAGTGCCGCCGGAATGGCCGGTCGAATAGAGCAGCACCGCGATCACGCCCATGGTCTTCTGCGCGTCGTTGCCGCCGTGGCTGATCGATTGCGCCGCAGCGGACACCAGGTGCAATCCCTTGAAGGTCCTGTTCGCCCGCCGGGGCTGTACCTTCTGGAACAGTATGCTGGTCAGCAGCATGAGCGCCATCGCCAGGACGAAGCCGATCATCGGCGAAACCACGATGGCGATCAGCGTCTTGCTCGTGCCCGAGCTCTCGACAACCCCGAAGCCCGCGTGGGCGATGCCGGCTCCCAGCAAGCCACCGACCAAGGCGTGGCTGGAGGAAGAGGGCAGACCTTTGAGCCAGGTCAGCACGTTCCAGCTCATCGCCCCGCCAAGGGCTCCGAAAACGACCGCGGGGGTCACGACATCCTTGTTGATGATTCCCGATCCGACGGTCGTCGCGACGTGCAACCCGACCAGCCAGTAGGCGAGGAAATTGCCCGCCGCGGCGAAGGCAACCGCCATGAGCGGCGATAGCAGCTGGGTCGAGACCACGGTGGCGATCGAATTGGCCGCGTCATGCAGGCCGTTGAGGAAGTCGAACGCCAGCGCCATGACCACGAGCGCCACCAGCAGCGGGAAGGCGATCTCGTGCACCCCGCGCGACCGTCAGGCGTGATCGACGACGATGCCGTCGATCTGGTTTGCGACATCCTCGAATTCGTCGGCGATCCGTTCGAGATGCTTGTAGATCTCGCGCCCGACCATGAAGCGCAGTGTGCCGCCGCCTTCCTTGGCGCGCGCGAAGTTGGTCTTGAGGCCGCGATCGTGGATGCTGTCGACCTCGCCTTCCATGCGCACGACCATGGCGGTGAGCTCATGCAGCTGATCGCCGTTCCGGGTAACGTCGCGCAGGAGCGGAAGCCCCTCATCGATCATCTTCGTGGCGACGAGGACCTTTTCCGCCATCTCCTTCATTTCCGGCTCGAAGTCGGAGAAGTCGTATAGCTCGATTGCCGAGGCGCAGGCGTGGATTTCGTCGATCGTATCGTCCATCGCCCCGATCAGCGCGATGATCGCGCCGCGGTCGAAGGGCGTGAGGAAGGTCTTACGGACTTCGCTGAGCACCTGGCGGATGATTTCATCCGCGTCGTGTTCGCGATCTTGTATTTCGGCGCACAGCCGGGCGGAATCCCCGTCCCCTTTGGTCAGCTTGGCGAGCGCCTCCGCGGCGGCGACACAAGCGGCCGAATGCCGTTCGAACAAGGTGAAGAAGTCGCCCGATTGCGGAACCAAGCGGCGAAACCAGTCGAGCACGCGAGCCTCCCGAGATACCTCTGCCGCGATTGCCGATGGCGGATGTAGCGCGGGGACGCAACCGCTCGCTGCGGGGCGTGCACAACGCGGATCCTCCGGACCTTGAGATTTGTCCCTAGGAAGCTTCACTTAACGAATGGAAACAAGGGTTTAGCAGCGACGCTGCGACAGCCGCCGGATGAGTTCGCTCAAGCCGCGCGAGGAACGCCGGAAAACCTTTCTGCGCGCCCGGCTGCGTTCCGACGCGGGTTGGAGCGACGTGACCATCGGCAATGTCTCCTCGCGTGGAATGCTGCTGCATTGCGCTTCGGGGCTGCGGCGCAACGCTTTCATCGAACTTCGCCACCGCGGCGCCTGCATCGTCGGGCGCATCGTGTGTTCGCACGGGATGAAGTGCGGGGTGCGCACGCAGGACGCGATCGACGTCCCGGCCTTGCTGGCACAGGCGCCGGCGAAAGCCGCTCGGCGGGGCCTGGAACGGCGTGCGTCACCGCCCCGGGCCGCGCCTCGATCGCCTGCGGAAGCGGCGGCGGCAAGCAGGCGCTTTGCCCGGGCTTTCGAATGGACGATCATGGTCACCGCCGGAGTGACGGGAAGCGGCTTCGTCGCGCAATCTGCCTGGGCCGCGCTGCACGCCCCGGTGGCGCAAGTCACCATGGCGCTAGCCAAGGCGGACGGTGGGTCCGGCGAGCCGGGCGGTTAGTGAAAATCGCGCGAACGGGGAATCACCCGCGCATCACGCGGGTGGCCCTGGCGGAAATGCTCGGGGATGCCGGACGGCAGCGGTCCCGCGTGATCGCCATGAGCGAGCGCCGGTTGCAACAAGTCGTCCGACAGGCGGCCGAGTTGGTCGGTTGCATCGACCAGGTGACTGGCGATCACATGGATCACGCCCTCTTCGTATTCGACACGCCCGCGAACCTCGATCAGCCGCGCACCCATGACCACCTTGCGGTATTTCTCCATCGCGTCGGGCCAGACGACCAGGTTGGCGATGCCGGTTTCGTCTTCGAGGGTGATGAAGACGACCCCTTTGGCCGAACCGGGCCGCTGGCGGATCAGCACGATGCCGGCGAGTTTCACCGCTGAGCGCTGCTTGCAGTTCTTCAGATCGCCGGTGCGCAGGAAGCCACGCTCGTTCAACGAAGCGCGCAGGAAGCTCATCGGATGGGCTTTCAGGCTCAGCCGGTGGGTCTGGTAATCTGCAATCACTTCCTCGGACAGCGGCATCGGCGGCAGGTTCGCCACTGTGCGTTCTGCGCCTTCCTCGCGTTCGCGAGCGGTGGCGAACAGCGGCAATTCCGGCATGCCGACTATCGTGCGCGCCTGCCACAGCGCCTGGCGGCGACGCAGCGGCATGGAAGAAAAGCAATCCGCCGCGGCAAGCCGCTCGATGTGCGATGGCTGCAATCTGGCCCGATCGCGCAATTCGATCACATCGATGAAAGGGCCGCGAGCCTTACGCACTTCCATCAGCTTTTCGGCGACGTCCTTCGGAAAGCCATCCACCTGGCGCAGGCCCAAACGAAGGCCCCAGTCTCTATCCGATCGCCACTGGTCCTTGCCGGAACGATAGTCTTGCCCTTCCTCCAGAGTGCAATCCCAATCCGAATGGTTGACATCGATCGGCAGCACGGTGACGCCATGTTCCGCCGCGTCACGCACGATCTGGGCGGGGGCATAGAAGCCCATCGGCTGCGAGTTCAGCAGCGCCGCGGCGAACGCAGCAGGGTAATGGCATTTCAGCCAGCTCGAGACATAAACGAGGTGCGCGAAACTGGCGGCGTGGCTTTCGGGAAAACCGTATTCGCCGAAGCCCTTGATCTGATTGAAGCAGCGTTGCGCGAACTCGGGATCGTAGCCGCGCTCGACCATCCGGCCGACCATCTTCTCCTCATGTATCTGCATCATCCCGCGCGAGCGGAACGTCGCCATCGCCTTGCGCAATTGATTGGCTTCGCCGGGCGAGAACTTCGCCGCATCGATGGCGATCTTCATCGCCTGCTCCTGAAAGATCGGCACGCCGTAAGTGCGCCTCAGGATAGACGTGAGCTCATCCGGCGGCCCGTGTTCCGGCGCCGGCCCGGGAAGGTGAAAGTCGGTTTTCCCCTCCCGCTCGGCCTTGCGGGCCTTGAGATAGGGATGGACCATGTCGCCCTGGATCGGCCCAGGCCGGACGATCGCCACCTCGACCACGAGATCGTAGAACTGGCGCGGGCGCAGGCGCGGCAGCATGTTCATCTGGGCCCGGCTTTCGACCTGAAACACGCCGACGGAATCGCCCTCGCACAGCATGTCGTAAACCGCATCGTCCTTCTGCGGGATGGTCGCCATGGTCACAGAACGATCGTGATGCACCTCGAGCAGAGCAAGCGCCTTGCCGATGCAGGTCAGCATGCCGAGCGCCAGCACATCGACCTTGAAGATGCCGAGGTCGTCGATGTCGTCCTTGTCCCATTCGATGAAGCTGCGATCGGGCATCGCGCCGTTGCCGATCGGCACGGTTTCCGTGAGCAGTCTGTCGGTCAGGATGAAGCCGCCGACATGCTGCGAGAGATGCCGCGGCATGTCGATCATCTGCTCGGTCAGCTTCAGAACCCGTCTGAGGTGCGGATCGCTCAGGTCCAGGCCCGTCTCGCGCCGGACATGCTCCTCGTCGATATTGTGCCCGTGGCCGCCCCAAACCGTGCGAGCGAGCGCCGCGGTCACGTCCTCGGTCAGCCCCATCGCCTTGCCGACCTCGCGTACCGCCATGCGCGGGCGATAGTGAATAACGGTGGCGCACAAGCCGGCATGCGTGCGGTCGTATTTCTCATAAATGTGCTGGATCACTTCCTCGCGCCGCTCGTGCTCGAAATCGACGTCGATATCGGGCGGTTCGCTCCGTTCGGCCGAAAGAAAGCGGTCGAACAACAACTCATTTTCGGTCGGATCGACCTCGGTGATGCCAAGACAGAAGCATACCGCCGAATTGGCCGCCGAGCCGCGCCCCTGGCACAGGATCGGCGGTTCCCGGCTGCGCGCGAAATCGACGATCTCCTTGATGGTCAGGAAATAGGGCGCGATGGCCAATCCGCCAATCAGCTTCAGTTCTTTCTCGAGCGTTTTCCGGATGTCGTCCCGCAAACCTTCGGGATAGCGCCATTTGGCGCCTTCCCAGGTTTTCCGGGTCAGATATTCCTGCGGCGTTATGTCGGTCGGAAGGAAGCGCTTCGGGTACTCGTATTGCAATTCCTTGAGATCGAATTGACAGGCATCGGCCACCTCGCGAGCCGCTACGATGGCGTGCGGCCAGGCGGCGAACAGCTCGACCATCTTCTCCGGGCTTTTGAGATGCCGTTCGGCGTTTGAGTGAAGCAGGAATCCCGCTCCCGCGACGGTGGTCTTGTGGCGGATGGCCGTCATCACATCCTGCAAAGGCCGCCGCTCGGGCACGTGGTAATGCACGTCGTTAGTAGCGAGCAGCGACAGGCCGTTCGCTTTCGCGATCTCGTCGAGGCGATTGATCCGGGCGATGTCGTCGCCGCGATAAAGGTACGATGCGGCCAGATGGTGCAACGTGCAGAGTTGTTCGGTGAGGCGGGGGAGAATGTCGGGAAACGCCGCCTGGAACTTCGCCTTCCCTCCTGCGTCATCCCGGACTTGATCCGGGGCCCCGCTTCCTTCCCGCGCCGCATCCGAAACAAGCGGGACCCCGGCTCGGGGGCCGGGGTGACGGGTGTTTGGGAACGGGATGACGTTGCTCTCGATCTCGATGGTGAATTCCGCATCGAGATCGTCCGGTGGCAGCAGGATCAGTTGCACGTCCTGACTATGAGCCATCAGCATCGATAGCGAGATGTGGCACACGCCTTTCGCTTGCCAATCGCCGCTTAGAGTGCCCATCCGGCCCGCGGAGATCAGCTGGCACAACCGCCCATAGGCAGCGCGATCGATCGGATAGGCGAGGAAGGCGAGCCCTTCGACCGTCTCGATGCGGCAGCCGATGACCGGTTTGAGCTTCAGCTTCCTCGCGGTGGTGCACAAACGCACGACGCCGGCCATGGAATTGGCGTCGGCAATGCCGATGGCGTCGTAACCGAGCTTCCAGGCGGCCAGTGCCAGATCGCGCGGCAACGAAGCTCCGCGCAGAAATGAAAAACAGCTGACCAGCCCCAGTTCTACAAACGGGGCGCGTTCGGGTTCGACGATCGTGTCGGGATCGACATCCAGTTCCAGCCTGCCGGGCGTAAGCGAAGGATCGGGCATGTCACCCCGCCAGGTCCAGCAGGCGTTCGGCTACTGCCGCGAGGTCGGCGCGAAACAGCCGCTCCTGCTCGCGCTTGGGCTCGTCCTGCAGCCGCAGCAGGTACGACGGGTGCGCGGTAACCCACAATTCGCGCCCGTCCGGCAGCTCGTGCGCGTGTCCGCGGGCCTTGGTAATGCTCACCGTCTTGCCGAGCATCCCACGCGCCGCACTGGCGCCCAAGGCCAGCACCACCTTGGGTTTGACAATCTCCAGCTCGCCTTCGAGCCAGAAGCGGCAGAGGTCGATCTCCTTGGCGGTCGGCGACTGGTGCAGCCGCCGCTCGCCGCGCCAGACGAACTTGAAGTGCTTGACCGCGTTGGTGACGTAGACCTGCCGCCGGTCGATCCCCGCTTCGACCAGGTAACGGTCGAGCAATTGCCCCGACGGGCCGACGAAGGGCTTCCCCGCGAGGTCTTCCTGATCGCCCGGCTGCTCGCCTACGACCATCAGCGTCGCAGCCCTGAGCCCCTCGCCCATTACGGCCTGGTTTTCGAGGAAGCCGATCGGGCAGCGACGGCAGGCGTGGATCGCCTTCTCGATGCCGCTGAGCGTGGCGGGGGGTTCTTCGAGCTCGGTAAGGGTCTTGGTCATCGTTCATCTCGTGCGCTTGCCCCTCGGCTTCCCAACGCGCGGTAGGAAAGAGAGGTTCGAAGACTCGTTTGTTCTTTATATGTTCTAAACCGCTTTCCTACAGAGGGCAACTTGGGGCAAGAGGGATCCGGCTCTTTGGCTCGTTGTTCTCTTTCCTTTGACGCCAGCAATTTCCGTTGGCGTTCCGTGGAATCTGCCACCTGTCGCCTTAAGTTTAACCATTTGATTTAAATTATTATTTGTTCACCAAGTAGGCGACAGGGTCCGTAAAGTGTCGCCCGGCTGTCGCCCAGGTGTCGTCCGGTCAGGCGCACAGCCCCTGCAGGAACCACTCGGGCGCCCCGCCCCGCCCGTCCCCGGCGAGGCCGTGGCGATAAATCCAGTAGCGGCGCCCTTCCCGGTCCTCGATGCGGTAGTAATCGCGCAGCCGCACAGTCGACTTTTCGCGCCACCATTCGGGGGCGATGCGTTCGGGCCCTTCGACGCGGACGATATCGTGCACTTGCCCGCGCCAACGGAAACGCTGAGGGAAACCGTCGGGCGTCGCGTAGAGCACCGCGATCAGCTCAGGACGGTCGAGCAGCTTGAGCGGGCGCTGGTGAAAGGCGAGTTGGCCCTGGCTCGCCGGTTCGGGCGCGAGCGGCGGCTGCCAGCGCTGGGCACGTTCGGGAAGATGGCTGGCGTGAAGCACCGGGCGGCGCACCGCCTTCTCGCCGAGCCGCACAGTCAGCCGGTCGACGCATTCGGCGAGGCTGGTGCCTTGCGCCGGGGGGGCCTCGATGTCTCCCTGCACCAGCGCCAGCGGCTCGGTCCACAGCGCGCGAAGGCGCAGCAGCTCGATGCCGAAGCCTGCATCGATATCGTCGAGCTTGTCGGCGAAGAGCCGGGCGATGTGCGCCGGGTCGCGCGTCGCGGCGGCGAATTCCAGGCGGCGGACGATGACCTCGCCATCGACCCGCCATAGCCCCAGTTCGAGCCGCCGCGCGCCGAGCGCCCGGTCTTCGAGCGTGCGCGCCATGTCGGCGGCCAGGTCGGCCAGCACCCGATCGAGCAATTGGCGATAGCGAATCGGCTCCATCAACCGCCGCTGGACCAGCGGATCGGGCACGGCCACCACCGGCAGCAACGGTTCGGCAACGCGGCCAAGGAGCTGGTCGAGCCGAAGCAGCGGGTTGACCTCGGACGAACGGTTGCGGAAACGGCGGCGCAGCGCGTCGCGGCCGATTTCGCCAAGCTGTCCGATGCGCTTGAGGCCGAGACGGCGCAGCACCGTGAGCACGGCGTCACCGAGGCGCAAGGCGGCGACGGGAAGGCTGGCGAGGTGCTCGGCAGCATCGTCATCGGGAGCCAGGATCGCGCGCTCTGGCCCGAAGTGCGCCAGCGCCCATGCGGCGCCGGCGGTCGGGGCGATCGCCAGCCGCGCGGTCAGGCCACGCCGGGCGAACGTCGCTTGGGCATCGGCCAGGAGACGCGCCTCGCCGCCGAACAGGTGCGCCACCGCGCTGACGTCGACCAGCAGCCCGTCGGGCTCATCGAGCGCGCTCCACGGTCCCCACCGTTGCGCCCACAGGGCCAGGGCTTCGAGAAACGCACGATCGCCCGCCGGATCGCCAGGCGCGGTCTTAAGCCTGGGACACAGAGCCCGCGCATCGGCCAGCCGCATTCCCGGCCGCGCGCCGGCGGCAAGCCCGGCGTCGTTCGCCGCTTCGATCCGCGGCCCGTGTGCGGTTTCGGCAGTCAGCGCGAGCGGCTCGGCATCGGCGCCCTCGCCCGGCGCGCAAGTCTCAGCCAGCCGCCAGCGATCGATCGCCAGCCGCGACAGCCAGATCGCCATGATCCGGCGGGGGGGAAGCGAGACGATCGGCGGCGAGGACGGGTCCGTCATCGCGCAGAATCCATTCTCCGGGGGCGTGGGCGCGAGCGCGGAACAGCTCGGCATGCCAGGCGGGCGGGCCTGGGGCGAAGGCGTTCCAGCGCGGCATGGGCGATGCGGCCGAACGCACCTGCCAGCGCATCCGCGCCGAGCTGAGATCGCGCCGGGCGTCGAGGCGCACGAGCATCAACGGCACGCCGTGTTTCTCGGTGACGAGGCCGAGTCGGCGCGAGGCGGTTAAATCGAGCGCCCTAGGGTTAACCGCAAGCTCACCGATCACGAATGCGAAGTCGCGGCAGCGCAGGCCTTCCTCCAGCGCAAACAAGAAATCCTCGGGCGTTTTCGCGACGACATGGATCAGCCGATCGCGCAACGGTTCGGGCAAGCCGGGGCGATAGGGCCGCCCGCCCAGCTTGAGCGCAGCGGCATCCTGTACCCACAGCACCGAGCGTTCACCAAGCCGCTCGCCGGCTTCGTCGAGCGCCAGGGCCAGAGCGGCGGCCGCGCCGGCCGCCTCGCGACCGCCGGCGAACACCTCGCTATGCCGTGCGCCGCCGACACCCGGGCGCCAGTGGGGCGCCTGGGTCATCGGGGCAAGCTCCCCGGCCTTGAGGAAAGCGGACAGGTCCATCGGCGAATCGACTCCTCTGTTCGCTGTATGTTCTCACCCCGAGCGATTCGCAATCACCTTCGCCGGAACCGCGCCGCCGCCTCCCCGTTCGACACTGAAAGGAGCCCGAAATGAGTGACGACCGCCAGCGCGACGAGGAATTGAAACAACAATTCTGGGATGCCCTCGCCGATAGCCCCTTCCTCTTCCTCCAGCTCGACAGCGATCCCGCGACCGCGGTGCCGATGACCGCCGAGCTCGACGAGAACGCCAACGGCACGATCTGGTTCTTCACCGGGCGCGACCACGCCTTTGCCCGCGGCGGCCCGGCCACGGCGATCTTCGCCGGCAAAGGCCACGACGTGTTCGCCCGCTTCAAGGGCGCCCTGATCCACGAAACCAGCCGCGAGCGGCTCGACAAGGAATGGAGCAACTTCGTCGAAGCCTATTTCCCGCGCGGCAAGAACGATCCGAACTTGCTGATGCTGCGCTTCGAGCTGGCCGACGCCGAGATCTGGACCACCGACGTCGGTCTGGCGACCACAGTCAAGATGGCGCTTGGCCGCGATGTTCGAGACGACACCCGCGAAGCGCACACCGAAACGGCGCTCTGAGCGGCAGCGGGCGCGTTCGTCGCGCAGGGGCCGCTTCCCGGGAGGCGGCCCCGTCATGGGAGGCCAGCCTTAGTCCATCCACTGCACGTCGGCCCCGAGCGCGACGAAATTGTCGGTGAAGTTGGGATGCGCGCGACGGATCGGATCGGCGTCGAGGATCGTCGATTCGCCGTCGATGGAACTCGCCACCATCAACAGAGCGATCGCCACCCGGATGATGTAGGGGCTGGTCACCGTCGCCGGCGCCAGCTTTTCGCCGCCGAACGTGATCAGCCGGTGCGGATCGCACAGCAGGGTATGCGCCCCGAACAGGCTCAGCTCGGTGTGCCAGGTGAGACCCCCTTCGTAGACCTTGTTCCAGAACATCGTCTGGCCCGCCGCCTTGACGCCTAGCGCGATGAAGATCGGCAGCAAGTCGGCCGGGATATACGGCCACGGCGCCGCCTCCACCTTGGTGATCAGGTGGCTGGTGAAGTTCTCGCGCACCGTGAGCTGGCCCGGAGCGGTCAGCCGCGACCAGCCGTCCTTGTGCTCGACGTCGGCGCCGAACTTGCCGAACGTATGGTCGATCAGGTCGAAATGCTCGGGGCAGCCGTTGCGCACCGAGATGTCGCCGCCGGTCACCGCCGACAGCGCCAGGAACGTGGCGATCTCGTGGAAATCGTCGTTGAAGGTGTAATCGGTGCCGTGGAGCTGCGCCCCGCCCTCCACCGAAACCATCGAAGTGCCCTTGCCTACGATGGTCGCGCCGCAGGCTTGCAGAAAGTCGCACATCTCCTGCACGTGCGGCTCGCACGCCGCGTTGACGATCTGCGAGGCGCCTTCGACCGTCAGCGCGCTGAGGATGAAGTTCTCGGTCGTCGTCACCGAAGCATATTCCAGCCACATCCGCGCGGCCTGCCCGTTACCGTTGACGCGGAAGACGATCTCGTGGCCCGCCTGGCCGACTTCGGCGCCGAACGCGCGGAACACTTCGACGTGCGGGTCGATTTCGCGCGCGCCCAGCGTGCAGCCCTTCACCTCGTGTTCCAACCGCGCCTCGCCGAGCCTGAAGAGGAGACCCGGGATCATCATGATCGAAGCGCGCATCGCCTGCGGCAAAGTCGCCCTGGCGCCAACGGGAATCGTCGAGTGATCGACCTTCAGCACTTTTGCCTGGCGGTCCCACTCGATGCTCGATCCGAGTTCGCCGAAGAAGCGCACGATGCGCTCCACGTCGGTGATCTCCGGCACGTTGCGCAACGTCACCGGCGCGTCGGTCAGCAATGTCGCGCACAACACCGGCAGCACCGCGTTCTTGTTGGCCGAAGGCTCGATCCGGCCGGTCAGCCGGCGGCCGCCGCGCACCAGTAGCGAGCTCATGGAAGCATTCCCCGAAAGTCCCTCATCGAAAGGCGGTCAGTAACCCATCAGCTTCAGGACTTCCTCGCGGCTGCGCTGATCGCTGCGGAAAATGCCGTTCACGTGGGAGGTGACCATGTTCACGCCCGGGGTACGCACACCGCGCGCCGTCATGCAAGCATGGCTCGCCTCGATCACCACGGCCACGCCGCGCGGGCGCAAGTTGTCCCAGATGCACTGGGCCACTTGCGCGGTCAGCTTCTCCTGGATCTGCAGCCGGCGGGCGAACCCGTTCAGCACCCGGGCGAGCTTCGAGATGCCGACCACGTGATCGGTCGGCAGGTAGGCGATCGCCGCCTTGCCGATGATCGGCGCCATGTGATGCTCGCAGTGGCTCTGGAACGGAATGTCCTTCAGCAGCACGATCTCGTCGTAACCGCCAATCTCCTCGAACACCCGGCTCAGATGCACCGCCGGATCCTCGGTGTAGCCGATGCAGTATTCCTTCCACGCGCGCGCCACCCGCGAGGGCGTATCGAGCAGGCCTTCGCGCGTCGGATCGTCGCCGGCCCAGCGGATCAGCGTGCGGATCGCCTCCTGCACCTCGTCGGGCACCGGCGGCTTGCCGCGCGGATCGTCTTCATCCGGACCTACCAGGCTGCTCATCGGTGCTCCCGTTCCTTTGCGCTGTCGTGCGGCCTGATAGGCGGCGGAAACGGAAAAGGCCACGCCCGGAAAAGGTTCAGGCCTTCGCCTCTTCGAGCCGTTCGGGCGTCACTTGCGCCTCGGCGCATTCCGCTCGCTTGCGGCGCTCGAACACCGCGCGCATGTGCTGCTCGTCTTCGGGGGTCAGGTACTTCGCGTAATCGTGGAAGTTCTCGGATTCCTCCTCGTCGACGTGATGGAGGTAGAGCTCGCTGAACTCGCGCAATTTCGTCAGCCAGGCGCCCGAGCCCATCGGCGTGGCGGCCAGGTCGTTGAGCAATTCCTGGATTTCCTGATGCTCGGCCACCGAATGACGCGTTTCGTCGGTGGTTTCGGGCTTGCGCATCATCGTCGAATAAAGCGCCTGCTCTTCGGCCGCCGCGTGACTTTTCACTTCCTTGGTCAGGCGCTCGAACAACTCGGCGCGCTCGTCGCTGTCGCCCTGCGTCTCGCCCAGCGCGTCGAGCAGGTCGCGGTGCAATTCGTGATCCATGATCAGCCGCCCGAAGATGTCGAAACTATCGGACATTCTCTACTCCTGTTGGCCCATTCATGCCTTGAACAGGCGAATCAGTGCCCAGTTCCGCCCCGCGCGGTTGGCGGCGGCGCCGCTAAACCCCATATTCCGCCCATGGTCGGACCTGGCAGCGCGAACCCCGAGATCTCGGAAATGGAACAGTTGGCCCAGCGGACGCTGAGCAGGCTGCCGCAGCCGTTCCGGGCGCATGTGGAAGACGTCGTGGTGCGGGTCGAGGAGTTCGCCACGCCGGAGCAGCTCGCCGCGGTGGGGCTGGACGACCCGTGGACCCTCAGCGGGCTCTACGAAGGCCGCCCGCTGTCGGAACGATCGATCTGGGATGCCGGCGAGATGCCCGCGATCGTCACCTTGTTCCGCCAGCCCTTGCTCCACGAATGGCGCTCCACCGGGGTCCGGTGGGACGCACTGATCGCCCATGTCGTGATCCACGAGATCGGGCATCATTTCGGCTTCTCGGACGAAACCATGCATCGGCTCGAAGACGGCGAAGATCTGTAGGGAAGCCTGGCGCGCCCGGAAGGATTCGAACCTCCGGCCCCCAGATTCGTAGTCTGGTGCTCTATCCAGCTGAGCTACGGGCGCGCTTGGAGGGCGCCACATAGGGGTGGCTCATGCCCTTGGCAATCCCTTAGGAACTGGACCCAAACCCGCGCCCGGCAGACTGGCGAGCAGCGCGCGGTCCATCGGCGCCATCGGCAAGGCGGCCGCTTCATCCGCAGCGAACCAGCCCCAAAGCTGGCCTTCGCGCCCCTTCGGATCGCCCGCCCAGGCCCGGCAGTCGTAAAGAATCAGAACAATCGCCGGGCGCGATCCTTGTCCAGCCTCGTCGGCGAAGCCGAGGGCGGCCATGTCCGCCGGCTTCACCGCCAGGCCGAGCTCTTCGGCAACCTCACGCGCCAGCGCAAGGCGCGGATTTTCCTCGGCTTCGGCCTTGCCGCCCGGAAACTCCCACAGGCCGCCGTGGGGCTTGCCCGGGAGAGCCTGCTGGAGAAGCAAGCGGCCCGAGTCGTCGCGCAGCACACCGGCGACGACGAGAAGCCATGTCGGATTTTTTTCCAAGCCGGGCGATCCTCTGAACGATTTCTTAAGGCTGATACGGCAAAGCGGTTCGCTGGCACCACCAGGGGGACCCACGACATGCGCTTTGTTGCAAAATTGCGAGCGCTCTTGGCCGATACCAGAGGCGCGACCGCGGTCGAGTACGGCCTCATCGTCGCCTTGATCTTTCTCGCCATCCTCGGAGCGGTCCGCGGCTTCGGCGATTCGGTGAGCAATATGTACAACAAGGTCTCATCGACGACCAATCACGCGGTCAACAGCTGACGTACGAGCAGGTAAAACTGCCGGGCTCGGAAGTTAGGAATTTTTCAACTTATTCATTCTACAGATCGAAACTGCTTGATCCAAAAGACAGGGGGTCAAGCCGGGTACCGAAGACTGAACCAGGAGACTGACCATGAAGTTTTTCAACAACCTGCTTCGTGATGAAGCTGGCGCGACCGCCATCGAATACGGCCTGATTGCCGCGCTGATCGCCGTGGCGGCGATCACCGCTCTCACGAGCCTCGGTGGCAACCTCAGCAACACCTTCAACAAGGTGAGCACCTCGGTTTCGACTGCCTAAGTCAAACCGTAGAAATCGCGGAAAGGGCGGCGGAGCAATCCGCCGCCCTTTTTCGTGCGCCGGAAGGCCTTCGTTCGTCAGAAGCACTGGCGCGGCCGCGAGCGCGGCCTGACGCGAACGGCTAGCCTTCGGCCTTGCGCTTGGCGCGGTGCCGGCGCCGCTCGCCGATGCCGAGAAAGCGATCTTCCCGCATCCGCCGCAGCTGCTTGGGCGTCTTGCCCGACAGCGCCGCCAGTTCCTCGGCCAGCGCATCGCCCAGCGCTTTCGCTGTCGCCGCCGGGTCGCGATGCGCGCCGCCGACGGGTTCCTTTACAATTCTGTCGACCACGCCGAGTTCGACGAGATCCTGCGCGGTGACTTTCATCGCCTCCGCCGCCTGCGGCGCCTTTTCCGCGGTGCGCCAGAGAATCGACGCGCAGCCTTCGGGCGAGATAACCGAATAGACCGCGTGCTCGAGCATCAGCACACGCTCGGCGCTGGCCAGGGCCACCGCTCCGCCCGACCCGCCTTCGCCGACGATGGTCGCGACCATCGGCGTCGGCAACGCCAGGCAGGCCTCGGTCGATCGGGCGATCGCTTCGGCCTGGCCGCGCTCTTCGGCCTCGACGCCGGGAAAGGCGCCGGAGGTATCGACCAGCGTGACCACGGGCAGGCCAAAGCGGCCGGCCATGTCCATCAGGCGGATCGCCTTGCGGTAACCTTCGGGCTTGCCCATGCCGAAATTGTGCTTGATCCGGCTCTGGGTGTCGTTGCCCTTCTCGTGCCCGATCAGCATGACCTTGCGGCCGCGGAAGGTGGCGAAGCCGCCAAGGATGGCTTCGTCCTCCCCGAACAGCCGGTCGCCGCCGAGCGGAACGAATTCCTCGAACATAGAGGCGAGGTAGTCGGTGAAGTGCGGCCGCATCGCATGGCGCGCCACCTGCGTCTTCTGCCACGGGGTGAGCGCGGCATAAGTGCTCGCCAGCAGCTCGGCGCTTTTGGCCTCGAGCCGCTTGAGCTCGGCCGAAATGTCCACTCCATCGCCATCCGAAGCCGCTTTCAGCTCGGCGATTCGCGCCTCGAGGGCGGCGACGGGCTTCTCGAACTCGAGATACGAAATCATCGCGACCGGTTAGGGTGGCCGGCGGCGTTCGGCAAGAGGATGCCGTTCGTTGACCAGCGCGACCAGCCGCGCAGCATCGACGTGCGTGTATATCTGCGTGGTGGCGATGTCGGCATGGCCGAGCAAAGTCTGCAACACCCGCAAGTCGGCGCCGCCCTCCAGCAGATGCGTCGCGAAGGCATGGCGCAGGACGTGCGGGCTGAGCCTGGCGGGATCGAGCCCGGTGCGCCCGGCGAGCTCTTTCAGCATCTGAAACAGGCGGACACGCGTCAGGTGGCCGGCGCGCGAGGGGAACAGGAACTTGCCGTGCGCCGGCCGCAACGCCAGCCAGCGCGACAGCGCCTGCCGCGCCCTGCCCGAAACCGGCACCATGCGCTGCTGGCCGCCCTTGCCGGTGACGGTGAGGAAGGGCGCATCGCGCGGCACGGCGGCAAGCGGCAGCGAAACCAGCTCGGTGGCGCGCAATCCGGAACCGTAAAGCAGCTCGAGCAGCGTGAGCAGGCGCACCGCGGCCGGGCGATCGCTCTGCGCTTCCTGCTCGGCGCGGAGGAACAGGCTCTCGACCTCGCCGTGGGAAAGAATCTTCGGCAGGGGCCGGCGCGTGGCCGGGCGCGGAAGGGCTGGCGAAGGGTCGTCCTCCCGCTCGCCCTCATCGACCAGGAAGCCGTAGAACTGCCGCAGCGCCGAAGCCTTGCGGGCGACCGTCGAGGGCGCGAGCGCGGCCCAGTGATTGCCGAGCCTGGCGAGGGCCTTGCGGTCGGCGCCCGCGAGGTCCCCCAGCAGATCTTCCGCCCCTTCGAGATCGCGGCGATAGGCGGCCAGCGTGTTCACCGCCGCTCCTCGCTCGGCGGCGAGCATGGCGAGGAACGCGTCGATGGCCGCGCCGATCGGATCAGCCCCGCGCCACCGCTTCGGCGGCGATCATCCGCGCCTCGGCCTCCAGCCCCGCCTGGTCGAGCGCGCGGACGATGTGGAACAAGTGCCTGGCGGTCATCTTGTCCCACCCGCTGCCCTGCATGCCGAGGCCGGCGAGGAGCGCGACCAGCGCCGGATTGCGGTACTGCCCGGCGAGATCGATCGCCTGGCTCCATTTCGTCTGCCGCCCCAGGCTGACACCCAGGCGGCCGGCGAGGCTGTTGGCGTCGCTCAGGTCAAGCCGGCCGAGACCGGCGAGGCCGGCCACCAGGAAGCGCGACTTGCGCTGGCTGGAGCTGTTGTCGCCGTCGATGAAGCTTTTGACCGAGCTGCTCGACACCGCGCCTTGTTGCGGCTGCCCGACGGCGAGCAGGGCCCAGCCGAGGCTGCCTTCGTCGACCACCCGGCCCCAGGGCATCGCGTTGCGGTCCAGCCCGGCCGCGAGCATCGACGCGATGATCGCCCCCGCGTCTTTGGCCAGGCTCTTGTCGACCGGCAGGCGCGCGGCGGCATAAGCGGTGAGCACGGCGCGCGCGTAGTCGGCCTTGCCGCCCCACAACGACTGCATGGCCGACAAGCGCGCCTGCGGATCGCTGGCCACATAAGCCTCGCGCAGCTGCCCAGCCCGATCCTTGTCGCTGTCCTTGACGTCCGGGTCCGCCCACAGCTGCGAGTAGAGATCGACCATCGCCGCCGACGACAGAATGCCGTCGCGCGCCGCGCGGTCCGCCGCTTGGGCGCGCTGGGCTAGCGGAGCGGCCGGATAGAACACGTCGTTGCGGTACAGCACCGAGCCTGTCTCGTCCCGCAGGCGGTCGGGAATGGCGAGACCCAGCGCGCGCGACAGGGCCAGGCGCCAGGGGGTCATCTTGTCGACCCCGTCCCACTCGATGGTGACAGCCTTCGCGCCCTCCCCCGCCGCGCCGGCGAAGCGCTGCGCGAGGAGCACGTCGATCCGCGGCGCGGTGCCGCGTGAGAGGTCGCGGTTGAGGTCCTGATCGGCGGCCCGCGATTCGCCGCCGTAGGCGCCGCAGATCGAACGCGTCAGCTGCCACTCCGGCGTGTCGAGCAAGTCGCTCTTCAGTTGCACGACTGGGCAGATGCCGACGATGTCTCCGGTCTGCAGATATGCATCGAAGGCCGCGGAGGCGAGCGCGGGGTTGTAGTTCGCCGAATCGACGTCCTGCACCAGCGCGCGCGCAGCCGCGCCTTCGCCCATGCGGTCGAGCAGCGCGGCACGCAGGGCGGCGAAGTCGACAGGGTCCATCCCTTGCGGCGCGTCGAGGCGGCTGGCGAGCGCGCGACGCAGCAGGATGTGCCCCCAGCGCGAGACCATCGGCCCCCGGTTCCCGGCCAGCGCGGCCTGGATCAGCGAAGCCGGCTGCCCGGCCAGCGCGCGGCTGGGGAAGCCGCCGTCCACGACCCCGAGGACGCCGACCTTTTCGAGCGAGCGTTGGGCGCCCGGGGGAATGTCGTACTTCGGCTTCAGTCCGAACAGCTCGTCGAGCTTGTCCGGATCCATCTTCTCGAGTTCGGACAGCGGCGGAAGGTTCGGCAATCCGGCCACCGTGGCCGTCGCTCCCGGTGTCGCGGGCGCGGCCGGAACGCCGGCCGGAGCCTGGACCGCGGGCCCGACCGCTTGCGCCGGGGCCGGCGCAGAGCTGGCGCGCGGAGTTGGCGTCGGCGTCGGGTTGTCGAACCCCGGGGGGAGCAGCGATTGCGGCGCCGCGAGCGCGAGCGTCGAACACACCGCCAGGGCGGCGCCGGCCATCCACCAGCGGCGCTTCACCTCGCGCTCCCCGGCACGTCCACCGTCTGTTCGATCATCCGCTGCTGCTGGCGGCCGCCGTCGATCCAGGCGAAGGCGATCAGCGCAACCGCGAAGATGGCGAGTCCAGTCAAGATACGTCTGCGTCCCATCCGGCAATCCTTGCACCGCCGCCTAGCGTAACTATAGCGCTGGCGGCAATGACGATCGACGCTGCCAGCCACAGGGCCTGCCCGAACGACGCCGAAATCCGCCGGCTCGTCCAGCGGCTCGATCGGCCTGTCGTGCTCGTCGGCATGATGGGCGTCGGCAAGAGCACCGTGGGCAAGAAGCTGGCCACGTTGTTGCACCTCGAGTTCTGCGATGCCGACGACGCGATCGAGCAAGCAGCACAGATGAGCGTCAGCGACATTTTCGACCGTTTCGGCGAGGCGTCGTTCCGCGACGGCGAGCGCCGGGTGATCGCCCGCTTGCTCGCGGGCGGCCCCTCGGTGATCGCCACCGGCGGCGGCGCTTTCGCGCAGGAGGAGACGCGCAAGCTGATCCTCGACGGCGGAATCGCGGTCTGGCTCGACGCCGAGGTCGACACGATCGTCGACCGGGTCCGCCGCAAGGACAACCGCCCGCTGCTGCGCGGTGGCGACATCCGCGAGATCGTCACCCGCCTGAAGGCCGAGCGCGCGCCATTTTATGCCGCGGCGCCGATCCACGTGCCCAGCGGCACCGGCCCGCACAGCGACACCGTGACGCGCATCGTGAAGGAGCTCGACGGATGGCGGTGATTCCGGTCGAACTCGCGGGCCGTTCGTACGAAGTGCGGGTGGACGGCGGCTTGCTCGCCGATCTCGCCCCGCATTGCGGGCCGTTGCTGCGCAAGGAACGCGTGCCGATCGTCACCGATGCCAACGTCTCGCGCCACTGGCGCGAGCCGGTCGAGGCCGGGCTGCGCGCCGCCGGCCACCAGCCGCGCTGGCTGGTGCTCGATCCCGGCGAAGGGGCGAAAAGCTGGCAGGGGCTCGCGCACGTGACCGACTGGCTGCTTTCCGAGGAAGTCGAGCGCGGCGATCATGTCATCGCGCTTGGCGGCGGCGTGATCGGCGACCTCACGGGGTTCGCCGCGGCGATTCTCAAGCGCGGCTGCGGCTTCATCCAATTGCCGACGACGCTGCTCGCCCAGGTCGACAGCTCGGTCGGCGGCAAGACCGCGATCAACACCGGCGCCGGCAAGAACCTGATCGGCGCCTTCCACCAGCCGAGCCTCGT
>Ga0207705_10000632_pt1 | contig 29414 bp, 29 predicted proteins | sample KBSC13metaG_FD_184314 | JGI IMG/M metagenome (GOLD analysis project Ga0207705, IMG submission 184314) | Corn rhizosphere microbial communities from Kellogg Biological Station, Michigan, USA - KBS C1-3 metaG (SPAdes) (version 2) | ecosystem: Host-associated > Plants > Roots > Rhizosphere > Soil ... | reverse complement strand
CAGCTCCGGGATCGGGCTCTCGACGATCTCGAAGGCCACATCAATCTGGGTCGAGACGATGTCCTCATATTCGATCTCGGCCTCGGCCAGCGCGGTCTTTTCGACCGGGGACCACATGACCGGCTTGGCGCCGCGGTAGAGCTGTCCGGTCTCGGCGAACTTGAACAGCTCCGAGACGATGGTCGCCTCCGCATGGAAGTTCATCGTCAGGTACGGCTTGTCCCAGTTCGCGCTGACCCCGAGCCGCTTCAATTGCTCGCGCTGGACGTCGACCCAATGCTGGGCATAGGCCCGGCACTCCGCGCGGAACTCCCTGACCGGCACCTCGTCCTTGTTCAGCTTTTTCTTGCGGTACTGTTCCTCGACCTTCCACTCGATCGGAAGGCCGTGGCAGTCCCAGCCGGGCACGTAGGGCGCGTCCTTGCCCAGCAGGCTCTGCGTCCGCACGACCATGTCCTTGATCGTGTGGTTGAGCGCATGGCCGATATGGATGTCGCCGTTGGCATAGGGTGGGCCGTCGTGGAAAATGAACTTCTCGCGCCCTTCGCGGCCCTCGCGGATGCGCTGGTACAGCCCTTCCGATTCCCAGCGCGCAAGGATCGCCGGTTCCTTCTGCGGCAAGCCGGCCTTCATCGGAAAGTCGGTGCGCGGAAGGAAGACGGTCGAGCGGTAATCCGCCTTGGTCGTGTCGGGGGCGTCGGCCATGGGAGCGGGCTCTAGCGGTCGGTCATTAGATTGCAAATTCGAGGCTTAGTCGAGCGCGAGCAGGTGCCGCGCCTTCGCTTCATCGTCCTTCATATGGGCGATCAGGGGCGCGATTCCATCGAACTTCTTCTCGTCGCGGATCCAGGCGTGAAGCGCGACCTCGATCTTGCGGCCGTAGAGGTCGCGGTCGAAGTCGAACAGGTGCGCCTCGAGCAGCTCCTGCGGAGGCTGGAAGGTGGGGCGCACGCCGAGGCTGGCGACGCCCGGATGCTCGCTTCCATCGTCGAGCGTCACGCGCACCGCATAGATGCCGTATTTCGGACGCTGATAGTCCCCCAGCTCCAGGTTCGCCGTCGGATAGCCTAGCTCGCGCCCCCGCGCGTCGCCGCGTTGGACCACGCCCTCAATCGCATAATCGCGGCTCAGCATGTGGGTGGCCGTCCTCGTATCGCCATCGACCAATGCCTCGCGGACCCGGCCCGACGAAATCCGCTCGCCGTCGAGCACCACCTGCGCGACCGCTTCGGCGGCGACGCCGTGCGCTGGCCCCAGCCTTGCGAGCAGCGTCGCGTCGCCCTTGCGGCCCTTGCCGAAACTGAAGTCGTCGCCGGTGATGACGCCCGCCGCGCCGATCTGCTTCGCCAGCACCTCCGCGATGAATTCCTCCGCGTCCATCGAAGCAAGGGGGGCGCCGAACTCGAACACCAGCATCGCGTCGGCGCCGGCATGAGCGAACAGCTCCTGCCGCTGGTCGAGCGTGGTCAGGCGGAACGGCGGCACATCGGGCTTGAAGAAGCGGACCGGGTGCGGATCGAAGGTGGCGACGATGACCGGCCGCCGCTCGTGGAAGGCGCGCGCGACCGCTCGGCTGACCACCGCTTGGTGGCCGAGATGGAATCCGTCGAAATTGCCGAGCGCGAGGATGCTCCCCTTGAGATGATCGGGGACCCCGCCGGCGAGGGTAAGCCGCTGCATTCGCGGGGGCCTTAATGGGTCGGGAGGTGTTTGCGAAGCAGCCGATATTCGTGGACCGCGAGCGCGATCACGAACAGGTCGAAGATGCTGAGCAGGATGAGGCTGACCTCGTGGGTGAAGCTGTAGCGGTAGAGCTGGTAGACGATGAAGGCCCCAAACACGACGAAGCTCGCCGGATAGGCCCACAATTTCTCCTTCAGCAGGCCGTAGACGAGGATGATCTTCACGATCCCGTGGCTGAGCAGATAGAAAGCGAAGAAATCGTGCTCCTGGACGGAAAAGGTCTGGCCGAATCTCAGCAGATGGGTCGCGACCCAGTCGTTCGGATCCTCGCTCAGCTCGTCGGTGGTGTATCGACCGATCCAGCCGAGGATGGTCGCCGTGCTGGTGAAATAAAGGGCAAGCCCGGCGGCGATTTCGAACAGCGCGTGCAACCCCTTCAGCGAGACGCTGACGGCGAAAACCTGGTGGATGCGTCTTTCCTGCACAGCCTTTGCAACGCACTAAGGCTGGAAAAGTAGGATTTCGAGAGTCATGTGCCGCCGATCCGGTGCGGTGGAAATTCGGCGGCATTCCGGGTGATGGCCAAGTCTTGGGACTCGCGCGCGCGCGTTGCGGTGCCAACTTTGACAACTTCCGAGGCCTTGACTCTCCTCAAGGCGAATCCTATCTGCGCCCTATCCCGATCCACCGGTTGTCCGGCGGCGCATTCGTGCGCGCGTCGGCTTTTCGTTTGGAAGCGGGACCATTCTAGCGACGAGATGGGGCGAACGGCGCCCCGTGGAGCTGAAGAAGGGTAACGAATGGCTCGTATTGCCGGGGTGAACATCCCCACAAACAAGCGCGTCGAAGTCGCGCTGACCTACATCCACGGAATCGGCCGCACCACGGCCAAGAAGATCACGGAGCAGCTCGGGATTGCACCCGAGAAGCGCGTCCAGGACCTCACCGACCAGGAGGTGCTGCACATCCGCGAGGCGGTCGACAAGGACTTGACGGTCGAGGGCGATCTTCGCCGCGAGACCGCGATGAACATCAAGCGCCTGATGGACCTCGCCTGCTACCGTGGGCTCCGTCATCGCCGGGGTCTCCCGGTTCGTGGCCAGCGCACGCACACCAATGCGCGCACCCGCAAGGGCAAGGCCAAGCCGATTGCCGGCAAGAAAAAGTAAGCGAGCGACCATCCAGGGGATGGTTGCGAGACACTTTTCCGCCGGATGGCGTGCTGAACAAGCATCCAACGGCAAAACAGGATTTAGGGATTAGAATTCGATGGCTCAGGCACCGCAGCGCCTCCGCAGGAGAGAGCGCAAGAACATCACCGCCGGCGTCGCCCATGTGAACGCCAGCTTCAACAACACCATGATCACCATCACCGATGCGCAGGGCAATGCGATTGCCTGGTCGAGTGCAGGGATGATGGGCTTCAAGGGCAGCCGCAAGTCGACTCCTTACGCCGCGCAGGTTGCTGCCGAGGACGCCGGCCGCAAGGCCGCCGACCACGGCGTGCGCACCCTCGAGGTCGAAGTGAAGGGCCCGGGCTCGGGCCGTGAGAGCGCGCTCCGCGCGCTGCAGGCGGTTGGCTTCACGATCACCTCGATCCGTGACGTGACCCCGATCCCGCATAACGGGGTCCGGCCTTCGAAGCGACGTCGGGTCTGATCCAGGGCGTCTAAAAACTTTCGCCGAAGTTCCTATCTCGGCGAGGAAATTTGAACCGAGGGGCGCAGCCCCCAACTGCCAAGGGATGAAAATGGCCGTCAACGCAAAGAACTGGCAGGAACTCAAGAAGCCCAACGCGCTCGAAAAGAAGCAGTCCGGGGGCGACGCGCGCCGCCGCGGCGTGTTCGTCGCCGAGCCGCTGGAGCGCGGCTTCGGGATGACTCTCGGCAATTCGCTTCGCCGAGTGCTCCTCTCCTCGCTCCAGGGCGCAGCCGTCACGTCGATTAAGATGGATGGCGTGCTCCATGAGTTCTCCAGCCTCGCCGGCGTCCGCGAGGACGTCACCGACATGGTGCTCAACGTGAAGCAGATCGCGCTCAAGATGGAAGGCGAGGGGCCCAAGCGCCTCCACCTGTCCGCCACGGGCCCGACCGAGGTCACTGCGGGCATGATCGCCACCACGGGCGACATCGAGGTCACCAACCCGGACCTCGTCATCTGCCACCTCGACGAAGGCGCGAACCTCAACATGGAGCTGACCGTCGACATCGGTAAGGGCTACCAGCCCGCCGCTGCGAACCGTCCGGCCGACGCGCCGATCGGCTTGATCCCGGTCGACGCGCTTTACTCGCCGGTTCGCCAGGTCGCCTATAAGGTCGAGAACACCCGCGTCGGCCAGGAGCTCGATTACGACAAGCTGACGCTGACGATCGAGACCGACGGCACGGTCACTCCGGAGGACGCGCTCGCTTACGCCGCTCGGATCCTCCAGGACCAGCTGCAGCTTTTCGTCCACTTCGACGAAAGCCAGGTGCGCATGCCGTCCTCGCCGATGATCGGCCAGGCCGTGCCGATGGCCGCCGAAGCGCCGACCGACACCAACCAGCTCAACCGCTACCTCCTGAAGAAGGTGGACGAGCTCGAGCTGTCGGTGCGCAGCGCCAACTGCCTCAAGAACGACAACATCATCTACATCGGCGACCTCGTCCAGAAGACCGAGGCCGAGATGCTCCGCACGCCGAACTTCGGCCGCAAGAGCCTCAACGAGATCAAGGAAGTCCTTGCCTCGATGGGCCTGCGCCTCGGCATGGACATCCCCGGCTGGCCGCCCGAGAACATCGAGGAAATGGCCAAGAAGCTCGAGCAGGAAATGCTCGGCTAAGCCCAGGCTTTTTCAAGTTCACGACGATCAGGGCCGCTCCGGCAAGGGGCGGCCCTTTTCATTTGTGATATGAGGCGTCGCAGGAGGGGTCATCATGAGCGAACGGTTCGAGCGGCACCGGCAACCGTGGCGGCAGGACGAGATCCAGAAGCTGCACACGCTCGCGGGCAAGGGCATGGCGCTGAGGGCGATCGCAAAGGCGCTCACTCGAAGCGAGGAATCGGTGAAGGACCGGGCGAAGCTCGACCACATCAAGATTGCAAAGCTGCGATAGCTGCCGGTCCGAGCCTCCGCATGCTATGCCTCTTTTCGGGCAATGGGCATGGGGGGCTGGCATTGATCGCTCGAACGCGCGGGCTTTGCGGCGTTGCCGCTATCCTCTTCCTACTCACGAGTTGCGGCACTCCGCCGCCGGTGCGGACGCTGGCGTGCAGCGCAGCGGTTCCGCCGGCCCTTGCCCAGGCCGATGGCGGCCAGGTCAAGTCGATGACGCTCAAGGTCCTTACCTACAATATCGAGGGCCTCGGTTTCCCGGCGCGCAAGGGGCGGGGCACGGACCTTGCCGAGATCGGCAGACGCCTGTCGGCGATGCGCGCGTCCGGGACGGGCCCGGACATCATCCTGTTCCAGGAAATGTTCAGCGGCGCGTCCAAGAATGCGGTGGCCGCGACCGGTTATCCGGCAATTACGCCTGGTCCAACCATCTCGACCAAGCCGTCCGGATCGACGACAGAGAAACTGCCCGGGAAAGCGCGGCTTAAGCGCGGCGAGGTCGGAATCCGCTTTCAGGGCAGCGGGCTGGCGATCGCTTCGCTCTATCCTGTGATCGCTTCCGACGTTCGCGCTTATGGAGCGCGGTCATGCGCGGGTCTGGACTGCCTCGCCAACAAGGGCATCGTGCTGGCTCGGGTGTTCGTTCCGGGCCTGCCGACACCGATCGATTTCTACAACACGCACATGAACTCGCGCGGCGCTTCTCGGGCGCCGGACGCCCGCCATCTCGCGGCGCACGACCGGCAGGCACTTGAGGCATCTGAGTTCATCGATTCAACCCACGATGACAATTATCCGGTGATCTTCGGGGGCGACTTCAACATGCGGCGCTCCGAGCCGCGATGGGAAAATTTCTCGCGCTACCAGGCGATGACGCTCGTCCACCGGGTGTGCGCCGACACCTCGTTCGGCTGCGAGGTCAAGATGTCGTGGGACGGCGACGCCCCATGGATGGATACACAGGACCTGCAATTCTATTACAGCGGAAGCCCCGTGTCCGTGCGGCCGATCCGGGTCGAGGCGATCTTCGACGGAAGCCCCGACAGTCCGCAATTGTCAGACCATGACGGCTTCATGGTGACCTACCGGCTTACGTGGCCAGCCTCGACGGAGCACTATTTCAGCTGCTGATCGGGGCGTACCGCGTCGGGACAGGTCGGTGCGAGCTGATTGCTTGAAGCGCGGCCGCGTAGCAACGCGGGAGAGGATGAGCGCTGTGGCCGCCTTGATCATTCTCGCCGATGCCGCGGCAGCCTGTGCGCCGCCGGGCGCCGCGCGGCTGCGCGCGGGAGCGCAGATCGTGCTGCCGGTCGGCAGCGAACCTTTGCCGATCCAGCAGCTCGGTCCCGCGGCACCGATGACGCGCGAGCCCAAGATCCAGAAGGTGGCCGCAACCGACGAAGCGCGGCAGGCGCCCGAGGCTGATGCGCCGCCGGAGCAATGCAAGGCGCTCCCGATCCCGATCGTATGACGTCGTTAAATTCCCGGTAGCCATCTAAAGCGCGGCCGGTTGCCGACGAAACGGCTGCTTCCGAAGCCGGACCGAACTGGATTCCCATAAGAAAGGGCCGCACCCTCCGAGGCTTAGGACTCAGGGGTCGGGCCTTTTTCAGGGGAGGGCAAAGATGGTCAGCTCGGTACGGTCGCGTCCCAGCCATTACGAGACGCTGGGGCTCACGCCAGCGGCAAACGACGATGAGATAAGCCAAGCATTCGCACGCAAGATGAGCCTGTTCGGAGCTCACCCAATGGGCAGCGGCGCGCAGATCTGCATCGCTTACGAGACGCTCCGCGACCCGGCACGGCGGCGAGAATATGACCGCTCGCTCGGCCTGGCCCCCAATCCGGTTGGACAACAGTGGGCGTTCGCCACGCCTCGGCTACGCTGGGCACCGTTCATCGCCGCGGCGGCTGTCGGTGAGGCGGACGCGATCGCACCTCTGCCAGAGCCACATGTCACACGACTTGCCGAGCCCATCGCGCAAGAGCGGACGCCGACGGTGCAGCGGCCCGCTGGAGCCCTCGAGGCGCAAATCGAAGAGCTGCGGGCGCGGCCCGCACGGGCACCTGTTCGCGAGCCCGAAGAGCGCGCGATCGACTGGAAGCGACCGGTCCTTGCGGTTGGGGGATTTGTTGTTGCCGCCGGGCTCATCGGCGCGATCGCGGGCATGTCGGTGAAGGATGACGCAGCGTCTGCGGTGGCGGATCCGATGCCGGGCATCGGACGCTCGACGGTAGGGCTTCACACGAATGCGACCGCGCCCGCGGCAGCACCAGTCAAAGCAGAGGCCGAACCGGCAATCACCACCCCGACCGTGCATTCCAAGCGGGCTCCTTCCGGACATGGACCGAGCTCCGCGTGGATGAATCAGGTCAGCCGGAGCCTGGCCGATGCAGACCCGGCGACAAGCGATCAACCCATCGAAACGGCAAGCGACGAGGTTGCGGCAGACCCCCTCCCCGCCCAACCCGTCGCTGCCGACATGCCGCTGCCTGGCAAAACGATCGCGCGAACGCTCGACCGGGTCGGATATAAATGCGGCGACGTCGCATCGAGCACGGCGGTCGGCTCCGGGGTTTACAAGGTGACCTGCAGCTCCGGGCAGACCTACCAGGCATCCCGAGTCCACGGCCGCTACCGCTTCCATCGCGTCGGAAGCCACTAGGCTCCAACTCAGCGGCGCGTTGGGCTAGACGCTACCGGCTGCGGCAGGAGGATCGGCAATGGATGCGCCCGAGGGTTGGCAATTCGAGGACGGCGGCAAGGCCTTGGTCAGGACGTTCAAGTTCAAGGACTTCAGCGAGGCGTTCGGGTTCCTCATCCGCGTCGCGCTGCATGCGGAGAAGGCGGACCATCACCCGGAGTTCACCAGCGTCTGGAACCGAGTCGACTTCCGCCTGACCAGCCACGACGCGGGCGGAGTCACCGAACGCGACGTGAAGCTCGCCGAATCAATCAACGGGTTGGCAGGCTAACGGCAGCTTTGGGTGGAAAGCTGACATTGCAGCGGCTGCGGCTGATTGGCATTGATAAGCCATGACCGAAGCCGTGATACCGGGGGCGCTTGCGACCCTGAGGGGAAGCAAGCTCGTCGAGGTCTCACAGGAAGGCTATGTCTGGTACTTCCAGTTCGACCCGCCGTTCACTCTCAGTGTCGAGTGCGTTTGGCGACTTACGAGTGGTGGCAGCATCGTGGTGACTGACAAAGACCACGATCAGCTGTTTGGGCTAGATCAGCCTGTGGATGCTGCAGAGCACGTTCGGAAGGCGGTCGGAGACAATGTCGTCGCTGAACTGACTATGCGCTGCCCATCGTCCGATCTTATCGTAACGTTCTTCAATGGTGCTGTGCTCGAACTGATTTCGAACTCCTGCGGGTATGAAAACTGGCACTTCTTTGCTGGAGACGGGCGCGAGGGACGAGTTCTGGGGGGCGGCCGACTTCAAGCCTAGCTAATGGCAGGAATGGGTCGAAGGCTGCCGTAAGCACTAATGGCAACTTTGGGTGCACGTCAGGTCACGTAAGCACGATAGATCACACGACTGACGCGGCGTCCGTCCGGATGACATTGACGAGAGCGAGGCCGTTGTCAGTGGCTGCGCTTGCGCACCACACGCTTGTGAGGCCCTCAAGCGCAACGAGTTCAGCCGTGTCGTCGTTAAATGCGTCAGCGATTGGCGGCGATGAGCCAGCCGCCTCCTGAGATCGATGCTCGCGCAGCCAATTACTGAACGCCGCATTCTGAGAACCGGCGTGAACCTGTGCGACATAGGTGCCGCCAGCATAATCGAGGACAATCGTGTAAAGGTGCACGGTGACAAGCTGGCATATCGAGGCGCGCCTCTCAACTACCGGGTCTTATCCCTGCTTACATGACCTGTTGACGGTCGAAAGCTGCCATTAGGCGAAGCGACCGACCGGCATGATTACATTCCGCGCTCGCCGTTACCGGGAGCTTTCCCTTCCCGTGCCGCGATCCAGTCGTCGACGCGCGTTTCCAGGACCGGAAGGGGCTGGGAGCCGTCGCTGATGATCAGGTCGTCGAACGACTTAATGTCGAACTTCGGGCCGAGCGCGTCCTCCGCCTTCTTCCGAAGCTCCATGATCTTCAGCATGCCGATCTTGTAGCCGGTCGCCTGGCCGGGAAGCGTGATGTAGCGGCGGACCTCGGAACGAGCCTGGTCGGGCGACAGCCGGCCGGTGTTGATCATGTAATCGACTGCCTGCTCCTCGGTCCATCCGAGCGAATGAATGCCGGTATCGACGACGAGGCGCGCAGCGCGGAAATGTTCCTGGTCGAGGTGCATGAAATCGTCCGCGACATCGCCGTAGGCGCCGATCTCCTTGCACAGCTGCTCGGCATAGAGGGCCCAGCCTTCGTTGAAGGCGACATAGCCACCCGCCTTGCGGAACTGGGGAGTGCCCTTCTGGCGGACCTGGATGTCACCGGCCATCACATGCCCCGGAATGCCCTCGTGGCACATAAGGTCGGTGAGCAGGGCTGGATCGGGGGTCTTGCCGAGGAGGTGCACGTAAACGCGCCCCGGACGGACCCCATCGGGGCTCGGCGGAGCCGCATGGGCAGCGCCGCCCGCCACCTCGCTGAACGAGGGCTCGCGAATCACCTCGGCGCGATACTGCGGCAAGCTGTTGAAACGAACCGGAAGCAGGGAGCGATTATGCGCGACGATGTCGTTCGCGCGTTTCAGATAATCGGTTCGAAGCGCATCGGTCCACGGCTGGGACGGAAAGCGTTTGGCGCGGTCGGCATAGAGTGCGATGCGGTCGGCAAATCCTGCCTGACGAGCGAGCGCATCCTGCTCGTCCTCGATCCGCTTCAGCTCGTCGAGGCCGATCTGATGGATCTGCGCAGCGGTCAGGTCGAGCGTCGTGTTGAGCTTGAGCGCGGCGGCGTACCATTCGGCGCCGCCGGGCAGCGAGATGGCGCCGACACGGCCGCTCGGCGCGGTCGGAAGCTCGCTGCTCGCCCAGGCGATCACACGCTCGTAGCCGGGCTTCATCGCCAGCAGTGAGGAGCGCGTATCGGTGAGGAGCTTGTCGGCGTCCTCCTGCGTCATCTTTCCCGATGCAACGAGCTTTCCGACCTTCGCCTTGGCATCGGCCCAGAGCGGCGAATCCTTGCCGGAATCGAACGGCGCGCCGGTGGTGATCGTCTTGCTGCCGCTGATGACGCGCTCGATCTCGAACTTCGGCGCGCGAATCCCCTCGGCATCCGACAATCTGGTCTGTGCGATCGCGGTGTCGAGCACCGCCGGGATCGCGCGAACGCGCGCGTTGTAGGCGCGCATATCGGCCGCATCCTGGACGGTATGCGTGTTGATCATGAAGTCCGGCAGCTGTGAGTGGACCGAATAAAGGAAGGAATAGAAGGGCGGCTGGTAGCGGCGGTACTTGTACTGCAGCTCCATCCGCTGAAGCTCGGTTTCCCAGATGTCGTAGTTGGTCTGCCCCTTGGGCGAGAGCTTCGAACGATCGAACCCGGCCTTCATCCGCGCGACGCTTGCCCGGCGCGCCTCTAGCCGCTTCAGCTGCGCGGCGTCGCTGATATCGTCGAGGCGGTCCTCGCCTTCCTTGATGCTGAGGCGGGTCGCGAGCTGCGGCCTCATCTTCAGGTCCTCGGCGAATTCGGCGTCGAGGAAAGTCGTAAGCCGCGCGTCTTCCGAATTGGCCGTGGCGGCCGGAGCGGGCTGCGCCGATACGGAGCTGATCGGGGCCGCCCAGAGCGCCGCCGCCGCAGCCAACATCCAACGCAAATGACGCATCGATTTCTCCCCGCTTTTTGCAGATGGCCACCTGGCCGCTCGCCTAAAGTTAACAGGAGCGCCGCCACCCGCAACCGCCTGCGGCGTTAACCATGGACCGCAAGCATTTGGCAGCGCGCATGGAGGAGAATCGTTGCCACGGGCGTCGTCCAAGTCGCCCGAATGGTTAATCAGGAGAGGGCGATGCGTGGGTTAACGAAACTTCTTCGATGCGAGAGCGGCGCCAGCGCGATCGAATATGCGCTCGTCGCAGTACTGATCGCCATCGCCGCCTTCGCTGCGATGACCAATCTCGGCAATCGGACCGACCAGATGTTCAACAACGTCTCGAACCACCTGAACTGACCGGCACTTTCGCGGCCATTGATCGTTCAGGCAGCGACTGTCATATTGGGACCGCAATGAACCAGACGATCGCACCGCCCAGCTATTATTATCCCGACGAGGTTGGGACCGGCTGACGCACACCTAGCGAATCCGACCAACCTCGACCCGCCAGGCCCAAGCTCGGCGGGTTTTTTATTGCCTTCGAAAGGAAGACCGAATGCTTCAGGAGACGATCACTAGGGGCCAGCGGACGAGAAGCTGGACCGACTATGTCGTCCCCCAGAACTGGGACTCGTTCACCGAGGACGACCATGCGGTGTGGGACCTGCTGTTCGCGCGGCAGGTGGAGCTGCTGGGGACGCGGGTGGTGTCGCCGTTCCTCGACGGGATCGACCTTTTGAAGCTGTCGCACCCTGGCGTCCCCGACGTCGAAGGGTTGAATGCGATCCTCGAGCCGCGGACCGGATGGCGCACGGTGGCGGTGCCGGGGCTCGTGCCGGACGAGATCTTCTTCGCCATGCTGTCGGAGCGCGTGTTTCCCGTCGGCAATTTCATCCGCACGCGCAAGCAGCTCGACTATCTCGAAGCGCCGGACTGCTTCCACGACATGTTTGGGCACATTCCGATGCTGGCACATCACGACTTCGCGGACATGACGCGGCATATCGGCGAGCTTGGGTCGGCGGCAATCGCGGCCGGCGAAGGGCATCGCGCGGCGCGACTCTACTGGCACAGCGTCGAGTTCGGGCTGGCGCGCGAGCAGGGCGAGCTCAAGATCCTCGGCGCGGGCCTCGCATCCAGCTTTGGCGAATCGCACTTCAGCCTGGAGAGCGACGAGGTTGAGCGGCTGCCCTTTTCGGTCAGCAGGGCGATCCACACACCCTACAAGCATGACGCCTTCCAGCCGCGCTACCTCGTCTCCCAATCGCTTGAGAGGACGGTGGAAGAGGTGCTCTCGCTCACGCCCGAGGCGATGCTCGGCCTCTAGCGACCGCGCTCGCCAGGGGCTGGAGCTGCCGTGCCCGTGCCCTGCTGCGGCAGGACAAGGTTGAGGTAGACCGTCTCAAGCGCGACGCGCTGCGCATCTTCTTCGGGGACGATGCCGGCGGCGTGTCCGCCCTCGATCGCCTCGTCATAATAGAATTTGTCCCCGCACTGCTGGAGCTTGGCGGCGAGCTTGCGCGCGTGGCCTGGGTGGACGCGGTCGTCGCGGGTCGAGGTGTAGATGAAGGGCACTGGGTAGGCGGTGCCGCACTTGAGGTTCTGGTAGGGCGAATATTTGCTGATGAAGGCCCAGTCGGCGGGGACGTCGGGGTTGCCGTACTCGCCCATCCACGACGCGCCGGCGAGCATGTGCGAATAGCGCTTCATGTCGACCAGCGGCGAGCCGATGATGGCGCCGCCCCAGAGGTCCGGGCGCTGGGTGATCGCGACACTGGCCATGAGCCCGCCGTTGGAGCGGCCGGAGACGGCGAGGCGGCCGGGCTGAGTCACACCGCGCGAGATCAGGTCCTGCGCCACGGCGTAAAGGTCGTCGTAAGCCTTCTGGCGGTTCTCGCGGAGAACGGAATTATGCCAGTCGGGTCCATATTCGCCGCCCCCGCGAATATTGGCGAGGACGTAGGCGTCGCCTTCCTCGACAAGGAACAGAGCGAGCGGGCCTGAGCGATAGGGCTGCGACACGAGATAGCCGGGCGTCTGCGCAAGCTCGAACCCGCCATATGCATGCATCAGCACCGGCACCGGGCCGGTCGAATCCTTCCGGCGGACGAGGAAGTAAGGGACCTTTGTTCCGTCGGGCGACGTCGCGAAATTCTGCTCCACCGTCATGTTGGAGGCGTCGAACTGAGCGGGAAGCGCCTGGATCGGCGCCGGTGCTCCGGTAGGCTGGACCGCGAACAGGGTTGGCGGGGTCAGCATTCCCTCGACGGTCGCGAAGGCGAGGTCCTGCTTCCCGGCCGTCGCGTTGAGGTGAACCGTGGACTTGTCGGGCAGGGCCACCGGTGTACCACTCCAGCTTCCGTCAGGCGCTCGCGTCAGCGGCGCCAGCTTGCCGGAGACGTCCTCAAGATATTTGACCCAAAGCTTGGATTGGCTGGCGGATACTTCCTCGACTGCCTGGTGAGCATTCGGAACGAAGACAGTCTCGATTGCCGGATTCTTGCCGGCGAGCAGGTCCGGTATCGAATAAGCGACGAGCGTGCCGGCCGAGCGCCCCTGCCATGGCGTCTTCAGCGAGGCGATGACACGGCCGTCGAGCACGTCCTCGAAATCGGCATCGTCCGGCAGCGGCCAGGGAATCAGACGCCCCTCGGGCGCGATGTGCCAGACCTTGTGGTGGTAGAAATCGACCCCGCGGTTGACGATCGGCCAGGTGCGGTTCCCGTCGACGAGCGAGCGAGCGCCGACCGCGACGTCGGTCTTCTCTCCTTCCGCGAGCTTTTCCGCCGCCCCGAGCGGGGTGCCGCGCCGCCACAGCTTGACGATCCGCGCATAGCCCGAATCGGTGAGCGTGCCCGGACCGAAGTCGGTGCCGACGAACAGGGCGTCGGGCCCCGCCCAGGACACGTCGCTCTTGGCGTTCGGAATGAAGAATCCGCCCGGGATGAAGGCGCCCTTGTCGAGGTCGAACTCGCGCACCTCGACGGCGTCGCCGCCACCGTTCGACAGGCTGACCATGCAATCGACGTAAGCGGGCGAGAGGCAGGTCGCGCCCTTGAACACCCAGTTCTTCTTGTCGGCCGCGCTCATCGCATCGATGTCGATCAGCGTCCGCCATTGCGGGTGGCCGGAAGCGAAGGCTGTGAGCGGCGAGACGCGCCAGATACCGCGCGGATGCTGCTCATCCTGCCAGAAATTGAGGACCTTATCGCCGAGGATCTGGTCGGGCTCGGCGATCTTCTGGTTGGTTGAAAGCAAGGCCAGCGCCTTCGAGCGATAATCGGCAAATCCCGGCTGCTTCTCGAGCGCGGCGAGAGTCTTCGCATTCCATGCCTTGACGGTCGTCAGAGCCCGCGCGCCATCAACCTGCTCGAGATAGAGGTTCGGGTCTGCCGCAGACGCTGCATAGGCGGCCGGCGCGGCCGCAGCAATCATCGTTCCGGCCAGCAATGCGCCTGCTACTCTCTTCATCGAATGTCCCTTCCCTTGGCGACCCCTCGCTATCGCGCCTCGCAATGGCAGTCGAGCGCGCTATAGCCAATGGCATGGCGGAGACGACGAAGGGCGAATATCGCAGCGGCCACGATCCTCGAACCCTGCGCGATGCGCTCGGCTGCTTTGCAACGGGAGTCACCGTCGTCACCTGCGTCGACGAAGAGGAGCGGCCCGCTGGCCTTACCGTGAACAGCTTCACCTCGGTCTCGCTCGAGCCGCCGCTGCTCCTGGTCTGCCTTCACAAAATGGCGGCGAGCGCTCCAGCGCTGGTCGGCGCGTCGCATTTCGCCATCAACGTGCTTCAGAATGAGCAGCAGCCCGCTTCGATCACCTTTTCGACGCGCGGCGAGGATCGGTTCGGGTGCACGCCCTGGTCCCGCGGCGAGGCCGGTGCGCCGATCCTTGAGGAGTCGCTGTGCGTCTTCGAGTGCGATCGTTTCGCCGTCTATGACGGCGGCGACCACCACATCCTGGTCGGCCAGGTCACGAAGGCAAGCTTCGATGCCGGGCTGGACCCCTTGCTCTACTTCCGCGGCAGCTACCGACGGTTGCACTTCGATTAGCTTAGGCTAGGCAAGCGCCGATGCTGGCACTGGATTTCATCAAGGCGAACCGCGAGACGGTCGAGCGCGCCATCCGCGACAAGGGCGTGGACCTCGACCTCGATGCGCTGCTCGCGCTGGACGCCGAGGTTCGTGGGGCCAAGACCGAGATCGATCGGCTTCGTGCCGAGCGCAACGCCGTCAGCGCGAGGTTCAAGGACGCGACGCCCGAGGAGAAGGCCGATCTGGGCCGCCAGGCGAAGGAGGCCGGAGCCCAGGCGTCCGCGCTCGAAGCTGTGCTCGCCGATAAGGAGTCGGAGCTCAAGGCTTTGATGCTGAAGCTCCCGGGCATCCCCTACGAAGGAGCGCCGGTCGGTCCCGACGAAAGCTACAACATTGTCATCCGAACGGCCGGCGACCCGCCGAAGTTCGATTTCGAGCCGCTCGATCATGTCGCGCTGATCGAGAAGAACGACTGGGGCGACTTGTCTCGAGTCACGCAGGTGTCTGGAAGCCGGACCTATTGCCTGAAGGGCGGCCTCGCTCTGCTCGAGACCAAGCTGATGGGCTGGGCGCTCGAGCGGATCGCGACCGCCGGCTTCACGCCGATCACCGTTCCCGCGATCGCCCGCGAGCAGGCCTTCCTCAACCAGGGCCAGTTTCCAGGCCATCGCGAAGAAACCTACGAGCTTCCGAACGACGATCTGTGGCTCGCGGGAACCGCGGAAGTCGTCCTGACCTCCCTGCACGCCGGAGAGATCATCGAGGCGGACAAGCTGCCGATCCTCTACGCCGGTTTTTCTCCCTGCTTCCGGCGCGAGGCGGGAAGCGCGGGCAAGGACGTGCGGGGCCTGCTTCGGGTCCACCAGTTCGTGAAGGTCGAGCAATATGTCGTCTGCGAGGCGGACGACGCGAAGTCGGCCGAATGGCATGCAACCCTGCTTCGGCTTGCCGAGGAAATGCTCCGGGCGCTCGAGATTCCCTATCAGGTGATCGAGACCTCGACCGGCGACATGGGCCTCGGCAAGTATCGCATGAACGATATCGAGAGCTGGGTGCCGTCGCTCGGCAAGTATCGCGAGACGCACAGCTGCTCGACGCTGCACGATTGGCAGGCGCGACGCGCCAACATCCGTTACCGCGGCGCGGACGGGAAGGTGCGGTTCGCACACACGCTCAACAACACCGCGCTCGCGAGCCCTCGGATCCTCGTTCCCCTACTCGAAAATCATCAGACCGCGGACGGCCGGGTGAAGCTTCCGGCGGCGATGCAAGAGCTGATGGGGCGCGAATTCCTTTGAACCGTCCCGAGCCCCCGCATCGGTGGGAGGGCGACGACGCACCGCCGAGCCACGGCAATTGGGGCGAAATCGCCTGGAACCTCGGGCGGATGCTCAGCACCTTCCGCAAGCGCGGGCCGCGCGGGCCGCTCGACGGGCAGCCGGTGCTGGTGATTCCGGGTTTTCTGTGCAGCGACCAAACGACCTTTTCGCTCCGCCGCGAACTCGCGCGCGCCGGCTTCCGCGTGCACGGCTGGAAGCAAGGCTGGAACCTCGGCGCGAGACCGGACACGCTCGATGTCCTGAGGGAGCGGATCGAAAGCCTCGGACATGACCGCCCGATCGTGATCGTCGGCTGGAGCCTCGGCGGGCTCTTCGGCCGGGAATATGCGCGTTACCATCCCGATGAGGTGAAGGCGGTGATCACGCTCGGATCTCCTTTCTCGGGCGATCCGCGGCAGAACAATGTGTGGAAGCTCTATGAACGGGTGGCGAAGCATCCGGTCGACGACCCGCCGCTGCCGAGGATTACCGAGAAGCCGCCGGTCCCGCATCTCGCCATCTGGTCGCGGCGCGACGGGCTGATTGCTCCTCGTGCTGCGCGCGGGCTGGAGCATGAGCGCGACAAGGAGGTCGAGCTCCACTGCCATCACATGGCGTTTGCGATCTCCCCCACGGCGGCCAAGGCGGTGGTTCGCGAGGTCCGCAAGTTCTTGGAAGAAATAGGCTTTTAGTCTCTTCCGAGTCGCGGGATTGACTCTCACTTCCGACTCGCCGGATAAAGAACAAAAGTAGAACAATAACGTTGTGAGTCGTGTGGCTGCAGGCCTTACCTTGGTCGGCGGCGGTGCAATCCGTACGCCCAAAATTAGCCAACTCCCCAGCGGGTTGGGCGAGCGCTGGCAGCTGCCTGCGCCGTCCAGCCCCACCCTTTCCGAGTTGTTCGCCGTTCATCCGCGCGACGGCGGCTGGGTCGGGTTCCTGCTTCCGCAGCTCGCGACCGGCAAACCGCTTTTGTGGGTGCAGGATCGAATGGCGATCCACGAAAGTGGACGAATCTATCCGCCGGGGCTTCCCAGCCGGAACCTCATCCATGTCGAAACGCGTGACGCGCGCGATGCGCTGTGGGCGATGGAGGAGGGCTTAAGATGCGCAGGGCTCTCCGCCGTCATCGGCGAGATATGGGGCGATCCGAAAGCGCTCGATTTCACCGCTACGCGGCGGCTCGCCGTCGCGTCCGAGCGGTCTGGCGTGGCCGCTTTTTTGATTCGGCTCGGCGGCCACGCCAATTTGAGCGGAGCGCGAATGCGCTGGCGCCTCGCGAGCGCCCCGTCGCTGGCCAACGATCTCGACGGACGCGCACCCGGCCTGCCCGCCTGGGATGCCGATCTGTTTCGCGGGCGGGGTATGCCACCGGGCCGATGGAGCGTCGCTCATGAAGCGGGTCTGTTCCATCTGGTTGCCGGCGCTGGCAGTGGAACGCTGGGCGAGGTCGAGCGACTGCGCGCCTGACGCGCCGGTCGCCCTCACCGTCGAGGGCACGCACGGCCCGGTCATCCATGCCGTCACCAAAGCCGCCGCGGAGCGCGGTGCGCGGGCCGGCGCTCGGCTGACCGACGCGCGCGCGCTCGACCCGGCGTTGATTGCGATACCCGCCGATCCCGAAGGCGATATCGCGCTTGTGCAGCGGCTCGCGTGCTGGGCCGGGCGATGGTCGCCTTTGGTCGAGGTGGATGGCGGGAATGCGCTGCGCCTGGATGTCACCGGAATCGCGCATCTGTTCGGCGGCGAACGCGGCTTGGCTCGCGATATCCAGCGGCGGTTCGCAAAGCTCGGCCTGACCACGCGGCTCGCCATCGCCCCTACTGCGGCGGCTGCGTGGGCGCTGGCGCATCACGCGCCTTGCATCTGCTCCGACGATGCCGAAGCGAAGCTTGCTCCGCTCCATGCCTCCGCCCTGCGGCTCGACGCGGATACCATCCGCACGCTCGAACGGCTTGGCCTCAAGACCATTGGCGCGCTGATCGGCGTGCCGCGGCTTGCGCTCGCGCGACGGTTCCGCGGGGCGGAAGACGTCGTCGACGCGCTCGATCGGATGTTTGGCCGAAAGGCGGAAGCGCTGACGGCGCTTCCGAGCGATCCGCCGCCTCGCGCCGCCCTTCGGCTCGAGGAGCCGGCGACGCATCCGGAGGCGGCGGGCCACGCATTGGAACAGCTCATTCCCGGGCTGGTGCGCCAATTGCAGGAACGGCATCTCGGCGCCCGGCGCTTGTCGCTCCACGGATTTCGCGTCGACGGCAGCGTCGCAGTCGCGACCGTCGCAACGACGATTCCCAGCCGCGAGCCGAAACATCTCCAGCGGCTGCTTGCCGACAAGGCCGACGCGCTCGATCCGGAATTCGGATTCGATGCCTTCGCGCTGATTGCCGAGTGGACCGAAGATCTCAGGGCGACTCAGGAAAGCCTCGTTGAGGAGCCAAGCGGCGAGCGGGAGGTGGCGCGGCTGGTCGATCGATTGACAGTGAAGCTTGGTCCCAGGCGCGTGCGCCGCCCGCAGCCTTGCGAAAGCCATCTGCCGGAGCGAGCAAACGAATGGTTGCCGGCGCTCCGGAAAGGAGAGCCGATCGCATTGCCGCCAGTCCGTCGTCCCCAGCGTCTGCTCGACCGGCCCGAGGCGATCGACGTCATCTACGCGACGCCGGAAGGGATGCCGCGCCGCTTCGTCTGGCGGCGTGCGGTGCACGACATCACACGCGTCGAGGGACCGGAACGGATCGCTCCCGAATGGTGGCGCGAGCGGTCGAACGCCCGGCTTCGAGATTATTATCGCGTAGAAGACGAGGCCGGCCGCCGTTACTGGATTTATCGCGATGGCCTGATTGGCGATGGGCGTGGCGGGCTTCCGAACTGGTTCATCCACGGGCTGTTCGGCTGATGCCTGAGAACGTTTCTCCGCGAACGAGGGTGATGCTGGAAGGTCCCCCGAACCCGCGAGCGCCATTTGTTGAGTTCGGCGTGACGACGCCCTTTTCCTTCCTTCGTGGTGCGTCCGATGCGATCGAGCTGGCGAAACATGCCCAAAGCCTCGGTTTCGACGCCATCGGTGTCGCCGATCGCAACACTTTGGCCGGAGTCGTCCGCCTGCATAGCGCCGCCACCGACGTCAAAATGCGGCCCCTGATCGGCTGTCGGCTCGACCTCGTCGATGCTCCGAGTCTGCTCGCTTATCCAATCGATCGTGAAGGCTATGGCCGGCTGTCGCGGCTGCTGAGTCTCGGGAAGATGCGGTCCGGCAAGGGAGAGTGCGATCTATCGCTCGTCGAGGTCGCCGACCATTCGGAAAGTATCGCTTTCATTGCGGTACCCGGCGAGGACCTGGACGGCTTTCCCGCCGAGTTGATGCGGCTGAAGGAAGCCTTGCCGTCACTCCGCCATATCGCGGCCGCGCATTTGTATCGCGGCGATGATCTCGCGCGGATCGAACGGCTGGACCGGTTGGCGCGCGGCATCGGCGGCACGATTCTCGCCACCAACGATGTCCACTACCACGCCCCCGAGAAGCGTCCGCTGCAGGATGTGATGACCTGCATTCGCGAGAAGACGATCATTGCGAGGGCGGGCTTCCTGTTGAACCCCAACGCCGAACGGCATCTCAAATCGCCGCAGGAGATGGCGCGGCTGTTCGCCCACTGGCCGCATGCGATTTCAGCGACGCGTGAGTTCGCCGACGCCATCCATTTTTCGCTCGACGAACTGCGCTATGAATATCCGCGCGAGAATGTGCCCGAGGGCCGGACGCCGCAGGAGCAACTGGAGCATCTCACCTGGAAAGGCGCAGTGGACTATTGGCCTGACGCCATTCCGAAAAAGGTTCGCTCTCAAATTGACAAGGAACTCGGGATCATCGCGAAGCTCGACTTCGCGCGCTATTTCCTGACAGTCCACGACATCGTCGCTTATGCCCGCAGCATCGGCATCCTTTGCCAGGGCCGCGGCTCGGCGGCGAACAGCACGGTCTGCTATTGCCTGAAGATCACCAACGCCGACCCCGCCGTCAACGACCTCCTCTTCGAGCGTTTTCTTTCAGAGGAACGCCGTGAACCTCCCGATATCGACGTCGATTTCGAGCATGAGCGGCGCGAGGAGGTGATCCAGCACATCTACCAGAAATACACTCGCGAACGCGCGGGTATCGCGGCGACCGTGATTCACTATCGCCCCCGCTCGGCGATCCGCGAGGTCGGCAAGGTCATGGGACTGAGCGAAGACATTTGCGGAGCGCTCGCCTCGACGATCTGGGGAAGCTGGGGAGAGGAAATTCCCGACGAATATGCGGCGGAAGCCGGACTGGATCTTTCCGATCCACATCTCAAACGCACGATCAGGATCGCTCAGCAGCTGATCGGAATGCCGCGTCATTTGTCGCAACATGTTGGCGGCTTCATCCTCACCGAGCGGCCACTCACCGAGACGGTCCCGATCGGCAACGGCGCAATGGATGAGCGAACCTTCATCGAATGGGACAAGGACGACATCGACGATCTTGGAATTCTCAAGATCGACGTACTTGGGTTGGGGATGTTGACCTGCATCCGCAAAGCATTTGATCTGGTCGAAGAGCATCGTGGGGAACGCTGGGACTTGGCAACGGTCCCGCGCGAAGAGCCGGCGGTTTACGACATGCTCTGCAAGGGCGATTCCCTCGGCGTTTTCCAAGTCGAAAGCCGCGCGCAGATGAACATGTTGCCGCGGCTGAAGCCGCGCTGCTTTTACGACCTCGCGATCCAAATCGCCATCGTTCGCCCGGGGCCAATCCAGGGCGATATGGTCCATCCCTATCTGAAGCGCCGCTCGGGCAAGGAGGAGGTCGCCTTCCCCTCTCCTTCGCCGGAGCAGGGGGCGCCTGATGAACTCGAACGCATCCTGAAGCGGACAATGGGCGTGCCAATCTTCCAGGAGCAGGCGATGAAAATCGCCCTCGACGCAGCGAAGTTCAGTCCCGAGGAAGCCAATGAATTGCGCAAGGCGATGGCGACCTTCCGCTCACGCGGTACGATCTGCGAGCTTGAAGAATTGATGATCGGCCGGATGGTTGGACGTGGGTACGACCGCGAATTCGCCCAGCGCTGCTTCGACCAGATCAAGGGTTTCGGCGAATATGGTTTTCCTGAAAGCCACGCCATCAGCTTCGCGCATCTCGCCTACATCTCGACATGGCTCAAGTGGCGCTATCCGGGGGCGTTCGCTGCAGCTTTGCTCAATTCACAACCGATGGGCTTTTACGCGCCCGCGCAGATCGTCCGCGACGCGCTCGAACATGGCGTCGAGGTGCGCGAAGTGGACGTGAACTACAGCGACTGGGATTGCACGCTTGAAGATGATGCTCTCCGCCTCGGTCTGCGCCAGGTCGACGGGCTGCAGCGCGAGGCTGCGGATCGCGTGGTGGCGCGGCGACCCTATGCTTCAGCGGAGGATCTTCGCAGCCGCGGCAAAGTGCCGGTGCATGCGATCCAACGGCTTGCGGCGGCCGATGCATTCCGCTCGATGGGACTCGACCGGCGAGCTGCCCTGTGGGACTCACGCGCACTTCGCCAGGCGCCGGATCTGCCGCTGTTCGCTTATGTGGAGGAGCGCGAAGAGGGTGTGGAAGAGACGCCCGCGCAGCTTCCGGCAATGCCGCTCGCCGAGCATGTGATCAGCGATTACCAGACCATCCGCCTCAGCCTCAAAGCACATCCGATGCAGTTCTTGCGCGCGCATTATGCCGCGCAGAAGTTCGTCACCGCCGAGCAGCTGAATGGCCTTCGCGACGGCAGGCGGCTATCGATGGCCGGCGTGGTCCTGATCCGCCAGCGGCCGGGCACGTCGAAAGGCGTCGTCTTCATCACCATCGAGGACGAAACCGGAATCGCCAACCTCGTCGTCTGGCCGAAGGTGTTCGAGAAACAGCGCAAGATCGTCATGGGCGCGCGTTTGATGGCGGTGCACGGAATCGTCCAGCGCGATCCCGACAGCGAGGTGATCCACGTGGTCGCCGGCCGGCTCGAAGACCATACGCATTTGCTCAGCCGACTGAGCGACGATTCGCTTCTGCCTTCGCGACTGGAGAAGGCCGATCATGCCGGAAGCTGGGGCCGACCGCAGAGCCGTCATCCGCGCAATGTCGAAATCATCCCGAAAAGTCGGGATTTCCATTAGTCATTGCCGCGCCGATACGAGTCGCTCCACCTCAGGGAGGCGAGCATGACCGCACTTGTCCTGATTGCCGCATTGGCCGCGCAGGCCGCCGCACCGTCGTCACAGTCGCCGCTCGACGGAATCTGGCGCAGCCCGGGCGGAAACAGCATCATCAAGATCGCGTCGTGCGGCGACGGCCCGTGCGGAACCGTGGTGTGGGCTAGCGACCGTGCCAAGAAGGATGCCAGCAAGACCACTGCCCAACTGATTGGAACACCGCTGCTGACCGGACTCGAGGAGGACAAGAACGGCCGTTGGCACGGAAAATTGTTCATTCCCGACAGGAACATGCGCGTAACGGCAAAGCTCCAGCGGCTCGGTCCGAGCCAGCTCAAGGTGTCGGGCTGCGCGGCCGGCAAGGCCTTGTGCAAGGCGGCGGTCTGGACCGCATTCACGGCCGACCTCCCCTCGGACACCTCAGTTCCTGCGCCGAAATGATCTTGCCCGAAAGAAAGCACAGTTCATCCTCGGGCAAGCTGAAGGCGCGATTCTCGCCGCAAAGTGTTGCTAAGGGAGCGGAATGAAACGCTTTTTCCTTGGACTTGCAGGCCTCGCGGTGGCGCTCGCTCCGGCCTCGGCCATCGCCAAGAGCGGTCTCGAAGGCCGCTGGAAGAACGGCGCGATGGAGATCGTGATCGGCCCGTGCGGGCAGGCGCTGTGCGGAAGGGTGGTCAGAGCCTCGGCAAAGCAGCAGGCGAAGGCCGAGAACGGCAGCGGCACGCACCTGCTCGGCGCCCGAGTGATCGACAACATCCAGCCTTCGGGGCCCCGCACCTGGCGCGCCGACGTGTTCGTCGCCAGCCGCAACATGAACGCGCGCGGCACGATCGAGCAGGTCGACCGCGATCGCCTGGCGGTTCACGGCTGCCTTCTAGGCATTCTCTGCAAGACTCAGCACTGGGATCGGATCGGCTAGCGCCCGAGCAGCGGGAGCAGTTCCGCGCCGATCTCTCCCGCAAGCACCGCCGACTGAAGCGCGCTCATCTCGTCGGCCCAATAACGGTCCGCGGTGAAATGCGGTGACCGGGCGCGCACCGCCGCGTGGATTTCCTGCAGCTTCGGCGACGTCTTAAGCGGCGAGTGATAGTCGATGCCCTCGGCGCCGGCCATCAGCTCGACGGCAATCACGCCCGCCGCATTGCGTGCGATCTGCGTCGCCTTGCGGGCTGCGATCGGCGCCATCGACACATGGTCTTCCTGCCCGGCCGACGTCGGGATCGAATCGACGCTTGCGGGGAAAGCCAGGCTCTTGTTTTCGCTGACCAGCGCCGCGGCGGTGACCTGCGGGATCATCAGTCCGGAGTTCACTCCGGAATCCTGCGTCAGAAAGGCTGGAAGGCCGCTCATTTTCGGATCGACCAGGACGCTGACACGCCGTTCGGAGATCGAGCCGACCTCGCACAACGCCATCGCAATCGTGTCGGCTGCGAATGCGACCGGCTGAGCGTGGAAATTGCCCCCGGAGATCGCGGTATCCTCATCGGCGAACACGATCGGATTATCCGTGACCGCCGACGCCTCGATCGTCAGCGTCCTTGCCGCATTTTCGAGCAGGTCGAGCGAAGCGCCCATGACCTGCGGCTGGCAACGGAAGCTGTAGGGGTCCTGCACCCGGTCGCATTTGACATGGCTCACGAGGATCTCGCTGCCCTGGAGGAGGTCGTGGATCGCTGCGGCAACGCGGACCTGTCCCGGCTGGCCGCGAAGCTCCGAGATGCGCGGGTCGAACGGCTTGGAGCTGCCTTTCAATGCATCGACGGAAAGCGCGCCAGCGGCGAGCGCGGCGGCGAAGACTCGCTCTCCATAGAAGAGTGCGTCGAGCGCGAGCGCAGTCGATGCCTGCGTACCGTTGATGAGTGCGAGGCCCTCCTTAGGACCAAGCTGGAGCTCGTCGAGGCCGATACGCATCAGCGCCTCGCGCGCCGGCATAAGCTCACCGGCAACGTCGATCCGGCCGTATCCCATCAGGGCCGAGATGAGGTGGGCTAGCGGCGCAAGATCGCCACTCGCGCCAACGCTGCCTTGCGAGGGGATGCACGGCATCGCATCGGCGTCGAGCAGACGCTGGAGCGCCTCGATGACGAGCGGCCGAACGCCGGAATGGCCGCGGCCGAGGCCGAGAAGCTTCAGGACGATCATCAGCCGCGTGACATGGCGCGGAAACGGATCGCCAAGACCGGCGCTGTGCGACAGGATGAGGTTGGTCTGAAGTTCGGCCAGCCGCTCATTCGGGATGCGGGTGTTGGCGAGAAGGCCGAAGCCCGTGTTGACGCCATAGACGGTCTCGCCGCCCGCGACGATCCGCTCGACCGCCGCGGCCGAGGTGGCGACGCGCTCCATCGAAGCATCGTCGAGTGACGCCGCCTCGCCGCTCCACAGCTTCCGGAGCGTCGCGAGGTCGATCTCTTGCGGGTCGAGCTTCATCACCTTCCTTCGTCATTCCCGCTAAAGCGGCAGCCTAGCAAAGAAAAAATCTGGGTCCTCCCTTCCGCGGGGATGACGACTAACCGATCATAGGCAGGTCCAACCCCCGCTCGCGCGCGCAGTCGATGGCGATCTCATAGCCCGCGTCGGCGTGGCGCATGACGCCAGTGCCGGGATCGTTCCACAACACGCGTTCGAGCCGCCGCGCTGCTTCGTCCGTTCCGTCGGCGACGATCACCATTCCGGCATGCTGCGAATAGCCCATGCCGACTCCGCCGCCGTGGTGAAGCGACACCCAGGTCGCACCACTCGCGGTGTTGAGAAGGGCGTTGAGCAGCGGCCAGTCGCTGACCGCGTCGCTACCGTCCCTCATGCTTTCGGTCTCGCGGTTTGGCGAGGCCACGGATCCGCTGTCGAGATGGTCGCGGCCGATGACGATCGGCGCGGAGACTTCGCCGTTCCTGACCATCTCGTTGAAAGCGAGGCCGAGCCGGTGCCGCTGGCCCAAGCCCACCCAGCAAATGCGCGCCGGAAGGCCCTGAAAGGCGATCCGCTCGCGCGCCATGTCGAGCCAACGGTGGAGGTGTGGGTCGTCGGGGATCAGCTCCTTCACACGCTGATCGGTGCGATAGATATCCTCCGGATCGCCGGAGAGCGCGACCCAGCGGAACGGGCCGATCCCGCGGCAGAACAGTGGGCGGACATAAGCGGGGACGAAGCCCGGAAAATCGAAGGCGTGCGTGACCCCGGTGTCGAGCGCTTCCTGGCGGATGTTGTTGCCATAGTCGAAGGTTGGAACTCCCATCTCCTTGAACGACAGCATCGCTTCGACGTGTCGCGCAATCGATATCCGCGCCGCCTCCGCGACTGCGGCAGGATCGCGCTCCCGCATTTCCTGCCATTTCGCCACGCTCCAGCCGGCCGGGCAGTAGCCGTTCGCGGGATCGTGCGCGCTGGTCTGATCGGTCAGCGCATCCGGACGAATGCCCCGCGCGAGTATTTCCGGGACCAGTTCGGCCGCATTGCCGAGCAGCCCGACGCTGGTCGGCTCGCTCGCGCTGCGAATGATTTCGAGCGCTTCGTCGATACTCGTCGCTCGGCGATCGAGGTAGCGGGTCTCGAGCCGCTTCTCGATGCGGCTTTCCTGCACTTCGATGGCGATACAGTGAGCGCCCGCCATCACCGCCGCTAGGGGTTGCGCGCCGCCCATCCCGCCGAGGCCGGCGGTCAGTATCCAGCGCCCCTTGAGATCGCCGCCATAATGCTGACGGCCCATCTCGGCGAAGGTCTCGTAGGTGCCTTGGACGATGCCTTGCGTGCCGATGTAGATCCAGCTTCCCGCCGTCATCTGGCCGTACATCATGAGCCCCTTGCGATCGAGCTCGTTGAACACCTCCCAGTTCGCCCACTTCGGCACCAAGTTCGAGTTGGCGATAAGCACCCGCGGCGCATCCTTGTGCGTGCGGAAGACACCGACCGGCTTGCCCGACTGGACGAGCAGAGTCTGATCCTCCTCGAGCCGTTCTAGCGTCTCGACGATCCTGTCGTAACATTCCCAGTTGCGGGCGGCGCGGCCGATACCGCCATAGACGACGAGGCTCTGGGGGTCCTCGGCGACCTCATCGTCGAGGTTATTCATCAGCATTCGGACCGCAGCCTCGGTCGTCCAGCTTTTCGCTCTGATCTCGGTTCCCCGCCTCGCGCGGATGTGGCGGCTGTTGTCACGTCTGTCGGTCATGCGACGCGCCTTAGCGATTTGCCCGGCGGCGCCCAAGTAGATGCCGATCGGCAGCGACCAGTACAAAGCCGCAAAAGGTGAAGCCCGCAGCGATCCCAAGCGCATTGATTGCGGTCTGGACCGCCCCGAGCTTGGTCAGGTTGATGAATGGGTAGGGATAGCTGTCGCCGAACGCTCCGCGCGCAATGACGTAGAGGAAGTAAGTCAGCGGAAAGAGCATCCACCAGAAGGGATCCTTCCATCGCAACCGTCCGTGCGGTGTGAACAGCAGCCAGTAGACGGCCATCGCGACCGGCGAGACATAATGAAGGAGGTGGTTCGCGATCAGGGCCCGCCCGTTCAGCGAATGCAACCCGTGGAGCAGCAGCACATAGACGATCCCGACCAGCAGGATCGCCAGCGTCAGTCCAGATACGATGAACGGCGAAACGCGTCCGCCGAATGCAAGCCGGGTCATCGCAATCGCGACAGCGAGATTGCTGATGATCGTGAAGAAGTGGCCGAGCCTCCACAGCGTCGCGAGGAGGCTGCCATTGTGCCCGTAAGTGGCCGAGAAATTGAGCGCGAGCCCGACCCAGCAGACCAGGGCGATCAGCGCAGCAGCGAGCCTAGCCGTCGAGGCCACCAAAGATCCTCCTCTCCGGTCCCGGCAGGCCGACCCAGTAACCGAGCTCGGCAAGCGATTCGATGCGCCACGCGCACAGGTCGGCCTGCTTGCCGGCGGCAATGCTTCCGATCGCGTGCGCGAGGCCCAGCGCCCGCGCGGCGTTGATCGTCATTCCTGCGATTGCTTCCTCCGGCGTGAGGCCGAACAAGGTGCACCCCATGTTCATTGCCAGCGTCGGCGAGAGCAGAGGCGAGGTGCCGGGGTTGCAGTCGGTGGCGATGGCAATCGGCACCTTGTGCCTGCGGAGGAGCGCAACCGGCGGCTTCTTCTTTTCCTGCAGTGCATAATAAGCGCCGGGCAGAAGCACCGCGACCGTCCCGGCCGTGGCCATCGCTTTCGCTCCGGCCTCGTCGAGATGCTCGAGATGGTCGGCCGAAAGCGCCCGATATTGAGCCGCGAGCGCGGCGCCGTGCTGGTTCGACAATTGCTCGGCGTGGAGGCGGACGCGAAGGCCGTAGTGCGCCGCCGCCTTGAACAGGCGTTCGACCTCTTCGGACGTGAACGCGATCGTCTCGCAGAAGGCGTCGACGCTGGTCGCCAGGCCCTGCTTCGCGGCGGCCGGGATTAGCTTGTCGACGATCTCGCCGACGTAGTGCGCCCGGCGATCGCTTTGGCCGGTGGGAAGCGCATGGAGCGCAAGCAGCGTTGGAACCACGCGCACCGGCTCGCCGACGCCAAGCTGCGCCGCGATCGCGAGCAGCCGAAGCTCGCTCTTCGGATCGAGGCCGTAACCCGACTTGACCTCAACGGTCGTGCATCCGCCCCGCATCAGGGCGTGAAGCCGGCGCCGGCTCTGGTCCAGCAGCTGCTCGTCGGAGGCGGCCGCCGTGCGCTTGACGGTCGAGGCGATTCCTCCGCCGGCCTCCGCAATTTCCTCGTAGGTCGCTCCGGCGCGGCGCATCGCATGCTCGTCCGCCCGCGTGCCGCCGAACACCAGGTGCGTATGGCAGTCGACCAGCCCCGGCGTCACCCAAGCGCCGCCGAGCGCGTCAACCTTCTTTGCCCGGAAGCCGGCAAGCTCGGTTCGCTTGCCGACGCGCACGACCTTGCCCTCGGTAATTCCGATGGCGCCGTTCTCGACGATCCCCAGCGGATTGCCGGGACTGTCTTCGAACGTCGCGATGTTGCAGTCGACGAGCAGGCGGTCCCACATGATTTGGCCTTAGCGGGGAGGGTTGCTACGGCAAAGCCATGACGGCGTGGCCGAACCTTTCCGAGCTTCTTGTCGAAGGCGATGCCGCGGTCCCCATCGGATTGGTGGGCGCGCCACTCGCAGCGGGATCGGTCACGCCGGGCGCATGCGACAAGGCACCGGCGCTGCTGCGCAAGACGCTTCGGCGCATCGGCCGCTACGACATCGAGATCGGCCGATCGCTGTTCACGCCGATCCGCGACCGCGGCGACGTGGCGCTCGCCGGACTCGATATAGATCAGGCAACAGGACCCATCCGCGATGCGGTCGCCGCAAGCGTCCAGGATCACGCGCTGACGCTGCTCGCCGGCGGGAACAATGCGATCACGCGCCCGGCGGTGCTCGGGCTGGGAGTGCCGCTCGCCCATGTCGGCCTGATCACGCTCGATGCGCACTTCGACATGCGCGACCTCGACGACGGGCTCAGCAACGGCAACCCGGTGCGGGCGCTGATCGAAGACGGCCTGCCGGGCGCGAATATCGCGCAAATCGGCTTGGCGAGCTTCGCCAACACCGAAAAGATGCATCGCGACGCGATCACCGCAGGCAATCTCGTGATCAGCCTGGAAGAAATCCGCCGCGAGGGAATCGAGAAAGCGGTCGAGCTTGCACTGCAGCACATGGGCCAAGCGGATGCGATCGTGCTCGACTGCGACATCGACGTGATCGACCGCGCGCAGATGCCGGGCGCTCCGGGTGCCCGGCCCGGCGGAATGCCGGTGACGGATTTCTTCTTCGCAGTGCGCCGACTTGCCGGCGATCACCGCGTGCGTGTGATCGACCTCACGGAATGGGACCCTTCGCTCGATCCGACCGACCTTAGCGCTTTGACCGCCGCGCGCTGGGTTGCGGAGTGCGTCGCCGGCTTCGAGGACCGTTCTTAGGCTTCGCGATCCGCCGCGGCGGGTCCGGAGTGACGATCACTTCCTTGCGGCCAATCTTGCGCACGCATTCCCACGGAAATCGCTGGCCATGCTCCCTTGCTGTCAGCCGCTCGATGAAGCTTCCGATGCCGCATGTCAGAGCGACGATCTCCGCACCCTCCGCATGAAGCGCCAGCCGAAGCTCTTCGTCTTGCGGTTGCCGAGCCAGCCGTGGAATTGAAATGGGGAGAGGTCGATGCCTGACAGATGGCCGATCAATGCCTCCTCTTCGGCCGCGCTGATGACGTCCTGGCGGTAGGCGAGGCCCTCGATCAGCGGCGCGTCGAACAGCAGGCTCACGTCCCGAACAATTCCTTGAGCTGCGACGGCCGAAGCTCGGGCGCGAGCTGTTCGTAAGTGCACTGC
>Ga0207705_10000628_pt1 | contig 29518 bp, 17 predicted proteins | sample KBSC13metaG_FD_184314 | JGI IMG/M metagenome (GOLD analysis project Ga0207705, IMG submission 184314) | Corn rhizosphere microbial communities from Kellogg Biological Station, Michigan, USA - KBS C1-3 metaG (SPAdes) (version 2) | ecosystem: Host-associated > Plants > Roots > Rhizosphere > Soil ... | reverse complement strand
ACATCTTTAACTACTCGTTTTTTCCCGTTGCTAGCTAGCGTCTCACCTTCTTTTCCGAAAACGTAGGAACTAAAGAGGCCGGCCTTCGGCAAAGGGAAAGCGTGAAAGGATTTAAAAAAGGGGCTTTTCCCAACGGGGGATCTAAATATGAGGGATACTTGATCCTCAACTCTATTCATACAATCCTAAAGCTATTTATAGCTTGCTGATACTCCGGATACCTGCTCCTTAAGCTGGTTCTCTTCTCTTTGGGAGTTCTCAGCCGCTTCAGCTATTATCCTGGAACGATCTAATTTCAACTGAGAGACTTGCGTTCTTACTTCCTCAAGTGATCCAGGGTAGCTCCCGTTCCTACCATCGTTTAAAGTATCTATCCACTGGATCCAAGCTTGAACCAAGTTATATCGAAAGGCAACCCGATCACAATCTTGGATTGAGCTTAGAACGAAATTGGCGAGGGTGCGTGCTGGTTATGACCAAACCTCTGGCAGTTCTGTGTTTTCTAGTTGTGGAGAAGAGCCAGTCCCCAATTCTGGCAATAGAGAGGGCCTGGTCAACGTCCAACGTTAAGTTGAATTTCAAGTGGGCGCCTAAAAGTGTTATTTTGTGGAAATTATACTTTATTTATGCAAAAATTATTAAAAAAATACCGCTGGGATATGATATGTAAAAACTTTATTAGGAATCCTTTATTTATGGAAAAACGAGGTGGTTTTTTCACGGAGTTTCTAGGGGCGTAAGCAAGGGAAAGATCGGGCTCCAAAGACACGCAAGAGCGAATAATAGCGAAAGGTGAAAAATAGCATCTCATGTGGTGACTCCCATTGCAGAAGTGTAGAAGGCAAGCGAAACATTAAGTAGGCAGCGGGCGGCACAGCACCCAGTTCCTGCAGCTGCACCCCCTTGTAAGTGAAATCGTTTGTTGTTATATGCTCTTTAAGAAATAAGATGAGTTTTAGACTTTTTAGAATGTATTCACCTTTCTTTAACAAAACTGTAGCAGAATTGATGTCGCTAATGCTGACTGATCTATAACGCTCGCTCTGATGCTTCTCTTCTATTCTATCGACACCGCTGGTAACTTACCACTTTGCTATAGCAGATCTGCTAGGGTTCGTGTCATCTAGACTTTACTCAACATCTCTGCTACCGAGCCTCCTTCTTCAAAAGGTGCCGATAGCTACTTATATACTTCCTTGAGATGGCTAGAACCTTCGAAACTGTCTTATCGCAACCCATAAGCTAGGACCAATCATCATTTTATTTGCATTTCAGAGCTGTTCCAGATTGCTATCTGTTCTTAGCTGCTCAGCTCTATTATTCAAAAGAGCTAATGCCAAACCTGATACGCACCAGTTCCACTACCTTATCCTGGGCACCGGCTAATCACTTCTCTATACTGCAAAAATAAAGGATGGTTATTGAATGACAGGAAGAGATCTATTAAAACTTTGTTGTGCTTCACTTCTCAGCTACCAAATAAGGATAAATGAGAGGCCGAAGTCAATGACAAAGATGAATTACGAAACAACTTATCCAATATTTGGATAGTCTTTATTTCTCAACTCATCTCTCTCTAGTCAGCTGCTTGCGATTCGATTCGAACCTTTCTGCTCCTCTTTGCTTTATTGCTGCTCCATCTCGGATCTGATCTGAGCTGCTATTCGCATCTATTCTCGAGGTTCTAACCATTTCTTGTGCATCATTCTTTCTGGATTTCTGCCAATCTCTTTCCTTGTGGATCTCATTCCTGGGTTCGGTAGGTTGATGGCTAAGGGAAGGTCTAGTCTAGTACGGATAGGAATTTAAGACTGGAGGATGCAAGAGAAGCAGATCTTCCTCGGCAAAAGGAAGAGAAGCAGAAGCCAATACAGCGGTGGAAAAGGATGGAATGTTGGACTATGGCCTTGCTTTATGGCAGTTACAAAACACATGAAGTTGAGAAGGGGTCCCGTATCAACCAACAAGCTATCCGTTGACCTATCTTGCCTAGCAAGAAAACGGCTTGCGCCTCACTCAAGCAAGTGCGAACGGGGCATTTTGAAAGTGAAATAACAGATTTTATATTGAATTAGGGCGTTTTATATGCCATCGATCTTCAGGTAACTCATTCACTGGATGAGAGAAAGTTCACGCTCCCTATCCCTAGTAGAAATTGATTACAAAACTGCCGCAGGCAAGATAAATATAAGTACAGGAGAGGAAATAGGAATGAATTAAAGAAAGTAGGACAGGTAAGCACTAGAGTAGAGGATGCATCCATAGAAAGCGGCAAGTTAGAATATTGATATTTATTTCCACACCATAAACAAAGTAACATAATGTGTGAAATAAACTTACAGGGGCGATCTTCCTATGCGATAGATTAGTTGGGCATATACGAAAATATGCAAACCAGGTTTCTTTCCTTTGTCTAGATTTTTTGTGTTCGAGCAATTTGGATTTCCAGCTGGGACTTCAACCGCAGTCTTGCCATTCTTTTTAATCACTGGTTCAATATTTAGATATCCCCGGATGTTCAACTTCAAGGCTAGGGTGGAGATGCTCCATTAGTGAAAGACCGATCTTCCCATACCAATCATCTTCCTCGCCCACTCAATGAATCCATCCTCGATTGAACTAGGGCTTCGCTTCGCTATTGCCTCTCCTGCCTTGTGTAGTGCCCTCTGGGGACTGCTCTAGTTCCCCAGATCTTAGCCAAATCAGTCAAGTTCAATGCTAAGGATTGAGGGTGACCAGTGGTCTTATGTGCATTCGGAAGAACCAACCTATACTAACATATAAGACCGAAGGGACAGACTCCTTTCCGAATGGTCTATGGGGCAGAAGCTATAATCCTCACTTTTTCCTAGCGTCTAGACACCACCTATTAGTAGTAAATCAAGAAAGCATTTAACCATCGTCTGCGTGCATCAATTATTGCTGCTTTCCGAAGATAGACTGAATGCTGAATGAAGAGAAGACTTATCTCCCGCCGTTGCTCGAGCCCGAGCTGCCGCTGTAGTGCAATGGGTCTTTCAAGGATCGAATTGGGCGTGATCTGGCCTTCATCCTCGAGGATATCCTGGACCTTCACATGAACACATTCAACGGGTCGATACCAGCTGCTTTTGGTAACCAGTCTCGGCTCTAGCACCTTGATGCAAGCCAGAATAACCTCACGGGATAAATATTCCCGGGAATAACTGCGTTGGTGAACCAGTTGACACTTGATCTCTCATCAAACAGTTTGGTGGGGCCAATACCTAGGGAGATTGGTCAACTGGAAAATAAGGAATTGCTAATTTAGAGACAGAATGGTCTTAGTGGAAGCATTCCAGAAGAGATTGGTAACCTGAAGCTGCTAAAAGTTCTTCAACTCCCCGGATGCAAGTTCACAGGCACCATCCCTTGGTCAATTGGTGGTCTCAAAAGAAGGAACTTTATATATCAGAGAACTACTTCAATGCTGAACTGCCAACATCTGTCGGTGAGCTGGGCAATCTAACTCGGCTGTTTGCAAAGGTGCTGGGCTCAGTGGGAGCATACCAAAAGAGCTTAGTAACTGCAAGAAGCTTACGCTCAAAAATCTGTCCGTCCCTTCAATGCCTTCACAGGCTCTATCCCTGAAGAACTTGCAGATTTAGAAGCTATTGCCACAATTTTCGTTGAAGGGAACAAACTTACGGGTCATATTCCAGATTGGATACGGAACAGGGCGAGTGTTCGATCCATATCTCTTGCAGAAAACATGTTCCGTGGGCCTCTGCCAGCGCTGCCATTGCAGCATCTTGTTAGTTTCTCTGCAGAAACCAACCAGCTCTCAGGTTCTATTCTATCCCAGCCGAGATATGTCAAGCCAACTCTCTGCAGTCACTCATATTGCACAATAACAATCTGACTGGGAGTATTCTAGAGACATTCATTTAAAGGATGCAAGAACCTCACAGAGCTGAACTTGCTAGGTAACCGTCTTAATGGTGAGATACCAGATTACTTGGCTGAGCTACCGCATAGATAGTAAAACTGGAATTGTCCCAAAACAATTTCACGGGAATGCAGCCTGACAAGTTGTGGGAGTCATCAACCATTTTGGAGATCTTATTCTAACCTTGTTCTATTGCTCTTTCTCAATGGTATTTCGGAGTGCTAGACCTCATTCTCTTTGATACGCTTATTCAATTGTTTCTTACGAAACCTTACGTTACTTTAATTCGATCCACGCGTAGCGCCTTTACTTTATTCTCTTTGAGAACTTTGAAAAGCCAAAGCACCCCGCAACTTCGAATTCGAAAAGAATGCTAAAACACCTGTTCAGTAAGAACAGCTAGCTTGAACCAACCCATTCGGACTGTACCACTTTATAATCCACCACTCTACGCTGATTGACAAAAATCATCTTTTCGGGAAGCGGAGAACTCATCTCAACACAAAGTCTGGCAAAGGATAACCTCTCCTGAGTAGCTGTCAACGATCAGTGAATCAAGGCGATCCGCAGTGAGAAAGCTCACAGTAGAATGCTACTGTAGGCCGGTAATGAGCCCGGTTCGCAGAAAGTAGAAGCTGGAAATGGCTTCCCCTCACACTTTCATATAAATCTTAGCTCTAGCACAACGACCTATGAAACTACTACTTTGCTTTGATTTGAGTACAGAGCCCTTCCTATTTTAGAACTGCAAGTCCTTCGCGCTTCGGAAAAACCTTTGGACTCACCCACCTGCTCACTTACTTTTATGCACCGGAACAAAAGCATTATGCTAAGTGCTAAGTCAGCCTCTTTGAAGTAAGTTCTGAAGCAGAAGCTGGCTAGTGGAGTCAGTTGACCCAGTGCTTTCCTGAGTGTTTATCTTCAATATTGTATCAAGTTGCTTTTTCTTTCCTTTGGCTTGCTTCTCTTAACCTTCTTCACGCCTCCACTCTGCAACGCAATGTTTTAGATCCATCTATAATGAAACGATAAAGTTTGACGGCTTCAAAAAAGTTTCGATTGAAAGAAGCCCACATACCCGCTCTTCTTTCCCGCACCTACCTTTCCAAGTAAAGTACCTAGAGAAGAAGGAAGGCGGTGACACCTTTCCAAGTAAAGTACCTAGAGAAGGCAGGTGGGCCTCGCCTTCTTTCTGTAAAAGAAAAAAAAAAAAGCTACTCTACTACAGACAACGCTGCTCAAAAGAACTCAATTTCTCCACCTCTCATTTTAGTCAAAATCAAAAGAAAGGAGAAGGATCCGGAGCAGGGTCACTCCCATCATCCCCCCCGGAATCAGAATCAGAATAACTTTTGCGCTTCCTTGACTCGGGCGGGCCTTCGGAGGTTCCTACTTTCCTTCCCCGCCCCCGGACAATTTTCTTCCCCCGTGCTCCCCGCTGAGTCGCCTCCTCCTGATTGAGGGGCATCAGGCTCGAGCATCGGGATCGGGGGTGTCGGGCTCACCGCGCGCCGCGTGCCCATATTTCCTTAGCAGATTATCGAATCGATCTCTACCCAAAACTCGCTGTGTGACTCGTCCCGTACAAACTGAACCCAGGTTTCTTGTAGAAGCGGTAGCTCCGCCCCCTCTGGCAGGACGTTATCTACAAGTTCCCTTGGCGTAGTCCCGGCTTCTACTAAAGATTGCTCCTCCCCGGCCCGCCTATAAATCCTTTCTATTCTCTCTGCCAAATCAGATTAAATGGATTCCGGATCAGCGGGGGGGACAGGTGCGTCATCCCCTTTGTGGGAGAAGAACCTTCTGTTCTGAATATGAATAGTAGTCCTCCTAGAATCCAAGGCATTTCGTCGGAATACATCCTGTCTTTTCACCTTTGTAGTCCTATGCATAGTAAGTACTATAGCCCCAATCATAGCTACTAATAAAATCAGACTAGAAACCAAAAACCAGACGGAATAGTAGGTATAAAGTAAATTGCCCAATGTTTCCAAATTAGTCCAACTTCGTACCTTTCCGGCATAAACCGTATATTTCAGAGAGGTCGTATTTCTGTGGGTTGGTAGTAATGGAATGGTTTCATTATCTAAAATGAAGAACATTTCCCACCAAAAGATCAGTCCAATAATACCACTCACTGGTAAATAGCGCAATACTTCTTCGTGAATCTCCGCTATTTGAATATTGAACATCATAACCACGAATAGGAATGAAACGGCAATAGCTCCTATATGAACTACTGGGAAGATCATAGCGGAGAAGTCGAGACCTAACAAAATAAGTAAACCAGAAGTGTCGCAAAAGACTAGGATGGGAAACAAAACGGAATGTACCGGATTTTTAGCACGTACAACCATCAAACCAGAGACCAAAGCAGGGCTCGACAAAACGGAAAGAATCATTGGAATTTCCCATCTTTGAAAGATCTGCTCCCAAAAGAGAAAGGGAGACTTAAAGATCAATATGTGGGTTTGGTTTTTCCAAACAAAAGATAAATATTGGATAAAAATAGAAGTTCAACAATAAAACTTTCCTTCAGTAGGCTCGCTCCCGGTGGAGCCGCCAGCCCGCTCAGAAGTGGATTCGAACCCCCGACACCGTGGTTCGTAGCCACTTCTGAGAAGGAAGTATTGGCTATGCACCCCTTCCCTTGACTAACTAAGTCTGCATATAAGGAGTGCAGAAATTCTATACTGTTCGTATCGCCGTGCAAATTATACGCAATTTGTTTCATTGTAAACCCTTGGCCCTTCCAATTCACGCCCGGAGGAGAATCAAGCCATCGACTGAACACATCAGTAGGAAAAGACTTACTATCATACCACCCACCTATATAGGCTTTTATGAGGAAAAGTCCCATATCTACTCTCTCAGTCCCCTTATCCGGATGTCCTTGAAAAGCAATCATAAGAGGGAAGTGCGCCGCTACAGATTGAGGTCTGAACACTGCTTTCGGCAAGAAAACCCTTCTTTGACTTATGCACTTAGGCAAACAAAGCCTTCAGGGCAGGTTCAATATAATGGTTGTTGCTTGCCTCTCCGCTTATGTCAGCATAGAGGATTTCACTCCAGTCGTAGAAGGAAGCCTTTCTATGAAACAATAAAGACTAACTCGAAGGAGCCAGTTTTGAATAAGGACCTTGTCTTTCAAGCTGGAAGACCAGAACGAGGTAAAGGTGAATCCCTTGACCGAGTGAAGGAGAGCGAGGAAGTAATCAAGTTCGAGCAAAGCTTAACACAAGCAAGTTGAACTTACTTTTAAGTAGACACACTTATTGATTGGAACATGAGAATTCCACGAATTGGTAATTGATAGAATTACTACTTACTGACTCTTTGATGACCGGCTTTGGTCGAGCAACCGCTACATTTCTGGAACGGCAACTGCCTACATAACTACTCTTCCACTTTTCAAGGAAGTTAGTAGTATCAGACCATATGTAGTTCTATGATTGGCTCCTCGTTTTTATGCAATTATGAAATGACTCATTTTGATGGAGATTTGTAGCATCATTCAAGTAAATACAAATTGAGATCGTAGAAACATGAGCTTGTGATATAGCTACACCTAATTCCAGACCGGTTAATGCTAGAACTATAAATAAGGGACCAAGATCTCCTAAGAAATAGAAAATATTATTCAGAAATAGCATAGTCCAAGCAAACCCACTTAAAATCTTTACTGAACTATGACCGGCCATCATATTAGCAAATAAACGTATTCCTGAGCTTAATGCACGAAAACAATGAGAGATTAGCTCAAGGAGTACTAAAAAAGGTGCTAATGGCAGTGGGACTCCCGCTGGTAATAAGAAGCTAAAAAAATGAAGCCCATGTCTTTGAAATCCAACGATCGTAATGCCTATAAAAATGGAAAATGAAAGAGCCAAAGTAATGAGAAAATGACTTGTCACTGTGAAGCTAAAGGGTATCATACCCTGGGGATTACGAAATAACGAAAAAGTAAAAGTGACCGAGATGCAAGGGAAAAACTTGTGTTTCACATTTCCGGAAAGACCACCTATTTGTTCGTTTACCAGGTTCGGCACGAAATCATAAATAAGCTCCACCAAGGATTGAAATGCATTTGGCACTGACTTTCCCCCTCCTTTTTTCGTAACAACAAAAACCAGAAGTAGGACCAAACCGAGAGTGAGTAGCATAGACAAGGATAGATTTGTGAATGAGACATAGTACTTGCCAATATTCAGATCCAGAATTGGGTGAATTCCAAATTGATCCAATGGGCTTTCTGTTACTGGTCCGCCGCCTCCAGGGATAATGATTGAGCCGTTATTTACTATCTCGCCGTTCCTTTCCATCTCATCGTACAGATCTCTTAGAGGCTGACCCAATCGACTTGCTTCTACCCCATGCGCTCGTATATCATCATATATTTCGGAAAAGCTGTGCCCAGCCTCGCGTTGGGGAAAGAGTAACCGTTGGCGGAAATCGCGTAGAACCTCACGGTCTTGAATGCTCCTTCCAATTGAAGATAAATATCTGTCTATTCGTAGGAGTATACAGACCCCTCTGGTTGCCTCTCTTGAAACTGGAGGGTATTCTTCTTCATATTCATAATAATCAGGTAAACTTAAATTACGAATTGGCACCATATTAGCCAATATTCTATTTCTTCTCTTCATATCAGTGGAACTCCATCTAGTCATCATCATCATGGAGTAACTATATAAAATCAAATACAATCTGCTCCCAAAAGAGACTTGGTTCTACCCAACGAAATCTTTTCATGAGCGGTAGAGTAGACTGAACACCCACACAATCTCGATTTGACAATTTCAGAAATGGAAGAATTTACCAATGAGACCGTCTACAGCAGAGAGGCTACCAGGACACGACCTTTCGCACAATGGAAATGGTACTACTGTGTCCCTAAGGGCCCCTCCTTTTCAGAGAGAACTGAATCAGAACATCTTTCTCTATGAAAATGGGAGAGTAAAAAGGGAACCGAAAACATTGATGTGAGAGCAATGATGAATCGAGCCGCATCACATCAACTAGAGAACTTAACATACGAGTTTTCTATCAAAACTATTACCCATCAATCTCTATCCTCGGGGATAGAATCCAGCTCACGGCGTACCTGATAACTACGCTTATATACGTCAATTCATGGGAAGATGCTTACAGGAACTTCCAACTACTCACTTTGAGCAGGCATGTTACGAAGCTGGCTGAACTAAGCCCAAGTTCGGTAAGGCGTAAAGTAAGTGCGAACCCGAAGCGTGGGTAGAGTTGGAAAGAAGCGTAAAGCTGTGTTGGTTCGATCGAAACATAGAAACCGCTTTCATGGTTGCCTCCTAGTGGTTTCGCCAACGAGAACGCAGGCTTAAAAACTTTATGCTTTCTTTTATCCAACAGCGATTCAGTATAAGAATACCAAGCCAAGCGCAGACGATCCGGGGAATTTCCAACTATTTCTTTCTTGAGAAGTGCGGAGAACACCCCGGAGTAGATGAACTCATTGCAGATACATTGCAACTTTATATGGGACCGATCTACTTAACACACTACAACACTACACTATCTATATATAGGTATATCGTAAGCGGTAACCTTCCTCAAACGTTTTATTATCCTTAGGTGAACTTTTCTCTATCTATATGGGCGTAGGCAGTCATAGTGGGTCTGTGAAAGTCAACAATATGGATGGCATAATAGGCAATGGTTGCGTACTAGATTGGTGGTCTTATACTTAAAAGCAGTTTGCTCTGATTCAAAGCAGGCGAAGTAGTTTCAGTGGTCTCATACTTGTGGTAACTCTCTTCATTTGTTGGTGCTCGGTGGTTGGCAAAAGCGCCTTCTGAAGAGTCGTACCCACGACCCATCACCCTTTGGAATAGATCCTCAGGCCCATCGCACGGCGAACTACCTAAAGCTTAGAGAGTTTGCAAGGAAAGGAGATAGACTGACTATCAGCGACTAGCTACAGGAAAGAGATTCGGGTTGTTAGGCAAAGTTGGGAGAGAAGTAAGAAATCGGTGATAGAAGTAGTGCTCGAGATATAAGGATAGGTCACAGGAATAGGAATATGGATAGCTCTCTCTCTAGTTTGAAGAAGGATAGCTGGCTGGGAGAGTAGAACTAGTTAAAGCGCTGGCTCTGGTCAGAAGAAAGAACTTACTGTTGTACTGTAGTATGGTAATAAAAAACATTGTAAAGGAAAAACTTATCTTGTTCCGCACTGAACTTCTATTATTACAAGAAAACGGAACTTGTTGAGCTACAGACAAAAGTTTTACTTCACAGGTACTCCTCTGATACTAAATCGGCTAACGCCTACAGGAAGAAGCTGTTTCGGCAGCTGTACTCTCAAAAGTAACCAGCTATTTCCTTTTTTTCATTCACCCAGTACAGGTTTGTTTGAGAAAGGAAAGGCAGTTCCCTCTTTTGTTTAAGAAAGGCAAGGCTGTTCTGTCCTAAGTTACAGGCTCTAACATTGGTTTCGTCGGCTGGCTACTTTGAAGCAAGGGCTGCAGAGTCAAGTTAGGCGCAAGGCATGGTTGGTTGGGGACCAATAAATACTACCACATCCTGGGACACCGGAAGCTAAACCATCACCAGACCCAGAAAGGAAACGGGTCAATCAAGTCACTTATTTTCTCTAGATAAGGATGGTGCTTTCACCAGTTTATTTGGATAAGGCCATGGTTTTTAGAAGTTCAACACTTAAGCCATTCTCTGGAAACGACATCAACGGAGATTCTCGAGAAACGAGGAATGATGGCTAGCGGCACCAAAACATGAAAGGAATCGAGATCGGAGGTATTTCTACTCGGCCTTCTTCTCTGCCCTGCCCTCTTCTCAGGGAACATTCCTATCCTGGCCATTGATTCGATCAGTTTGAGAACGAAAGAAGAAAGCAATCCTCGCATACGTTTAAATACGATATATTACTAGTTTGACGAGCAAGATTCCAACAAGGCACTCGTTTTTACGAGTAAGATTCCAACAAGGCACCCGGAAACCCTGACTTCATTCTGACACGGACTTAACCATGCCCTACTACCGAACCTATCTCTAGCTTCTGGATACGAAGACAGAAAGAGAACCCATTTGTCTTTAAGAGAAACGCTTCAAAGCGGAAAGAGTGGGGAAGTGGAGTTGCCACGACGATCTAGATGGAAGTTTCCAGATTTCAAGGTAAGAAGTCGAGCCAGACTCTTTGCTAAAGCAATTAATTGGTTTTTACAACCTGGCCTCCGCAAGCTAAAGGAATGATACAGGAGACGATTAAGTGGATACTCTACTTCCACCGAAAACCATGGATACCTTGCCACTACCACTACTTCCGCCGACAACCTAGTTTGATCCATTCCTGAAGCAGATGCAGGATGCAGAAAGGATGCTCTATAGATGCACTCGAAGGAGGCACTTTATATCATACTAGGTCAAGCGATTCGTGCACTCGATCCTGGTCGATTGGTTGGGATAGCAGACTTCCTAGTTGGCAAAGTCCTCTCTCAAAAAGGTTTGTAGTATAATGGGCATCACTCATTAAGTGAAGTGTTCCGCCAAAGCATGGAAGTCCATCCAATCCAGACACTTGCCAGTTCCACTACCTTGAAAGGCTATGTATGAATCGCTTCGCTATCCTCCCTGCTCCGAACTCGAAAGAGATCTTTATCACTAGCTAGAAATGTGACAACCGGAAGGAAGGTTCTTACTGAAGTGAGTAGAGCTCTAGCTCTAGTAAGTAGAGTAGCCAGGATCCAGGATCTAGTAAAGAGAAGTATTTCATGACTTTACTTGGGTAAGGGAGTGAGTCACTACTAATGTGACGAACATAAAAAGTTATATTAAATTTTGATATAAAGTCATCGACCTGAAAAGCTTCAATCTAAGTTGCTTCTCCTTAATGCTTCTCTTGATCCGGTGGTCGGCCAGCCCCTATCCCTCGAAACCCTGACAGAACAATGACCTACAAAGGTTACTAATCGAGATTAGGGATCTGCTTCTATTGAATGAATACGCAACTTTCAACCTGCCAGCCAAAGCTAGGAACCGGGCAAGAAACTCCTCCCCAGGAAGACTAGCCTCGGGTTAAAGATAGAGAAAGCCGCCTCGGGATACGAGAATGAAGACTAGCCTCGGGCCTCGGTTATTATGATTTTTATTTGAGTGATTTGAGGTTTGCCGCAGAGAATGAAGCACGGCACTTAGGTGGGACAAGCTTCGACTCGAAGAATAGCATGCAAAGCAATCCGAATAGCCTAGTTGTTGTAATACGAGAAAAAAGAGATGTCATACTTCTGTTTCTCAAGCAATCAATCATCGACTTGCACAAGGGTTTCTTGTTATTCCGGATTTCATGCTAGTCGAAACGAGTCGCACGAAGCACATCTATTCTGATACTCCGGCCCATTCCTCAGGTCAATCCTGAATGCAACGAAGATTGGTACCCCCATCCCATAGGTCAAGTCAAACAAGCCACATGCTTTGTACGCCCACAGAACTAAAGGTTCCAGCACTACACCCCACATTTACTAATAACGATGGGGCAGATCATTCTCGGATCCGGATTGGTCGATAGCAGAAAGAAGCATGTTTTCCATTTCAATACGAGTGCCTGGACTAAATAGTTGGTTTGCTTGGCCCAGAACAAGATGGAAGAGATGCTGATGCTTACTCTGAAATAGCAGGAAGTCCACCAATCATGGGATGGGCGAGACCGCCTAGCCTACCTTTTGCTTGCTCATTCACCTCCTCGCTTTAAAGTAGTTGAAATATCCCACTCAAGAGTCTTGGCTTGGCAAGGAATCTTATCTTTGGGAAATCAAGGATTACGAAGCATATGAATAGATATTGCTCTGTCAGCTTCCGTTCGTGGTAGGACATCCATCCCACCACTCACTCGAGAAAGGAAAGATATGAAGAGGATATTATGATGTACAAGCACCCATAAACGATACAATAAATGATGTACAAAGCTGGAAGAAGCTGGTTGTTAGCATTCTATGATTTTTTATGATTCTTCTTCTCAGGCTTAGCAGTTTGCTCTTTCTTAGAACTATTACTTTCCAAGCGTTGGTTGTTGACCAAAGCAATAGCTCACGTTCCAGCAAGAAGAGGTAGGTGAATAAGCCTAGCCTTCTTTCAGGGGGATGCCAATACCAAGCATGTTAATGCCAAACTAGTATGAGCCCATAGTTGGACTGCTTTTCCCCTAAGCAAACTCCATCCACGCTTCGCGCCTTCTCGTATATCTCTGGAAATTTCTTCAGGGGTCCTACCCTAATAAGAGGGAGATGCTTCGGCATCGGACGAAGAATAGGGGAATGCGACACTTTACACAGCGGCAAGATAAACTTCCATTGCTCCGGAATGTTCAGCATTGTACTACTACGCTTTCTTCCTTACTCCGGCCAACAACATGAGGAGAAGCTGCGTACATCTACACCCTTCCTAATTGCGAATAACGAAGTCCTAGGGAAAGCAACGTTGGAAAAAGTGGTGTAGTTAAAGATAGCCATATTTAGTAATTAAGCCTTTTTTACTTTCTTTCTTCTTTTTCAAAACCAATGAATGCGGTTGGCTTCTCAGAACTCACCTCTCAGGTTCCAGACCTTCCTTGAAGGCACAGTCGAGTAACTAGCGTTCTAAGGCCTGTTTTCCGAATGGAGCACGGCAGTAGGAATTACAGACTTGGGTCTTGGAATGGTAGGTAGGGATTTCATAGGCTGGGTGGTGTGTCGAGAAGCTTACATTCGTCGATCCTGTTTTTCAACTTCATGCATTTGCCTGGACTGCCTCGGTCGGATCGGCATACGTGTTCCAATCTCCTGCAAGTATCCACGCCTCTTTAACGCAACCAGCTATTTGTTTGAGGTCCTTCGGCTCTCTGATTCTCTTTGGTTTTCGCGTAGACGGCTGGGAAGAGGAAGATGATAGGGATGATCAAGACTACCATTACTTATCTGAGATGGATTATAAAGAGATATATCTAGAGATAGAGCGGGCGCGGAAAAGGCGGACATAGGAACTAGGTGAATAAACAAACATATAGCTCTGGTGTTCATTGCGAAGTAGCCTACAAATTAGTATTCATATCCGGCTCTCACTGCTAGGAGTAGATCTGAACCAACGAACGTAGGCTAGGACCTGCATGTAATGTTACAGCCTTGCCAATACTTCCTTTTGATAATGAAATAGCCGAGGACAGGCTGTCTCGGAAGTAAGTGCTTTCATGACATTCCAACTGGTTAACACAACACTATCTTCTTCTTTTTTCAGGAATTGGTATATCGATCAAGTGGAATATGATATATGTGCAAATATGTCATCATCACTGGAATCAGCATAAGATTTGGATTCCATCAACTTGAACCTCTCTATCTTTTTCTTCTGTTCTTTTATTTTAAGCTTCAATAGCTGGAATCTTTCCATTCGTAGTAGTTATGAGCTCCTGCTTAAGGTTCTGGGCTACGAATTCCTTCCTTGGTCCCTTCCTTCGCTAGCCCTGTTCCTAAACCTATTCCTTGCATACGAGCGAGGCCCACGCAAATACTACGTAGGATATGAAATCAAAACTACGATTGATTCCCACGAGCTAAAGGTCAATACGAGCGTTGCACTAGCGAAATCTAAAGGATTTGTGTCCCCTCCTGCTTGTAGTATTGTATTGTCATCCGACAAATTATCTAGTTGTAGGCGTCCGTTCAAAGCGGAAAGAAAGAGCACTGGTCCACGGATAAGCTAAAAGGCAGGATGCAGGTACTGTTATAGAAACTCGGCATGAAACAGGAACTAGGGACAAAGAAGAGAGCCAAATAACAAGTTTAGCAAAAGACCAAGCACCCGCAGGAAAGAGACACAGAGGAAAATGGCATTCATGCAAAGCCAAAAGGTGTAGCTGAACTCCAAACCTAAAGTAGAGGGGACAGTAAGTAGAACCATCCTCCGAGGAAGCACTGGTTCGAGGAAGAATACCAGATCCAGTTGAGGAAGAGGTGGTACTCTGCAGCCAAAGGAGTAGTACTGGGGTTAGCTCTAACCATCTTGTACAGAAGAAGGGATTACGACTAGCCCAGGCAAGGAAGTAACTCAATCTCAAAAGGGCGAGAGTTTGATTCAATTAGAAATCTCAAATCAAGGCAAATCCGTTCATTGAAGGAAGTGAGCTAGCTCCCATCACTTCATCTGCTGCCTGTTCAACTAATCGAATTCACCCTTTATTCCGATTGGAATTCCTTTTATCGAATATCCCTGCTCGTACTTCGAAGTCGGATTGTCCTCCCGGCGGTTGCATCTAACCTGCTCCCAATCTGATCCCTATCCTAGTTCTGGCTCCGGCCCACTTTCATCAGCAGATCCTGCCTTTCCTAAGCTATTTCATTCCAAACATTCCCATAGCATCTTCTTTCCCTTGCCAATACAACTAGAGAATCGTAGGCCTCGTACGTGCGTATTGGTTTCTAGCGCAAGGAAGCATATGAACTGCACCGGTAAACCAACCCGTCTCCTACAAGGATTCGCTGTTCCTATCTTTTCCATTGATGTGCAAAAGCACAGGGTGATGCATACAAGTTGGCAGATGCCTTGCTTTGCCTAAGAGCTTATCCGTGTCAATATCCCTAGCTATCCAGATGCCTCCTCTCTTAAACCAAGGCATACTCTATTCGGAACAAATAAACAATACTTGCGAAAAGCGTAGCCTACACGAAAAGCATCGTATCTAGTAGCAAAGGAAAAGAAATGGTTTCTACACCCTCCGGGGTTGACGCCAGGGAAATATGCTTTTTATATTTCTAATGAAATAGCCGAGGATACGATCTGTTTGGAGGGCGTAGTACTAGGTTTGTTTTATCCTGGTTAACCTTTCCGTTGTTGCCGTGCCTTGCCCCAAAAGGAAGGTTCCGCTCAGTTATAGTTGAATTAAAAAGTAGTACTTTCGCCTATATGTGTTCCTAACTTTTTTGCAATGGGTGACCCACTTCCTTTTCCAAAGCTTAGTGAAAATGCTATTCATTGATTTCCCCGCTATATGAGATCAACTTTTTAAAATCCATCATCTACTTTCCGAAGGGAAATCGGGTTTACTACTTTTGCCCATATATGAGAATGATCCTAACTTTGTTAAAAGGAGAGCCTAGCATTGGTACCGTGCCCCTTTGCCTTTGTTAGAGGGATAGGAGCAGAACCGGAGACATGGGACTGGATTCGATTAGTATTGCGCTCGTAAAAGGAATAGGAAGGAATAAACCTCAGATGAAAAGGAATATCTCTACTCTAGCGCTCACTACGTTCTCTAGCGTTATTATTGGCGAAAGAAGGTGAGCCTCTAGGTGCGGAGCCTGTATATACGTAATTAGATCGATCTATGAACAAAGGAAAGAGTCAGTCCGGAAAATCTCATATTGGCGTACCTGATAACAACGCTCATATACGTCAATTCAAGGAAAGGATGCTGCTCTGGCTCGTAGGAACGAATGCTTAGGATAGGAATCGCGCTAGGGGATGATTCGGTTGGGATAACTGATCATGGGGATAGCCTTGCCATACCAATCATTACCCGGTATGGAGGGGGAAAGCATCCAATTGTATATTCCTTACTCCTGGATTCGATTAGGCTGGTTTAAAAGAGAAACCCACCCTAAAGCCGAGCCGAAACCTTTTAACGGGATAAAGGTACCCTTTAACGGATGCCGAGGAATGGATATCGATGGATGAACTACAGTTAGTTACGAGGATAGTAGGATAAAGGCTAGGGGTAGTAGGCTAGGCGAACAGACGCATTGGGATTGGAATGAACTGCACCATCATTTTGGCATGATTCAGATCTCTTACCTGAGGAAGAACTAACTTCTATCCGTATTGGAGCATCAATTCACTGACTTCTATGCGAGGCGAGGAATACTTTCTTCGGGGAAGAGAGGAACGAAAGCATAGAAAATCGATAAACAGAAATGAGTAGTTGACACGGGAGACTAATTGCTTCAGCCTAGTCCAGAGTTTTCTACAAGCCGAGTAAAGTGTTCCTTTTGCCAATAACAACCATTGCTAAAAGCAGGTGCCTTTCCCCAAGGATACCGTCAACCGATTAAACCTTTGCTAATGGTGGAATTGCCAAACCTTTGCCCATGCCGAAAAAGAAGCCAAGTCCGATTCAATAATTACCTTTCTTTTGTCTCTATCTTTGGACTGAATCAGAAGAAAAGCAAGGCTAAAGGAAAGGAAGCAGGCCAGGTTGGAGAAACTGGTTCTGGTCCGGAGCTCGGGGATAGCTCCTCCCCTATGATCTCTGTTCTCTAGTGCTTTGCCTCCCAAGGGTCAGATACTTCTTGGGCTTGAGCAACAGGAGAGGACTCGTTTTCCTTCTTAGCAACAGGCCGTGGTTTTCCAAGAAAGGGTCTGGATCGCATCCGTTGGGAAAGGTCGAACTACCGGTATTAAGCACTGCCTTCTCTACCGGAGAATCACCCGCGGAAGAGATATCAGCTCCGGTATAGTTGTACCTTACTAGAGAGACACGCCACTCCAGCACTCTCACTCTTTAGAAGAAGAGACAAGAAGAGCATTGTACCAATTCGAGAAATCAAGCTCATTCGAATACTGGAGGGATGTACTACACTACAGGCAAACAGATCTCATGTAATGAACGCGTACGAAGCACTATAAGTTAAGTGAAGTTTCATTCATAGCTTTCTCTGGTTTCTTGGTGGATATGTCTCCAGGTCTAAGGGAAGGCAAGGCTTCTTTCTATCTTTGCTTGGGAATACCATTCCTGCTTCTCCATTTCTCATAAGAGCATTCCTGGCCTGCTTCCTTGATCATAGCTTTGGAAAGGAAAGTCAATCAAAGTCAAGGGAAAGTAAAGTACCTTAGCAGGATAAATGACATTTGATTTGCTATTGCCAAAATCTCTGCTGCTCAGTTTCTTCCTTGTAGAAGGAAGTATGAGTATTCCAAAGAGGGATTAGAGATTCCAGTTTCTTGGTAAGGCATCTTCAAGTCATCTTTGCTTTGTGTATGCATGCATGGGCATAAAGAGAGCCTGAATTACGCATATAGCAACAGAAAAGTAGAAAAATGGGAAGTCGGAATAGCATCTGATCGGAAAAGACTAAATTAGTAGGACGTAAAGCTCGGCTCGTACAGTATAAAACGGATAGGAAGTGAAGACAAAGAGCCTGGCTTTATGCTCAGCCCCCACTAGCATCCCACCCAAGACTAATGAACGGGAGGAGGCCTATGTTACCCATATATCGATGTCCTTTTTTTCTTACTAATGTATGCATGTTTCTCTTACTTTTACTCCTTTCCAACATAAAGTAACTCATCTCACTTTCTTGAATTGAATGTTAACCTATGTTATTAATGTGCATGTACTCGCGTTGATAGTCCTTACTACTAATATTAATATAAGGTCTTCCCCCAGTTCTGAAGTTCTGGTACTAAATTAAATGCCCTAACACTATTTCTCAAACCAGAGTGAACTACTCCATCCACGTGTTCAATCAAAGGAACTGAGACATTGCTTGATAGAAGAAAAAGACTTTTGAGTTAGCGAAAAGAAAATCCTCCTCAACGGATCAAACAATACTACCGTACCCGCCGACGCCGAAGTAATATCGATCGAACCTATTCCACTCGCACTGACACTATAGAGAGCTTCCACCTTTCAAGCTGTCTTGCCTTTACCCTGAGAAGTAGCACTTGGGGCCTCACGGATGAGAATCCAATTTCCACAAAATTGCATTGTTTGCTTTTTCACATACATAAGCCTAGGGCACGAGGAGATAGGGACGATACCCTGCGCACCCTCTCTAAAGCAGTGAACTCGATAGCGCAATTCCTGTTTTTTTTTGTTTTCTCTCTCTTCTATTTTGAATATTAAAATATGCTCTTTGGAGCCGGGAAATAAGATCGGTACTTGAATAAAGAGATATAGATAGAGATAGTAAGTTTTCCATTCATTTAGGTTGGCGGAAGGATAGCGATTTTTTTCATACAGCTCGGGACAACCATTATTACAGGGGTCAAAGACCAACGAATGGCTTGGGTACTACTTTCATCACTTATTGCTAGGATAGGACTTTCCTTACCAGAAAAACAAGGCGCGAAGCGATGCCGCCCTCTTGGTTTTGATTTCCTCACAAGTATACTTTTCCGGGAAAAAGAGATTCATACAACTTCCTTTCTGCCTCCACCTTACTCACCGGCTCTCGCTTGTCAGTTTGGCTTTGTGAATTTGAAATACCCTCTCTCCTCGCTTCTAGGCTAGGGATTGGCTCGTATCCTGGTTGAGAAGAAGCAGTTTTCAAGCTTGACTTTTCTTGTAATAAATGATAGAGCAGAGCACTCGCTCGTCAACTCGCTACTCTCTCCCCTTCTACTTGTCTAGGCTTCATACCCGAAAGATCAACTGGCGCAAGCACATTCTTGAAAGATAAGGCCAGAGAATAGTAGGTATAGCGCTGTTGTAGGTTAAAAGGAGGAAGAAATAGCTGTACGAGTTGCAGAGCTGGTGACAAGTGCCACTGTACGCTAGAAAGAATGAGTCCCTAACAAAGTAAAAAAAGATAGGTCGAAATGCCTGTATTCCTACTGGAAAAGTGCGTGATGGTTACTCTTTATCATTGGCATACTTGCATTCCTTTCCCCAACTATCCGAGTTTGGGTTTCCTACCAGTCCTTTCCCTTCGCCAGTCTTAGACAGTTCGCTTACCCGATAGGCTTGGCAATTCCACTACTTTAAGTTGGGATTTTTTCATGTATCTTTCCTTTTGTCCTCGAAAGCCTGTCTTCCCCGAGAAGACAGTCTTCCTCTATAAAACAACAACATTAGTGGATATAGACTAGGCTAAGGGACGGACTTCATCTCTGTTCTTACCCAAGGAAACTGGGTATCGGGGCGGTATAGTATAGTATAGGAAAGGAGTAGATCTGCCAGTATCTGCCTTCTGTTTGGGGCGCCAGGTCGAATACGTCAAATAAAAGACAAAGTGTGGAACAGCAGATCTAGTTTCTTGGCATGTTGATCGATCAACCCTTTTGCGGGTCTATAGTGCCAGGGCTCTCTTATAGACTTATAGATGGGTTTCTTGCTTTGGAGGCAGGCTATTGGAGTGCGAGGGTTAGCCAGTTAGTTCTTTCTTATTTGAGGTAAGGTGATCCGCTATAGGCTATAGGACGAGAACGGGAATATGCAAATATACGAGTGCCAGACCCGATAAAATATACGAGTGCAAACGCGCCCTCCATGATCATTGCAAGGTTTAGAGCAGTTAATAAGCCAAGCCACCAGCATCCAAAATAAGTAGCGAAGGATATTAATATGATTGCTTAGCACGGCTCACGCACGTTGCTATACATCAAAAAAGCTTCTTCGTCTGTCTGTCAGCAGCGTATACAAAGGCTGCATGATAAACCTATCATTATCCATCTCACGAACCCACCCTTGGGACGAACTCACTCCTGGTTCTCAAGCTTCCTGTTTCTAAATCGAGGAAACAGATACCAACCAAGTCGTAGACTTACCACTTGAGTATGCTCATACAGCCAAACCTTTTGATTGCAAACATTAGTAGTTAAAGCCATACTGTAATCACCCACCAACAATACAGGACGGAAAAAAACAAACTTACTGCATTTTCTTACCAGCAAAGCAAAATGCGGCCCAAGCAGCGTAGGCTTGTGAATCTTCTCATCCGCCATAAAGTCTTGCACACACTTACCCATAGCATAAACTGAGTTCAACAGGTTGTCACCAACAGACTGCCCCCATGCATACTCCCACAACCCTTCAAGATCACCAACATAATCCCAGAAAAACATTTGAACAACGTACCGGACGAAAGGTAAGTGCGAAGGGCGAAGTTGCGAAGGAATAGTTGTTACTACTCTTAGTTTAGTTTAGTACCCACGGTCCATTTGATCATTTGCTGCGGTACCAAAGTTCAATCGTCATCTTCAGTTGAAAGAGTACACATTATATTGAGTACCTCCCTATCTTCGATCTCTCTTGTAAGAAATCCTACGCATCCCTCCCTTGTCAGAAAATAAATAGGAATATGAGCCTGTACTCACTCACGCTGCCGGAGTACTTTTTGAGTTGAGGGTAACGTAGTAAAAATCCTTTATTTCTGGGGATTTGCCTTTTCTTTCAAAATGAATTTATGCTTAGTCTAAAATTGGTAAATACCAAATAATAATAATATAAAGATATAATATATATTATTATTATTATAAATATGTACCAGTTTCCTGAAACTAACAAATAGAGTTATAGCTTTGATTGACTTACTAGCTTACGGGAATGCTTTGAATCTCAACTTACTTTTTTAGAGGGGGGGATTACTACTGCATGGAAGGATGGTATACTGGAACGCAGGTGTTCTTACTCTTTCTCAGGTACCTGAGAAAATAGAGTTGGCTGACTATAACATGGAAGGCCCCAAGCGTCGCCTTGAAAATTATGTGGAAGAGTTCCGGCTTGCTTGCATTAGGATCCATCCCTCCAAGAAACCATCAATATATGAAGCATATGGCTCCTCTTTGAGTTCTATTTTCTTGGGGTTGGGATGAGAGCACGATATGAGCATGCGAATTTCTTCGAATCTACCATTGGAGAGAAAATAAGGGGTTATGTGGATGGGGGATTTGGAGATTCTTGAAAGAATGTTTTGGCTTCTTCCTATTACGCTTCAACACAGAAGAAGATTGTTAAAAGGTGCTGGAAGGAGGATATATTTTTCCAATTGTTTCAATTGCCCAACCTCGGAATGGCCAAGGTTTAATGATTTCATGTAATTCTTCCGCTTACAGGTTTTTAATCGGTCTGTATCTTTGGACATCCTCGGGCGTATTTATTGCAATCTTTTTCCATGTTTGGCCAATAAAACCCATATCTGTGTATCAGCCATCTCATTCTTCTGCCCGCTTGATGTGCTCCAGCGATTCTTTCATGGACCTCAGCCATTACCAATAAAGCCCCCCTTTACCTTCTCTTTCTATTCTATAAAAAGGCGAACATCTAATCTAGGCCCGGTCGCCTTTCTATGAAGGCGAGCAGCCCAGCCCCCTTGTGGAAATTTGTATATTAAGGAAGCCGTATTTCGCAATAGCAGCTCCGAGAAGCTGGGCTTAGGGTGCGCCTCCTGCGGTCGTTTCAGTGACTCAATTGGCTGGCTTCCCTCAGCTCAGACTGGTGTCGCCACCTCTCCCAGGACCGGAATGATTATCCCTGCCCGATGGGTCTACATTCATCCCTGAATGTCGTCGGGTACTCTTCACTTCCCCGCCATTCTTGTAACCGTCACCTGTAATCCGCGCAGGTGTGTCCGCACCCCCTGGAGTGGACGAGAAAGAAAGGATTTTTTCTCGGAGCAACCCCCAGACCCAGGAGTTCACTTTCCCGTATGAGCATTCGGTACATATATAAGTCAGTGGAAGAGTCAAAGGGTCACCACTACTGAGGGTCTCCCCCCTTATCTTAGAAGGGTCGTCTGAGGGTTCGCCGCGGTTCATTGCTGTGCTTACACACTAGGCTACCCTTCTCCGAAAGCTCCGCGGGACCACCTATCACTAGTCTTCGGCCGGAGGGGTTTATTGCACAAAAAGGCCGGGACGCAGAGGAAAGCCCAACGAATGTCAGATGCAAAGCCCCGCACCTCATTAAGATCATATTGGCATACTCTCCCAAAAAAAAAAGAGCAGACCCCATTGAAGACGGGAGTGAGGTACAACAAATTTCCGTCCACCTTCTCACGGAGCCGTACGTGGACGTTACCGCTCATACAGCTCCCAGCCAGCAAGCAGTTAGCTTTCCTCTAGAAGTCATGGAAGTGTGGATAAATCGACATCAAACTCTAGTCGACAGAAGGTTTTTCTTTTTTTCCCGCTCGCAGTAGTATAGTAGTCCCAATATTCCAATACTACAGCGTTAGCAGCGTTTTGTCTCGATGAAAAATCTTCTGGTGACCATGAGGATTTCTTCTCTATCCTTTGGACTTGAACGATCCAATTTCGAATCTTGTTGGAGATTCTTTATCTGGCTTTGACGTATGGGGCCCTTTCCCCACTGTTTGAGAAAAGTTTTTCATCTTTCCTTTACATCCGAACAGGACGGGCCACTAGTCCCTGATCTGGACGCCGCACCTGGAACTCCTTCTACCTGTGGTTGTGGGGTTGGCGCCTCCTGAGCTGCTTGAGCAGCACCCACAAGGGGGTGGGAAGGAATAAGACTACATAAGAGAATACTCTCTTTTTACTTTATTGACTGGTGTCCCGCGGATCTCTCTCTTTAGGCGCTTCGTTTAGTTCGTTTATAGCGAGAAAGCCCATGCGAGTCAATTAAGTAAGCTGGAAGGCACTTTTTAAAAAGCCTGGAACTTGATCCAATCTCTAACCAATTGCGGCTTGTTAGAGCACCTAAGCAACGATGCGAATAATCGCTTGCCTAATTCAGTAGGGTTTTCATTTGATTTCTATATGATAATATGCAGTAGCCATCCATCCTGGAAAGGAACAACCATAAGTGATTAGAGCGATGCTCCTTTTTTTGCAAAGAGTTGAGTTCTTCCTCTTTCGCGCAGGATAGCCACGGACTCTTCCGAAACATTCAGATATAGGAAAAGCCAGAGCCAAAGCCAACGCGTCAAAGTGGTTCAGCAATCGACGTAACAGGTTCAAATACTCTAAGCTAGGTATATAGAAGGTATATTCGATTCAACAATCTGAAGTAGTGGAGTTAGCCCTCGGTATACCATACTGTAAGCCTCAGATAATCACTAGCTTATTCAAGAATAATATAGTATAGTAAAGTCGTAGAGGAAGAAAAGAAAGAAGAGAAAGAACTGGGAGTATGAGGACAACTTACAGGGAGAAGGAAGGTGGAGACAAACAACAGGAGCTATTCAACCATCGTTAGAGGCAAACCAATGATTAGAAGAATGCTGGAAGAAGAGGAAAGCTGATTGATAACACTTAACCAAACATCGCAAGGACAGGAAGGAGTATCCTGAACGTAAGGCCAATGGCTAGCATACTTCGCTGAACACTCAACTTGATCTATATCGATAGACACATCTGAGAGAATCATAGTTCCCCCTCTGGGGATAACTAGTTCTTCTCCCGAGTCCTTGTTTTGTATGAGATAACAGCAGTCTTTACTTAACCGAGCATCGTAGGGCTTACTTCATCACACATAGCTGTCTTTACTTTCGTTTCGCTAACCGCCCAAAAGCAGGTGCGCACACACAAATGCTAGGCGAGATACGTAGTTCTCTCAACCCTTCCTATCCATCATTACAGACCGGAACTAGATCGGATTAGGTAGAGCAAGACCTTGAGCCTCTTGAGAAACCAATAGAAACGACAGTAGCTAGCTTCACCAGAAGAGGAAGAAAGACTTCTATAACTTAACTTCCCTATTGAGTAGAATGCATGGCAAGTTTCCACTGCTTTAGGCTACTCTACTAAGACTCGAGGGCCGACTTCACGTAACTAAACTAAATGGCTTAACTAAACTAAAAAGGAACTAAACTGGGATAAATCTTAACTAAAGGCGTACTGTACTTTGCTTAACACTCACTATATTCAGCTAAAGCTGGATGCGTATTATATTATATCTTGCCTTGCCTTGGTAGAGCGAAACTTTGAACCCAACACAAGCAACTCTCCAGGTTTAGCGATATTGATGGGTTCCAGCCTCATTCCACTACTTACGCTTCCCGCAAGAGAAGAGTCTTGATTTCGATTCGAGAAGGTAGTTATTCTTCTTCCGATAGTCATATTGATTGATTCGAAGAGACTAGAACGATACACATTCCCTGCATTTCTGCCAGGAGGCAGAAATGGATGGTGGAAACGGATGCACGAAATACCAAAATAGGAGCAACTTATTAAATAGGGCTATCTATACAGTAGGTCAAATAGGATCAAGTTTTGCCAATTCCGAATTCAAGTACGAAAACTAAGAAGTTGGCACTTTTAACACAAGGAAAAGGGAGCCCACATAAAAAATCGAAAGCGAGTTGGTGCTTGGGAAAGATACTGGTACCTTTAGACTAGGGTCAATAATTCATTAACATTTTTTTATTTTCCTGGCTTAAGGCTTTCACCGCAGTATTGTCTTATGCTTTAGCCAAGTATAGCTCTTAAATCTGTCTGATTTGCCAATCCAATGAATCATGATTTCCCTTGCTTTTCAGATAGCCTTGACATGAATGAAATGTGCACTTGACCGTTATCCCTTGCTTTGATTACACTCTCTCTCTATTCTTATCTCTTGTCCGGCACCAATCCTTCTTCTTGATCCCAACCTACTAAGAGTTTTCCGATCGTCATCCAACCAGTAACATGTGATGACCGAATCGACTGCTCTGTGAAGAGTTGGAAGTCAAGCTAGGGGATATTCTCTCTCAACCTATTCTTGGGACATTGGCCAAAGATAATAAGCGAAGAAGGAAGGCAAAGATACTTGGATTCCATTGATTATCTTCCATTTCATCCTGCACTTGATTGCAAAACAAAATCAGAAGCTGTTCTCAGATCCGTTCTCCGCCGATACCAATAGGAAACCTCAGCTGGAAACTCTCTAGATAGCTTCTTAGCGCTTAGCTACTTTCTCCTTCTGCGCCGCTAGCGCTACTACTCCTAGTGATAGGAATAACATACTCTTTTTCGCGATGAGGCCCATCTTGGACCGGTAACGTATTCTAATGATCTGGATCTCTGGCTTATCTCTTACTTGACGGATTCTATTTCAGCTAGTGGGATTTCATTTAAGTGACGATAATCAGGAAAGAACAGGGTGGATTGGCTCTGATCGATACCATCTAAAAGTGCTTGCTTCATTCATTCGTGACATTACTGGTTATTCTTATTTAGTTTCGCCTCGCTCTTGGAATCATGCGCATGGCTCCATGCATATTCATGGGGGGCCTAACGAGTGCTACGAGTGAATGCGTAGCTTTGTCTTCTCTTATTCAATTTCGAGTTAGAGGTTAGAGGGAAAGAGAACTCCCCCAAAGCAGCCATTCTCTTAAGAAGAGCTATTATCCCTTGTTATTTCTAAAATGTGTATCACCATACTGAATCTAGCGCAAAGCTAGGAATGATTATCGGAAGTTGGCTACTTACTTAGACTTAGGTAAATCAGTTCCTTCTCTAAGACCTAACTGCGCTGTCGAGGGTGATCTTGAAAGAGCACATGAAGGATAGGGAGGGACCGGAATTCCCCTTTTTTAAAGAGCTGCTTGTACTCAAGCTTGAAGGTGGAGATCTTATAAAGGTTGCCAGTAAGCAAGAAGCAAGCAGGTATCTATTAACAGCAATAGTCAGAGTCATATAAAAGGTAGCCAAAAAGAAGCATCGAATCCATCAGGTTGTATGAAATGAAAGGAGACCCACAGTCCCACTTCTCCTTCCCCCCGCCCCAGAAATGGGGCGGGCCTCGTTCTTCTTGACGATACCACCGTTCAAAAAGACTACACCTTCTCCCTAAAAACGGAAATCTGGTTTGGCAGTCACAAGGAAGATTGTGTACCCCAACTCAAAAAAACAGGCACGGGACTAGCCCGCTGTCCCGAGGACAAGAAAAAGGCTGTGTTTAGCCTTTTCGTGCGCGATCCCAATCGTGGACCGTTAAGTCGATATGGGCTTTATCTTAGGTTCCCCCGTATAGGTATAAAAGAAAACCCTTTTCCAGTTCATGTTATCGAGGACCTGGGCGATTTTTACCCGCTTCTCGGCGCTCGCCGTTTCAAGGTGAAGATCTTCGTTAATCCTTTTTAGGATTTTTTATTTTCGTATACGCTGGCATGAGCGAATAACATTTTTGATTCGTTCTCGCAAGAACGAAATGGATGGTGCTTCAGGTTCAGGGTTCGGCGGGGTGTGGCTTGTGGATGGTTCGGACGCGGCATTTTCCTCCGACTCCGATAAGTTGAGGTACTTTTGCCAACTCTCAGAGGCGGATCCCGAAGCCGACCCAGAAGAATTCATCCAATTTATGAGAGCGGATTCGCTACCGAAGAAGACCCCCAAGAGAGAAAGAATCACCAAGGCGAGACTCCCAGGGCAGCCCATCTTTCTCAAAAAGGAAGAGAGGGTGAGCCCAGAACCCCATTCTTTCAAGAAAGTTAGAATAGAATGAATTCTGTCGAAAAAGAAAGCAGGAAAATAGGAGTAAGCGAGTAGGGTCAACAAGATTCTAAACGAATACGCGAAGGATATTTTTTATATTATTCCAATTATTATTTATTGATTGATTATATAATTTTTTTTAGATCCATATTCATTTTCATTTGCAAATACAAACTCTCTTGCATTTTATTTTGACTTTAGCGCTAAGGATAAGGGAACGGAGAAAAAAAGAGCTGGCTTGGCTGGTACATCAAGCATATGACATATTGCTTGTTCGGTGTGGTACACATATCTGTCAATGTCAATCAAGTAAGAAAATTCATTCCCACTGTCTGAGGAAAAGGTGAAGAATTGCAATTTATTGAGCTTGTAAGGCCCGTCCCCGATAAAGGGTATAAATAGGGCTATAAGTAGGCCGTTTGCTATTGCAATAAGGGCTGCTCGCCTTTCCTTTTGACGGCTTGGCTTCCTATCGCTCCTATGTAGTGGTCGGCCTTAAAAGGAGTCTTCCTACCATACCATCATGCATGCCTATGTTATAGTGCGTTAAGCTTCGGCAGAAGCAAGCAAGATGATGAAGCGAAGCTTCGTAGACAAGGCTCGTTCCGTGCTTTACTTACGAGCTCGTGTAGTAAGGCCTCGCCCTACTTCAATAAGGGCTTATGCACTCCACTCGTAAACGAGCGTTAGAGCTTTTTGAGCGAGCGAGCGAAGCCTTCCCTCACCCGAGAATTGCATTTCCGCTTCAGCTTCCCCGGTTTAGTTGGTTTGGAGGATTAATTGATTGGATACCCAATCCGCATAATCTTTCAAAGTCACTGCTTCTACGACGATAGGCGTAAAGGCATGATTAGTTCCACAAATCTCACTGCACTGACCATAGTAAACTCCTTCTCGTTGTACCGAGATGGAGGTAAGATTTGAACGACCAGGTACAGCATCACATTTGACACCTGAGGAAGGTACAGCCCAACTATGAGGTACATCAGCGGGTGTTACAATCATACGTAGATGAGTTTTGGCTGGTACAACCACTCTATTGTCAACTTCTAATAAACGTGATTGACCCAATTCTGGATCATCTTCTGGAATCGTATAACTGTCAAAAGTGAGTGACTGTTCATCGGAACTGTTATAGTCCGAATACTCATAAGGTTGGGTCGACGCCCGCCTCCCCCCAAACTTGACTTGCAAGTTTCCCCGCAAAAAGCTCTCCACGCCTACTCTTATTTTTAAAGAGCGCTATTCTTCTTTAGTTAGGTAGTTCTCCCCCCTCTTGAGTCACCCCTTATCTAAAAAAAAGGACGGAGTCTATCTAGATCATAGGATCACTGTATTCAGAGGTCAATTCTCTTTCTTTGACCTCCCACCGTTCACGACATCCCTTGCTTCTCGCAAGAACGGCTCCTCGGTGGAGGAGTAGAAGCGCTGGTCCCCTTCGGCCAAGTGCTTGTGCGTGCTCTTACCTACCGTAGGACCTCCGTCCCCGAAGCGAAGAAGGAGGAGCAGGAACAACAGGTTGTCCTCTCTTGGCCCAGTAGTTCCGCAACTACTACCGTGGTTGTTGCCAACGGGGATCCCCCATTCCGAAAGGTAACGGGGCCGGCCCTTAGGTCCAAAGTTGTATGCCACTGCTGTGGTGCCGATAGATTCACTACTGAAGCCCCGTTATCGGACATTGCGGGCTTAGCATCTATTTTTCGTATATCGCTCCACCACACCGAGAAGAGGTATGTGTACCTCCAGCAATAACAAGAATGGAACCATAGGCTCCTATGCTGGGAGCATTTCGGGGTATAGGTCTAACCACCTCAACTCCCCGTTTCTGGCATGCTATAGTTCTTTTAGTCTCTCGACGACGGGAATGGGAGATGACCGGTAAGCCAGATGCTTCGCGAACCACCGGTACATTTCGTTGCACTTAAATCACCCTCGTTAAGAGGCGCACTCCGATACCATTGATGTCCAATAGCTTTGATAGTAATGGCTGGATCTACTAATACCCCGTCCATTGAGTATAACAGAGCAAACGATGGTATAGCAATGAACAATGGAATGACACTAGGAAAAATGGTCCGAATAATTTCGATAGTAGTTCCATGAACAATCCTTTGCGGGATTGGATTAGTTTGCTCGTTGAAATGCCATAAAGCGCGAACCAACATCCGTGATACGAAAACCAAAATCAGAATGAGGAAGAAAAAGATATCGTGATGTAAGTCAATGATTCCTTGCATCATAGGTGTTGCTGCGTCTTGAGATCCTAATTGCCATGGTTCCGCAGCATCACAAAGAGCGATTGTGAGGAATCGACATTCTAATGAACGAAGAATCATTGGCAGCACCAGAAGTAGGACCAAACCGAGAGTGAGTAGCATAGACAAGGATAGATTTGTGAATGAGACATAGTACTCACCAATATTCAGATCCAGAATTGGGTGAATTCCAAATTGATATTGATCCAACGGGCTGTTGAGATTAGGTAGGTTACCAAAATACCCT